>MDTE01162574.1_pt1 | contig 26172 bp, 27 predicted proteins | sample 811231 | NCBI WGS metagenome assembly MDTE01 (sample SAMN05326651, study PRJNA326480) | marine metagenome | isolation source: seawater | place: Indian Ocean: Red Sea | collected 2010
GGGATTCTGAGTTCCCTGCCCTACAAGGCCTATCCCAAATAGCGCCGCAATGGGGGACACCCGGGTCACTCTGATCACCGGCGGTGCCGCAGGCATCGGGCTCGCTTCGGCCGTGCGCTTTGCCGAAGCCGGTGACCATGTCGTGATCGCCGACGTACTCGGGAATGCGGCGCGGGAAGCGGTGGAATCCATTTCCCGCTCGGGAGGACAGGCATCCTACTACCAACTAGACGTTGCCGATGATGGCCAGGTTTCGAATGTGGTGCAGGCGATCGAAGAAAACGAGGGACCGATCGATGCCCTGGTGACCTGTGCCGGCATTCTGCAGAACCCCGGCGGCATCGAAGACATGCCGCTTGAGGAACACGACCGCATGTGGCGAATCAATTACCGCGGCGTGTACATGACATGCCGCGAGGTCGGCCCGCGCATGACAGCACGTGGGCGTGGCGCAATCGTCAACATGCACTCGACGACGTCGACCCGACCTTACCCGCTGGTCGCGTACGGAACCGGAAAGACCTCTCTCAAGATGCTCACCGAGGTGCTGGCTGCGGAGTTCGGCCCTAGTGGTGTCCGGGTGAACGGCGTCGCACCGGGAGTCACGATGACCGAGAACATGAAACGACGTGTCGCGGCGGGCGAGCGGGACCCGGAAAAGATCATCGCTTGGAACGCCATACCCGAGATCGTCGTCCCCGAGGACGTTGCGGAATCCATATTCTTCCTCTGCTCCGAAGAGGCACGTGCTATTTCCGGAGTCACGCTCCCCATCGACTACGGTTGGCAGGTGGCCGTCAACTACAGCGCCTACCCGAGATAGTGGAGTCCTCCGGAGACAATGAGCCGATGAAATCGAACCTGAAAATCGAGGAGAGTGTCCATGGCTGACGGACGGATCGTTGTAGTGACGGGCGGCGCGCGCGGCATTGGCCTCGCGGCCGCCAAGCGCTTCGCTCAGGACGGCGACTTCGTGGTCCTGGCCGATGTCAGAGGTGAGCTCGCGCAGCAATCCGCGCAAGAGATCAACGACTCTGGTGGCGGCGCCGCGGCCTATGAGTTTGACGTGTCCCAGGAGGACGCCGTTGAGGAGCTTGTCGAATCGGTTGAGACCGAGCACGGTCCCATCGAAGTCTGGGTCAACAATGCCGGAATCCTGGAGAATCCGGGCAGGTCGGCAGACAAGGACATGGACGAGCACGACCGGGTCTGGGACGTGAATTATCGCGGTCTCTATCTCTGCTGCCGGGCGGTGGCACCTCTTATGGCCGAACGTGGCCACGGCTGCATTCTCAACCTCGCTTCCAGCACCAGCTTCAAGTCCATGCCATTGGTCGCATACGGGCCCAGCAAGGTTGCCGTGAAATCCCTGACGGAGGTCCTCGCTGCGGAATTTGGACCGCAGGGCGTTCGGGTCAATGCCGTCGCGCCACACGCCACGCTCTCGGACGAGATGAAAGTGCGAATCGATGCGGGAGAGCGGGATCCGGAGAAGCTCAAGGCGGACAATGCGATCCCCAAGATGATCATGCCCGAAGACGTTGCGGAGGGTATATTCTTCCTCTGCTCGGAGGCCGCACATGCCATTACCGGCGTTACCCTGCCCATCGACTACGGCTGGCTCGTCGGCGTGACCCACAAGGCCTATCCGAAGTAGGTCCATTCCCGTTCAAGAAGGAGAAACGCACCCACATGATCCCGCGCTATTCCCGCCAGGAGATGACGTCTATCTGGGAACCGGAGTCACGGTTCCAGATCTGGCTCGACATAGAGGTTCTGGCCTGTGAGGCCCAAGCAGATCTCGGCGTGATTCCAGAAGAGGCTGCCCAGGCAGTTCGCGAACGGGGTGCCTTCGAGATCGAGCGAATCGACGAGATTGAAAGAGAGACCCGTCACGATGTGATCGCCTTTCTCACGAACGTCGCGGAGTACGTGGGTGAGCCGGCGCGATTCGTGCACCAGGGCATGACGTCGTCCGACGTCCTGGACACCTGCCTTTCGGTGCAGCTCACACGCGCGGCAGATGTACTGATCGCTGACATCGATGGGCTCCTGGATGCCCTCAAGCGACGCGCATACGAGCACAAGGACACGGTGTGCATCGGTCGCAGCCACGGAATTCACGCCGAGCCCACGACATTCGGTCTCAAGCTGGCAGGCGCCTACGCCGAGTTTTCCCGCAACCGTGAGCGTCTCGTAACGGCGCGGCATGAAGTCGCCACCTGCAAGATATCCGGTGCCGTCGGCACCTTCGCAAACATCGACCCCAAGGTGGAGAGTTACGTCGCCGAGAAGCTGGGACTTCATCCGGAACCTGTCTCAACGCAAGTGATACCGCGCGACAGGCATGCCGCGTTCTTCGCCGCCCTTGGAATCGTGGCGAGTTCCATCGAACGACTGGCGACGGAAATTCGTCACCTTCAAAGGACCGAGGTGCGTGAAGCACAGGAGTATTTCTCGGAGGGCCAGAAAGGGTCTTCCGCGATGCCTCACAAGAAAAACCCCATCCTGACCGAGAATCTGACAGGTCTGGCGCGAGTGGTCCGTGCAGCGGTCACGCCAGCTCTGGAGAACGTTGCACTCTGGCACGAACGCGATATTTCGCACTCATCCGTCGAAAGAATGTTTGGCCCCGATGCGACGGTGACTCTCGACTTCGCGCTGGTTCGCCTGACCTCGGTGATCGACCAGCTGGTCGTCTATCCCGAAAACATGCAGCGAAATCTCGACGCGCTGGGCGGTGTCATACATTCGCAGCGCGTCCTGCTCGCGCTGACCCAGGCCGGCGTTAGCCGCGAAGATGCCTACGCCGCAGTGCAGGATAATGCCATGCAGGCAGTTGATGGCGATGCCAGCTTTCTTGACCTCCTGAGGAAGGATAAGCGTGTCACACAGGCGCTAGATGAATCAGAGCTCGAAGCGCTCTTTGATCTTGGTCATCACACGAAATACGTGGACACGATCTTCGCCCGGGTATTCGAGGGATAGATACGGGAAATTGTTCGGGGATAGACCGCAAAAATTTTCCCTCCCTCTGACAGGGGGAGAGTCGGGTGGCGTGATCCCGAACTTGTTGCCCGCTATTGCGATTCCTCAACGATCTGACGGTGTGCCTCTTGGAGGAGGTCGGTCATATGCCGGCGAACTCGATGCTCGGAGAGGTCGATGTTCTTGGCTTGTAGATCTCCCCAGACCTTCTCGAACACGTCCTCGTCACCGGGCCGGTCGAAGTCGGATTTGACCACTTCGCGGGCGTAGGCTTCGGCCTCGTCCCCGGCGATGTTCAAATGCTCCGCCACCCAAAGGCCCAGCAACTTGTTGCGCCGCGCCATGACCTTGAACTCGGTCTCTTGGTCGTGACTGAACTTGGCCTCCGCTGCCTTCTCGCGGTCATTGAATGTCGTCATGGTCTTCCAATCTTGTGCACTGGAGATTCAGCTATGACATAGCGACCAGAAACGGGCAAATCAACCTACTCACCATTGGTAATTTACAATTTTGGAATGGACGAGCCGCGTCTCCCTCGATCACGAACGGGGCAAATCCTTCGATGGCAAAAAAAGTAGGCTGATATGCCGATTTGTTGGCTCCGTCTCGTTGTGATCAACGCGTAATTCGTTTATATCATCCGTACCTTTCTGAAGCCTTGCGCAGGCATCCCCAGGCCATCTTCGATTGGTGACCTATTCGGGATCCGCGCTTCCAAATGAGATCCAAGGATGGGCCGTCGCAGACAAATATACGAAGGCAAGGCAAAGGTCCTTTTTGAAGGCCCCGAGCCTGGCACGATCGTCCAGTATTTCAAGGACGATGCTACCGCATACAACAAGAAGAAGACCGGCACGATCACGGGCAAAGGGGTGCTGAACAACCGCATCTCCGAGTACCTGATGACGGGAATCGCCGACATGGGGATTCCCACCCATTTCGTGCGCCGGTTGAACATGCGCGAACAACTCGTCAAAGAGGTGGAGATTATCCCCATTGAGGTGATCGTCCGGAATGTCGCTGCAGGGTCCATGGCCAAACGGCTAGGGATCACCGAAGGTTCGGCGTTGACCCGGTCGATTGTCGAATGGTGTTACAAGTCCGACGAACTGGACGATCCCATCGTCTCCGAAGAGCACATCACCGCGTTCGGTTGGGCGACACCGCAGGAGCTCGACGAGATGATGTCGATGACCTTGCGGATCAATGACTTCCTCAGCGGATTGTTCCGCGGCATTGGCATCCGCCTGATCGACTTCAAGATCGAGTTTGGACGCTATTACGCGAACGATGAGGAACGGGTCATCCTTGCCGATGAAATCAGCCCGGACAGCTGCCGCCTGTGGGACTTGAAGACGGGTAAGAAGCTCGACAAGGACCGGTTCCGCCGCGATATGGGAGACGTCGCCGAAGCCTATCAGGAAGTTGCCCAGCGCTTGGGTATCCTGCCGGAGAGCGGCCCTCGCGACATGCAGGGTCCCAAGGCGATTCAGTAGCCGCGCGTGAAGGCGCGCGTCCATATCACACTGAAATCGGGTGTCCTCGATCCCCAGGGCAAGGCTGTTCACAACGCATTAACGTCTCTCGGGTTCGACGGTGTGGACGATGTTCGCCAGGGTAAATATCTGGAACTGGACCTCGTCGAGTCGGATGCCGAACAGGCGCGCGCTGCCGTCGAAGCAATGTGCACGCGGCTGCTCGCAAACACGGTAATCGAGGATTACCAGATTGAGTTGGAGGACGGTTGAAGGCAGCAGTCGTCATATTTCCTGGCTCAAATCGTGACGTCGACGTTATCGATGCGCTGACTGCGGTCAGCGGGAAGGAACCGCTGCTGATCTGGCACCGGAACACGGAACTTCCAAAAGCAGACCTGATCGTTCTTCCCGGCGGCTTCTCCTACGGTGACTATCTGCGATCAGGCGCCATGGCGGCGCGCTCACCCATCCTCAAGGAAGTAACGGTACGGGCGCAGGCCGGCGTGGCGGTACTCGGTATCTGCAACGGTTTCCAGATACTGACCGAGGCCGGCTTGCTACCCGGCGTGCTGATGGCCAACCGGGACCTGAAATTCGTCTGCCGCAATATCCATCTCAAAGTCGAACGGACGGACACGGTATTCACGGAACGGTACGCCGAAGGCCAGGTCATTCGCGTTCCGGTGGCCCATCACGACGGGAATTATTTCTCGGACTCGGAAACCCTGACTCGGATCGAAGGTGAGGGTCAGGTCGCGTTCCGCTACTGCACACCAGAGGGTCACCTCGACGATTCCGTCAACCCGAACGGTTCAATCAACGGGATCGCCGGGGTCTACAACGAGAATCGGAACGTGCTGGGTCTGATGCCCCATCCCGAAGACCACATTGACGAGTCCCAGAGTTGCGCGGATGGCCGCCCACTCTTCGAGTCGCTGGTTGAAAGCCTGGCATGAGTGACGCCGAACCCATCATCACCGCCGAACTGATCGCGGAGCACGGGCTGAGCGAATCGGAATACCGTCAGGCGCAGGACATCCTCGGCCGTGATCCAAATCTCACGGAACTGGGAATTTTCTCCGTGATGTGGAGCGAACATTGCTCCTACAAGTCATCCAAGAAATGGCTGAAGACATTGCCAACCGAGGCACCATGGGTCATTTGCGGACCCGGTGAGAATGCCGGCGTGGTCGATATCGGGGACGGACAGGCAGCCATCTTCAAGATGGAAAGCCATAACCATCCATCTTTTATCGAGCCCTACCAAGGTGCGGCAACGGGCGTCGGCGGCATCCTGCGCGACGTGTTCACGATGGGGGCGCGTCCCATTGCCAATCTCAACTGCTTGCGGTTTGGCGAACCGGAAAATTCCAAGACCCGTCACCTGGTGGCAGGTGTCGTAGCCGGAATCGGTGGCTACGGTAACTGCATCGGTGTCCCCACCGTGGGCGGGGAATGCACCTTCCACGAGAGCTATAACGGCAACATCCTGGTCAATGCCATGACAGTGGGGCTCGCAGACGCCGATCGGATTTTCTACTCGACCGCAGCCGGCGCTGGAAATCCGGTTGTCTACGTGGGTTCCAAGACAGGACGCGACGGCATTCACGGCGCAACCATGGCTTCCGCCGAGTTCGACGAGGCCGCAGAGGAAAAGCGCCCGACGGTCCAGGTCGGGGATCCGTTCACTGAGAAACTGCTGCTCGAGGCCTGCCTCGAATTGATGGACACTGACGCCATCGTTGCCATTCAGGACATGGGTGCGGCGGGTCTCACCTCGTCATCCTTCGAGATGGCAGGCAAAGGAGGGATGGGCGTCGAACTGAACCTCGATCACGTACCTCAGCGGGAAACCGGCATGACTCCCTACGAGATCATGCTCTCCGAAAGTCAGGAACGCATGCTGATGGTCCTGAAGCAGGGCCGTGAGGACGAGGCACGCAGAATTTTCGAGAAGTGGGAACTCGACTTCGCTGTGGTCGGTCACCTGACGGAATCTGGCCGCATGGTCGTCACCATGCACGGTGCCGTGGCTGCCGATCTGCCCATCGCGCCGCTGGCCAATGCCTCACCCGAATACGACCGCCCATGGACGGCAGCATCGACCCCCAATGAGATTCATGCGGCCGATATACCGGTACCGAATGGTACCGAACTCCCTGAGGTATCCGTCGCCCTGGAGAAGCTGCTCTCGAGCCCCGATCTTGCCAGCAAACGGTGGGTCTGGGACCAGTACGACCACCTGGTGATGGGAAGAACAGTTCAGCGGCCAGGCGGCGATGCGGCCGTGGTACGCCTACCGGGGACCGATAAAGCGTTGGCCTTAACCGCCGACTGCACACCGCGATATTGCGCCGCCTTCCCACGATCTGGCGGGGCCCAGGCGGTGGCTGAGACCTGGCGCAATCTGACCGCCGTCGGTGCCCGACCGCTGGGTATCACGGATTGCATGAATTTCGGCAGCCCTGAACGTCCGGAGATCATGGGGCAGTTCGTCGAATGCATCGAGGGCATGCGTGAGGCCTGCCTGGCGCTCGACTATCCGGTCGTATCGGGCAATGTCAGCTTCTACAACGAGACCAATGGTGCGGCGATCCAGCCCACACCTGCCATCGGTGGTGTGGGAGTGATCGATTCCATCGACGCCATGGCCACCATCGCCCTGAAAGCTGATGGTAACGACCTCGTGCTCATCGGCGAATGCAACGGCCACCTCGGCGCCTCACTCTATCTTCGTGAGATTGCGGGCATATCGGAGGGCGCGCCACCGCCTGTCGATCTGGAGATTGAACGTCGCAATGGCGATTTCGTGCGCAAACAGATCATGGAGGGCCGGTTCGTTTCCTGCCATGACGTGTCCGACGGTGGCCTGCTGGTGGCCATCGCCGAAATGGCACTGGCCTCCGCGACACCTCGCGGCACCATGTTGGGCGCACACCTCCATCTTGATACAGATATTCCCCTCCATGCCTTGGCTTTCGGAGAGGATCAGGGCAGGTATATCGTCGAAATCGATCCGGTGGGCACAGAAGATCTCCTGGCAGCGGCAGCCGCAAAAGATATACCCACCCGGCGGCTGGGACGCTGTGGCAGCGAGGCGTTGACAATCAACGGCGAGCAGACCATATCGCTTTCAGTGCTGCGGCGGGCCCACGAGGGGTGGCTTCCCAACTATATGGCGGGCTAGACTCTCGATGCTGTTGCGAGAGTTGGGCTGAGGTGAGAGTCTGGCTAACAAGGAGGGACGACCATGCCGATGCAGGCCGGGGATATCGAACGCCTGATCAAAGAGGCGATGCCCGATGCCGAGGTCATGATCGAGGACCTTCGGGGGGACGGCGATCACTACGCAGCCATGGTTGTCTCGAAGGAGTTCGAGGGAAAAAGCCGTGTTCAGCAACATCAGATGGTGTACAAGGCGCTCCAAGGCCGCATGGGCGACGCCTTACATGCGTTAGCGCTACAAACCGGTGTTCCCGAGGATGGCAACTGAGCCGGCCCGGCAGGAGATGCCTCCGCCTACACGGCAAGCGATACAGGATTGAAAGAGAAGGATGGCGACATGAGTGACAATCCCGTTAACGACCGAATTCAGCAGGAAATTGACGATCAGCCGGTCGTCCTCTTCATGAAGGGCACACCGGTGTTCCCGCAGTGCGGCTTTTCTGCCGCTGTGGTACAGGTCCTGACGCTTTTGGGCGTCCAGTTCAAAGGTGTGGATGTTCTCTCGGACCCGCAGATCCGTGAAGGAATCAAGGCCTTTTCCGATTGGCCGACCATTCCGCAACTCTACGTCAAAGGTGAGTTCGTGGGCGGTTGCGATATCATTCGCGAGATGTACGAGAATGGCGAATTGAAACAGGTGTTCACGGACAAGGGCGTTCAGACCCAAGAACCCGCCACCGCCTGAGGCCGTCCATGGGCGATTCGTCCGCCATCGAGAGTTACCACGCGCACGTCTACTTTGACGCCGATACACGCGAAGAGGCGAAACGCGTGCGCGAGGCTGTCGAGGAACGCTTCGATATCCAGATGGGGCGCTGGCACGAAAAAATGGTCGGGCCCCATCCGTGCTGGAGTTATCAGATTGCGTTCGAACCTCCGGTGTTGGATGAACTCGTGCCCTGGCTGATGGTGAATCGCGAAGGCCTGACGATTTTTCTGCATCCGAATACCGGAGACGCTCTCTCGGACCACACGGATCATGTGGACTGGCTCGGTCCAAGCGTCGACCTGAACATCGATTTCTTCACGAAACGCGCGGGCGCCGAGGGCAATTAGTCCCTTTTCATAACGTCGAGTCCATTGGCGTGTCCCAGTATCCTCCCAAGCGGGATATTTTCGACAAATTGGCAGACTCGCCATATCCGGCATTCGCCTTCCTGGCAGGCGTCAAACTCGACGTATTCACGCCGTTGGTTAACGGCCCCCAAACCCCGGCAGAGCTCGCAACAGTTCTCGATGTCGATGCAGAGAAGCTGACCCCCCTTCTCTATGGGCTGGTTGTGGCCGGCGTGCTGAAGGTGGACGGAACCCGGTTCTCGAACACGCCCGAATCCGACCACTTCCTGGTCAAAGGCCGCGAAGATTACATCGGCAATCTTTGCGAGGCTTTTGAAGAGCGCTGGCGCTGGGTGCTCAACACGGCGAAGACCATCCGAACCGGAAAACCGCAGTCCGAGCACGACTATGCTGCCATGTCGGGGCGGAGCGCGATGCATTCTTTCGCGATCTCCATCCAAATGCGCTGGAGACCGGCCGCACGTTAGTGGAAAGGCTGGGCCTCGCCGACCGACGGCACCTCCTGGACGTCGGTGGCGGTTCGGGCGGACTTGCTATCGCGGCCTGTGAACTGTGCCCTGATCTCATGGCGACCGTCCTCGAATTGCCATCGATCACGTCGATCACCGAGACCATCGTCGGAGAGTCCGGTGTGTCTGATCGGGTCGGTGTCGTGGAGCACAATGTCGTCGAAAGCCCGCCTCCAACGTCCTGCGATGTTGCGGTTTTTCGCGCCGTGCTGCAGGTCCTGCCCCGTGACGATGCCCGGCAGGCCGTCATCAACGTCGGCGAGATGATCGAATCGGGCGGCATCATGTGTATCCTGAGCCGCGTGTTACAGGATTCCCGCCTCGAGCCAGAGCAGACGGTTGCTCAGAACCTGGTGTTCCTGAATATCTATGACGCTGGACAGGCCTACACGGTGGGCGAGCATCGCGAATGGCTGGAAGCAGCCGGCTTCCCGGAGTTCGATATGTTCACGCGCCCGGATGGCCGCAGCATCATTACCGCAACCAAACCCTAGCGGGGGTTGCGCATGCCCGGCATACGGGCAGAATCAGCACCCGAAGGGAGATATGACTCATGACGAACATGGCGTGGTTCAACACCCGCGTGGCAATGGCGCGTGCACCCATACCCATGGCCGGAATGCTTTATGCGGGCAGACGCCTGCACGAGGATGGGCTCGTCCTGGATGCGACCGCACAGCTCGTTTGTGACACTGTCAATTCGCTACGCACGAAGACGATCTGGGAAACCAGTCCCGAACTCGCCCGTGAGCAGTTTGAAAAAGTGATCGACCTGTTCGGCGAGGCTCCACGCACGGTAGCAAACGTGGAGGACAGGACAATAGCCGGACCTGGAGGTGACATGACAGTACGCCTCTACACCCCGACGCGATCGGAGGGCGCGCTGCCCATTTTCGTCTACTACCACGGTGGCGGATTCGTGCAGGGGAGCCTGCGCGCCTACGACAGCACGTGCCGCCATCTGGCCGTGGCGTCAGGTGCCATCGTGGTGGTTCCCGACTACCGGCTGGCGCCGGAGGGCAAGTTTCCCGCCGCTGTGGATGATTGTTTGGCCGCAACCAAATGGGCGGCGGAAAATGCGGAGTCGTTTGGCGGAGACGCAACGCAGATTGCCGTGGGCGGGGATTCGGCCGGTGGGAACCTCACCGCCATTATCACCCAGGAATGCCGCGACGCCGGTGGACCGGACATCGCCTACCAGGTGCTCATCTACCCCATGCTGGATTGGAGCTGCGGAACCAAGTCATTCGAGCTATTCGGCGCGGCAGGACTGTTTCTCACGCGTGAACGTATTGAATGGTACGCCCAGCATCTGTTCACGGATGTATCGGAGTCCGAGATCGTGCGCGCCTCTCCCGGCAAAGCGGAGAATCTTTCAGGACTGCCGCCGGCCCTCGTGATCACGGCGGGGTTCGACCCGTTGCGCGACGAAGGGCGGCAGTATGCCGAACGCCTGAATGAGGCGGGTGTCACCGTGGAATTCGTGGAATACGAGGGTATGGTCCACGGATTTGCATTCATGGCGGGTGCATTCCGGCAGGGCGTGGAACTGCTGGATCGGATCGGACAGGCAAGCCGTTCTGCCTTCGGCCGCTAATGCCCCTCGACATTGAATGGTCGCGGTGAGCCAATCATACTTGGCCAACATGCACTGAGAATCGCGGCAACTGGGAGGAGAGAAATGGCAAAGGTTTCGATGCGTCAGAGTCTGCCGGCATCGGCCAACGATGTCTGGGGAACCGTTGGTACATTCAGCACCATCAACACATGGTTGCCCCCGATCGCTTCATGCCAAGCCGACGGCGACACGGTTGGCAGCATGCGCAGGTTGACCACCGGGGACGGAGCAGTGGTGATGGAGCGACTCGATTCCTCCGATGCGGGTGCGAGAACCTACTCCTATTCGATCACCGACAGCCCACTACCCTTATCAGGCTATTCAGCGACTATTCGGGTGGCGGAAGGAGGTGACGGAAGCTCAGCAGAGGTGCATTGGACCAGCGAGTTTGAACCGGACGGAGCACCTGAGGCTGACGTCGTGGCCATCATTGAAGGCATCTATCAAGCCGGTTTCGATGCCCTGAAAGAGAAATTCGGCGGGTAGACGTCCGTCACCGCCAACTTCGTTGTAAGCACCCCCCCTCTGCACTCTCTCTGAGAGGGGACAGGAAGGAATGCTTCTTCTCTTATTGGTCTAGACCGAAACGAGGCGGGGCAGCGCGCTTTCGCGCTCGGGCGGCAGGTTGTCTTTGAGATCAGCGACGAGATCCGATTTCAGGGACTTGTATTTCTTATCGTCCCACAGATTGCGCCACTGGTGTGGGTCCTCATTGACGTCGTAAAGCTCTCCCTCAGTGCCCTCGTAGAAGTTCGTCTTGCCGTAGGCGGAGCAAATGAATCCGTCCCGGTAGATGGTATCGATCTTCAGCTCGGCCCCACCATAATCATCGTCCCATTGCGTGATCACGCGCTCGCGCCGGTCACGTTTTGTCGTGGGCAATGAATCGCCCTGCATCCAATCGGGCACCGGAACGCCGGCAATGTCGCAGAAGGTGGGCGCAAGATCGACGTGTCCGACGGGTGTGTCGAGGTCGTTGGGTCTTACCTTTGCGCTCGGCGCAGGGCGCCAGATCATAGGAACGCGCATCAAGGAGTCGACATGCGCAGGCCCCTTGAATAGCAGACCATAATATCCCTGAAACTCGCCGTGGTCGGTGGTGAAGATGATATCGGTGTTCTCGTCCCAGCCGCGCTCCTCGATGTAATCGAGAACACGACCCATAGCCTCATCGATCAGCTCGTTCTCAATGTGGTTCATCGCATCGATCTCGCGCACCTGATCGTTGGTCATGTCGGCGGGAATAAACGTCTTGGGCATCTCGAAGTTGAACTGACGCGTGCCTTCGAACCACTCCAGCCAGTGGCGGGGCTTTTGCTTCAAGATCTTGCGATTCTTGGTGACGCTGCCGGCGTGCCCTGACGGCAGTTTCAGGTCGCGCCAGTTGACTCGGTGAAGCTCCGACACTGGCGGGTCCCACGGGTGGTGGGGATCAGGAAAGCTCATCCAGACAAACCAGTTCTCGCGCTTCTTTACGGTATCGAGATACTCGATCGTACGGTCGGCGACCCAATCGGTGTGATAGTGCTCGCGCGGAATCGGATTGAACTTGACGTGAACCGCTCCCGTCGCGCCACCCCGGTACGTCGAGACGGTGCCGGAACGCCGGTTGAATGGGACCAGAAAACCTTGAATCTCATCAGGATGGTTATCCCGAAGCCATTTCGGATAGTGGGACGGCAGGCGGCCAGCATGGCCCGAGTGAAACATGCACTCGACCCGTTCGAAGCCGCGGTAAGGGCCAGTGTTCCCTTTGCTCGCCGCCGTGTTCTCCCAGAACTCCGTCGTCATGACGGGATCGAAGTGCGCCTTGCCCAGAAGGGCTGTGCGGTACTTGGCCATTTTTTTCAGATAATCGGCAACGGTTGGTTCGCCATCCGGATAGCGGCGGCCATTCGTCGTCACGCCATGGGTGCTCTGATACATGCCGGTGAGCATGGTGGTCCGCGCCGGCATACATACCGTGCTCTGATTGTGCGCCCGACGGTAGATGATGCCCTTCCTGGCAAGCGCATCGACAACCGGCGTCCTGGCGACCTTGCCGCCGTTGCACCCTAAAGCATCGTAACGCTGCTGATCCGTCGTGATGAATAGAATATTCCGGCCCATGTACCGCCTCCCGTTTCACGATTGGCCCGAGTATTTCGTATCGTCTTGCGCGAAAGCAAATCGATCCTAGTTCGAATCCCCTAACCGAAACTCCACCTTGACCGCGTTCAGCGGCTGCCCGAAATGATCCTGCGTTTCGGTCTCTGTCTCGATTCCACCGTGACGCTCTTAGAATTTTCGTGCGCGGTAATTCTCGTCCAGGACCCAGAGGTACAGTCCGGATCTACCCAGATCTTCCGAAGTACGAAGACAGTCTGCCATCAACTGGCCGCCAACGCCGCGTGACGTAAGGCCTGGACGAACGTGAAGATTATCGAGAAAGACATTCTCGCCCCGATCGGTATAGAGCGACGCAAAGCCGATCAGTTTTCCATCCTGAAATGCGCCGCGGCAGACCAACGCATCGTCTGATTTAAAGGCCTTCGACCAGTGCCACCGCAGTTTTTCTTTCAGCTCGTTTTCCACGAAATCGACCGGCAATACGTTGGCGTAGGTCTTGCTCCAGCTCTCAATCTGGAGACGGACCAGATCCTCCTTCTGGTCCTCCGTTACGTCGTCGATCCGGATTTCATTGAGGCTGTTCATACGCGGCCGTCCACCATCAAAAAAGGAGGCACGTGTGTGCCTCCTCGGTCGTGTCGGTGTGAGTGACAGATCAGCGGCTGTAGTACTCAATCACCAGGTGCGGCTCCATGTGCACCGGATAAGGCACTTCAGCGAAGGCCGGGGTGCGAACAAACGTACCGCGAAGCTTGGCGTGGTCGACCTCGATATAGTCGGGAACGTCCCGCTCTGCCGATTCCATCGACTCGAGCACCAGGGCCATGTTTTTGGACTTCTCGCGCACCTCGACGACGTCGCCTTCCTTGACCCGATAGCTGGGGATGGTCACTCGCTGGCCGTTTACCATCACGTGGCCATGGCTGATGAACTGCCGCGATGAAAACACCGTGGGCACGAACTTCATGCGGTAGACCACGGCATCAAGACGGCGCTCCAACAACCCGATCAGGTTTTCCGTTGTATCGCCCTTTGTCTTCACGGCACTGTCATAGGTGTTGCGGAATTGCTTTTCGGTGATGTTGCCGTAGTAGCCCTTGAGCTTCTGCTTCGCCTTAAGCTGGATGCCGAAGTCGCTCAACTTGCGCCGCCGGGCCTGTCCGTGCTGCCCCGGACCATACGAACGCCTGTTCGAGGGACTCTTGGGACGTCCCCACACGTTCTCGCCCATACGACGGTCGAGCTTATACTTCGCTGATTGACGCTTGCTCATCGGCAATTCCACACATGAAATTGGAAAACCGGCGTCGTGGCGCCGGATTGGCCGCGTACTATACGCAGGGCAGGCCTGATGTCAATTCGAAGACGCATCCGTCCGGTGCCCGCAGTGTTAGGAATCACCGCGGTTTCGGGGTTTCGTGAGGGTGCTGACGATACCCCTCAGAGTGCGGACCTCCTGCTCCATAAGACCGACGCGCGAGAAAATGTTGCGGATGTTGCGGACCATCGTTGGTCGTTTCTCTGGCGGATATAGAAATCCACCGGCATCCAGCTCGCGCTCAAGATGACCGAAAAGTCCCATCAGCTCATCGTGGGTTGCCGGACGCGTCGCGCCCTGCGGGAATTCTTCACTCGGTGTTTCGTCTGCGGCAAGAAACCACTCATATCCGAGTATCAAGACGGCCTGGGCAATGTTCAAAGAGGCGAAAGCCGGATTCACCGGGACCGCCACGATGGCTTCGGAAATTGCGATATCGTCGTTATGCAGCCCCGACTTTTCGCGTCCAAACAGGATACCTGTGCTCTCTCCGACTGCAGCATGGCGTCGCGCGGCTTCAATCGCCGCTCGCGGCGTCATCACCGGCTTTAGCATGTCGCGCAGTCGCGCGGTCGTGGCATAAACGTGATTGAGTTCGGCGACCGCGTCGGCCGTTTGGCGAAACACGCGGGCACTGTCGATGACGACGTCGGCTCGTGAAGCCGGTGCGCGGGCCTTTTCGTTGGGCCAGGAATCACGCGGCCGGACCAACCGCATGTCGGTCAGTCCGAAATTCAGCATTGCGCGGGCAGCCGTACCGATGTTTTCACCCATCTGGGGTTCCACCAGGACGACAGATGGACCACCCAGGACGGCATCTTTGGTTTTATCGGTTCCAGCCATGTCAGTTGAGCTTCCGCAACGATCTCACTCGGGATCGAAGTGAGTCAGCCTATCTTGCGCCAATCCGTCGTACCGTCTGGCAGGTCTTCCAGTTCAATCCCTTGGGCTTTCAACTCATCCCGGATTCGGTCGGCCTCGGCAAAATCGCGGCGTTCGCGCGCGGCGACCCGGCCGGCGACGGCGCGTTCGATCGAAGCGACGTCATCATCCGCAGTTCCGCCTTTGAACCAGGTTTCGGCATCGCTTAGGAGAAGCCCCATGAGGTTGGCTGCGGCCCTCAGGCCGGCCGCTGAAACCTTGCCGCCCGCAATAGCCTGGTCTGCGAGAGCGTGCATGGCAGACATGGCGAGCGCCGTGTTCAGATCGTCGTCGAGAGCCTCCACGACCTCGGCAGGAACAGTCTCGGAGGCAGGCGTATCACCCACCGCACGATACCAGCGGTCCAGCACGGACTTGGACTGGCTCACGCCATCGTCCGTCCAATCAAAGGGCTGACGGTAGTGCGTCGACAGCAGAGTCAGCCGAATTGCCTCCCCCGGATGATCCGACAACAGATCCCGCGCCGTTTTGAAGTTTCCAAGGGATTTGGACATCTTCTCGCCTTCGACGGTCACGAATCCGCTGTGTACCCAGGTCTTCACGAATTCGGCCCCATCGTGGGCGCAGGTGCTCTGAGCCAGTTCGTTCTCATGGTGGGGGAACGCCAGATCCAGGCCACCACCATGTATGTCGAAAGGGGTATCCAGGTACTTCTCGCTCATGGCCGAACATTCGATGTGCCACCCCGGTCGCCCTCTCCCCCAGGGGCTGTCCCAACCGGGTTGTTCCGTCGTCGATGGTTTCCACAGTACGAAATCACAAGGATCCTTCTTGTAGGGCGCCACTTCGACCCGTGCGCCCGCGATCATGTCCTCACGATTCCGCCGTGAGAGAGAGCCGTAGTTCTCGTGCGACACCACCGAGAATAAGACGTGTCCATCCGCTTCGTAGGCATGTCCCCTGTCGATCAATGCCTCAATCATCTCGATCATTTCCGGGATGTGATCGGTCGCGCGAGGTTCGACATCGGGCGGCAAAAGACCGAGCGCTTCCATGTCCTCGTGAAAGGCGCGCCCCGTTCGTTCGGTAACCTGTTCGATCGTCTCGCCGGTTTCGTCCGCGGCCGTGATGATCTTGTCTTCAACATCGGTGATATTGCGGACACACGTGACCCGCGGAAACTCACGCCGCAATACGCGATTGAGCAGATCGAAGACGACGAAAGTACGCGCGTTGCCGATATGGGCGTAGTCGTAGACCGTCGGACCGCACACGTACATGCGCACGTGTTCGGGATCGAGGGGCTGAAACTGCTCCTTCTGGCGCGTCGCCGTATTGTACAGCGCGAGTCCCAAAATTCACCTAACGTATTGAAATCACCTAGATAACTACCGTCCGGCCGGGACTCTTCCGGCCACGGGGGCTAAGGGTTACCAGATTCCGCTTTAACGGTCCACGATGCTGGCCTGCTACTCGGCATCACGGTACCGGTTCGTGATGGGGTATCGCCGGTCACGGCCAAAGTTCTTGCGAGTGATCTTCACGCCGGGCGGCGCCTGACGGCGCTTGTATTCGGCGATATAGAGAAGGTTCTCCACGCGGGCGACAACCTCCGGCGCGTGGCCGAGTTTAACAATCTCCTCGAACGCCATCTCCTCTTCCACCAGGCAGCGCAGGATCTCGTCCAACACGTCGTAGGGTGGAAGAGAGTCTTCGTCCTTCTGATCGGGACGCAGCTCCGCTGTCGGCGGTTTGACGATGATGTTCTCAGGAATCACCCGGCCAGAAGGTCCCAGAGCACCCTCGGGAAGGTGTTGATTGCGCCAGTGTGACAGCGCGAAGACAGCCGTCTTGTAGACGTCCTTCAGGACAGAATATCCCCCGCACATGTCGCCGTAGAGGGTGGCATATCCCACTGACATCTCGGATTTGTTGCCCGTCGTCAGCACCATGTGGCCGAACTTGTTGGACACCGCCATCAGGAGGACGCCTCGGATTCGCGCCTGGATATTCTCCTCGGTGATGTCAGGATCACGCCCGTCGAAAAGTCCCGAGAGCATCGCGTCATATGCTTCAACTGCGGGAACGATCGGCATATCATCCAGCTGCGCCCCCAAGAGCTCCGCACATTCCGCGGCATCGTCCAGGCTCTCTTCCGACGTATAGACCGACGGCATCATCACACAGCGAACGTTCTCGGCACCCAAGGCATCCACGGCAACCGCCGCAGACAGAGCGGAGTCGATGCCGCCGGAGAGCCCCAGTACAACACCGAGAAATCGGTTCTTCTGTACGTAGTCGCGCAGTCCCGTGACCATCGCCTGATACACACCTTCGAGACCGTCAACGACATCCGCCACGTTGCCGGCGGCGCAAGTCCAGGGTTTCGAGGCCGGAGCCTCCCATTCCGAAATAGTCGTCTCCTCGCGCCAGGCTGCCATCCGGGAGACAAGCGCGCCGTCCGCATTGATGACGAAGGATGCACCATCGAATACGACTTCATCCTGGCCGCCGACCTGGTTGGCATAAATCAGTGGCAGACCCGTCTCCGCCACCCGGTCTTGCGCCAGGGCGAGACGTTCATCCGACTTGTCGTGCTCATAAGGTGAGCCGTTGATCACGATGAGTTGCGTGGCGCCCGCAGCGGCCAAAGCTTCTGCGGGAATTGGAGTCCACATATCCTCGCAGACCATCACACCCAGCTTATGGCCGCGCCAGTCAATCGGCGTCGGCAGGAGTCCCGCCGCGAAGACCCGCTTCTCATCGAAAACGCCGTAGTTCGGCAGATCGAACTTATAGGCTTCGCCAGCGACTTCCCCATCCGCAAGCAGAAGGGCGGCATTGAAGAGCCTGTCTTCCACGCGCCACGGCACTCCCACGATGATTGCGGGCGCACCATCTGCGGTGTCGGCCGCAAGTTCCCGGACAGCTTTGGCGACGTCCTCCTGAAAAGCCTGCTTGAGGACCAGGTCCTCCGGCGGATACCCGCTCATCACGAGTTCAGTCGTCACAACCAGATCGGCACCGGACTCCTTCGCCTCGGCATGGGCTTGTCGCACCAGCGCCAGATTTCCGGCGAGGTCGCCCATGGTGGGATTGAGCTGGGCGATGGCGATACGCAAACGGTCAGTCATGGTGGATGTTTAGCCTGAGGAACGTCTGCGCACAACACACGTCCACTGCTTGTCCTGACGGGTCCCAGTTGCCATAACCGCTTTGACAAAGTGAAGCCAGAGCAGAGAAGAGCCATGCAGAACATCAACCGGCGTGTCGTGCTTGCCAGCCGCCCGAAAGGATATCCCGAATTGTCGGACTTTGAGCTGGTCGAAGCACCGATCGAAGATCCTGATCCAGGGGAAGCCTTGGTGCAGGCTCGCTACCTGTCCCTCGATCCCTATATGCGTGGTCGGATGAACGATTCGCGATCGTATGTGCCTCCACTCGCCATCGGAGAGGTCATCGTCGGCGCGATCGTGGGCGAAGTGATGCGGACCAACACGGATGCCTTCGCCGTCGGCGACATCGTGGAGGGCCGTCTGGGCTGGCAGGAATACGCCATGGCGCGCCCGGACACTGTCCGCAAGGTGCCCTTTCCCGATATTCCGGAAACGACCGCTCTCGGCATTCTGGGCATGCCGGGATTGACGGCCTATTTCAGTCTTTTGGAGATCGGACGACCGATCGCGGGGGACACGGTCGTTGTCTCCGCGGCATCGGGTGCCGTTGGCGCCGCTGTCGGTCAGATCGCCAAGCTCACCGGCTGTCGGGTTGTCGGAATAGCGGGATCGGACGAGAAAGTTGCCTACATCCGAGATGAGCTGGGTTTTGATGCTGCCATCAACCACCGCACCACCGAAGACATGGGCGCGGCCCTGGACGAGGCTTGTCCCGATCGCGTCGATGTCTATTTCGATAACGTAGGGGGCCCGATTACGGATGCCGTTATTCCGAGACTCGCGCTTCGGGGCCGGGTCGTCATCTGCGGACAGATTTCCCAGTACAACCTCGAGGAACAACCCGTGGCGCCCAGCGTCCTTCGGCATTTGTTGATAAACCAGGCGCGCATGGAAGGGTTTATCGTGACGTCGTTCTCAGCCAAGTTCGAGGAAGGCCGAGCGCGCCTCGCACAATGGATTCGCGATGGTAAATTGAAGTATTGCGAGGACATTACCGATGGCATCGAGAGCGCACCGGAACAATTCATTGAGCTGATGCGCGGTCATAACTTCGGCAAGAAGCTCATCCGGTTGCACGATCCGGCGTGATCCGGTGTCCAGACGCGTTGTGACGGTCTCGCTACTCGCATAGATTCAGTGCATGAACCATCGCGGCAACATGAAGGGCGCTCCCCGGTGGCGGCAAGTGGCATTCGTCGCGCTGATGGCCTCCTTGCTCAGCCCTACTGCAGACGCCATGCAGTGCTCCGCGGGAACCATCAAGTTCCATCAGGATGGCGGCATTCAGCGCTGCGTCATTGATGCCCATCACCGGCTGTTCACGGCAAAGGAACAGCCGATCGACTGCATTGCCGGGCACACGGTCACGCTCTTTGCCAACGGTACGCTCGAATCCTGCCGAATTCGCGATACACATGTCGTGCTCTGGATGCCGTGTTCGGGACCTGCCCGTATCGAACTGGAAGAGATCGGCGCACTGCGCGGTTGTCTGTCAGAATAGTCAGGCCTTGAGGCTCACTCGCACCCGAGAGTACTCGGGTCAGGAATTGTTTGACCGCCCCCGTGCGTTCTTCAGCAGAAATTCACGGCCGACTTTGACCTGTGGCTTGCCGTCATACTCCACGATATCGGCCGTGGCGTAGGTCTCCGGCCAGTTCTCCGGCAGGTAGGAACCGGTTCCGATCATGTCGATAGGCGCTTTCACGCTCGCCATGACCTTGCACTTTGCCGGGCTGAATCCCGAACTTGCGATGATCTTGACCTTGTCATAGCCGGCATTGTCCAGAGTCTGACGCACATGGCAGATGGCCGCTGCAGAGACACCGGTACCCAGCAACCACCTCAATTCGTTCTCGTTGCGGTACTGTTTGACGGCGTAAGCGTCATGTCGCTGAAGCACTTCGTAGGACCGTTCAGGATCCAGGCCCTCGACGAATCGGCTGCCATGCGTGTCGAGCCGCACCCCGAGTTGGCCCTCCGCGGCGAGCTCAGGAAAATGAGCACAGATCTCCAGGGTATCCGTGATCTCACAGCCGAAATAGTCGACCAGTACGTAGAGCGGTTCGTCAGGGAAGGTCTCGTGGAACATTTCAGCCGCTCGAAGCGTAGAGCCGGCATATCCGATCAGGGCATGGGGCATTGTTCCCAGTCCGCGCTCACGGCCAAAATACGCGGCCGTGGAGTCTGTCGCGCAGCCGACAAATCCGACGGCGCCAACATCCTGCTGCGCGGCGCGGGAACCCACGCTCGCGGCATACGCCATCATCTCCGCCATTTCGGTACCCGCGCAATGCCGGGCGTCGAAAGCCATGAATGCAACCTTCGGCAGGTCGCAGCACATCACATAGGCGTTGTAAGCCGCGACACAGGGTGCACCGAGTTTCTGAAGGTAGAGTGTTTCGAGGTCCACAAGATCGTGCATGGAGCCCGAGATATAGGCCAGCGGTTCACCGGCGCCGACGCGTTCACCTTCTTCGAACCGCAGATCAATATCGAACACCGTTCCTCTGACAGCGGCAACTTCTTCCAGCCACTCGACCATGAACTTGGGCGTGAAGACCACCGGACGTCGCATGAAAACGGCGTAAGTAACCCGCGCGTCGCCGAATCTGGCGACCGTCCGTCGAGATTTACGGAAGTACCGGTCGGTGTGGCTGCTGATGTCCGCGTCGCTCAGCGGCGGCGGCCGGTCGTTTTGCGCGGCGGATGACACTCAGGAAGCCTCAGCGACGATCCGAGGCTGGCCGTTGGCGCGTTGTTTCTTCAGGGAATCTGCAATCAGGAACGCCAGCTCAAGCGCCTGAGACGCATTGAGCCGCGGGTCACAGTGCGTGTGGTAGCGATCTGCCAGCGACCGCTCTGTGATGTCTTGGGCACCACCCAGGCACTCAGTGACATCCTGACCGGTCATTTCGAAATGAACACCCCCGGCATAGGTTCCTTCGCCGATGTGTACGTCGAAGAATTGCTGCACCTCGGACAGGACCTGATCGAATATTCGTGTCTTGTAGCCGTTCGCAGACTTTACGGTGTTTCCATGCATGGGATCGCAAGACCACACGACCTTGCGTCCTTCCTGCTCGACGGCCCGGACGAGGGGCGGCAGATGCTCACCGACCTTATCCGCACCCATACGGACGATGAGTGTCAGTCGGCCCGCGTCATTCTCGGGATTGAGGAGATCAATCAACTTCAACAGGCCATCCGGCTCGGTGCTGGGGCCGGCCTTGATCCCGATGGGGTTGGAGATTCCACGCATGAATTCAACATGAGCTCCGTCTTCCTGACGCGTTCGATCACCGATCCAAAGCATGTGAGCTGACGTGTCGTACCAGTCGCCTGTTGTCGAATCGACGCGTGTCATCGCCTCTTCAAAACCGAGCAGCAAGGCTTCATGCGATGTATAGAAGTCGACCTCGTGCATGGCAGGCACGGAATCACCTGTTATGCCGCAGGCCTCCATGAAACCCAGTGCCTCGGTGATGCGGTCTGCGAGATCAGCATATCTCTCACCTTGGGATGTTCTGGAGACGAACCCGAGGTTCCAACCGTGAACCCGGTGCAGATCGGCATAACCACCGTGCGCGAAAGCCCGGAGCAGATTGAGCGTCGATGAGGATTGGTGATAGCCCTGCAGAAGACGCGAAGGATCGGCGGCCCGCGCTTCCGGCGTGAATTCCATCCCATTCACGATGTCGCCACGATAGCTCGGAAGCTCTGCACCATCCTGTGATTCCGTCGGTGCACTGCGTGGTTTGGCGAACTGTCCCGCCAGACGTCCGACCTTGACGATCGGGCAGGCCGCCGCAAACGTCATGACGACCGCCATCTGCATGAGCACTCGGAACATGTCCCGAATGTTGTCCGCGCTGAATTCCGCGAAGCTTTCCGCACAATCACCACCCTGAAGCAGGAAAGCCCGTCCTTCGGCCACGTCGGCAAGTTGAGCCCGAAGCTGGCGCGCTTCGCCGGCGAACACGAGTGGCGGCAATCCACGCACTTGTTCGAGCGTAGAAGACAGAGCTTCCGGGTCAGAGTAATCCGGCTGTTGCTGGATCGGCAGGCCGTGCCAGCTATCCGGAGACCACTTCTTAGGCATGATCCCACTCCTCATGCGGAAAGAGGAATAAGCGTATACGCTGGTTCGCGGCGGAAAGCCACAATTTTGGCTGATAAATCCACCATGACGTGAGCGAATCTTCGTTCAAGGAGTCAAAAACGCGCGCGGAGGAATGATGCATCCTATTCAGCCGCCTCGGCCTCGAGCTCGACAAATTTCTCTCGCATCGTCACGAATTCCTCCGCCGCGGAGGGATGGATGCCAATTGTCGCATCGAACTGCGCTTTGGTTGCACCGCAAACCAGTGCGATGCCCATGCCTTGCACGATTTCGGCGGCGTCAGGTCCCACCATGTGGACGCCGACGACCCGATCACTCGCAACATCGACAATAAGCTTCATCAGAGTCCGCTCATCTCGACCGGTCAATGTGTGCTTCATCGGCTTGAATGTGGATTTGTATATGTCGACAGCCTCGTACAGCTGACGCGCCCGCGCCTCGCTCAGACCCGCAACACCCACTGACGGGTTGGAAAACACCGCATGAGGCACATTGGTGTAATCGAGTGACCGGGGCTGCTTCGCGTAGAGTGTTTCGGCGAAGGCCCGACCTTCGTTGATCGCCACAGGCGTCAGATTCATCCGGTTGGTTACATCTCCAATCGCATAGATGTTGGGAACATTGGTCTGGGAGAATTGGTCGACTTTGATGGCACCCTTGTCATCGAGCTCCACACCGACATCCTCGAGTCCGACACCCTTCGTATTTGGATTGCGGCCCGTGGCATACATCACGAGTTCGGCAGCAATCGTCTCCCCGCTGGTCAGTGTCACCTCGAGATGCTGTCCGACCTTGTCGATACGTTCGACCTGACTCTCAACCTTCAGGTTGATGCCCTTCTTGCCGATTTCCTCCGCCAGCATTGCCCGCACGTCATCGTCAAAGCCCCGAAGAATCTGCTCTCCGCGGTAAAGCTGGGTGACCTGAGAGCCTAAGCCATTGAAAATTCCGGCAAATTCCACCGCAATATATCCGCCGCCCACGACGATGGCCCGGTGCGGGAATTCCTCCAGGTGGAAAGCCTCGTTCGAGGTAATGGTGTGTTCGATGCCGGGAATATCCGGCCGGAATGGCGCGGCACCCGTCGCCACCAGAATGGTTTCAGCGGTTATCGTCTTGCCTCCGACCTCGACCGTATGTGGATCGACAAGAACACCTCGGTCTTCAACGAGATCGACCCCGGCGTTGTTGAGCATACGGATATAGATTCCGTTGAGTCGGTCGATCTCGGCATCCTTGTTGGCGATCAGGGTCGGCCAGTCGAACATCGGATGCGCCTGTTGCCAGCCGAATCCAACGGCGTCCTCGAAATCCTCGGCAAAGTGTGCAGCGTAGGTGAAAAGTTTCTTCGGAACGCAACCCCGGATCACACAGGTACCACCCACGCGAAATTCCTCACAGATCATCGCCTTGGCACCGAACGCGACCGCACGACGGCTGGCGGAAACCCCACCGGATCCTGCGCCGATCACGAACAGATCGTAGTCAAACTTTGCCATAAGATTGATTCCCTAACCTCAACGTCGATGGATGTCCCCATCATGGCGGCAACATCCCGAATACAGGTCGGGCGGGCCCGGACATCGCCGCATTGCGGCTCCACCGGCACCCGCCCGGTTCACCCAAGCTATATGGGGTCAGCCTCAGGCAATATCACCCATCAACAGGTATTTGACCTCGACGAACTCGTCGATGCCGTACTTCGATCCCTCGCGGCCGACACCTGATTCCTTCATACCGCCGAAGGGGGCGATCTCCGTCGAGATGATCCCCGCATTGATACCGACGATGCCGTACTCCAGTTCTTCCGCGACTTTCCACACGCGGCCGATATCGCGTGTGTAGAAGTAGGCGGCGAGTCCGAACTCGGTATCGTTGGCCATCTTGATCACATCGGCATCGGATCCGAAGCGGTAGACCGGGGCGAGCGGCCCAAAGGTCTCTTCCTTGCTGACGATCATGTCGGGCGTGACGTCGGCCAGAACGGTCGGCTCGAAGAAGTTGCCGCCGTTCGAATGCCGGCTGCCGCCAACCACCAGGCGGGCACCCTTTTGGAGCGCGTCCTGGATATGACTCTCGACCTTTTCCACCGCATTTATGTCGATCAGGGGTCCCTGGGCAACGCCATCCTCAAGGCCGTCTCCGACCTTCATGGCTTTCGCTGCCTCCGCGAGCTTTCCGGTGAACTCGTCGTAGATGCTCTCCTGCGCAAAAATCCGGTTGGCGCAGACGCACGTCTGACCGGCGTTCCGATATTTTGACTGCATCGCGCCGGTAACAGCCGAATCGATATCGGCATCGTCGAAAACGATGAACGGCGCGTTGCCGCCGAGCTCCATCGAAACCTTTTTGACGGTGCCCGCACACTGCTCCATCAGAAGTTTGCCGATCTCGGTCGAGCCCGTGAAGCTCAGCTTTCGGACGATCGGATTCGACGTCATCTCGGCGCCAATCTCGGAACTCGCGCCACTGACGACGTTCAGTACACCCTTGGGAATGCCTGCCCGCTCGGCGAGTTCGGCCAGGGCAAATGCCGAATAGGGCGTCTGTGTCGCCGGTTTTGCAACGACCGTGCATCCCGCTGCCAGGGCAGGGGCACATTTCCGCGTGATCATGGCATTGGGAAAATTCCAGGGCGTAATGGAGGCCACGACCCCCACCGGCTCCTTGATCACGACGATTCGTTTGTCGTGCTGGTGCTGCGGGATGGTGTCGCCGTAGATGCGCTTCGCCTCTTCGGCAAACCATTCGATGAATGACGCGCCGTAAACGATCTCACCCATTGACTCCGCAAGCGGCTTCCCCTGCTCGGTCGTCATCAGGACCGCAAGATCTTCCTGGTTCTCCATGACAAGGTCGAACCATTTGCGCAGGATGTTCGCCCTTTCCTTGCCGGTCCTTGCCCGCCATTCAGGCAGGGCCTCATTGGCCGCATCGATGGCCCGGCGGGTTTCGTTGGCACCCATCTTCGGGATGGTTCCAACGATGGAATTGTCTACGGGATTATCGACCTCGATCGTTCCGCCATCGTCAGCATCCACCCAGGCGCCGTTGATGTAGCATTGCTGACGAAATAGCGATGAGTCTTTGAGGTTCATTGGAAGTCCTCTCCGTTGAAATTGGAACCTGGCGCCCGCCCGCGCCTTGGCACTCATTATAGAGGCTGTGATGTTGGCCGTTAACCGGCCGACACTCAGATACTCGGCACCGCGCGGACCTGAGCCAACGGTGGCGCGTCATCGTTGCGCTCTTCAATGGGCCAGTGGAGCAGAGCCGCCGTCACACCAAGCCAGACAGACGCCCCCCAGATGATGTTGTAGTCGCCATAAACGTCGAACAGCAGTCCGCCCAACCAGGTTCCCAGAAAGCCACCGACCTGATGACCGAGGAAAACGATTCCAAACAGCATACCTATGTAACGGACCCCGAACATTTGGGCGACGAGCCCACTCGTCAGCGGGACTGTCCCCATCCAGGTTAAGCCGATGATTCCCGCAAATATGCAGGATGACAGGGCCGTAACCGGCAACAGCACGTAGGCGATGATGGCAGCTGACCGCAACAGGTATTGAAAGGCCAGGAGTCCCCTCTTGCTGTATCGGCCACCCAGCCAGCCGAACAGGAAGGATCCAAATATGTTGGTGCCCCCGATCATCGCCAGCGCCAAGGCAC
>MDTE01100984.1_pt1 | contig 26170 bp, 26 predicted proteins | sample 811231 | NCBI WGS metagenome assembly MDTE01 (sample SAMN05326651, study PRJNA326480) | marine metagenome | isolation source: seawater | place: Indian Ocean: Red Sea | collected 2010
AAACAAACTCCTTTTCCAACAAAAGCTAAAGGTTTTGAATTTTTTTTTGCTCCATTCCATTCCATCGTTACAAGATATGAACCTCTAATGCTCCCTTGCCCTACACCGAGTAAAGCGTGCATACCAAGTTTTTTTAATTTTTTTTCATCGTATATATTAATTTTTAAACCATCTTTTTTAAGTGAGCTTATTCTTTTAGCATATTCATCTGGATGTAGAACATTCCCTGGTTCTGAAACTAAATCTCTTGCATAAAAAGTTCCTTCTTCTAAAGCTTTAAACTTAATTTGATTTTGAACTGACGGTTTATTTTTATTTCCAACTATATTTATAGTAATAAGTCTTGTTTCCTTTTTTGACTTATATTTTTTAAATTCATATGATTTTAATTTAAGACCGTGAAGAAAATGCCCTAAAAAATTATCGTACTTTCCTACAATGCTGTCAGAAATGACAAAATATTCACTATTTTTTCCATAATTTATTCTCCCATAAAGCTCGGCTCCTAAATTTTCAATATCTGAACTTTTCAAATTATTTTTAATTGATATTAAAATTATTTTTTTTTTGGAATTTACTTCAAAAACAAACAAATTTTTTTTTACATCAGAAGTTTTTAATAAATCATTTATGTAAAAAAATTCAGACTCTGAAAGATCTTTTTTTAAAACATTAATGTTAAATTTATCATTACAAAATAAAACCATATTGTTCGATGTTTTATTAATTGTATTTTTTGAGTAATTTATTTTTATAGACATAATTTTTAGTTACTTCTTTAATCGAGCTCAAAGGTATATATGACCAAATATGTAAGAATTCAACGGAAAATTTATCATTTTTAAACCTAAGATTGAATTTTCTTTTCAGTTGTTTTACTAATTATATACATCAAAATTATATGCTTAAAAACAAAATTTATAAATACTTTTTTTCAGAAATTTTTAAATCATTTATTACAATTTTATTTGCTTTATCAGCTATTGCTTGGACTGTAAGAGCGGTAAATTTTCTTGATTTGGTAGTCGACAACGGTCACTCAATTTCGACTTATCTCTTTTTTTCATTTTTGAACATAACTAACATAATGACTAAATTTATACCCCTATCTTTTTTATTAGCTTTGGCATTATCTATAATTAAATTTGAAAAACAAAATGAATTGATTGCTCTTTGGACGATGGGGCTAAATAAAATTAAAATAGCTAATTTATTTTTTTTGATTTCTTTTGTATTTTTACTAATACAACTTTGTTTCGCAACATTTATAACTCCTTCTTCTTTGAATAAATCTAGAGAATTAGTTCGTCAGTCAGATTTTGACTCAATTTCGTCAATTATTAAGGTTAATGATTTTAGTGACTCATTTAAAAATATTACTTTTTTTGTAGAAAGAAAAAATATGAATAATGAGATGGAAAATATATTTATAAGAGATGAGAGTGGAACTTTTAAAAACATAATTGCGGATAAAAATGAGGCAAGTAACACTACTATTCTTGCAAAAAAAGGTTTCATAAATAATAAAAAATTAATTTTAATAGATGGTACAATTCAGTCAGAAAACAAAGATGGTGAACTAAATGATGTAAATTTTAAAAAAACTGAGTTGTCAATAACTTTACTTAAACCAAGAACTATAACTGCTCCAAAAATGCAAGAAACAAGCACGCTTACTCTTTTTAAATGTATTTTAGAAAAATCGGATAAAATTTTAAATTGTCCTAAACAAGATATGAATAAAGATGTTGTGTCTACTTTATCAAGAAGAGTTGGTATGCCAATTTATATACCTTTAGTTGCTTTAATATGTTCATTTTTATTAGTAGGCAACAAAGAAAAAAAAAATAAAGTTTTAAGAAGGTATTTTTATATGTCCTTGGCATTTATAGTTCTTGTCTTAGCTGAATTGTTAGTTCGTTATTCTGGTTTTTCAAGATTACACACAGTATCTTACTTTTTATTACCAATATTACTAATGCCGTTATTTTATATTTTATTATTGAGGAAAATAATATTTGAAAAAAGATAATTATGTATAAAGTTATTAATAAATATTTAGTCTTTGGATTTTTAAAAACATTTTTAAATGTGACTCTTGTAGCAGTTGCTTTAGGAGTAATTTTAAATTTATTTGAGGAAATTGAGTTTTTTAAAAATTTAAACGCAAGTAATAAATTACCATACATTCTTACAATGATGTTTATACCAAATTTAGTAATTTCAAAACTATTACCTTTTATAATTTTTATCTCTTCAATGTGGTACATTGTTTCTATAAAATCGAAAAAAGATTTACTCTCACTAAAAGTTTTTGGTTTCTCTAATTTAAAAATAGTTGTAATCTTGTCTGTAACTGCTTTTTTAATAGGTTTGATTACAATACTAGCTGTTAATCCTGTAACTTCTGTAATGATAAAATCTTATGAAAAAACAAAAGCTCAATATTCAAAAGATATAGAACATCTCGTTACAATTAATAAAAATGGAGTTTGGATAAAAGAAAAACATAATAACAAATTGATGATAACAACAGCAAAATCACTAAGTGGAAATTATTTATCTGATGTTACGATATATATGATTGGAGACAACAATAAAATTTTAGAAAGAATTGAGTCAAAAAGTATAAATATAAGTAATTTTGACTGGGAACTAAGGAACGTTAAAATTTTTAACATTAAAAGTGATGGAAAACCAGTTTATGAAGAAAGTTTAAGTATAACCTCTGTATACAACGTTAAAAAATTGAATGAACTATATAAAAACCTAGACACTATCTCATTTTTTGAACTTATAAATGAACGAGATAAGCTAATTGAAAAAGGCTATAACAAAGAGGCTCTTAATGAAAAACTTAACGTTTTTCTTTCTATACCGCCATTTTTGTCATTGATGGTCGTACTTGCCTCAATATTTACCATCGGGTCTATTAATAAAGTACAAAATTTATATTATATTTTTGTGGCTATACTATCTTGTGCCATCATTTATTTTTTTAAAGATTTATCAATAGTTTTAGGTCAAACAAACAGAATCTCTTTAACTTTAGCTGTTTGGATGCCAGTATTAGCAGTCGGTCTTTTTTGTTCAATTGGAGTAATGCAAATAAATGAAAAATAAATTTTTTACTTCAATATTATTAGTAACATTTATTTTAAAAAATGTTACTGCTTTATCTGACGAATTAGAAATTAATTCAAAAAAAATTAAAGTAGATAATAATTCAAAAGCAGTTTTGTTAGAAGGAGCAGTAACTGCTTTAGATAAAAAAGGAAATAAAGTTTTCTCAGAATCAGCTGAATATTTTAAAGAAAAAGATTTATTGAAAACTACTGGAAAAACCGAAATTATTACCTCTGAAGATTTCAAATTAGACGGTACAAATATAATTTTTGATAATAAAAACAGAATAATTTCCTCAAAAAATTCCTCAAAAATAGTCGACAGAGATGGAAATCAAATTTTTATGGAGATGTTTGATTATTCTATAAATAAGAACATGTTTGTTTCAAAGGGAAATATAAAAATAATCGATAATAAAAAAAATGAGTATAACTTTGCTGAAATATATATAGATGAAAAAAAAAGAAAGATGGTAGGTTCTGATATAAAAGTTTTTATTAATCAAAAAGAAATGAAAATAAATGAAGAAAATGAACCTAGATTTTTTGCTAATACTGTGAGTATAACTAGTGAAAAAAATGAATTTGAAAAGGGAGTTTTTACTTATTGCAAAAATAGAGGTAAAGATAAATGCCCACCTTGGATTTTACAATCTGAAAAGATTGAACATAATATGAGTAAAAAAACTATCTATTATAAAAATGCAATATTAAAAATATATGATTTTCCAATATTCTATTTTCCAGTATTTTCTCATCCAGACCCAACTGTCAAAAGAAGATCTGGATTTTTAGTTCCATCGCTCAGCGATAGTTCAAGTATTGGACCTGGAGTTCAGGTTCCGTATTTTTGGGCGATATCACATGATAAAGATCTTACATTTGCCCCAAAAATCTATGGTAAAGAAAATCCTTTGTTGCTTGCTGAATACAGACAAGATTTTAGAAATTCTTTCTTAATAGCTGATTTTGGATATTCAAAAGGTTATAAAAAAAAATCAGACACCAAAACTTCTGGCTCAAGAAATCATTTTTTTCTAAAGTTTAATAAAAACTTAATTGACTCAACAGAAAAAAGCAGTGATTTTAATTTAGATTTGCAAAGAGTTTCCAATGATACTTATTTGAAAATTCATGATGTTGAGACTTCTTTGGTAGATAAAGATTTAAACATATTAGAGAACACATTAAATTATAACTACCAATCAAGTGACACTTTTTTTGGATTTAACGTCAGCGCATTTGAAGATCTGTCAATACAAAATCGAAATAGATATGAATATTTATTTCCTTACGTCACTTATGAAAAAAATATTTTAACTGACGAAAAATTTGGTTTTCTTGACTTTGTATCAAATTTTAGAGTCCGAAACTACGACGTGAATAAACAGACTGAGTTTTTTGTAAATGATTTAAATTGGAAATCAAAAAAATGGATCAATAATTTTGGAATTGAAAATCAATTAATTGGTAAAGTAAAAAGTGTGAACTATAATGCAGTTAATACAAAAGAATACAAAAATGATGACACAGTATCAGAGTTTTCAGGTGTTATTGGGTATTTAACTAAATTAGGGCTTTATAAAAATGATTTTACAAAAAATATTAATCATTTATTAGCTCCAAAACTATTAATTAGGCATGCCCCAGGTCATATGAGGTCTATAGATCAGGGTCGACTAAAATACTCAAATTTATTTGAAATTAATAAGACTAATGAATTGGATGTTATTGAAAGTGGCTTAAGCGCTACTATAGGTTTTGAATACGAAAAAAATACACTTAATGAAAAAGGTAGAATTAATGATAAAATATTTTCATTTTCTGCAGGACAAGTCATTAATGAAAAAGAGAATAGAGATTTACCTTCAAAAACTTCTTTAGATCAAAGATTTTCAGACTTAGTTGGAAATGCAGAATTCAAGTTTAACAAAAATTTAAATTTTAATTATAATTTTGCAATAGATCAAAATTATCAAGAAATTAATTATAATGAAATTGCGGCTGATTTAGAAATGGAGAAAGTTAAATTTAACATTGCCTATTTAGAAGAAAAAAATCATATTGGTGATGAGGAATATGTTAAAACTGGAATAAACTTCGAATTAAATAGTTCAAATCAATTTTCTTTTTCAACAAAAAGAAACTTATTAACTAATTCCGCTGAATTTTATGATATGTCTTATCAATATATCAATGATTGTCTGAAAGCTGGGTTAGCTTATAGAAGAGAATTTTACACTGATAGAGATGTTGAGCCTGAAAATTCATTAATGTTTACTATTACAATAACACCTTTCGGAGATATTAACAGTCCGAAGTTTAGCAGGTAATGAAAAAAAAAGTATTATTTATATTTTTATTTTTAAATATTGTAAGTATTAATTATTGTTTAAGCAGTATTAATAATTCAATAATCGGAAAAGTTGGAAAAAAAATTATAACTCAATACGATCTTGAAAATGAAATTAAAACAATTTTATTTCTAGGAAAAAAAAGTCTAAATCAAGAAAATATTAACAAAGTAACCAAAACAGCGATGGACTCCATTGTACGAAAGCTTATTAAAAAAAATGAAATAGAAAAATATAACATTACAAAATATAGTGAAAAGGATTTAGAAAATTATTTGTTAAATGTCTTTTCACAATTAAATATTAAAAAAATAAATGCAAATGAAATTTTTAAGAATAATGGTATTGACTATAACAAATTTGTTGAGAATTATAAAATTGAACTTTTATGGAATACTTTGATTTACTCTCTTTATAAAAATCAATTAAGTGTTAATACTGTTGAAATTGAGAATGAACTTAAAAAAGAATTGAATATAAAAAGTCAATTTAAAGAATATAACTTATCAGAAATTCAAGTTGTTCAGGGCCCTAATGAAGAAGAAATTAATAAATTGATAGAGGATATTTACAAGAATATTGAAAATGAAGGATTCGAAAAGACAGTTAAAAAATACAGCATTTCGAATTCAGTTAAAAATAATGGTAATATAGGTTGGTTTAGTGAAAATTCATTATCAAGAATTTATTTTGAAAAACTTAAATATCTTAAAAAAAATGAAATTTCTAAACCAATAAAATCCAATGAAACTTTTGTTATACTTAAAATTAATGAAGTAAGGGATAAAGAGAAAAGTGATGTTGATATTAAAAAGGTAAAAGAACAAATTATTCTTAAAGAAAAAGAAGAAAAACTTTTACTATTTTCTAGGTCGCATTTTTCAAATTTAGAAAATTCAACTTTAATTACATTTAAATGAAAAAAAAATTTGCAATAGTCTCTGGTGAGCCAAATAGTATTAATACGGAAATCATTGCAAAATCATGGAAACATTTAAATAAAAACTTAAGGGGAAAATTTTTTGTTATTGGGAGTTATGAAATTTTAAAAAAACAATTAATTAAAATTGGAATTAAAATTCCAATTGTAAGATTAAACAACTTCACAGAAATCAAACAAATTAATTCATTGCAGGTTTTGGACGTGCCACTGCGATTTAAAAATCCTTATGAAATCGCTAAAATTGATAATTCAGTCTATATTAGGCAAAGTTTAAATCTGGCACATAAACTTGCATCAAATAAAGATATATCTGGTTTTATTAACTGTTCGGTTGATAAAAGATCTTTAGGAAAGAACAACAAGGGTGTAACAGAATATTTATCCAAAAAAAATAAATTAAAAAACTCTGAAGTGATGATGATTTTCAACAAAAAAATTTCAGTTGTGCCTCTTACAACTCATATAAGTATCAAAGATGTTGCTAAAAAATTAGAAATTAAATCTATGAGTAAAAAAATTATAACTTTAAATACTCATTATTTTAAACTTTTTAAAAAAAAACCTAATATAGCAATTTTGGGATTGAATCCTCATAATGCTGAATTAAAAGCAAATTCAGAGGAAAAAAAAATAATTTTACCGCTTGTTAAAAGACTTAAACAAAAAAAAGTTAAAATTTTTGGTCCTTTTTCTGCGGATACTATTTTTATAAATAGACAAAAAAACAAGTTTGATGTGATCGTAGGTATGTACCACGATCAAGTACTTGCTCCTTTCAAAGCTTTGTTTGGATTCAATGCAATAAATATTACTCTTGGTTTAAAGTATGTCAGAATTTCACCTGATCATGGAACAGCTAAAGATATCATTAAAAAGAGAAAAGCAAATCCAAAAAGTCTTTTGAGTGCAATTAGTTTTATTTCTAAAATTTAATGTTAATTAAACCAAAAAAATCATTAGGTCAAAATTTTTTAATTGACAAGAATATTATAAAAAAAATTTTGATGTTGTCTAAAATAAATAATTGCTCTGTAATAGAAATTGGTCCCGGAACAGGAAATCTAACAGATCAAATATTAAGTTACAATCCTTCAAATTTAATTTTAATTGAAAAAGATACCTCGCTAGCAAAAGTTTTGGAAAAAAAATATATTAATGATTCAAGAGTAAAAATTTTTAATAAAGATATTTTATCTTTAAATATAGAAAAAATCATTGAAAAAAATACAATAATTTTTGGTAACTTGCCTTACAATATATCTACTCAAATTTTGATTAGATTTATAAGATTTAAAAAGTGGCCACCAAACTATAAAAAATTAATTTTCATGTTCCAAAAAGAAGTTGCTGAAAGAATATTTGCAAAAAGTAAAACTTCACAGTATGGAAGATTAAAAATTATTACTAATTGGAGATTAAAGATAATAGAAAAATTTAATATTTCAAAAAATTGTTTTTTTCCAAAACCAAAGGTTGACTCAACCATACTATCTTTTTCGCCAAAAAAAAATAAATATAAAATAAAAAAAATTGAAAATTTAGAGAAAATTACACATGCTTTTTTTTCCAAAAAAAGAAAAATGATAAACAAAACTTTTTCAAAAATGTTTAAAAATCACTTATTAATAGCAAAACAACTAAACTTAAATCTATCTCTTAGACCAGATCAGGTAAGTGAAAATGATTTTTATAAAATTACAGAGAAATTTGAATTAAACAATTAAAATTTAATTTATTTTCCCTTTTTATTTTTCAGAATAATTTCTTCTACTTGTTTAAAACAATTTTCAAGATTGTCATTGATTACAACAAAATCGTAATCTTCTTTATGTGATGCATCGACATCATATGCTTTTAATCTTTCTTCGACTACTTCAGGTTTATCTTGATTTCTTTGAATAAGCCTGTTTTTGAGCTCATCCTTACTCGGTGGAAGAATAAATATTTTTAATAAATTAAGTTCTTTAAAATTTGAAAGTTGTTGTGTCCCCTGCCAATCAATGTCAAATAAAACGTCGTTATTATTTTTAATTAGATTCAACACAGCTTCTTTTGAAGTTCCATAATAATTCCCGAAAATTTTTGCATGCTCATAAAATTCTTTATTTTCAATTTTTTTTTTAAATCTCTCCTCGTCTATAAAAAAATAATCTATTCCATCTACTTCATTAGGCCTAGGTTTCCTTGTTGTATGAGAAACTGAAATTTTAAAATTTTGATATTTTTGTTGAATTTTTTTGCTTATTGTAGTTTTACCAGCGCCAGATGGTGATGAAAGTATAACCATTACACGTTCATCATTAGTTTTCATTTATTTCTTTTTCTTTTTAAATTATTGAGCTGATTTGCTCTCAATAAATTTAATTGCATCTCCAACTGTAAGAATTTTTTCAGCTTCACTATCAGAAATTTCTGATCCAAATTCTTCTTCGAAGGCCATTACCAGTTCCACTGTATCTAAGCTGTCTGCACCTAGATCGTCTATAAAGCTTGCCTCGTCTGTTACCTTCTCTTCTTCAACACCCAGGTGATCTGCAACTATTTTTTTTACTTTTGCATTTATATCTTTTGACATGTAATTCCTATTTTTTGAATTTATGATTATTTTCTTATTAAATTATTCATTGTGATTGTCAAGACATATACATACCACCATTAACATGGATAGTTTCACCAGTTATATAGGAAGATGAGTCTAATGATAAAAAAGCCACACAGTTTGAGACATCTTCACCTGTCCCTAGTCTTCCCATAGGTATTTTTGTAGTTAAGTATGTTCTAACCTTTTCAGCAATTCCTTTGGTCATTTCTGTCTCTATAAATCCTGGTGAAACACAATTTATCGTAATATTTTTTTTTGCATACTCAATAGCAAGACTTTTTGACATACCAACTATACCTGCTTTAGCTGCAGAATAATTTGATTGACCTAAATTTCCAGTATGACCTACGATTGAAGTTATATTTATAACTCTGCCAAATTTATTTTTTAACATTGCTTTAATTGAATTTTTAGATAATAGAAAAGTTGAAGTTAAATTAATATCAATAACTCTTTTCCAATCTTCATCTTTCATTCTCAAAGATAAATTGTCCATATTAATTCCAGCGTTGTTTACCAAAATATCTAGGCCACCTAATTCTTTAGAAGCCTCTTCTATAAAACTACCAATTTTTAAGTGTTCCGAAATATCAAATTTTTTTGTTAATATTTTTGGAAATTTTTTTTTTAAATTTTCTAATTTGTCTATTTTTGTACCTGTTGCTAAAATGTTTGCATCAAGTTTTGAAAACTTTTCTACTAAAGCATTTCCAATTCCACCTGTCGCTCCAGTTATTATGATCTTTTTATTTTTGAAATTCATTAAAAAGTATTTTTAATATCCTCTAATGAGTTGATATTATTAACCTTGCAGTCTTTTATAATTCTTTTGACTAAACCTGACAAGACTTTTCCTGGGCCAATTTCAATAAATTCTTTAACTCCTAACCCAGACATATTAATAATACTTTCTCTCCATCTTACTTTTGAGAAGATTTGTTGGATTAGAAGGGTTTTTATTTTCTCTGGATCAACTTCAGAACTTGCCGTTACATTGCTAAAAATTCCAATTCTTGGTTTTTTGAATAAAACAGGTTTTATTTTTTCCTCCATTTTTTCTGCTGCGCTTTTCATGAGAGAACAATGGAATGGAGCGCTTACAGGAAGTAATCTAAATTTTTGTTTGTTTTCTTGTAAAATTTTTTGAAAATTGTTTATTGAGTTTATATCTCCACTTACGATAACTTGTCCGTTAGCATTATCATTTGCAATCTCACATACTCCGTCGCCTTTGTTCATTGATATTAATTCATTTACGTTTTTGATCTCGGTTCCTAAAACAGCTATCATTCCTCCCTTCCCTGCTGGTACAGCTTCTTGCATTGCTTTTCCTCTTTCATATAATAATCTTAAAGCATTATTAAAACCCAAAGACTCAGAGCATAATAAAGCACTATATTCACCAAGAGAATGGCCAGCAAAATATTTAAAATCTTCAATTTTTAAATTAAATTCTTCTCTAAGAACACTAAAAATAGAAAAACTCACTGTGAGTATAGCTGGTTGAGTGTTCTTAGTTAATTTTAATTCATTTTCTGGACCTTCTAAAATAATTTTTGAAATGTTAAACTTAAGTGTATCGTTAGCTTCCTCAAATATTTTTTTTACAGAGTTAAAATTTTTATAAAATTCGGCACACATGCCTACTACTTGTGAACCTTGACCTGGAAACAAAAGAACTTTCATCTATATACAAATATAATATATTTTTTCATTATTATTACTATTGAAATGAACTATTTATAATAGTATAAAACGCATCTTTATATAATAAACTAATAAGTTATTGACAATAAATGAATTTATACGAACACACAATTGTTGCTAAACAGGATCTTTCTACTTCTGAGATAGGCGAGATTGAAAAAAAATATAATGAAATCATCAACGGTTCATCAGGCAAAGTAATTAAAATTGAGAAATGGGGATTATTGAATTTTGCTAGAAAAATTGAAAATTACAACAAAGGTTTTTACATTCATTATAAATTTGAGGGAAACAAAGAAACTATAGAAAAGATAAAAAAAAATATTTCTATAGATAGTTCAGTATTGAGACATTTGACAATTAAATACAAAAAATTAGATTTGGAAAAAGAGTATTTTAAAAAGGAAAATTTAGAAAATGAAAAGAAAAAATAAAAGATTTGGTAATAGATCTCAAAACCCACTTAATAAATTGAGTTTATTTCAAAGACCCGAATCAAAACTTTCAAAAAAATGTCCTTTATCAATTAAAGATGCACCTATAATTGATTATAAAAATATAAAATTACTTAGAAAATACATATCTGAAAACAACAAGATTTTACCTTCTAGGATTACGTCTGTTTCTCAAGGAAAACAAAGAAAATTAAATAATGAAATAAAAAAAGCTAAAATTTTAGGTTTGTTATAAATATGCAAATAATTTTATTAGAAAATATAATGAAACTTGGAAAAATAGGAGACCAAGTAAAAGTGAAAAATGGATATGGGAGAAATTTTCTATTAAGATATGGTAAAGCGCTGAGGGCAAATAAGAAAAATATTGATTTTGTAAATAAAAAAAAAGATGAATTAAATAAAAAAAATAATGAATTAAAAAAAGGTTTTAAAGAAATTTCTTCAAAAATAAATAATAAAACTCTAACATTTGTTAAAGAGGCAAAAGAAAACGGCGACCTATATGGATCAATTAAACCTAAGGAAGTATCTAGTTCATTTGCCGCTGTGTTAAAAGTTGAAATAAACCCATCTCAAATTGACCTTAAACAGGAGATAAATAAAACAGGACGATATAAAATAAATATTAATCTTCATTCAGAAGTATCTGCAAAAGTAAATTTGATAGTTAAAAAAGTAGAGACTGCTTAATCTTATTCTTTTCCACAGGTTGAAAAAAAAGTGTGTAACTTTTAAGTTTTTATTAATAAATGTTCATTTAATATAAACTTTTATGGAAAAAATTAAGTTAAACATTAAGGAAACTAAAGAAACAAAATTACCTTCAAACTTAGAAGCTGAACAAGCACTGATTGGATCAGTTCTAGTAAACAACGATATAATTGATGAAATATCAAATATTGTAAACTCAAGCAAATTTTATGACCCTATACATAAAAAAATTTTTGAAGTTATAGAAAGTTTGAACAGCAAAGGAATGATTGCAAATCCAATTACCCTTAAGAATTATTTTGAAAATGACAATAGTTTATCTGAGGTAGGAGGTGTAGATTATTTAGTAAAGTTGACTAGATTTTCATCTTCTGCTCGCCAGGCGACTGATTATGCAAAGTTAATTCATGAAACATTTGTAAAAAGAGAGCTTATTTATATATCTGAAAATATTTATGAGAACTCTAACAATGATGATGTAGAAAAAAATTCAGAAAATATTATAGAGGATGCAGAACAATCCTTGTATCAGCTTGCTGAAAGAGGAAGTTTTACACAATCATATATGAAATTTAATCAAGCTTTAGACCAAACACTCGAAATGGCAAGAGCGGCAATGAAGAGTGACCAAGGTATCGTAGGTGTTCCCACTGGATTAAAAGATTTAGATGAAAAATTGGGAGGTTTACACAAATCTGATTTGGTTATTATAGCTGGACGACCATCAATGGGTAAGACGGCTTTAGCCACTAATATAGCTTATTATGCTGCAAAAAAAATTCATGAAGAGAAAGAAAAAAAGTCTGTTGCTTTTTTTTCATTGGAAATGTCATCTGAGCAATTATCAACGCGAATATTATCAGAACAAGCAAGAATAAAATCCAATGATATTAGAAGAGGCAAGGCTACCGAAGAGGAATTAAATAGATATATAGAAACATCAAGAGATATATATGAATTGCCTTTATACATTGATGAAACCCCAGCAATATCAATTTCAGCCATAAGCAATAGAGCAAGAAGACTTAAAAGACTTTTTGGTTTAAGTTTAATTGTTGTTGACTACATTCAATTAGTTAGAACCAACTCAAGAAAAAATGAAGGCCGTGTTCAAGAAATTTCAGAAATTACACAAGGCTTAAAAGCATTAGCAAAAGAACTTAATGTTCCTGTTTTAGCATTGTCTCAGCTGTCTAGAGCTGTGGAACAAAGAGATGATAAAATTCCTCAATTATCAGACTTGAGAGAATCAGGTTCAATAGAACAAGATGCGGACGTCGTAATGTTTGTTTATAGAGAAGAATATTACCTAGAAAAAAAAATGCCAAAAATAGGCTCACCTGAATATGGTGAGTGGCAAGCAAAAATGAATGAAATAATTGGGTTAGCTGACATTATAATCGGAAAACAGAGACATGGTCCGACTGGTAATGTGCAAGTTGAATTTGAAGGAATGTACACAAAATTTAAAGATTTATCGAAAAAATAAATAAATATTTAATCTTTAGTTATATGAAATATGGTATATCAAACTAAGATATAATGTTGTCCAATTTTTATAATAAACTAATTATAAATAATCCTAAATCCATTCTATGTTTGGTCATTTTTTTCATTACTTTTTTTTTATATTTTTCAAAAGATTTTAATTTAGATGCCTCGTCTGATGCTTTACTTTTAGAAGGTGATAAAGACTTAAAATACTTACGAGAGGTAAATGAAAGGTACGGTTCAAAAGAATATTTATTTTTAACTTATAATCCTGTTTCAAGTTTTACTGATGAAGAAACCATAATTAATCTTCAATTTTTAAAATCAAAAATTGAAAAATTAAGCTGGGTTGAAAGTGTAGTAACTATAATTGATGTTCCTTTGCTTAAAAGTACCAACGAACCTTTAATGGAACGACTTAAAAACTATAAAACTCTTTCCTATCCAGATATAGACAAAAAGAGAGGGTTTGAAGAAATTCTTAATAGTCCAATTTATAAGGATTATGTCGTTAGTGAAGATGGCGAAACATCAGGAATAGTTGTTTACTTAAAGAAAGATAAAAAATTAGAAGAATATTTAAAAATTAAAAATGATTATTTTCAACTTTCTTTAGACAATAAATTAAACAAAGATGAAAAAAAAAAATATAGTTTATTTTTAAAAGAATATGAAGATTATAAAAATAATTTTAATAAAAAAAATCATAAAAATATTAAAGAGATTAGATCTGTAATAAATAAATACGGTGAAAATGCAAAAATTCATTTAGGAGGCATACCTATGATTGCTGACGATATGATGTCTTTTATTAAAAATGATATCATTGTATTTGGTATAGGCGTTTTTCTTTTTATTGTGGCAACTCTTTGGTTTATTTTCAAAAATATAAAATGGGTAGTTTTGCCTCTCTTAGGATGTTCTGCTTCAGTAATAATAATGATTGGCCTTTTGGGTTTAATAGGATGGAAAGTCACTGTCATATCCTCAAATTTCATTGCTTTGATGCTTATTTTAAATATGGCTATGAATATCCATATTACTGTTAGATTTCTTCAATTGAAAAAAGATTTGCCAGATTTAAGTAGAACAGAAGTTATTTTAGAAACTGTTAAAAAAATGTTTTTACCAATACTTTATACTGTTTTGACAACCATTTGCGCTTTTTTGTCATTAATTTTTAGTGGAATAAAACCTATTATTGACTTTGGTTGGATGATGACTATGGGCTTGATAGTTTCTATATTTGTCACTTTTACACTTTTACCTTCATTGCTTGTAATATTTTCAAGTGACGAGGACATAAATGTAAAAGATACCCAAAAATCAATAATTACAAAAACTTTAGGGGAATTTGCAAATGAAAGAGCAAATTTTATTTATGTAAGTTCTATTTTAATTTTAATTTTAAGTTTATTCGGGATATCAAAATTGGAAGTAGAAAACAGTTTCATAAATTATTTCGATAAAAAAACTGAAATTTACAAGGGCATGAAAAAAATAGATGATGATTTGGGTGGCACAACCCCTTTAGATATTATTATTAAATTTCCAACTAAGAAAATAGAAAAAGTTGAAGACGATGGATTTGAAGATTGGGATGAAAGTGAAAAAAATGATAAATCAACTTATTGGTTTACTAGAAATAAGATTGATAAAATTTTGAAAGTACATGATTATTTAGACTCTCTTCCAGAAATAGGTAAAGTTCTCTCTTTTGGTTCAATTATTAGAGTTGCCGAAGATCTTAATAAGAAACAATTACAAAGTTTAGAAATAGCAGTATTATACAGCAAAATTCCTGATGAAATCAAAAAGGAAATAATAAATCCTTATATCTCTGTAGAAAATGATGAAGCCAGAATTAGTGTGAGAATTAAAGATTCTCTTAAGAATTTAAGAAGAAATGAGTTAATCAAAAAAATAAATAATGACTTAGAAAATAAATTAGAATTGGAAAAAGATGAATTTAAACTTTCTGGAGTTTTGATCTTGTTTAATAACCTTTTGCAAAGTTTGTTCAAGTCACAAATTTTAACTTTGGGGATAGTAATGTTGGGCATTTCATTAATGTTTTTCTTACTTTTCAGAAATATTTTGATCTCATTTATTGGTGTTGTTCCAAATTTTATGGCTGCTTTTTTCATTTTAGGAATTATTGGTTTAATGGGAATCCCTCTAGATATGATGACTATTACTATCGCTGCGATTACAATTGGTATTGCTGTAGATAACAGCATTCATTATATATACAGGTTTAAAGAAGAATTTAAGAAGCTTAATGATTATTCAGAGACTGTAAATCGTTGTCATAGCACTGTAGGAATAGCAATTTTAAATACCTCGATAACTATTGTTTTTGGTTTTTCTATATTAGTAATGTCAAACTTTATTCCAACGATTTATTTTGGTATTTTTACAGGAATAGCTATGCTTTTAGCATTACTTTCTGTTTTAACTCTTTTACCTAGGCTTATACTTACTTTTAAACCTTTCAAAACTCAAATTTGAATTCTTAATAATGGAAAATATTTTTGAAAACCTTGAAAATTTTTTAAATGTATTTGATATAACTTTTATAACAATAACAATCTATTTTACTATTCAATGTTTTTTGAAAGGATTTTTTCTAAGTCTTTTATCATTTTTAAAATGGATAATTTCATTAATTATCACAATAATTTTAGTGCCTAAGTTTCAACCTTGGGTAAGCGAATATATAGAGTCAGATTTCATAAATAGTATTGGATTAGGATTGATAATCTTCATAATTTCTTTATTTACAATCATTGTGTTAGCTAGATCTATAAACAGAGCCGTTACTTGGACAGGATTAGGTTCTGTTGATAAATCTTTCGGTGTTTTTTTTGGTATATTTAAAGGTTATATCGTTTCAGTGTGTTTATTTTCAATTTTTAATTGGTTTTATCCATATCAAAATTGGGGTATATCAGTAGAGAACTCGATTTCGTTTAACTACGTGAAAAAGGGAAGTGATTTATTAATTGAAGAATTTCCTGAAAGTGAAGACTTTTTAGAAAAAAAAGAGAAAATTGAAAACATTTAATTCAGATAAACTTAGAGAAGAATGTGGCATCTTCGGTATTAGTAATCATCCTGATGCTGCAAAATTTGTTGCTTTAGGCCTACACGCTCTTCAACATCGTGGTCAAGAAGGATGTGGTATTGTCTCTTATGATGGAATTAATTTTCATTCCGAAAAAAGACAAGGTTTAGTTGGGGATAGTTTCACGAAAGGAGATGTGATTAAAAGATTACCGGGTAATTTTGCAATAGGTCATAACCGATATTCTACAACTGGGGAGGCTTCCATGAGAAATATACAACCATTTTTTGCCGACCTTCATGTAGGAGGTTTAACTATTTCACATAATGGAAATCTCACTAATGCGATAACGTTAAGAGAAAATTTAGTCAAAGATGGAGCGATATTTAGAACAACTAGTGACACGGAAACTATTGTGCAACTAATTGCTAAATCAAAAAGAGAGAAAATTCTAGACAAAATTATTGATGCTTTGTTTCAAATTCAAGGAGGTTATTCTTTAGTTTTATTAACTGGAAAAAAACTTATTGGCATAAGAGATCCCTTTGGTATTAGACCTCTTGTCATTGGAAAATTAAAAGGTTCATATATTTTTGCTTCAGAGACTTGTGCTTTGGATATTGTTGGGGCCAATTTTATAAGAGAGGTGGAAAATGGTGAAATAGTCTCTGTTGAGGATGGAAAATTAAATAGTATAAAACCATTCCCTAAAAAAAAACAAAGACCGTGTGTTTTTGAATATATATATTTTGCAAGACCAGACAGCATTATCAATAATAAGTGTGCTTATGAGTACAGAAAAGATCTTGGCAAAGAACTTGCTAAAGAGTCAGATGTTGAGGCTGATATGATTGTGCCTGTACCAGACTCAGGAGTACCCGCATCTATTGGTTATAGTCAACATACCAATAAAAAATTTGAACTTGGCCTGATTAGAAACCATTATGTTGGAAGAACGTTTATTGAACCAGCTCAAAACATAAGAAGTTTTGGAGTAAAGTTGAAATTAAGTACAACTAAAACATCTTTAAAAAATAAAAAAATTATTTTAGTGGATGACTCTCTAGTTAGAGGAACAACGTGTTACAAAATTGTAAAAATGCTTTATAGTGCAGGAGCAAAAGAAGTTCATGTCAGAATAGCCTGTCCTGAGATTATCTACCCAGATTTTTATGGGGTGGATATGCCAACAAAGAAAGAGTTGTTAGCATATGGTAAAACAAATGAAGAAATGTGTAAATATATTGGAGCTAAATCCTTAAAATTTTTAAGTATTAATGGTCTTTACGAAGCTCTGATTAAACAAAAAAGAAATAACACTTACCCGCAATTTAGTGACCACTACTTTACTGGAGATTACCCTATAAAACCTGATGATATTCTAGGTAAAGAGAAAGTGACACAATTATCTTTGTTAAGTGGTAAATCTAATAATTAATTAAATTTTAATAATTTATTTTGTTTATTTAAAACAAACATAAAACCACTAGCAAAAATTGGTTTGCTTAATATTCCTTTTTTTGAAATTTTGATTAAATCAATTATATTTCCGTTTTTTAAACTAAAAGTAAGCAAAAAGCCTTTTGCGGAAAATAGAAAAATTTTATTGTCAACTATTTGTACATTTTTAAAAAAACCCAGTTTTGAAACAAGTTTTTTTTTATCAAAATTTTTTATTTGTTCAATTATATTTTTCGACCAAACAACATTTCCTGAAGAAAGGTCTAGGCAGATTAAGAAGTTATTGTTTGAAATCAAAAAAACATTTGTTTTAGTTAAAACTGTTTTGATATTAATTGGTATGTATTTTACCCATTTTCTTTCACCGGAAAAACTATCATAATTTGAAATTGTATTTCCTGTATGAATAATTAAATTATTATTTTCTAAAACTAAAGGAAGTCCTTTGAACAAATCACTGCCGGAAGTAGATGGATTTTTAAAATTTAAAACCCAATTTATCTTTTTAGTTAAATAGTTAATTGAAAAAAGTTCCCCACTTGTGTTTAAAAAAAATAATGTATTATCTTTTTCATCAATTAAAATACTATTTTCAAAGTTTGTTTTAAGAAATGTCAAACTTGATGAGAATTCCCATTTTTTTTCACCATTAAATTTATCTATTGAAATTACTAAATTATCTTGATTTGCTAGAATAAGATTATCTTTTACAATCTTAATATTTGATCTGAAAGGAATACCAAAATTTTTTGCCCAAATAATTTTATTTTTATTTATATCGATAGAATATACATAACCTAAATTATCAGCAGCATAAATAATTTCGTCTTTAATCAATAAATAAATTTTTTTTTTATATTTTTTAAATTTTTTCCTATAAAAGTTGTATTCTAATATTTTTTTTTTTGATTGAAGTGAATATACGAAAATAGTTCCCTTATGATCATGTGATACAATATTGTCTTTATAGAAATAAATGCTTTTGAAATCTAAAGACTTTGACAATTTTTGGCTTTTAAAGATTAAATTTTGGTTGTTGCTAAAATAAATATTGGAAATATTATTTTTATTATTGAGGTTTTCTTGTGGCCAGTTTTTGTTTATCAGGGGAGCTTTTATTTTTACGATTGACTTAGGATTAACTTCTTTTTCTTTTTGATATGAGTTATCAACTTTAAAAACGCTTTCAAATTTTTTATCTTTTAACTTTTTTTGATTTAACTTTTCATTAACAACTTCAGCATCTTCCCATATGCCGGTTCTTTTATCAAAAGAGCATGCTATAACTATTATAAAAAAAAAAGGAATAATCAGACTAATTTTCATCTTTTAGATTATTTTTTTTTGAGTAAATCATAATACTCGTTAGCTTTAAAATTTTCTCCTTTATTTGAAAAAAAGTCTCCCAATATATTTATTGCATCTTTTCTCCAGACAGATTTTGAATTAATAACAGGGCTTAAGGTTTTTATTATTACATCCTCGTCTGCAAATTCAGTTAAAAAGAGGGCTTTTTTAATCTTAATCAAATTTTTATTCTCTTTATCAATTTTTTTTATTGAAATAATTTCATCGAACATTTTTATTATTTTTTGATTATCTTTTTCTAGTTTTAAATCAATGATAACGAATAATGACAACGGTGAATAAAATTTATTTTTTTTTCTAACTATTTCTATTAGGATATTTCTTCCCTCTTCTTTTTTTCCTTGAGATATTAAAATTTTAGCTTGATTAAAATTTTCAGATATATCTATATTTTCTTTCTTAATACTATTTTGAATATACAAATAGGCAAACAATAACAATATACACGTAACAACAATTGAAATTAATATCTTATAATTTTTTTTAATTGTTTCTATAATTAATTGAAATTTATCTTTTTCTTGAAGTGTTTCTTTGCTCATAAGTTAAAAGCTATTTATTTTTTTTGGAAAAATTTTTTTTCTAACATCGTTTCTATATTTTTTAACACTCTTTTCAATATTTTTATTCAGGTCTATATATTTTTTTACAAATTTTGGTGCAAATCCACTTAAACCCAATATGTCATCTGTGACGAGAACTTGTCCATCACAATTTACTGATGAGCCTATTCCTATTGTGGGAATTTTTAATTTTTTTGTGATAATTTCAGCTGTTTTGGATGAGATGCATTCCAAAACTATTGAGAAAGCTCCTGCCTCTTCAATTTTTTTTGCCTCTTTTAGTAAATTATTACTTTGAGATTTTGTCAAACCTTCGGGTTTAAATTTTTTTTTAAACTGAGGGGTAAAACCTATATGTCCCATAACTGGAATGCCCTCTTTAACAATTTTTTTAATTATTAAATAATTTTTTCTGTTACTCTCGATTTTTACTGCGTTACACTTAGTTTTTTTTATAATTAACTTTGCATTTTTTATTGCCTCATTTGATTTTCTGTAACTATTTTTTGGCATATCAACAACAGTTAAAGCTCTTTTGACTCCTAATTGAACGCTAATTGAATGATTGATCATCATTTCTAAAGTAACTTGGTGAGTATTTTTCATGCTATACAAAGTATTAGCCATTGAATCGCCGACTAAAATAATATCACAATATTTGTCTAAAATTTTTGAATATTGTTTTGAATAAGCTGTAAGACAAACTAGTTTTTTTTTATTTTTTGAGTCTAAAATTTTTTTTATTTTTGTTTTCATTTTATTCCAATTCAATAGTACTTGGAGGTTTAGATGTTATGTCATAAACTACTCTATTTATCCCCTTTACGCTATTTATGATTTTGTTTGAGATGTTGGATAAAAAACCTCTTGGGAAGTTGAAATAATCTGCAGTCATACCATCTTCAGAAATAATTGCTCTTATCAGACATATATTTTCATAAGTTCTAGAGTCGCCCATTACGCCTACGGTTTTAATTGGAAGTAATGCTGCATAAGCTTGCCAAATTTTATTGTACATATTGTTTTTTTTTAACTCATTTATAAAAATATGATCTGCCTCTTGTAGAATTTTAACTTTCTCTGGTGACACTTTTCCAATTATTCTTATAGCTAAACCTGGTCCAGGAAAGGGGTGTTTCCTTGAAATTTTTTTTGTTAATCCAATTGAGTCACCTAGCTTTCTTACTTCATCCTTAAATAATTCTTTTAAGGGCTCGACTAACTTAAGTTTCATTTTTTTTGGCAAACCGCCAACATTATGATGAGATTTGATTTTTGAAGTTTTACTACCAGTGGTTGACTTGCTTTCAATAACATCAGGATAAAGCGTCCCTTGAGCGAGAAATTTTACTCTTCTAATTTTCTTCGCTTCTTTTTCAAATATTTTAATGAATAAATTACCAATAATTTTTCTTTTTTTTTCAGGATCTGTCACATTTTTTAGTTTTTTAAAGTATGTTTTTGAAGCGTTTATTAATTTTACATTAAGACCATATTTTTTTTTAAAAGTTAAGTATGTATATTTAAATTCATTTTTTCTCATTAATCCAGTATCAACCATAATACATTTTAAATTTTTTTTAATAGCTTTATGCATCAACAAAGCAACAACGCTGCTATCTACCCCTCCTGATAAAGCACAGATCACTTTATTGTTTTTCACTGTTTTTCTTACATCATTTATTATTCTCTGTTTTTCAGTATCTAATTTCCATCTCCTTTTAGCCCTACAAATTTGAAAAACAAAGTTTTTAATAATAGTTTTACCATTTTTAGTGTGGGTTACTTCAGGGTGAAATTGTATACCGTATATTTTTTTTTCTCTATTTTCAATTATTGAAAGAGATGAGTTTTTAGTAGAAGCTACTTTAGTGAAGCCTTTTGGAATTTTATAAACACTATCTTGATGACTCATCCAGACAATTTGTTTGGATTTATTAAAAAAATTTTTGGTTAGAGTAGAATTTTTTTTTTTTATTAAAACTGATTTTCCAAACTCTCTTTTTTTTGTGAGTTGTTTGACTTTGCCTTTAAAACTCATTGCTAACAATTGCAAACCATAGCAAATTCCAAGAATCGGGACATTAAGACTGAAAACTTTTTCTGAAATTTTAGGATAATTTTTTTTAGTAACTGAAGCTGGTCCACCTGAAAGTATTATACCTCTTACGTCTTGATCCAAAAGTTTTGTTTCAAATTCTTTCAAAGTATAGATTTCAGAGAAAACACCTATTTCTCTAATTCTTCTCGCAATCAATTTGGTAACTTGTGAACCAAAATCAATTACTATGATTTTGTCTTTATTTAAATTACTATTCATTAATTTAATGAATTTTTTAACTTTTCCTTAAGATTTTTTTTTGACTTACAAAGTTTTTTACAAACATCTGCAAAATTTATAATTAGATCCTCAGCCTTTGAAAAATTTGATTTTTTTATATTTAGTAAGGTCAACAAATATATTGCTTCCTCATTTTTAGGATTAAGTAACACAACTGTATTTAGATTTATTTCCTGTAGATCATCATTGTCTTCCTCGAGATAAATCTTAGCTAAATATAAATATGAATTTTCATTTTTGGGATTAAAAACTATATCCTGTTCAAATTTAAATTTTGATTTTTTAAAATTTTTATTATCAAAAAGTTTTTTTCCCTCATTAAAAAAATTAACCTCAGCAAGTAAATTTGTTGGAATAATTGTGAGGATTAAGATAAACAAAATTGAAAATTTTTTATAATTTATAATTTTTTTCATTACTTGATATTTCTACGCTATGTACCATGCTTTCATAAAATCCAGCTTTTGTAATCTTAATAAATTTTGCCTTTTTTTGAATTTCATTTATTTTTCTCGCACCAATATAACCCATTGAAGATCTCAATCCACCTTGTAATTGATACAAAATTTTTTCAACAGAACCTTTAAACTCTACTCTTCCTTCGATGCCTTCTGGAACATATTTCGAAGTGTCCTCGTGTTTTTTTTGAAAATACCTATCAGATGAACCAGAGGACATAGCGCCAATGGATCCCATTCCTCTATAATTTTTGTAGAATTTATTTTTATATTTAAATTTTTTTCCTGGACTTTCCTCTGTCCCAGCAAAGATTGAGCCCATCATAATGGCATCTGCACCTGCGGCGAGACCTTTAACAATATCTCCAGAAAATTTAACTCCACCGTCTAATATGATCTTGGTCTTTTGTCCTTTTAAACTATCTTTTACTTCCATCGTTGCAGAAATTTGTGGAACTCCTATTCCTGCAATGAGTCTTGTTGTGCATATTGATCCAGGACCAATTCCCACTTTTAAAATATCTGCGCCTTCACTACTAAGCCTTTTGGCAGCCTCTCCTGATGCAATATTTCCAACACAAATTGGTATTTTGGTTTTAAATCTTTTTATTTTTGACAAAGTTCTTAAAACTTTTTTACTGTGACCGTGGGCTGTGTCAATAACTAATAAATCTACCCCTTTATCTATTAACACTTCAGCTCTTTTAAAATCTGCCTCGCTAGTACCAATAGCCGCCCCGACTAACAATTTTTTCTTTTTGACTTTATTAACTTCGTCTGACTGATTTCTTATTTTCAAGTTTCTATGTATTATGCCAATTCCACCCATTTTTGCGACCGCCATTGCCATTTTAGACTCGGTCACTGTATCCATTGCAGATGACAAGAAAGGTATCTTGAGCTTTAAATTTGGACCTAATTCAGTTGATAAAATTGTTTGACTCGGTAGTACCGATGAAAACCTTGGTTTTAAAAGAACGTCGTCAAAAGTTAAAGCTTCTTTTATTGTCTCCATATATACTTATATACGATTAAAATTACTTATAAAGTATTTAATGTAGAACAGTGTATATAAGTCTCTTTTGACTCACCCCTGCTAGATTTGGGTTTAAAAAATTGAACTTTTTTAAATTTGTTTTTAGCTAATTTTTTAACTTCTAAAAAATCTTCTCCTATGAACAATTTAGAGACTAAAATTCCTTGATTTTTTAACATTTTTGCTGAAAAATTGATCACCTCCATACATAATTCATTAGTTCTTATACAATCCAAATTTTTATTGCCTGTGGTATTAGCGGCCATGTCAGAAATAACAACATCGATTTGACCAACAAATTCTTTAGATATTTTATTCTTTACATCTTCAGTAAGAAAATTTCCTTTTAAGAAAGAGACATTTTTGATTCGTTCCATTGGCTTGATGTCAACAGCTAATATTTTTCCCTGTTTAAGAAAATTTGAAGCTACTTGAGACCATCCTCCTGGACTTGAACCAAGATCTAATAAATTAATTTTGTTTTTTATAAATTTAAATTTTTTATTTAGTTCTATTAGCTTGAAGGCTGATCTTGATCTATATCCTAAAATTTTTGATTTTTTAAAAAAAGAGTCTCGATGTTGTTTTATAATCCAATTTTTTGTCATTACAAAACATCTTCGTGCTCATCGTCATTCTCAGCCTTTATTAAATTATTCTTTTTATAAGATAAAAAACTTAATGGTAATAAAGATAAGTATAGCAATCCTAATACTAAAAGTGTTTCAAATGTAAAAAAAATCAAAGAAACTGAAATAACTCCAATTCCAAAAAATAAAAAAACTGTAAGTTTTCTTGGTATTGTTATTCTTTTAAAAGAAAATGTTGGAAATTTGCTTATGAGTAACACAGATACAAAAATAACTAAATAAGGAGTAATTTTTTTTATTTCAAAATCAAAATTTAAGCCTGACAAATCGTATATTAGAGGTAACAAAACTAGTCCAGCACCTGCAGGTGAAGGGACTCCCTCGAAGAAATTCATCCTCCATTGTTCTTGGGGTTCAATCTTGGTTAGATTAAATCTAGCTAATCTCAAAACACAACAAACAGAAAATATTAATGTAATTGCCCAACCAAGTTTTCCATAATTATTTAATTCCCAAAAAAATAATATTAACGCTGGCGCAATACCAAAACTTACAAAGTCCGTGAGTGAGTCTAGTTCTTTACCAAACTCAGAGGTTCCTTTGATTAGTCTAGCTACTCGTCCATCCAGGGCATCCAATAATGCAGCAAATAGAAGAAAAATTACCGCTAAACTATAATTTTGGTCCAAAGAAAATTTTATTGAGCTTATACCTAAGCAAACCCCAATTAGTGTAAGAATATTTGGTAAAATATATCTTGTTTTTTTTGTAGAAACAATTTTAAATTTTTTTTCTTCCATTAAATTTCTGCAATCAAACTTTCTCCAGCCGTTAAGTTTTGGCCATTTTTCGCTAATATTTTTTTACTATTAAAGTATAAATCTACTCTACTTCCAAATCTTATCATTCCTATCCTCTCACCTTGTTTTAATTGCTGATCTTTATTTACTTCACAAACAATTCTTCTTGCTATAAGACCTGCAATTTGAACAATAACTAAATTATCTTCTGTTCCCTTTATTTTAATTTTATAATAGTTTCTCTCATTTTCTTCACTAGCTTTATCCAAAGAGGCATTCAAAAACTTTCCAGGTTTATAAAAAATATCCTCTACATTTCCAGAAACTGGCACTCTATTTACATGACAGTTAAATACGTTCATAAAAATACTAATTCTAGTGAAAGTTTTGTCCTCTAGGTTTAACTCGGGAGGACCTGAAACCTCTGAAATATTTGTTACCAATCCGTCTGCGGGACTAACCAAAAATTTATCATCATTTATTGAAATTCTTTCGGGATCTCTAAAAAAATAATAAACCCAAATAGTTATTAAGACAAAAATAAAACCAATTATTTTGGACATTAAAAGGCCAAAGAAAGTAATTAAAATAGATATAGCTAAAAATTTATGCCCTTCTTTATGAATTTTAGGAAAAATGTTATTAATCATATTATAAAGTTTGCTAATTTTTCATTAATATGTATAAAAATCTCACATAATCAATTTATATTTTTATGGCTAAAATAAAGGTTAAAAATCCAATAGTCGAGCTTGATGGTGACGAAATGACTAGAATTATTTGGTCATTTATAAAAGATAAGCTTATAAAGCCATATTTAGACGTCGATCTTAAGTATCACGACTTAGGAATGGAAAGTCGAGATAAATCAGATGATCAGATCACAGTTGATGCAGCGAAGGCTATTCAAAAATATGGTGTAGGTGTAAAGTGCGCTACAATTACCCCTGATGAAGCCCGAGTAAAAGAATTCAATTTAAAAAAAATGTGGAAATCACCTAACGGTACCATACGAAATATCGTAGGAGGAACAATTTTTAGAGAACCTATTATTTGTAAAAATGTTCCAAGATTAGTACCTTCATGGACTGATCC
>MDTE01002565.1_pt1 | contig 26161 bp, 23 predicted proteins | sample 811231 | NCBI WGS metagenome assembly MDTE01 (sample SAMN05326651, study PRJNA326480) | marine metagenome | isolation source: seawater | place: Indian Ocean: Red Sea | collected 2010
CGGATTCAACTTCTTTGACATTCGCACATAATCTTTCTGCCTCGAGATTTATATCCATCGTTCCAGAAATTGCCCTTACTGATCCTGACCCAGTACCATATTTTTTTGTTGCTTCGATTGTTGCTTGAATGACTTTAGGATGCATGGTGAGATTTAGATAATTGTTTGAAGAAAGCATCAACATCTCTTTACCATCTATGATACACCTTGGTTGACTGGCCCCTTCTAAAGTGGGTGGATTCCACTCTAATCCTTGATTTCTAAGATTATGAATTCCATCTTTCATCCAAGACAGGTCTACACTCATGCCCTTCTGAGGCAGTTATCATTCATTGCTTCATCGGAAAAATCATAGTTCTATTCCGAAATCACTAAGTGAAAGTATATTCAGAGCTAAAAACCAAATTACGAAGAAGATGATTCCAGCAATGCTAGCATTTTTCAGATTTTTAATATCTTCTGAAGGATTATCCTTCTCAAAATCTCTAGCAATTAAGAATGCTATGAATGAAAATGGAGCCACAAAGAATCCAGCAATAGAATAATTTCTAATTAATCTTCTTTCTTCTTGGATTATGTCATCTACAGGGAAATTCTGCCATTCAGGGTTGTAAAATATACCATCGACATTCAACATTCCAGACTGCCACCATTTATCTTGGCTTGAATCGGGATTTGCAACCTGTTTCCTCACTGGAGAGAATAATCCTGAAAGAGTAATTATCATCCACTCAAATGATCCTACGTATCCCTTCTTCTCCCATGCCTTCATTATGAAATGGAAAGTTAAAATTGTTAGAATTACAATGGCCCAAACTCCTGGCCATGGCATTCTACTATAGGCATCTACAGTAACATTTTCTCCGAAGAATGTATAGTCTGGATAAACTGAAGAAACAAAGAACTGCATAATATAGTACACCCATTGAGTAATATATATCGTGAAGGCAATAAAGCCGAATCTTCTTACGAATTGTGTAGCTTTGGCGAATTGTTCTCCTTTACCTCTAAATTCTGAAATTCTAATTACAGTCATTGTAATCATTACTGTCATACCATTTAGAGTCATGAATTGCCAGAACCAACCAGAACCCCCTAAAGCTGTAAGTCCCTTTTCAGGAACCCACGCTCTATGATTATAGATAGTTCTGTACTTATCAATTGCTGCATCAAAGTCCCCAAGATCGCCTAGAACTATACCAACTCCAATAAATCCTACAAAGAAGCAGAGTGTTCCAACCCAGAAAAATTTCTTTACAAATGATTTGTCGAAATCTAATTCTTTCGGATTGGACATATATATTCCGATAATACTTCCAATAAAGCTAGTCGCAAGATATGGGAAAATTGGTTCTACTTCAGCCGCTAGGGGGTTTATGAATAGATAAATGATATAATCTTGTGGCGGAGATTCCCCAATTACCACCCTCCACATGGCTTCATCTCCGTTAATCCCCCATGGATATCCGGGAATTAGTGCCTCAACAGCAGCCCAAACTATTGGAGTAGTGAGCAATACCACTCCTGCCATCAAGAAATAAATTCTAATTACTGTTCTTGAATCAGTAGATAAATCAAATCTCTTTGAAATCATACCTTGAATCGCTCCATTAACTAAAACACACCATCCAATAGTATGGAGTGTTTCAAAATGATAGCCTTGAGTCCTCCAGTGATGAATAACAACTTCTCCTGATAAAATACCGGGGATATTATTCAGATTTTTTGTCACCTGACCAAAACCACCATGATAGCCTAAGAAAGCCTCACCAAAGTGTGCAAAAATTATTATTAGAGCTCCGCCAACCACTTGCTTCCTAATTACAGAATTTGGAGATTGCCCCTTTTCTAGATTTTTTCTCATTCCTATCATATTTCCAGTTGCTGATGTCATTAGGAATAATCCAGCTAATCCGCCTAAATATGGCATAATTAGAAGTGCTAGTAAATTTATGGAGCTGATATTGCTCAATTCATTCACATATCTATCAACTTCAAACGTATCCATAACTGTATGAAGTAATAGCATTGTTAGTATTGCCATACCTCTAAGGAAGTCTATTGAAGCATATCTTTTTGGCCGATAAAGGGTTTCAATGGCTGAATTTTCCATAATAATCTTACATGGTTAAGAGCGATGCACGAATAATAGTTTCTATATTTAAAGGGATATTTAAATCAATAATATAGTTTACACCTTTCCGGGGGGGCCTTGAATTAAGGGAATTAATGTATCGATTTTGGGTATTGCTCAGGATGGTGGAATCCCGCAAGCGGGTTGTAATTGCAGAACATGCTTGAATGCGCATGAAAATTTGGATTTGAGGATGTTTCCAGTTTCTTGTGGAATTATTGGAGTTGACAATAGTTTCCATTTGATTGAAGTGAGTAGGAAATTATCTGAGCAATTAAAAATCGTATCTGATATTTATGGCCCATCTTTTCTTAGAAAGCCTGATTCGATAATTATTACTCACGGTCACTTGGGCCATATTGATGGATTGGGTTTGTTTGGCAAAGAAGTGATGGACGTGAAAGAAATACCTTTGATTTCGAGTAAAAAAGTTATTAATTTTCTTACAAAAAGGGAGTTAGTTAAATCATTTATCTGTCATGAATTATCTCCTAACCATGAAGTGGAACCAACCAATGGCTGTGGATTTTACATTGAATTTTTGAAAGTTCCTCACAGAGATGAAGAAACGGATACACATGCGGTTATAATTAGAGGTCCAAAAAAAGCACTACTCTTCCTACCAGATCATGATTCATGGAGTGAAACATTGAATGAAATTGGGGCTAAGAATATTAGAGATTTTCTAAAAAAGATAAGAGTTAACATTGCATTGATTGATGGAACTTTTTGGGATAAAAATGAATTAAAAAATAGAAAAATAGAGAAAATTCCACATCCAACTATCTCTGAATCTCTGGAGCTTCTTGGAAAAAGGAGATTTGGCGATCCGGAAATATATTTTATTCATCTAAATCATACTAATCCTGCTAATGAAGAGTCTTCGGATCAACGTAAAAAAATCAATTCAATGGGCTGGGGAGTAGCTTCACAAGGTTCTACTTTTTCATTGTGATAGATGCGGACAATTATGAAGTGTCATCCTAGGCGGTGGGCATGCGCCTGTTCGGAGTTGTGTCGAGTGGCCTGGGTAGAGCTCATGTTTTCATGTCTCAGAATCATTACCAGAATCAATTCAAATTGATTCTTGGTTCGGGAGCGTGGCCGGGAACTCTAAATGTAGATTTGGATACACAAAGTTTAGACGACTATTATGGACTTAGGATTTTATCGGGACTAGAAGAAGGAGATTTTCAAGAATCGATTAGATTTTCTAAAATTAATGGATTCGAAAGGGATGGGAAATCCTTTGGTGGAGCAACTGCATTCAAAGGTACAATCTCGAAGCAGGGAGGTCAGGAATTTGAATGCGCCCTATTGATTCCGGATTTGACAAGGCATACTAAAATAGCAGAAGTTATCTCAAAGTCTTTTTTACGAGAGATTTTACCATGCAAAGACGGAGACATGGTTGAAATTAATCTGAATTGATTAGTTGGAGCCATTCTCTCTCAATTAACGAGCTCATTTCGAAATTACATAGAGAAATCCATCTCCTATAGTCCCTAGTTTTATGATTTCTTATCGAAAATAAATTATCACTTGGGAATACTTTATCTTCATCTAATAGAAAATCTGGATGATTAATCGCCCATAGAATTAGTCCATCTGAAATTGCTCTCCCAAAATCTACTTTCTTTTCTGGTTCACATAATGCAGACTTTAGTTCTTCCATTGAAATTCTGCCACTTGCTATCCCGGATAAGGCTGAAGCAATTCTTCTAACTTGATTCCATAGAAAAGATTGAGCCTTAATTGAAAAACCGATTACCGTACCAGAATGAATCCATGGTATACACTCATCTACTGTCCTAACCGGATCTTTGTCTTCTTCAAATTTTGAAAGATTGGAGAAATTATGAGTTCCCTCAAAAATTGAGCATGCTTCGCTAATTTGAGAGTTACTAACATTTTCGGGCCATTCCTCTAGCATATCTAATCGATATAGGTAATGTCTAAAATATGCGAATCTAACTCTAGTGTTTTGATTGACTTTTCTCGCGGAAATGACTGTCATTCCCACTGGTAGATGATCATTTAGAGCTCTAACTAATGATTTTTCCTTAATCACTGATGAGACGGCTGAGGGCAAATCGATTCTTGCTAAATTCATCCTAACTCTAACACCCGAATCGGTTCTACTTGAAAGTTCAAGGCAGTTTTTATTCCACCATTTTAGTCTCTTTAGGGCTTGTACGAGGGATCCTTCTACAGTCCTTACATCTGGTTGAATTTGAGAGCCATGAAATGCATCACCGTGATAGCCAATCGATATTAGGTAGCGACTACTGCCTACCGATTTAACCATATTACTCAGTCTGTAAGTACTCGAGAGCTTCTTCTGCCGAAGTGAAACCCATCCCCAAAAGTGCAAACTCTACGGCAGTAGGTAAAAATTGTTTGGCGAACATTTCACTACGATCAAAATTAGTCTTGAAATCAATATTATCAATTAGCATTTTAGCCGCCTGATATAAGTCCTGAGTAACATCGAAATCATCTGAAGAATCTCCTAGTTCCTTTAATTTCTTTAATTCTCTAATTGCCATAGGAATTCTATCGAATTCTATTAGTGCATTTGCATATGCCGCTTGAAACTCAGTACTATCTGGATCTAAGGCAGCTGCTTTTTTGAAATAACCTTGAACTTGCCCTTCATTTATTCTATCATTTCCTTTTTCATCGAAGTTTCCATTTTCTTGGATTTCGAATAGTGCGGACTCAGCCCAACCATGATAGCCCATGGGGTCATCAGGATTTTCCTTTATATGGCCTTCAAAAATTGTCATTGCCCCCATGTAATCTCCCTGGGTTATACATTGTGCTGCTTGAGTCATCAGATCTACTTCTGTCATTACTATTCCTCGATTCGAAGTGGATGGGTTCTGTTTATGAACGGTGCGGATGAAATGTTAGAATTATTAGGAATTAATGATAACAATTATTCAATAACTGAACCTACATTTTTATCCATTAGTTCATTGATTAATCTGTATTTTTCCATGGGTTTTTTTATTCCATAGAGGCAGTTTGAAGGATCGGTGGCCATTACATTCCTAGATCTTTGTATGGATAACCATCCAAAAAGAATAGAAAAAAATCTTCTAATTCCTGTATGAGTATTTTCATCTTCTCCGTCATCTGAAATTCCGACTGAAACTCCTAATGATTCCACTTGTAATCCAACTCCAGAACCTGTGACTATATGCACATTTCCAAAACCGAATATTTTACCTAATATTGTTGGATCAGCTTTCAAGTTCTCAACTTTTTGTAGGGAAATTCCGTGGACACTAGTGTCGAAATATAGAAACTGTTTACGAATATGAATTCGTTTATCGGTTATTGCATATTGAAACGATTTCTGATAAAGAATAGTGAGTATTATCATTATTGATGAAGAAGTAATGCCGAGTGGAAGGAACCAAAGTAGATTCCAATTTGGCAGTGGGTTGGTGATGCCGAAATCCAAAAACCCAGAAATCCATTCGATAAAATCTAGTAGCTGCCATAACAATGGAAAAATTCCTGAAAAAAATAAGAAGATGGTAGTCCATCTGCCAGATGTAGAAAAATTTGCATAATGGTTAAGCTTTGTAAGCAATAGCATAATGAAAACGAAACCGAAAATTCCTGTAAAATCAACTAATCTTATTATAACAGATATTAGTTGATTATTAGTAGAATTTTCTGGGTTTTCGAACCACTCTCCGAAAAAGAAAATTACATGAACTGAAAAAACGACCATAGCAAGAATATACCTATCGGCCATAGAAATGGTGGATGGGCTTCCGTGCCAAACTGGAGTTTCTGAATCAGTGATTTCTGGAAAATTTGAACGAATTAAATCGTCATTAACCTTGGACTTGAACTTAGCAATAAACTCATCCATTATTACTTTGCGAAAGTGAGTGCCTTCATGAGATTACTGGTAATTAAATTACTCTAATGCAAAATTCCCCAAGCATGTTCTGCATTTCCATGGATCCACTCATAATCTTCTAAATTTCTAACTCCAGTATCATCTTCAATTCTAATTCCTTCAACTTCAAATGGATATTCATTGTAAGTTAAATGGCTTACCATTCCACCTCTAGTGGGTTGGTCAAAAGTCCATCTGGCTCTGCTTACAGCTTTTACTGCAATAGAAATTTTCGTTTGGGGATTCCAAATTCTTACTCTGAACTTTGGTAATAGATTGCCCATTTCATCTCTAAGTCCTTCGTCGGATTCTGTTAGTTCGACTTCACATTTTTCAAAATTTTCAGTTCTATCCAACTTCCTATCGTGAAAAATGCCAGATCCAATATTGGGCGATCGAATGAAATCTCTTCTTTTCCAAGGTATATCATCAATGGTAGTGCATAGAGGTGAAACATGGGGCATGAACCAATCTATGTAAGATCCATCGTTGAAATGGAGCATTCCCCAAAACCATGGAAATGCGGGAGACTGAACAGTAACTTTCTGAAAATAAGCTGAACCATGGAATTCTTCATCGTCTACTTTAATTTTGCATAGCGTCCCTTGAAGTCTCAAAATATCATAACCCATTCCATTTGCCAAAAGAATATTATTTTTGTAAGTTAGAGAACTTGGTGGACCCCACCATGGCGTTAATTCAGCTTCAAAAATAGATGGAGCTCCCTTAGTTCTAGATTCCTGATCACTGGAAACTCTAAGCCAAAATGAAGAATTACCTGGCCTCATTCCAAAAGACATATCTTCTCTATTCAAAGGTACAATTGCCCCGGCCCCTTCTCCAGTACCTTCTCCCGGATATAGTGGGTGAGTATCTGGAAAAACTCCCATTCGGCATTCTTTCATGGTCATTGGTTCGAACATATTCTCACCATCATACCACCATGCACAAACCATTCCAGGAATTACGAAACCTTCATTTTCATCTTTGTACATCCTAGATCCTGGTTTCCACCAATAGCCACTTACTCGAATTGCTTCAGTTTCCTTAGTTGACCATAAAGTCATTAATTGCCTTGATCTCTTAGGATTATTGGGGTCTGGAATGAAAATTATTACCCAATACCACCACCACGAAAGACGGTGAATAGGTGGCATTACATCTAGTTTCCAAAGAGATGAAAAATCTCCACCGAATTTGTCTGGGTAATCACTCAAATTACTACTCACATTATTTCCCTCTTGCTAAATACTGATTGGCCAATTCCTATCATAGAGAATGAGACTAACAATAGAACTATTGTGCTAATTAATAACGCTACTCCCGGAGACTGGGTGCCTAAAGTATGGACCGGTGGATGCCAGAAAAAAGAAAGGCCGGTTTCAATATTGAAGGCCTCGCCTATTTCTGCCCACTGTAAAGTATCTGGCCAAGCCATCAAAACAATTGCATCAATCATTTGTAAAGCCCAATGAGTAATTGAAATACTAGAGACTGTCCAATTGGGGTTAATTATAGAAAATGTCCCCATCATAAATTCCCAAATTCCGAAAATTATACAAAAATAAACGCCATATTTTGGTGAAATTAGTCCCATTGTATTGAATAATGCACCATATGCTGCTAGTACAAACGTAGTTGAAATTCCTATTCCTAGCCATACTGGTAAGTCTGAGAATCTAAAAAACTGATCTCCTGGGCCTAAAGTAGCTGTAATTAGTCCGACGACTAACGCTAAAACTATTACATAAGATGCAACAATTGCTAGATATCCTAGTAATCGATATAGAATGAATTCTCCTCTATGAATAGGTTTTGATAATAAGAAATGTAAAGTTCCATTTTCAGTTTCATCCCTAACAAGGCCCAAAGAAAGAAATAAAGGAATGAAGAGTCCTAATAGTATGATAAATGCCATCTTACCTACGCCAATTATGAATGTTCTATGACTTAATTCACCCACATATCTTTCATCATCTGGATCCTCATCTACATTATCATCCGCAGAAATGCCCATAACTTCATTTCCGTCTGCATCCACATACCAATAAACATCACATCTAACTCCATTTCCATTTCTATCATCTTGAAATTGATAATAGTTATAATCATAGATGAAGCCATAGTTTTCTGAAAATTGATATCCATCTCTTAAGCAGTCTCCATCATTGTCGAATCCATGTGATCCGCCTAATTTTGTTCCGGATGGACAATCGACCCTATTTCCGTCTGTATCAAAGCAATCAATATCATCTTCATCGATATACATCTCAGGTGGATCTGGAACTACATCGAATGATTGTGAATAATATCCCCATCGAAGTTCCCAATCCTCAGGAACGGTGGCTCGACCTTTTCCTTTCCACTTCCCGTAAATGAAATATTCATCATCGGCCACTATGCATGCCTCAGCATATCTTGGTTGCCAATCGATGAATACTTGCCCATCAGGGCATGTGGATATTTCCGATTCCCAATCTACTATTTCATCCCACCAATCTCCGCTATATGAGTAATCAATCCATTCATACTCGAAAAATGCCGCTCCATTCCAAGTTTTATTTCCATAAAATGATCTGGTATCATCGTTCCAGTCAATCTCATCTTCAGGAATATAAAAACCAGAGCCAGGATAAGACGATGCATCGAAATCACTAGTTCCATACTTCAATTCTTGACCTAATGGGTAGCCATCATTATCTTCATCGACACTGTCGCCATCATTATCAATCGGTTCAAATGATTGTCTAATCGAATCTACATAGAACAGCAATAATAATGCCATTAGAGCCATTCCCATACCGAGTACTACCCAAGTAGATATTCGATTTCTTAATTGTCTAGCAGTTAATTCAATAATTGCTCCCGCTTTTCTATCGAGTCTGGTCCATACTGTATCGGCTAGAGTTGGTATTTTTTTATCCATTATTTGCATCTCCTATTAAGTAACCAAGTAGAGAATCTAGGTTATCATCAGGATTCTCGATTGAAGATATTTCTTGATTTGATTGTAAAATTATTGATGGCAGAATCGAATGGGCCTTAGATAAATTATTTGTTTGAATTTCTAACTCGCCTTCATTCGGAAATCTTACACCGTATACTGGATCTCTCTCAATAAATTGGGCTGCAAGTGACCTAGGATTTTCACATTTTATTAGTATTCTATGTGGGTGGTTATCAAGCAAATCCCTAATAGCATGTAGATTTCCAATAGCTAGAAGTTTTCCATTATGTAGGATAACTATTTGTTCTGTAATCCTTTCTATTTCTTGTAATATGTGACTTGATACTAATACGGTTTTTCCCTGATTTCCTAATTCTCTAATTACACTCATAATACTAGTTCTTGCAATTGGGTCACAGCCATGGAGAGGTTCATCTAATACTATTAAGTCGGGGTCATGTACAAGTGCATGAGCAATTTTTACTCTTTGCCTCATCCCTTTACTATATTTTCCTACTTCTTTATGCATTACATCATCAAGTCCTACAAAATTAAGTACATGCTCAGTTCTATCTCTGGCCTCATCTCGTGTCATTCCATGTAGCCTAGCTAGAGTTGAAACGAAATCTAATGCAGTCATCCAATCGTAAAGCCTTTCTGATTCGCTAACATAACCAATCTTCCTGTAGGGAGCGGAGTTATTCCATGGATTGATTCCGAATAATCTTACTGAGCCCTGAGTGGGTTTCAATCTACCCATTAATAATTTGAATAGCGTTGATTTTCCTGCTCCGTTCGCACCTAAAATACCTGTAACTCCACCATCTATGGCTAGTGAGACTTCATTTATTCCTATAACCTGGCCATATAATTTTGATACTTTATCCAATAGTACGGTTGGTATAGGTTGATTTTGTATTGTCATTCTCTGGTAACCTCCAAAGAAGAAACACGAGAAATTAATAGTCCTAATGAAAGTGTATTTATTAATAGTAATGAAAGTATTGAAAATGATAGTGGATGATCATAATTTGGTGGTAAACCTACTAAGAATTGTCCTACGTGAGCAAGGCAATCATAGGGGCTGATAATGTAAAGAATAGTGTTTTCGAATTGTAGTTCAACTAATAGTGATACTAATTTTGTACCGTAAATTACACTTAAGAATCCAATTGCAGCAAAAAATCTACTCTGACTTATGCTAGATAGAGCTAGGCCGATTGATGTGTATGTAATCACCAATATTATTCCTGCTATCATCCCACCGATGAAAATTGGGAGAGTATCGGCTAGAAATGCCCATCCTTCCCCCCTGAAAACAATAGCACTAGTATAGTATAAGAAATATGAGAAAACTATAACAAAACCCAAAATAACAGCCACACTAAGATATTTCATTGAAGTGTAATCAAAACGGGTTACGGGCCTAGAGAAATATATCGCACTAGTGCCATTCTTTCTGTCATCTGAAATCATTCCACCCACTACTAATGCAGTTAGGAGTGGCCAAAAACACATATTTCTTGGAAAATAACCCAAAACTTGGCCCCATAGATTATATCTGTTTATGCCCCACATTTTTGATATGAAACCTCCATCTTCACCACCCAGTAAGGATGATAGGAACAACATTGGAACTGGAGTTAATGCACCGATAAAAATTACTAGAATCAATAATCTTACCATCGGATGATAATATCTGTGACCTTTGCTAGTCAAAAGGCCGTAGACATGGTGCCTATAGATTGCATAATTTCTTACCCATCTTGGCCCCAAACTCCCTTCCCATGTCCTGTATTGTTGATTGAAAATTGACCCTAATTTTGTGTCCGATTTTGTAACAACAGCAGATGCTTCTTCATCACCATCTCCAGCCCCAAAGGCCACTTCCATCCTTGTTTGGCCACCACCTAAATCTACGCTATCTTCCACTTAAAATCCACCTTTATGATCTGGAGTCATTAATTCTGAACTACCTTTAATTTCTGACCCGAGTTTATCCATTATTAGTAAGAAAATATCTTCTAAATCGGGCTCATATTCTTTTAATTGTCTTATTTGTACTTCGGATTCTACGGCTGACTCCAGTACTTTTTTTATTGTTTCTTCATCTTCAATCTTTATTCTAATAATTCTCCCTAATCTTCTGACTGATAGATTTTTGGAAATTAATGATTCTTCCATTTTACTGGCACCACCCCAAATCATAATTTCAATTTCTCTTTCTACTTGGTCAACTAATTCACCAATACTTCTTTGTACCACTATTTTGCCCTTATGTATGAGAACTATTCTATCACAAACCTCTTGGACATCATCCATTACGTGACTACTCATCAAGACGGTTCTATTTCCTTGTTGGACAGTTCTTTTTAATGTCTTTAACATGAATTTTCTCGCCCTTTTATCTAACCCATTAGTTGGCTCATCACAAATTAGGATATCGGGGTCATGGATTAAAGCGCATGCTAATTTAGTTGCTTGAAGCATCCCAGTACTGAATGTCTCGATTTTTCTATACCTTTGTTCCTTTAGTCCTACGTACTCAAGAACTTCGTGAGCGCGCTGTGCTGCAACCTTTGAATTCATTCCGAGTAACTCGCCACAATATCTAACCTGATCGATAGCAATTAACCCAGAATCTAAGGCATTATACTCTGGCATATATCCAATTCTTGATCTAATTTTTTCTCCTTCAGTCTTAATATCATAACCCAAAACTGTTCCCTCGCCTGAAGTGGTACCAATAAGTCCCAATAGACATTTGAATAGGGTTGACTTTCCAGCACCATTTGGTCCGAGAATGCCAATTGCTCCAGATGGAATACTCAAATTCACATCATCAAGGGCTAAATGAGGGCCATACATTTTTCTTAGCCCTTTGGCTTCAATTACAAAATTCTCTTGTGATAAATTATCCCCATTTTTGGATGATGAATCTTGGTGATTTTCAATCAAGTGGCGCCTCAGCTCCTTCAATAATGTGTAACGGTTAGGCACTAATCACTTGAAGCAATCCCTAAAAAGCTGAAATAAATTTTCCTATAAATTTCCATTCTTGACCTTTACAGCAATTCCCTTTTTCATATACCTCATTTCTAAAGATGTAGTAATTGCTATTCCATGTGCAATTAATTCTCCTGAAGAAGATATTACTATGCATTGTTGTCCTGGAATTAAATGGGGATCTGCCCCCAGAATATATCCATGCATAACATTCCTACCCTTACCAACAAATGGGATTGCATCGTCAACAATCCTAACCCTTGGGATTCCCGGAAAGATTTCATCTGAGGGAAGTTGATTAAAATCTGGCAGGGGGTTTTGATTGAGATCGAGTAATTTCTTTGCTCCATCGATGGTTAGTGAAATACCGCCATCAGTTAATCTCGGTGAGAGTACATGCTTTTCATCTGAAAAGATATTCACCATCCTATCAGTACTTGATTTTCTAGAGGTCATATTTTCAGTAAATTTACAACCTTCTAGTGGATGGAGTCCGCATAAAATTGAAAGTTTATCAACAATTGAGCATCTATCTAGCCATTTTCTGATTTCTGGAGATGTTTTTACTTCAGATATATCTTCATCATTTTTGTTTATTATTGTATAAGAGTAGCTTGATAATCCAAGTTCAGATAGTAATTCTTCCACCTCATAGTCAAATAACGAATCATTCCACATATCATTAGGTCCATTTAGATGGCACCAAGGAGATAAATCCTCGATAGTATAGGGAATTAGCCCTAACGGAGTTAATATTAGAATGACTGTTTCCGGTATCTCATCTAGTAATTGAATAATTTTTTCTTTGGCTGAATTTCGCCATGGTGGTTGGAATCCTTCCAGAATAATCACTCTCTCTGGTGGTCCACTTTTACCATTCCACCAAGATCCTGGAAACCGCCACCTAGTAGCTAGAAGTGCTTGGATATGTAATATATGAGGTCTGAATTCGATATCCTCACTAATTTGCTCCCCGCCACTCCTTATTGGATTACTACTACCCATTAATTCTAATATTGTATCACCAATAGGTCCTTCTTCCGGATTATCTAGTTGATCTAGTATCCATTCAAATGCTTCTCTCAACTGTGGAGATGAATGGCTTCTTTGTTCAGCAAGTTGCCAAATTGTACCCATTCTTATGGCCTCTCTACATCGTGCTAATTCTGCCTGTGTCACTTCTAAGTTATGATGGGATAGGAGAATTGTTTTTTCCTCTTTGTTCATGGAACGAACTTGAGCTGGAGTGGTCCCAAATAGTGCATTTGATGAAAATGGCCATTCTTTTAGGTCATCAAGTTTCAGAGTTCCAGTAGGGGTTAAGATTCTATCATCTCTAGCAAAAATTGCATATGCAGCACTATCAAAAATATCCACGCCAAGAGCTATTGAGAGGGGGAAAAGTAAGGGATGACCGCAACCGAATAGGTGAATTGGCCTATCTGGTGGTAGAGATGATTTAGATGCTATTAATATTGAAAAAAGTTCCTTATACCTTTGTTGTTCCATCAGGGGGACAATTCCGCCAATCGGATGAATAGTAAATCCCCTGAATGGTCCTTGTAATTCGCTCATCAATTGAGCTGACTTAATCCTTAATTCTTGATAAGTGCCACCCTGAATTGGTCCATTCAATAGTAGCTTTTCACCCGAAACTTCTAAAGATTTTTTTGCTCTTGACGATGTTTCGATTACGGATTTATCTAATTCATCAAAAGGCATATCAGGCCTTCCGAATACATCGAGAATAGTTCCTATATCTACTCCAATGTCTTTTTGGAATTGAATGATTTCTTCCACTCCCACTTCCACATCTCCGTAAATATATGATTGGAATGTTCCAGAATCAGTTACAATTATTCCTGGGAAATCTATTAGCTGATGGATGCCATTTTTCTTTGCTTCCGTCCTTAAATCATCATGTTTCCAAATGACATATGAATTAGTAATTAATGCCTCAATACCATACTTTTCCCACATTTCTCTGGGTTCGATTGTTCTGATATTTGGATTAACAACTGGAAGTAACATTGGAGTTGTCATCAATCCATGTGCTGTATGCAATCTACCTATTCTTGCATAAGAATCTCTAGATATTATTTCAAATAAACCTAGGTCTTGATCTCTACATTTCTCTGGCTCGGTTCGGGTTGCCATATTGCCATGGTGAGGGTTTTTAGACATCAAACCTCGGTTACTCTTGAAATTACTGAAATAGTCACTTCTCCATCTTTTAGTGACATGGTAATATCATCTCCGGTATTAATCTCCATTGTTGGGTCTGTTTCAAAGTTGTGTGCATAAGGAACATCAAGCAAAGAAACTGCTGGAAGAGTTAAGGGGCAGACATCCCTGTTTATTATGGCCTTAGGGCCCTTATTTGTATATATCAATCCCATAAGCACAAATGGAGCTACTGTCGATCCTGATCCTTTGGGATAAATTAGAATGGTGTCGGAAATTGATTTCCCATCCAGTGGGTGACCAGGCTCCTCAATGACTCCTGAATCCCTGTTTACATATCCCAAGTAGGTAATCGGAATATCGGTGACCAAAGCCTTCCCAGATAAAGTCCAATGATTCTGGCTAGGAATACCTTTTCCTTGGGATTGAAAATTTCCATATTTTGCTATTTTTGTAGAAATAATTTGTTTGGGTTTTTTTGAATGTAATTCTGGTCGGGGGCCTTTGGATAAAGATGGATTGAACGCATGAGCGACGCAATCTTGAATTTTAGAAACACTAGTTGGCATATTATTTAATCCACTGGTTAAATAATGTTCAGCCTTAAGAGAGTTTGTTAGTAAATGATTATATTTTTCTCGATTATAAGGCGTAACTTCGGGACATGTATCTTTGAGAACTAGCGCCCCCGCTTCTTCGAGAAGTTCTAAGGTGCCATCGGCTTCGATTGAAAGATAATTTTGTCCGCTCATAAATAGCCATAGTCTATTATCTGGAATTCGATTCCCTAATTCCATTTGCGTTCTTACTGCTGCTGCAGTGGCTCTAGCCTCACCTACACTAGCTTGAGGGCATCCAATCACAACTAAATCTACTTGTCCAATTGGAGAAAGTTCAGAATATCTTGATTCTAAATCGGATTTATCAAAAATTAGTTGGCCTTCATATTTATTGGACGGCGGAATGTTAGTAATACCGTCAATCCATAAAATTGGACATCCATAATTTGCAGCGGATGCAGTTAATGCCTTTTTCTTTTCAAAGTTAGCTCCAGAAAGTCCAACTATTTGTGGCATAGGGCCCCATGGTAGATTCCAGCTAGGGTTGATATTTTTTCCAATCCAGTCCCCTAATATACTCCAATCTGTAGGATCATTCATTTCACACTTGACATCTACTAAGATGTTTGGAAGTAGATTTTTTTGTATATGTAATCCCCATTTTGGAGCCCATCCAGTTATTGCCGTAGCGAGTGCCGAAAGCCCTGATTCCCTATTAGTAGTCAAAGAGGTATAAGAATTAGAAAAACAAACTGCGTTTGATTCGGCCCATGAGCCAATACCACTTAGTGTCTCAGTATCTTTGTCATATGGAGTACATGATAAAATCGCATCGATTCCTAATTTAGAATAAGATTCTATAATCTCAAATTGTTGTTCTAAAAAGTCGGGATAATCAATATTCATCTCCTCAATCTTTTCACTATCACAACCTGCAGAATTTAGAGTTGTGGGTATAGTGACCTGTCCATCCGGATCATTGGATATATCTTTCAAAAAACGTCTTAGACCATGCCCGCCAGTAATGACACTAACTCCGGAAACATGAGCATTGTCTACCCTAATAAACTCGTTAACTCTAGCAGTTACTGCTAAATCTACGACTAATCGAGCTGCCTTTTGTTTAGTTGGGCCAATATTTCCATCTAACATAAATTGGAGTTCATCTGGGATGTTCACGATATTCTCCCTAACTAGTTACTCTTGAATGCACTTATTATTTGACTAAATTATTGTTGAATTGTACAGATTAATTTTTATCCGGATGAAAAAATTGAATTTCTTCTATATTCGATGAATAAGTTCAGAAACTACTCAAATGTATGGTCCTTCCGAGACGCATGGTTGACTTTAGACTGAGTGAAGAACAAAAGATGATTCGCGACATGGCGAGAGAGTTTTGTGATGAAGAAGTAATACCAAATGCAGAAGAATGGGATAAGCATGGAATTTATCCATTAGAGGCGATAAATAAAGCTCATCAACTAGGACTACTAAATGTAACAATTCCAGAAAAATATGGAGGGCCGGGAATGTCGGCAATGGATGAAATGATAATATGTGAAGAATTATCTAGAGGGGATGCTGGATTTGGAACGGCAACTTATCATACAATGTTAGCTTCTTATCCAATTTTGACTGGAGGTACTGAAGAACAAAAGAAGGAATATCTGGGCAGGGTATCAAATGGTAAATTAGCTGCTTATTGTGTAACAGAACCTGATGCGGGATCTGATGTACAAGCATTAACTACTGAAGCGAAAAAAGATGGTGAAGAATATATCATTAATGGGACTAAGGCATGGATTTCTGGAGCAGGATATGCTGATTGGTTTTTTGTTTTAGCATATACTGACAAAGATGCAGGATATAGGGGCTTGAGTGGATTTATCGTAGATGCCGATACCAAAGGAGTAGAATTGGGTAAGAAAGAAGAAAATATGGGTCAGAGATGTTCTGATACAAGGGGAGTGACTTTTACTGATGTTAGAGTTCCTGCTAAAAATTTGGTAGGAGAAAAGGAAAATGGTGGTTGGATGAATGCAATGAAGGCTTTCGATCATTCTAGGCCAGCAGTGGCTGCGGCGGCGGTTGGAAATGCCAGAGGTGCAATGGAAGAAGCATGGAAATATGCAAATCAAAGAAAAACTTTCGGAAAGCCAATATCAAAGCACCAATCAATTTCTTTTATGCTCGCAGATATGGCTACTAAGATAGAAGCTGCAAGACTTCTGACCTATAGTGCAGCGAGCTCACTTGATAATGGAGAAAGAGCTACTTTGAAGGCTGCTCATGCTAAGAGATTTGCTGCAGATATTTGTATGGAAGTTACTACTGATGCTGTACAAATTTTGGGTGGATATGGTTATTCGGAAGAGTACCCGGTTGCTAGGAGAATGAGGGGGGCTAAGATATACCAAATTTTTGAAGGAACAAGCCAAATTCAGAGATTAATAATCAGTAGAGAACTTGGGGAAAGTTTCTAATTTGTTTATAGAATATTTCTTTGGCGTAGAGCTTCTGATGCCATAATAGCCATCGGTGCCTGTAAATTATAAGAAGGGACAAAACCTGCCATTGGAATTCTTATAATTTGATCTGAAATAGAAAGTATCTCTTCTGATATTCCATAATGCTCACCACCAATTACCAGTAAGACATCATCAGTCAGCTTTGACTCCCAAGGATGTAAATTTCCTGTATCTTCTATCGAGATGATTTTGAAACCTTTTTCTTTTGCTAGTCGTACAAAATCAAATCCTTCTACCCAATGAACGGGCATGAACCTATGAGCTTTCATTGAAGCTCGCTTCGCTGCCTTTTTTTGTTTATGAGAAAGATTTCCATCGACAAAAACTGCATTGGCGCCGCTCACTTCCGCTGTTCTAATTGTATATCCGATATTTACGGGATACTGGGCCCCAGCCAATAGCCAGATTATTCCGCCATCTTCTAAAATTTGATCTATGTTTGCATTAGGATTTCTGCCAACTAATGCCAGAATAGGCGGAATCTTATTATTTTCTGTAGATTTAGACATCCGCCAAATATCACTTTCTGAACTCTTTTTCACGGGAATATCTCTTTGGAGTGCTAATTCTGTTAATTCATCTACCTCTGCATTCATTACATCTCTGAGTACCAGCAACATCGAGACTTTCTCATTCTCGAGAGCATTTCGGACTTCTTCGATGCCACATCTTTGCACGAATTTAGAATTGTTATTTCATTTATAAAATCACGCTTATTATGAAATAATATTGATATTTAAAATACAGAATATTATGACTGTGAAACTACAGGGGGTGTTATGGATGTCACACGCCAAGCTGTTCTAATATTCACATTGATATTTGGACCTCTTGTACTTTTATCTTATGTATACGGCGTTTCACATTCAGAAGATCCGAGTGAATTATGGGGTGGAATTCCAGAAACTTGGTGGAGCTTTATAGTTCCATTCATGTTCATAGCTGCGGCGGGATTCATGGCATATTGGTATGTAATTTTCTTTAAGCTGGATGAAAAAACTTTGGGGGAACTGAGGTGGCCTTGGGTGGAATCTGATGGTTTAGGAAACACTAGATTATTGGCTTCATTTGCTTTAGTGATGATACCTTCGGCATTATGGCTTGAAAGTACTCTATTCCATATTAATTCAGATTATTCATGGACTCCAATACTAGTTATTGGGATCTTGACTTTGGTCTCGATAGGAAATGTTATGATGGGTTTACTGGCATATGCGGCATACAAAGATGGCGTAGATTATGCAGGAATAATGTTGACTGGTTCTATTATGTTAGGGATTCAGTGTATACTAAATGATTGGATACTCTGGACATATAAATTTCCGTGGTGATTAATTGGGACTAACTAGAGCTATTTTATTTTCATTTCTAGCAGCATTTCCGGGCTTATTGTTTGCAGTTATTGGATGGACAATTATTGGAATGCCGGAAGAGTGGACTAGTCAGTCATTCTTGGCTTGTTATGTTCCTTTTTTTGTAACTGTTGGATGGGCATTTATTCTTGGAATCAGGGGAAATAATGAAGTAATTTTGGAGGCTTGAGCTTGAGGCGCCTTGAGAAGGCTCAAAAAATCGGCCTTAAACTAGATGAGTTATATCCTGAAACACCAATACCCCTATCTCATTCTGATCCCTATACATTATTAGTTGCTGTAATGTTATCTGCTCAGACTACAGATAAAAAGGTCAATGAAGTTACTCCTAAATTATTCAAAATTGCTAGTACCCCGCAAGAAATGTCAAGATTGAAAGAGAGTGAAATTCTTGAAATCATAAAGGAAATAGGTCTTGCTCCAACTAAATCTAAGAATCTAAAAAAAATGGCTAATCAAATAATTGACGCTGGTGGAGATATTTTTCCTGACTGGGATTTTTTAGAATCTTTGGCTGGGGTCGGGCACAAGACTGCTGGAGTGGTGATGTCTCAAGCCTTTGGAATTCCAGCTTTTCCTATTGATACCCATATTCATCGGTTAGCTTCAAGATGGGGACTTTCTGATGGCAAAAATGTTGAAAAAACTGAAAGAGATTTAAAAAGGGTTTTTGATAAGGAAACTTGGAATAAGAGGCATTTACAAATTATTTTTTTCGGGAGGGAATATTGTCCTGCACTGAGGCATGATTTAGAAAAATGTCCTATTTGTTCGTGGGCAGCGAGTAAAAAAAGAATTAAGGATGAGAGGATGAAATAGGATGGATATATTTTCGGGTAGAATAACTTCTTCTGGCTTCTCCAGTGGAGATAGAATTGTTATTGGGGACTGGAAATATTCACCATTTGGCAGCTTCACGAACATAATGTGGGCTAAATCTGATGGAGTGAGAGTGTTACTTTCTCCGAATAAAAACTTAGCTGAATATGTGTCCTCTCTATATTCTTTTGAGGAAGTGAAAATCACCCCTATTGAAGTAAATAGGGGGGTAAAAGAAATTTCCGTCAAAGCTGGTAGTTTGGAAGTTAAGATGGTTTGGAGTTTATCTTTTCCAATTCCACTTTGGAGGCCTAAATGGTTTATCTCCACATTCGAAAATACCATTGCTAAGAAGTTTTTCAATACCTCTACATTCGGAATTACGCGTGATGGAAGAAAAGAATGGTATTCAATTAGAGGGATATCTAAAGTTGTTCATGGTGAATGTAAAATTGATGGCATTGATTTAGGACAGTCAGTAAATTTCGAAATAGATGCATGTTTTGGTTTTAGTGAACCGCCAAAATGGCCCTCTTCTGTAACTCTGAAATCTTACATTGGTTAATCATAGGCTTGATGAGTAAGTAGTCGGTCGCCCATATATGGAATATACCGAGTTAGTAAAAGGAATGAAAGCCCCAGACTTTGAAGCGGAGATTTCTGATGGTAGCAAAATAAGGCTATCTGAGATTCTTGCGAATGGAAATGGAGTAATTCTATATTTCTATCCTAGAGATAATACTCCCGGTTGTACATATCAATCATGCGATTTTAGGAATAATTTCAAAATATTTCAAGAAAATGGTTGGGATGTTTTTGGAGTTTCATCTGATAGTGCAAATTCCCATGAGAAATTTATACAAAAACACAATCTTCCCTTTGACTTGATTGTTGATGAAGATTCTAGATTACATGAAAAATTTGGAACATGGAGAGAAAAAAAGTTCAGGGGCAATACATACATGGGTACCTTGAGATCTACTTTTGTTATCGATACTGAGGGTTCAATTATATGGGTAAAATATGGAGTCAAGGCTAAGAATAATGTCGAAGAAATTATGCAAATTCTCGGTTTAGAGGGATTTTATGGACAAGAAGAAACGTAGAGAAGTTGTGCAACTTTTCCTAGAACGATGTGTGATCTATGCTAATGCATCTATTGAAAGAAAGATAAAACGGGGAGATGAAGAATCGGAGATAAACAAATGGATAGCTTACAGAGATTTCACTGAACACGCTATAATGGAAATTGAATCTGGAGATTTGGATGCTTGGCTAGAGGAAGATTAGGTCGATATTTGTCATCTTGACACGCCTAACCTATGTTTTTTGGTATCAACTCTCATCTTTGCACCTGGAATCATCAATAAGGTTTCATTCTCATTGATTGAAAATACGGGCAATCCAGTCCGATCTCCTAATTCACGAATTTTTCTAGCGCAGATAGATTGCTGATGTGATATATGATTTAAGGAATTTATATCAAAAATTGCCATATCTCCTAATGCCAATTGATGCTCAACCCCTTCAAATGGCAATCTATGTAATTTATCGGGAGTGATATATATTACTGATCTAACAGGCTTTTGTGAAATTATTTTAGTTCTATCACTCCATCTATTTTCGCCCAAATCATGGAATTTATTATTTCCTGCCTTTGGACCTGGTCTAGTACTAAGCTTACTTTTACTATTTTCACGTTTTAGTAGTGTTTTGGGATTGGGTAGACCAAGTATACTGAAAATACTAACCATAGTGTCCGCACGACATTCTACTCAAAGAGTGCTTCGATGTCTTCAATATCCAAACCTGCGTTTTGTAACCTTTCATTATCGTCCGGAGTTGCAATATCGGGCTCCTTTTTATTCTCAATAATGTCATGTTCTTGTAATAAATCTGGGGCGGCTGGGAGATTATTAATTAAGGAATCTGGATTGGTATCTTTACTAAACGTATCATCGAAGTCAATAACATTTAATTCATCATTACCGATATCTTTTCCGTCCTCAGTCATCATTCTTCTCGTGTAGTAAATATAGCCCGATAAGGAAATTATTGCCACAATAATAATTCCAAATATTGATGTAGAATGTTGAATTAACATCGATGGAGCGGTTGCTACATTAATATCCATTGTAACAGAATGCGATTCGGATTCATCAATTACTGTTAGTTTCACTTGTTTCAGCCCTTCAGAATCGTATGAGGCCTCAATCCAGCGTCCCATCATATCAATATCATTTGATGGGTTACCATCTCCATCAGAGTCTAATGATATATCTAAATCCCAATGAAATGTAAGAGATTCCATGTCATTCACAGAGTCTATGGATCCATTAGCTGAAAGAATTATTTTATCTCCTTCTGTCGGATTTAGGGCATTAACTGAGGCCAATGCTACAGGTGGAGTGTTCACTACATCTATTTCAATTTCTGTGAAATCAGTAGAGCCATCATTATCACTAACATGGAATATAATAAAGTCTGGAGAAGTAGAAGCATCTGGCCATGAATGTACTAACACATTCGAATTTATATCACAGTCATTTTTTGCTGCCCCATCTTCATCTGAATCTATTTCTGGATTTAAATCGAAACAATAAATCAGTGATTCCATATCATTGTAGGAATCAACCACTTCTGCCACTATTTCTATTTCTTCATCTTCAGAAATTTGTGGTATCTGCGGGATGGGTAGAATTTGAGGCTCAAAGTTAACAACTTGTATTAGTAAGGTCAAAGGTTCGGTTTCCTCCCCATCATCATCCGTTACAGTAAGTATTGCAAATTTAATTCCTGAATAGTTATATGAGAAATTAGAAACTGTACTTATTTCTCCCACAGTTGTAAAATTAAGATTGGGGAAACTTTCAGCATTAGGTTGCCAATGATGTTCTAAACTATTAATGTCATTTAATGAGTCTGAGGCTTGCCCGTACAAAGTAAAATTATCTCCTTCTTGAATTGAGTACAACCCCCTATTGTCTGGAATTAGCTTCATTGATCCTAGCCAAACTTCGGCTAATGGATTGAATGGGGCAATATTTGTAACATTTACTGAGTAGTTTGATGTTGTTGTTTCTCCATCATCATCTGTAGCTACAGCTTCAATTTTGAATTCTCCTTCATCTGTAGGAACGACAGTGCAAGTAATTCCAACTTGCCCTTCTGCACAATTTGATTTCCACAATATATCAACTGGACTTGAAGGATTATTGGAGTCTAAATCACTTGCATTCAAAACTCGGAATGTTACAGGAGACAGTACTTCAACCGATTCATTATCTGAACCTATGGTAAGGATTGGAGGTCTATTAATCGCCATTAATGTATCAGAAATTGTGGATTGATCATTTTCTTGATCTATTACGGTCATGGAAATCAGGATAATTCCATCGTCTTGTGGAATCCATTCTAAAGTACAATCAGATTCTAAAGATGTAAATTCATCAAAAACTGATGAACCATAGTCTGCTACGATTGTAAAATCGCATATTATAGAACCCCCATCTGGATCACTAGAGTTGGTGCCATCAATGAATAGTTCATTCATAGTCAAGATAGTTGGTGGAAGAGACATTATGGCCATTGGCAAAGATCCTATGTAAAGATTGAAGAATCCGAAATTATTCGACCTATTGCCATCTTCGGATATCTCCTCTGATGGATCGACTTCAAATATCAATGATATATTTCCAAATACTTGAGATGCAGGTATTGTCCAATTAAGTTCAACTCTGGCCTCTTCGAGGCTATTTAGTTCTGGAACTTGGCCATTGATTATGGTTCCATCAGGGGCCTGAATCTCAATTATTGATGGTGGTGATGTTTGAACTCCTCTGTTAATTACGGGTATTGAAAATATTAGCGAATCTCCGGATACAGCATTAAATCCAATAAAGGGATTTAATGTTAGAGTATTATTTCCCCTATTTCTAGATACTGTAACGCCTGATGAGCTAGTCACCAAATCGACAGCAAAAACCTCTGGATCTATAACTATAGTTTCAACTCCAATTATATTTTCTGATTGTATCCAAGCCAAAATTCCATGGCTCCCATACTCGTTATATCCATCTGAGTTATCTCTTGATTCTCCAGAATTAAACTCTACATATGCAGAACCATCTTGATTGGTGGTTATATTTTGGAAAAATTCTTCTTTTTCGTATCTGAATTGTAATATCTTTCCTGAGACTGGTTGACCATTATTTGTAACATTAATCCATGCCGATGTTTCGATGTCTAATGGGGATAAAGGAGTCTCTAATTCGATGGAAATTATGGTTTGCCTAGTCGAAGGACTATATGAGACTAGCTCGTTGACTAGAGTGAATCCAAAACTTTGTACCAACGAAGTCTTAATGTCGCCTCTAATTGCAGGACAATACCATCTATAACCTGCCATATTTCCATCTCTATCATAACTTGTGATATTATAAGATTGAAGACAGCCAGTATAGGAGACTCCGGAGTAACCTCTGCTAACTACTTCCCAACTAGACGAATTATCTTCGGTTGTATTTTCAGGTATTGGTATAGTTATCAAATCGTTTGTAGTTCCGCTAAATTCAATTGATTGAGAATAATTTGTATTCCAAGACTCTCCAACAGATAATGGGAAATCATACCACTCCATTGGTGGGTTGAATGTATTTTTTACTGTTAATTCTGCTAGATCAATTCTAAGTGCTGGAAAGCATATACCAAAAAGAGCTGGATCGACAAAAACTTCAATTTCTGCTTCCTGACTATACGTTGAAAGGTCTGAAGCTAGAACGATTTCAAAAATCTCTATATTTGCAATAAGGCATCCTGTTTGACCTTCAACATCTATTGCTCCATTAGTCTGATATGTCCCTTGTGAAATTACCTCATATACAAGAGTTGAGGAATTATCAATTTCTAATAAATACATATCAGTAACAGTTCGATCCAATACACCATAAACTACATCTACACTAGTGCTAGCACCCGAACTTGCTACAAAACTCGATACATCTAGATATCCGTCATATTCCCAAACATCTCCTATTAACCAGCTCGGAGTGTCTGTGATACTATTTGAATGAATAGAGCTAGAAAATTTATCTCTTTTCTCATATTTTAATTCTTTACTCATACTTATATCAACGAGAATATATGACATTGGTTGTATGAGAAAAATTACCACCAGTAGAGTGCATGTGCGAAGAGAAGCCATAGCCACAAGAGGGGATACTAATTGAAGAATATATGTCTTATTACTCATACAGTAAATCGGCTAATTCATCTTTAATTTGTTCCACAGCTTCTAGAATCTCGTCTTTGTGCCTGGCTCCAGTAATTACCATCTTTCCACTCCCAAATATCAGACAAACTACTCTAGGATAGTCTAATCTGTAAATTAATCCTGGAAATTGTTCTGGTTCATATTCAACTTTGTCAAATGGTAAGTGGAATGTCAAATTGTTAAGATTTAATTTCCTAGGTAATGCAGCTAATGGCTCTCCTTGTAGAACTCCCCTAATTCTATCGTCATTGGCTTCTACTTCTTCATCAGTTGCGGCCCTGATTGAACCATTTTCTTCTATTACCTTAGTATTAATGTCATCCATTTTAGCTGTTCCAGCATAATCTTCTGGATAGAATAATGAGTATGTGGCTACCATATTCTGGACCTCTATTTCTACATCTTTCTGATCCCAAGTTTCAATTCCAGCTGCTCTAAGATCTCCAATCATTCTCTCGATACCTACTTCGATGTTATCTTCATTTTTTCCGCCTGTACATACAGCCCTGCCAGAACGGAACATTAGTATAGCAAGTTTTGGATCTACTACTCTGTAAACAACACCCGGAAATTGTTCTGGTTCATATTCACAATTAAGTTGAATTGCAATATCAGGTAAGTCAAGTTCTTCTGCAACGCGAGTAGAGGCAACTACATTCACTACTGTTAATCTTTCTTCGTCGGTAAGCATATCATTCGCCTTTATAATGCCCTTATAAAGAATAGTTTCTGATTTTTAAAAAAATGATTGGAGATTATCTCTTGATTATTCTTACTCCATCACTTCCAAGTCTAGTAATAAGCGGTTTTCCACCGGCTACTTCTATAGCTTCGGCGACCCTATCAGGATTTCTTGCTAGTGCTACCATACAGCCTCCACCACCTGCTCCAGTAAGCTTCGCACCATAAGAATGGGGCCTAGATACTTCAACTAAATCATCTAACTCTCTAGTGCTAACTTCTAAACTTCTTAGTCTTTCATGACAAGCATTCATAGCAATTCCTAATGCTTCTAGATTCCCTGCAGAAAGAGCAGTTAGTCCGGCTTTGGTAATATTAGCAATTGCATCCATTTCAATTAATTTTTGGGGTTTTTCTCTCAATAGTTTAGCTACCTTTTCAACCATAATTCCAGTAGGCGATCCTTCTCCTGTAAATCCTAAGACTAAGTAAGAATCTCGGATTGAGGGTGGGAGTTCTACTATATTTACTGACCATTCTCTTAGTCCTTCAGGAGTTAATAATTCAGTATCGAAAATATGTTTTGTCCCTGGAACGTGCGTCCCCGAGACAACAACACAACCACCCAATGAGCTTGTAGCAGTATCTGTTGGACTAGCTCGGCCTTTTTGCGCATTAGCTTCCGCTGAATGAGCATATTTAGCAAGTCTAATTCTGTCGATATCATCGACA
>MDTE01091002.1_pt1 | contig 26149 bp, 26 predicted proteins | sample 811231 | NCBI WGS metagenome assembly MDTE01 (sample SAMN05326651, study PRJNA326480) | marine metagenome | isolation source: seawater | place: Indian Ocean: Red Sea | collected 2010
CAAAAAACCATAAATTATGAAGGAGAAATTATTTTTGATGAGGAAATGCCAGATGGTAATCCAAGGAAGTTGCTAGATTCAACAAAAATATTTAATTATGGATGGAAACCAGAAATAAAACTTGAACAAGGGTTAAAAGAAGCTTATGAGTGGTTCAAAAGTAATTAAATCTTAGGATTCTCCCATGTTGGATCCATTAAACCTTTTTCCATTAAAACTCTTTCGGACTCTGCAAGCTTTAAGTCATTATCAACCATAATTTTTACCATTTGATCAAATGATACCTCTGGTTCCCAACCAAGTTCTTTTCTAGCTTTTGATGAATCTCCTAGCAAATAATTTACTTCATTTGGTCTAAAATATTTTTCGTCGGTTATTACATATTCCTTCCAATCTAAAGAAGCATATTCAAAAGCTTTTTTTGCAAACTCTTCAACAGAATGTGTTTCACCTGTAGCTATTACCCAATCATCTGGGGTATCATGTTGTAAAATTAACCACATAGCTTTTACATAATCACCTGCAAAGCCCCAATCTCTTTTTGCATCTAAATTACCAAGTGTTAATTTAGTCTGAATACCATTTTTAATTCTTCCCACAGCTCTAGTTATCTTTCTAGTAACAAAAGTTTCACCTCTATGTGGAGATTCATGATTAAATAAAATTCCATTTGCAGTAAAAAGATCATAAGATTCTCTGTAAAGCTTTGTCATATTGTGAGCAAACAATTTTCCAGCAGCATATGGACTTTTGGGATTAAATTCACTTTGTTCATCTAACAATACTTCATCTTGTCCACCATACATCTCAGAAGAAGAAGCTTGGTAATATTTTATTTTTTTCTTTGAATTTTTTACTGCTTCTAATAATGAAGTAGGTCCTTCTGTTGATGTACTCGTAGAATATTGTGGATTTTTAAAAGATACAGCAACATGAGATTGTGCAGCTAAATTATAAATTTCATCAGGTTCGATTGACTGTATAAGAGAGGATAATGAGGTGCTGTCTTGTAAATCTGAAAAATATAAATTTAACTTCCCAGTATTTGAGTATTTTGACAATAAAGGTTCTATCCTTTGTGTATTAAAATTTGATGAACGGCGAATTGTTCCATGAACAATATAGTTCTTTTCTAGCAAAAATTTTGAAAGATAATAACCATCTTGTCCAGTAATACCAGTTATGAAAGCTGAACTCATATCCTGAATTATAATCTAATAGAATCTAAAGTATTCACTTATTAATTAGTTGATTGCCAATAAAAAAATAAAAAATTAAAGGAAAGTGGGCATTTTCCATTGATGAATCAAAAAATGATACAAAAAAGATGGAAAAAAATATTATTAAGATTTTGTAATTTTTATTTATTTCAAAATATTTTCTCAAAATAAAAATAAATAATAAAAGTATTAAAAATAAATGTAAAATACCACCTCTCGAAAAAATAGTCAGAAAGAAATTATGTAAATGCAAATTTAATCCATCCAGACCAAGCCTAAATCTTGCATCACTAAATAAGTTTATATCAAAAACAGGAAATATTTCTGAAAACCCTATTCCTAAATAAAGCCTTGATGGTTTTTCAAGAATATATGAAAGCATATCTTGCCACATTTGAATTCTCCAATTTAAGTTTCCATCAGCAGTGAACAATCTTCCATCTTCAAAATAAAAAAATGGTAATTCATTATTGTATGTTGTGTATCTTTCAGAAACAATTTTTGAATAAGAGGCTTTCACTAACTCAGGAAATGATTCATAATCAGGAATTAAATAATTTTGTGAAAGTACCGTAGAAAAGGTTCCAATTGCAACACTCAATATGAATGAAGTTGCCAAAAGTTTTGGATTTATTTTTATTTTTTTTGAAAATAAAAATAATTCAAAAATAACAAAAACAAATGTTGCAATGAAGGAAGCTCTACTTTTATGCATTAAGAAAGGCAAATACAATGCAGAAAAGCTTAGAAAAATGTAAAAAATTTTTAAATTCCTTTCCCTAAAATTATTGTGAACAAAAAAGAACATTACAAAAATTAAGGTTATTTCGGAGCCTTTATGAAGTTCAATCTTGTCAGAAAAAGATGAAATATAAGTTGAAAGAAATACTTCTGTCTGAAAAATTCCTAGAAAAAATAAATATAATAAAAACAAATAAAAATACTTATATTTGTCCTCGGGTATAACCAATTTTTTAGCTTTCATCCCTACTACAACAAATACAATAAACCATATATAGGTGCTTGATCGATATATAAATAAATTTAAAAAATCTGCTTGATAATAAAAATTAAAAAAAATAAAAGAAAGTAAAAGAATAATCAGTAATGACTTAACTTTTTTTACAAATTTATCTTCATCAGGAACTATGAATATCAAAATTGAAAGCAATATAGATACACCAACTACAATTTCACCAAGACGAAAACCAAATATATAAAAACCAGAACCAGTTCTTGATAAAAAGACTGTAATAAAAATATAAAATAGTGAAAATAAATATATATATCTGTACACAGACTTTACTAATAAAAACTTCATGGTTTTATCACATTGTATTTATCATTCGATTCTTCTAGGAAATCATAAATAAGAACCAACGCCCAAGTTATAAGTATTGTTCCATGTATGTCCGGTATATTAAGACCTTGTGTAACTTCTACTCCGTAATAATGACTTTGAGACCTTGATGGAAAGTAGGAAAATCCTCCATTATCGTAGTTTAAATTATGGAATAATTCTAAAACTTCTTTAAATACAGAGATTATTTCATCTTTACGATAGTTTGTTTGCTTCCAACACTTATATAAAACATAAACATAATCTACAATGTCGCAACCTTCAGGTTGTGGTTTGTTTTCTAAACAAAAATCTATCAAATTTTTTGGCTTATGTATTGGAACATCAATCCAATCAAGTCCGGAAATCATTTTCATTGCACCATTTATGATTTCTCTTGAACTAATTGGATTATCTCGAAAATATGATCCAGTTTCAGGATCTAAAATTTTATTTGAAAAATTTTCAAGATTAGATAAATATGGAAACTCTTGAGTTTTTGCATAAACGCATAATGAAGCAAATTGTCCTCCAGCTGACCATGGCTTTGACCAGTTTAAATTATCTAAGTACCTTTCTACTTCTAAATTGTTAATAAATTGATTCTCTAATTTACGTTCATTCTTCTTTCCTATATCAGATAATGTTGCTATCGCTTGCTTGGTTTCAGCATTTATTGCTCTTGTCAGTTTTGTTTTGGATAAATCAAATGAGAATTTTTTAGTGGTGTTTAGGCCAATTTTTACAAGGTCTTCAAAAGATGATCTTATTTTTTTAGAATTGTAATAACTAATTACACCAGGGTCGATATATGAATTTTTTGCAAAATCGCTAATTTCAACTTGATAAGAATTAATGTAATTTATCCATTGGTCTCTTTTATTGTTATCAAGATCATCCCAGATTTTTAGCATATAAAAGATTTTTAACGCGTAACAAGATGGGCCCAAATTAATTTTTTTGCCAAACTCTGTTATTCCACCATTTACAAAATTAAATTCAAAATCATTGATCTTTTGTACTTCAAGGACGTAATCCTTTACTTTTTCAAGTAAATCTTTTATTTCAGTTTTAACTTTCATTTTTTTTAATAATAACCTTCTTAATTCTTGATTTGATATCATTTAAAAAATTTGAAAAATTAATGTATTTTCGTATGAAATTATTAATCAGATATAATTTACCGTTTAAACTTATTGGGAAATTTATCCATGAATTTTTATTTTCTAAGTCAATCGTCTCAAAAATTTCTAAAAACTGTTCGCACATTTCTTCTGAGTTAAAAGGGTATTTTTTTAACTCTTTCTTGTAGAATTTATATTCTGAAGTAATTTTATTTATTGTTTCTTCTAGATCTAAAAGTTCTACGCCAAAACCTTTACAGTACTCTGGAATACCCCCACTTTTAAGATACATTATTGGTAAACCACACTGCGCCGCTTCAATATGATGATTCCCTGATGGTTCATTTTGTGAAGCTGTGATATAAATATGATTTTCTTTTAATTTATTAGCCAGTCTTGCTCCATGTAATGGCTGTATTTTTATACTATTTTTAAATTCAAAATTATGAGGCAGGTTGCCAATATATGAAAATTGAATCTTTTCACTCCATTCTTTTTTTTCAAGTAAGTTATCTAATTCTTTATAAACTTTAAAACCCTTATTTTCATGAGAACTCCAATGATGTGTTACAATTTTTAGCTTTTCTTTCCCATTCCAATTAAGTCCATTTTTGTCATTAAAAATAGCCTTGTTTGAACCAGCTAAAATTACAGAGGTTTTTTCTTTTTTTAAACCTAGGTTAAGGTAGATTTCTCTTAGCCATGAACTAACAAAAATAACGTGATCAGAGACATTGCTTGCTTCTAAATATAATTGATTGATGTTATTAGTATTTTTTCTTTCATCACATTCATTTACTCGTTGGACAACTGAGACATTAGGATTTACAAGATTTTTATACTTCAGAATATCAATGTGGTTAAATGTTGAAGAAGATTCTTTTTTACTTCTTGGGTCGGTTAATAATATTAAATCAATATCAGAATGAGCTAAATCAAAAACAACTTTGTGACCTTTTTTAATTAAATAATCTCTTAAATTAATTGCAAATAAATTTCCCCCTCCCCAAGGACCTTCAACTATTCTGGATCCAATACTAACTTTCATATAGTCCATTAAACATCTCTAAAAATTCTTCCATTCCTTTAGGTATGAAGTACTTTTGAACATTTCTAGATTGAGTTTCAATATCTGCAACAGCGTTATCTTCTTCTCCAATATTGTAAATTGATTTACTTGATAATATTTCAGAAGCTATTCCTACATCTGTAGAAATTATTGGTACCTTTGCTGAGGCACATTCTAAGATTGCTTGCGGACCGCCTTCTACTCTCGAGCTAACAACATACAGATCTAATATATTATACAACTCATTTAAAGAAGTAAAATCTATCATTTCAAAATATTTAAATTCAATATTTTCTTTTTTAAGTTCATTTATTATAAATTGTCTTCTTTTGCCAGTTAAAACTACTTTTAAATTTCCATGACTTTTTAATTTGTTCTTTACTATTTCAATAAATATATCGGGGCCTTTAATTAATTTTGGAGAGATTAAATCTTTACCCTCTGTATCCCTTTGAAAACTGCCTATTAAATAATCATTAGGTGAAAAACCATATTTCTCTCTAAGATCTTCTTTTTTATCTATGTAAAACCATTTTTTAGGATCTACCCAAAAAGGTATATTGTAAATTTTTTTATTTGTTAATTTTTTAAGACTATCGTATGATTTTTTTGAAATTGTGTGATAAACATCGACAAATTGATCGAGATATTCAAAATTTTTTTTCTCTAATTCTTCAAAATTTTCTTCATCGATATGATGTACGGTGCAAATTATTTTTTTATTTTTAATTTGGTTTAATAAGCTTTTTCTAATTGTCCAAGGAGATATAATCCAAATAAGATCTGCAAAAAATGGATTTTTTCTTGAATACTGAGGGTTCTGCTCATACCATTCCTCTCTAAATCTATCGACAATCCAAGACTCTTTGGCTTTAGAGATGTAAATTCTCATTAGATAATATTAGTTAAAAAACTAAATTTCATTGAGCAAATTTCTTGCAAGCTTAAAAAATTTTTTTTGTTCTACTTTATATTTTTCTGAAATATTGTCACGAGTATTTAAAATATAAAGCCCTTGATTTAATGTTTTTATTTTATAAGATTTTAATATTTGCAAGAACAATAAATAATCTTGTGCGTAATAAAGCCTTTCGTCGTACATTAGTTTTTTTAAAATCTCAGACTTTATAAACAAAGTACCATGAATGAAAGGATTTTTAAATTTAACTGATATCTTATATGGGAGATAGTAGGAAAATCTGGGAGTAAGTCTGTTTGACTGTTTGTTTATTGCCCTAGCGGTACATGCATCTAAATCATATTTTAATAAATAAGAGAGTTGTTTTTGTAATCTTTTTGAATCACTTAAATCATCACAATCTTGACGAGCAATATAACTACCTTTAGATTTGTTGATCAACAAATTTAAAGATTTAGTTAGACCAATATTCTCATTATTTTTAAATAATCTTATTTTTTCATGATTTCTATAACTATTTAATATTTTACTTGTATTGTCTGTCGAACCATCATCAAGAATTAATAGTTCAAAGTCTGAATAAGTTTGTTTTAAAATACTCTCTATTGAGCTAGATAAATACTTATCACCGTTATAAACAGACATTATTACAGAAATCATTTTTATATATCCTCAAAACAAGAAGAGTTATAATTCTTATCTTGTAGATCGCTGAAGTATTCTTTAACATCTTTGCTGTATTTATTTAGTAATTTTTCATCTTTTAATAAAAAAAGTTTCTGTTTTAAATCGTTGTAATTATATTGATTAAAGCATAATTCATAATCGTTTGGAAAATACTCTGTCATTCCTCCAAAATCTGGAAATATACTCGGAACTCCCATTGCTGAAGCTTCATTTAATAGTCTCGGCTGTCCTTCATACATTTTTGTTGCAGTTATTACAGCCCTTGAGTCTCTAATTTCATTTAATGCATCTGAATTTGGTATAGGACCAAGGAATTCTATGTTCTTTCCTTTAAATTTTCGTTCAAGCTGAACTTTAATATCTCCCGTGCCAATAATTTTTAATGTTATATTTTTAAAATTTACTTCTTCCCATGTATTTAGTAACTCTATTAAACCTTTAGGTTCAGATAACCTTCCTGCGTAAACCACATATGAGCTGTTAGCATTATATTTTCCTTTTTGTAAATTTTTAATATCTAAAGGATTATAAAAAATTGATATATTTTCTTCTGAATTTCTAAGTTTTTCCATCCTTTGTTTAGAGAATTTATTAAGTACTAATATTTTTATATCACTAGATTTCAAAATTTTGAGATATTTTTTACTATAAAGAGTAAGCAAAAAAGATTTTGAATAAGAGTTGGGATAATATTTGTTAATTACTGACCCACTAAAACCACACTTAAAACAAAATTTTTGCTCTTGCTTATGTTTTTTTGCACTTAAGTAAGAAGAGCACTCATGCCTAAAATTATGAACTTTAACAATTACATTGAAGTTTGTTTTCTTTAATATTTTAAAGATACCTAATCCTGCCTTGAACCACGTGTTATGTATATAAACTGTATCAGGGTCAAAGGAGTCTAACTTTTTTTTGAAAATCTTATTTGATTTGTAATTGGATTGAAAAAAGAAAGATAAAAAATCATAAATGTTTATTGTTTCTGAATTGTCATATTCTAAATATTCAACATTATAAAATTTGCTTAAAAATTTGACTTCTTCCTCAATATTAGAATCCTCTCCCCCAAACTCTCTATATTTTGTGTTTATAATGAGTATTTTTTTCATAACTCTTTTAAATTTGGTAATTTAATTTTTTCATCTTTTAAAATCTTATATACATCGAAAGTAGATAATATTATATTTTTATGAAATTTTTCGTACTGTCCTATCCAGCCGTTTACAAAAAAACTGACACCATAAATTATTTCATTATCATCCTCTAAATCTTTTTTTATGTCGTTTATAACGTCCTCAATGCCAGGGAAATTAACGTCATCAAAATATAAAATGAATTCATTACTTAAATTTTCTTTTATAACATTTTTATATTCCCAAGTTAAAGACCAGGGTTGATGATGTGCATCTGAAAATACAAAATCAAGTTTTATATTTTTTAATAATTCATTAAAACTAAGATTATCTTTTTTACTTCCTAAATCACCTTTGAAGTATTTTATTTCATTAAGTGTAGATTTGGTTCTTAAGTTTTCATCGATAATATCGTATTCGTCAATAAACAATGGATTCAATTCTTCAATTTCATACGCAAATAAATGAGAATTTTTTAAAAAATTCTCTACTTGCAAAAAGTTTTTCATTACTGAAACACCTGTTTCTAGATAATTTAATTGACAATTAAAAAATTTATAATTTAGAAAATTTATCAAGTCTGAGTAGGTCACAAGATTATTAATTTTTTTATTGATATTCAAAAATACAACAGGTGGCATGCCGTAGTCATTTTTTTCATAATTTTTCTTATCTAGAAATTCACTAACTGTGTCTAGATAAATTCTATTTTTTTTTATAATTTTTTTTAATTCTTTATTTTTATTTTTGTAAAGTTTGTTCACAATATTTTTAAAAAAAAGTTTAATTTTTGAAGAATAATATGTATAAATATCTTTCATCTTTTTTGGGTCGTGACTATCCTACCAGTTTTTCCTTCTTCAATTTTTATGTGATGATCGAAGCCAATAAAGTCTTCGGGACTATGAGTTGAATTTATTATTGTAAGATTATTCTTTTTTAATATTTTATAAATCAAAGCTTTTGAATCTGTATCAAGGTTAGAAGTTGATTCATCAAGAACCAAAATATCAAGACCCGAAAGTAAAGCCCTTATAAATGAGATCTTTTGCATTTGCCCCATTGATAATGATTTATTATTAATTTTTTTGTTTAAATTTATTTTTTCATTTTCTTGAAAAACTTGAAATTCATCAATATATTCTTTCATATCTGCATCAGGTATGTCTTGCATATTATTTCCATATATTAAATTTTCTTTGATTGTTCCATTGATTATCATAGGATTAGCACTTACGTAACCTACTTTATTACTAAAAGAAACAACATTTCCTTTCTGAGGGTAATATATTCCGGTTGCCAGTCCAAGAAGAGTGCTTTTTCCAGAGCCATTAAATCCAGTAATTATTGTGTGCCTATTTTTATAAAATTCTAAATTTATATCTTGAAATAAATAATCATCTGAACCTAAATATTTAAAACTTACATTATTGAGCTTTATTGCGATTTCATCCTTTAATTCTTCATTATTAACAACATAGTTTTCAGGAAAAACAAATCCTTTATTTTGTTCTATTTCATAAAGTTTTTCTAGATAAACATGAAATGCTGATACTGCATGAATGTTTTTATTCATCATGCCAAGTGACTGAAATAGTCTTAGAAGAATTCCAATAAAATCAAGAGTGATATATTGTTTTAGATTAAAAAATACTAGAAAAAGAGCCAGAAAAAACATAGTTATAAAATTTGGAAGGACAGCATTTACCGTACCTATTTTTATTTCATTTAACCTAGAACGGTAAAATTTATCTAAAGTACTTTTGTAATGCTTAATTTCGTCTTTCGTCATATTTAATATTTTTATCAAAAAGAAATTATCGATTATTTTTTCTAACAGTCCGCTTATACTCCCTCCAACTGTGTATGTTATATGTGCAAAGGATCTTCCTTTTTTTGTAAGGTAAACTGTTGGAATAATTAAAATTAAACTTCCTAATCCAAAAACTAAAATTAAAGTTAAATTTGAAGCAATAAGATAAATACTAAAAAATAATATTTGAAATATACTTCCTATAAATGCAGCTAAAGTCGAATAAAAATTTCCAACCTGTCCTGCTATTGTAGTTGTGTAATAGTAAGCATCTCCAGTTGATATGTTTCCTCTTTTGAAAACTTCATTAATAAGATAAATCCTTAAATTCTTTTCAATTGAAAATTGTAAATTTGTAATTATTATTCTTTCGATATAAATAAATAAAAATCTTACTACAACAATTAATGGTAATAATTCTGGTTTTGAAATTAAAAACTCTAATACATTATTTTCGATTTCATATTCTAAAGTAAAAAAAGAGGAAAAATATAAAATTATTAATATATCAAGTCCAGCAACAATATTTACAATAATTGCTAATAATAAAAGCTTGACTTTTTTTCCTCTTGTCTTAGTAAGATTTGAAACTTTTTTTAAATCTTTGTAAAAAATTTTTAATTTTTCAATTGTGTCTGACATAATTTATAATCTATTAACTGTTAATTATATAAAGATTATTACTATTAGATTAATAAATACTTTTTTATTAAATTTTCGAGGATGACGAATTTGTGGAAAATGTAAAAGTTTTTTTTTGTGGACTGTCAAAGAATTCAGATGAAACTCTGATTAAAAATCTAGAATTTTTAGAAAATTATATTATTTACAGTAAATTTGATTCAAATTTGATAATTGTTGATTCCGATTCAAATAAAGAGATTAAAGAGCTGTTGTCTAATAAAAGCAAAAACAATAAGAAAATAACTTCAATAAATAAAGATAATCTCGATGTCACTATTCCTTCAAGAATAAAAAGGATTGCTTATTGTAGAAATTTATGTTTGGAGATCGTTTATGAAAATAATGATAAATTAAATAAAATTTACATACCTTGTGATCTTGATGTAGATTTATTTTCACATATAGATTTTGAATTTTTAGATGATTTAATTTCACAATCTGTAAAACATAAAAATTCTCTCGCCTTGTTTCCTGTATCAGTGCCAAAATATTATGACATATTAGCTTTAAGATCTCAGAGTTGGGTGAACTTCAATTCGCAATTAGTAAATAGTAAATTTAAAAAAATAATAAGGGTTGGAAGTTTTTTCTGGAATTATTTGTTTGTATTTAGATATCAGTGGACTGTTGAAAAGATTCGTAAAAGAAAAGTAAAAATAAATAGTGCGTTTGGTGGAATTGCAATTTATAATATTTCAGCCCTGAATGAAAAGGTGTTTTACGATTATTCCAAATCAAATACGGAATTTATATCTGAACATTTAAGTTTTAATCACTACTTTAGTGAAAAAAAAATGGATACCAACTGGATAGTAAAGGCACCTCAAGAACATATTTATTTTCATACTTTAAGTCGGTCTGAGAAGATAAAATATTTTTTTAAAACTTTAAAGTATGATATTGGTTTGTCCTGATTTATTTATTTTCAACAAGGTTCCAGTTTTCTAAAAAAATATTGGTTCTTTCTTCGTTTTTAAACATTGGATCAGGAATCGTTATTACAGAATTTTCGCTTGATTTTAAAAAGGCAGCCCAAAATGAATATGAACTATTGCTTAGTACAAAGTGGTTATACCTTAGCATTGCACCAAATGTTTTGATTGTTTCACTTTTATCATCTAAGCTGTTAATTCCTTTTGCTTTATAACTTGGATCCTGTCCATACCTTTGTGGAAAGATATTATTAAATCCATCAAATACACTGCTTGTCTTGACCCATTTTTCATCATCTGTAAATATATCAAATTTATTTATATCGTATTTTTTCATAATTTTTAAACTATTTAAATAATAAGACTCACTCAATGCTCTTTTATCTCTAAGAAAATCTCCTCTTCTAACATGTATCATTGCAAAATTGTTGTCTACTTCTGATTTATAGCCTTTATTTATTTCCTTATTCTTTAGCAGAGAATTAAGAATATCTTGTTTAGCAAGTTCTATATACTTTAAGTCTTTCCAATAACCATTAAAAAAAAATTTTTTGTTGTTTTTTAAATTAAAATTATCGTTTTCATTTGTAAATTTATAGTTTTCAAAATATGAACTAAAGAATTTAAACTTATTACTCTTGTAAATCTTATTAAAAAAAAGAAATTCAATTTTACTATAAAAATTTTGCTCCTTTAAATCAAAGAAGTCTAGTGGAATAATTAATCTTCTTGGTGTGCTGTAACCATCGTCTTTTAAAAAACTTAAGTTTATATCTACATCTAATCCATTAAGTTGAAGATATTTTGCAAAGGAAAGCTGAAAAAGCTGATTACCAAAACCACCTTTTAAAAAAACTGTATGCTTTTTCATATGAATTTTAATTTTAGTGGTGAATAATTCTAATTGCTTAATACATAAGTAACCAAAGATTTGAGGATTTACCTAACTAAATCTAAAAACATATTTTGAATTCTAATTCACACTAGCTAAATTAATGATGTGAATGATCTTATTGTTTTTGATTTAGACGGAGTCCTAATTGATTCGAAAGATATTCATTATCAAGCGTTAAACATTGCATTAGAACAAATTGATAAAAATCTAATAATTTCAAAAAAAGAACACTTGAGTGAATATGACGGCCTTTCAACAATGAAAAAACTTGAAAAATTAACAAAAAATAAAAATTTAGATCCAAATATGCATGAAAAGATATGGAAAGTCAAGCAAGAAACAACTATGGAGTTTTTTGAAAATGTAGAAATAGATAAAGATAAAGTAGAACTTTTGAAACGTTTGAAAAAAGATGGTTTTAAGCTTGCCTGTGCTTCAAACAGTATAAAAAATACACTTACTTTGTTGTTGGAAAAACTGGGCCTTTCGTCATATTTTGATTTTATTGTTAGTAATGAAGATGTTAACAATCCAAAACCGCATCCTGAAATGTATTGGGTTTGTATGATGGAGCTGAATTCACACCCAAACAGTACTTTAATTATTGAGGATTCACCTGTTGGTAGAAAAGGGGCATATTATTCAAATGCAAAAACTCTTTTTGTTGAAAATTCAAAAGAAGTTGGATTAAAAATTTATAATTCTATTATTAAACAATTTAATATCGAGGAAGGTGCTGAAAAGATGATCTATACAAACAAAAATTTAAATATATTGATACCAATGGCTGGTCGAGGTTCAAGGTTTGCTGATGCAGGTTACACTTTCCCAAAGCCCTTGATTGAAGTTCATGGTAAACCAATGATTCAAGTCGTTGTAGAGAACTTAAATATAGACGCTAACTATATATATTTGGTTCTTGAAGAACATTATGAAAAATATAATTTAAAAACACTATTAAATTTGATTACCCCAAATTGTAAAATTGTAATTGTTGACAAAGTTACTGAAGGAGCTGCTTCAACAACACTGCTTGCAAAAGATGCAATAAATAATGAAAATCCATTAATAATTAGTAATTCAGATCAATTTATTGATTGGGATACCAACGAAACTTTATATAATTTTATCGGTGAGGAAACGGATGGAGGGATAGTTACTTTTGAATCAACTCACCCAAAATGGTCATACGCAAAAGTAGGTGATGACGGATATGTAAACGAAGTTGCAGAAAAGAATCCAATAAGTGATAATGCGACAGTTGGAATATATTATTGGAAAAAAGGTTCAGACTATGTCAAATATGCTGAAGAAATGATACAAAAGGACATTAGAGTAAATAACGAATTTTATGTATGTCCAGTTTACAATCAAGCTATTGAAGACAATAAAAAAATTAAAATACACAAAATAGATAAAATGTGGGGCTTGGGCACACCCGAAGATTTAAATACTTACTTAATAAACAATCCAAAAATTTAATGAGTAGAATCGCACTTTGCCTATTTGGAAGTACGGGGTATAAACAAAAACTTGGAAGAGGGAATCAAATTAATCTTGAAAAGTACTCAATACAAGAGCCTTTAAAAAGTATTCATAAAAATATAGTATTACCTCACAATTGTGATGTATTTATTCATTCATGGAGTGTAGAAAATAAAGATTTGATAATTCAAATTTTTAATCCTGTAAATTTTTTATTCGAAACACACAAACAATTTGATAAGGATATTGCTTCAAAAAAAAATGCGACTTTGAGTCGCTTTTATTCAGAACTCATGTCTAATGAATTAAAAATGTCATATGAGAAAAAGAAAAATTTTAGGTATGATGTGGTAATTCATTCAAGGATGGATATTATTTGGTTTAATAAAATGAATATAATTCAAAAACCAAATACTTTTTTTGCTTCAAACTGGAATAGTTCAATTAATGATAATAACCTTGGTCCATTCAATAAATTAAATCATCATCAGTCATTTGCTTTGCACGACTGGTGGTTTTATTCAGATTCAAATTCGATGGATAAGTTTTCAGATATATATAAGAAAAGATACTTATTTTATTTAAAAAATAAAAGGGAATACAACGCTCATAGATTTTCATATCTGATGACACAAAATCTTAATTTGAATATTGATAATATTCACTACAGAGGTCATGATTTTGAACTATACAGGCGATATATTAGAAACGATTGGACAAATAATAAATAATAAACTTTTTTATTTGTCAATATACTTTTTACAATATCCAATATTGATTACTTTAAAAATTTTTAAAGAAACAAATACTATTATTAATTTATGAAAATTATATCCCACAGAGGTTTTTGTGATGGAATTGATAAATCTATAGAAAATAAACCTTCAGAAATTGAATCAAGAATTAGTGAGGGTTTTGATGTCGAGGTTGATCTCTGGGTAAAAAATTCTAAATTATTGTTGGGGCACGATGAGGGAACTTATGAAGTTGATATTGACTGGCTTCTGAAATTTTCAAATTTTTTGTGGATTCATTGTAAATCAAGTGAGTCCCTAAATTTCTTAAGTAGGTTTCAAAAATTAAATTATTTTTTCCATGATAGTGATCAATATACAATTACTAGTAAGGGATTCATTTGGTGCTATCCAGGTACAGATATAATAGATAATTCGGTATATTTATTTCCAGAAAAATTTTCACTTTCTTCCTCAACAATAAAAGAACATAATTTATCTATTTGTACAGACTTTCCTAGGATTTATAAAGAAAAAAAGCTTTAAATATTTAACTATTTAAACACAGCATAAATGCTTATGTATTTTTTATTATTTACTAACCTACCAATCATTGCACAAACCCTGTGTCTACCACTTGTTAAATAATCCTTCGTTATCTCTATAGGGTTTTCTTTTAAAAATTCTTCTATCTCATTGTCACTCATATCATCTAGGCCTTCATAATATTTTTGTGAAAAAAGTATATTCATATCTTTATTTGCAATATATTCATTACTTTTTTTATAAGGTAAGACATTTTTCTTAAATTCATAAATAATAGGATTGATAAAGTAATTATTACCTAAATTCCAAAACCCACGACTTAAATGAACTGGCTCTTCGATTAAATTACTTAAATTAGAGTCAATTACTTTACCTTTTATTCTTTTGAAGTTTTCTTCAACCTTAAAAAATTCAATAATTTCGAAAACTTTAATGTTCTTTTTATTTTGCGTAATTAAATTTAAGTGTTGACTTCTTAAATTCCAGTTAATGGAATCTACTGATTCGATTTTTAATTTTAGAAATTTTTTTAAACTAATCTTATACTTCACCTTTGGATCAAAATTTATAGAATTTTTTATTCCTAAAAATTTAAAAATATAATATTTTTTTAGAAATATTTTTTTAAACTTAGAAATTTTATTTTTAAAAGAATTGAAGAGTAAATTAAAATTACCTGGACCAAGCGCAAAATTTGTTTGTTGATTATTTAAATAGTGTTGTTTAATATTTTTCCACTCTTTTGAATTTTTATGATAACTTATCTTAATTAAAATATTGTTTTTAAAAAGATAAAAGTTAGATGAAGATTCAATAAATTTGAACGAATGTTTTTCAAATAGCCCAATAATTTTTTCAAAACTAGTTTGGGGTTTTAGAAATAAAATATCATACTTGTTTTTTCTCGCTAAAAATTCTTCAAATTTTTTCTTATCTAAAGAAAAAAAATAATCAATATCAGATTCATCTAATATAGCCGAGACTTCATTTAATATATTTTCTCTTATTACAAAATATTTTTCGTGCTTTTTATGGCTCCATTTTGCTCTTACTAGGAAAATATCAAGGTCATCAAAATAAGTAAATTTATTATTCATTGAAAATTATTTATATAACATTTTACTTTTTCTACATTAAAATATTTCATAATTGAAATTCGATGTAATCCATCTAACAAATTACTTTTTTTACTAAAAAAGAGGGTTTTATCACGCGCAACAATGATTTCAAAATTAATATTTTTATCTTTGTATAAATTATTTAGCTCTATAAAACTTTTTACTTTTTCATCTACGTTATTTTCGTTAAACTCATCGAAATTGTTTATTAAATAGTCCGTGTACACAGTATTAATAGCTGAATCGTTATTGTTATATTCTTTTATGAATTGAAAATGTGGAGTATCTTCAATTTTTGAAGATAAAATCTTTTCTCCTTGTTTAATACTTACATTTATATCACTTATCGGGACAGTAATGGATGTTGAAACCTGGACACTTGACCATCCCATATCAATATTTTGTAATTTTTCAATTTGATATTTTTTTCTTTTTAATAGAAGCTTACAAAAAAATTTATTTGTAAATAAATTTTTTTTTATTCTTGTTTTCAATCTTTGAAAAACAGTCTTAATGAGAATTAAAAAAAATGGTTTGCTGAAAATACTAGTAATTTCAATATCAAAATATAAATTGAAAAACTTAGTATTGTTTTTTATATGAGGTTTATGAAGATTAATAAATTTTTTATGATGTGTCTTATTTGGAAATTTACTATATTCAATTGACCTTACTAATAATTCAAAGTTGAGACTAGGTACTTTAATATTCAATACTTTATTATTTAATTTAAAGTCAAGAACTTTAGTTTCTTTGAAAATATTATCTAATATGTTTTTTTTAACCCTTAATGTGCCTGGGTCAATTCTATTGAAGACTATATCAAGTCTTAAAACTAACAACTTATCCTCAAAAATATCAAAATGAATATTTGAAAAAGTTTTTTTTGTTATTTTAAAGCTATATTTTGAGTCAATTTTTTCAAAATAATCGATTACAATTTTCATAAATTCAGACTTATTTTCAACTACAAAATCTAGATCTGATCCATAATAAATTTTTGGAAATAATATTGGTTTTTTAATAAGGCAGTATTTTAAAATTTTTATTTGTTCTAAAAATCCCAATAATTCTGACAATTCAGTATCAGAAATTATTTGATTTTTTGTTTTAGACATTACCATTTATACCTAACTTTATTGGATTTACTAATCAAAAACAATTAATAGCTTATCAACTCTGAAAGAATTTAATAATTTATTTACAAAGTTTTAATGTAAGCAGAATAAAGATTATTGTTCAAAAGTTTGTCTGATATATCAGAATCTTGAGCCATTTTATTGATCCATATTTCATCGTATGAAAATATTTGTCCAAGCGATGGATTAAATGAATTACTTTGGTTGAATGATTTATAAAATAAATTTTGATTTGGTTGAATTGAACCACTCGACCAATCCCTAAATTTTATATATGAATTTAATCCCTCTAAACCAACTCTAAAATCATTTAAAATAACAATATAGTAGAAAAAGAGATAGTCTAAAAAATCTTCATTCTCTAGAAGAGTCTTCAGTGTCTTGAATCTTAGCTCACCCCCATGATTTGTTTTTGAAAATCGTTCCTGATATTTTTCAATTTTATCGAATTTATCTATGTAAGGATTTAAAAATCTTCTTATATGTGTTCGTCCTGGTCCAATATCCCAATCGTCATATTTTGTCTCATAATTAATTAATAATTTTGAATCTTTATAGCTTGCATAAAAACATTCGTCTCCAATATAAAAAGGTTTTGAAATTTCAAAAAATGGAACCCAAATTTTTTCACTAAATATACTTTTAGTACTCAATTTATAGTCAAGATTAATTATCTTCTTTATATTTTTTTGTGATATGAATAGATCTGTTCTTGATTTAAATATTTTTAAAGATTTATCATCAATAGCGTTAATCGCATTTTCAAATGACTTAATTTGATAAAAATAAGGAATATCAAATTCAGGAGACTTTTCAGCCACGATTTTTATGTTCTGTCGTCCTAGAATGGAAAATAAGTTTTTATTATTGTCAATTTCTTCACTCCATGTTGATAAAATTATTTCATTAATAAATGAGCATTTTCTAAGATTGAAAATAGTCCTTAATAGATTATTTTTGTTTTTTAATTGTCCAGTGAGGACAAAATTTATTTTTTGATTACTCATAGAAGTACAAAATACGTCATTAAATTGAATTTTTATTAATCATCGATTTTATTTTTCCTACCAATCTATAAAAGTAGTTATTATATAAAAGTGAAATAATCCTTATCGGGTTCCAAAAGTAAATATGAAGCAAAATTAAATTATTTTTGTACCAAACTTTTTTAAACTTTTGACCTCCAGCAAAATGGCGATTGATAACGTTATAGTATTTAACTTTGTTTATGTTATAAGTGCCTTCAGTTTCTCCTTTAAGTTCTGTAACGTTAAAGTTTGATGAAAGGAGTTGAACATTGTCATACAGTTGACTCTTTGTGAAGAAAGTATCTTCATTAATATCGGAGTGCCAGCCAAAATTATCTATATTCCAAAAAGGTATGTCAGAATGTCTTTTAATTCCCGCTAAAGAATACCAAGAAGCTTGGTCTGCAAATTGCTTCCAGAAAAGAGAGGTCGACTCTGATTTATGAATTATTTTTGAATCGTTAATATTTTTATTATATCTATCTTCACTTATCAATTCTTTTATTAAATTTTTAGAGAATTCATTATTTCTTATTATATGAAAACCCATATTGTGTGTATTCGCAGTATCAATAGAGTATGCAAAAGACTTTTTTTCCTCAATATTAAATTCGACGTTGTTGTTAAAAATTGCTATGTCTGCATCAATCGAGATTAATATATCGTTTTCATCTAAATCTTTTAGCAATTCGGCAATTTTGAAGCTTTTAACCCAAATGTAGTTGTCTCTAATTGGATAAATATCTTCAGTAAAATCTATATATTCAATGTCATGCTTTAAGCAATATCTCAAATTGTTTGGTTTTATATATTTTTCATAATATTCTTGTCTGTAATCATTGTATGAAGCTATACAGAGCATGTGTTTTTTCATATTTTAACTTTAATTCAACTTCAAAATTTTTAATCACCTATTTGGAGTAATTCGAAATTGTCATCTTTTTCCAGTAATTTGACAGAATTATAAATTTTTAGATCTGGGCAGTTGTTAAAGTTTAGATCACACAAAATTATTGAATTTGTTTTTAAATCAGTAAAATTTTCGTTGTTAATCTTGTAAGATATGACATCATACTTCATCATCAAAATTCTAGGTTTGTGAAATGCTATTGGATACTCAGAATACTTATCATAAATTATTTCACTAATGTTTTGAAAGCTTTGACTACTTATACTGTCACTTCTGTCTATATCTTTTATTGAAGGGAAAAGAATAAATAAATTAAAAATAATAAATACACTTAGACATACATTTGTATATATATTTATTTTGTTTTTAGAAATCATGAAAAGGGAAACAAAGATGATTGGTGTCAATATTCTTTTAATATCAAGTGGATACAAGAAATAATTAACTATAAATGTGGCTAGAGCAAAAAATAAAATTGTAAAATAATCAAGTTTTTTAAATGAAAAAAATATTAAAAATATAAAAATAACAAAACCTAAATACGTTGAAAACTTGTATGAGTTGAAAAATATTAATTCACCAGTTTTAATTAAAAAATCGACAGAAGAATTATAAAATGTTGTGAATTCAAATAAATTTTGGCTCTGTTGAAAAATTGGAGTCACTTCATAATTTCCAAAAATAGAAATTCCAAAAATTATTCTAAAAAAAGAAAATAGTGATAAAAAACTTAAACTTAATTTGAAAATAAATGACAAATTCTCTTTAAATTTTGAATTCAAAATAAAGTAAATAAAGAAAAAAATTGAGTTAGTTCTAATTAAACACGCTGTCACAAAAAATAATACAGCTTTATTTTCTTTTTTATCATCAAAGTAATAAAAGCTCAAGATTATAAATAAACTTGATAAAATCGAAGGTTGTAAATTAGAGTAAAATAACAAATTATTCGGCAATATACAAGCAAGCAAAGGTATCAAAAAATTTTTATTATTGTTTTTTCTTAAAATTTTTATAAAAAATAAAGCTATTAGTAAAACTGCAATTGGATTCATTAGTTTTATGAAAAATAAATTCCATTTATGAAGAAAGGACGTTAATACAAGAATTGTTGGAAAGCCCCATGGATAATGTGAAGGTGTATAAGGATTACTGTTTGGTGATAAGCCTAAAGAAATCTGCATTTTTTCTAATAAAATATTTACTGAATTATTTGATAATGCTTTAGCTTGCATAATGTAAAGGGAGTAATCACCACTCCAATCAATGTAGCTATAAAAATAGTGAGATATAAAAATAGTGTACGCTAATAAGAATATTGAAAGAAAATAGTTAGTTTTATTATCCAAAAATTTTATTTTATTCGTTACCATATAGAAATAAGTTTATCATTCATGATTTACGAATAATTGATCGATAACTAAATTTAAAAAAATTAAAAGATTTCTTTGTTCTTATTAGTTGGCATCTTGATTATTTGAAAGTATTAGTTGGTAAGATATAAATGTGCAAAGTGATAAGAAACTTCTAAATATTAAAAATATTATTATATTTTCTATTTTTGCAATTGTTTATTTTCAATTTTTTTATTCGTACCATAAGATGAGTATTTTAGGTGGTAACTCATTCACCACATCTGACTGGTTAATAAATTATAATTATGGGTTTATTAGAAGAGGTATGTTTGGAACTATGTTGTTTATGTTTTCAAATAACCCCAATGTAATACTTAACATACTACCTATTACATTAAATTTGATATATTTCATAAACATTCTTCTCGTTCTCAAACTTTTTTTAAAAGAAAAACAAAATTTAATTTCATATTTTATATTATTTTCACCGGCTTTTTTGTTTTTCCCTATATTTGACCCCTCTGCAGGTTACAGAAAAGAAATTTTAGGAATTTTAACAGTCAATATTTTGATAAATTTTAAAAAAGAAATTTTAAATAAAACTTCATATTTGATACTGTTTCACTTATTATTTCTATTTGCAATTTTTTCTCATGAAGTAAATTTATTATTTCTACCAATAATTTTTTTCATAGTTTTTAGTGAAATTAGATTTAGTAACAAATTTAAAAAAATTTTGGTATCCATAACTTCTATATCGATATTATGCGTAATAAGCATATTGCAGACAACTTCAGAATCTGAATTATCTCAAAAGAGAAATTCAATGTGTGAGGATTTAATTAATTGGGGTTTTAGTGATTATCTTTGTGGATTCGGTTCTTTTGATTTTTTAGCATGGGATACGAAAGCTAATTATTATTTTTCTAAACAAAATTATTTAGATCCTAACCAAAGCTATGAACATTACTTTTATCTTTTTTTTCTATCATTACTTCCATTTGTTTTCGGAAATTTTTTTAAAAATAAATATCTAAGACTATATGTTATTATTTCAATAATTTTCACAATTCCTTACTTTGTAATTGCAGTTGACTGGGGTAGATGGATTCATATTCTCATATGGTGTTATTCGATTCTCTATTTTGATATGAAAAAAACAAACTCAAATAATTATTCAAATATATTATTTTTACTAGTTCCTGTATATTTATTTTTATTTAATATTCCACATTGTTGTATAAACGAAGGAAACTTGGTTATTAATTTAACGGATAATTTTCAAATTTTTATAAATAAAATAGCAGAGTTTTATAGAGTTTAAAGAAACTATAATTCATTAAATAACGTGATAATTATTGATCTTTTAAGAATAAAGCAATGGATAAAAAACTTATTAGTATTTTTTCCATCTATTGCTGCAGGAACGTTTGTTAATCGTATTGTGTTTAATGATTTAATTACTCTTTTTTTTGGATTTTCCTTTATTGTATCTTCAACTTATATCTACAACGATATTCTTGATTTTGATTCTGACCGAAAGCACCCTACCAAAAAAAATAGACCATTGGCTTCAAATAGTGTGACTTTAAAATTCTCTTACATTACTTCTTTTATTTGTTTTACTTTAGGTATTTTGATAATTTCAAATCTAGATTCTCAAATATATTATTTAATTTTTTTATATGTAATATTGACAGTTTTTTATAGTAATCATGGCAAATATATAAAATTTTTAGATCTATCTTTAATTTCTATTTTTTTTATTTTAAGAATTATCTTAGGAAGTTTTGTAAGTGGAGATAAACTTACAACTTACTTTTTAATATTTATATTTTTTATGAGCTTTGGGATTGTTACCGGAAAAAAGATTTCAATTAAATCAGATAAAATAATTGAAAACACAAAAGTAAAAACTTTTTTAAATCTTAAATATACAAATAAAGAATTGTTTTTATATCTAAAATATAGCTTTTTATTTTCAACTATTACTTTTTGTTTATGGATAATTAATGAAAATAATAGTATTGAAATTGTAAATGCAGCCTTTTTGGTAATTTCAATAGTTAGTTTAATTCTGATTCAAATGAGATTTATTGAGTTAACAAATTTTTCAAAAACAGAAGAAATTGTAGAAGTTATCTTTTCAGACCCTAAATTGACTATCTATGGAATATTGTTTGGAATAACATATGTTTTAGGAGTTTATTTATGAAAAAGATTGCAAAATCATGGGGAAATATCTTTAGTTCAAAATTTGAAGAAATTGAATATCCAATTAACGATAGTGTCGTTTTATCATTTGGTAATCAAAATTCTTATGGTGATTCATCGATACCACTTAATAATTTAACAATTAAAGATTCATATAACAATGACAATGGTTATTTATCACCTTCCATGACAGTGCACGACTTTTTGTTAAGTAAAGATAAATTTTTGTATGGAACACCTGGAAGATCAAATGTTACTATTGCCGGAGCAATTGCATCAGATACTCATGGAAAAGATAATTTATGGGGTGGTGGTTTTCATAAAAATGTAGATACAATTTTATTAAGAATTAATGATGAAATATTGGAAGCTAGTAGAACCAAAAATATAGATTTGTTCGAAACAACAATTGGGGGATATGGTTTAACTGGACAAATTACTGGTATTAAATTATCAGGTAATGCTGAATTCTTTGATTCGTACACAACAAAATACAAATATGGCGAAAACGTAAATAACTTATTAAATTCCTTTTCATTTGTAAATAACAATTTTTGGGTTGGCTGGGTAGATCTTCTTGATAAAAATAAAAAATGGATATCAGAATCTTCAACACCAAACACTGTAAGCATTAATAATGAAATAAAATTTAGAAACAACTTATCATCTAATATTCCAATCAGCCTTTCTTTTATTGGTAAGAATAAATTAAGAAGCTTATCTTTAATAAATAATTTCTATTTTTATTTTCATAAAAATAGAAATGATAAAAGTAAAAAATTAAATAATATTTTATATCCAATCAGCAAATTTACTGATACACGCCTAATAAGTAGTAAAAATAAAATAATCCAAGTTCAGTTTTCATTACCAATTGAAAAAACAAATCAAATAGATCAATTATTAGAAAAATTAATATATAAACAAAATCCATTACTTTGTAGTGTTAAAAGAATATCGAATCCTGAATTTCAAAATAATCTCTCGTTTTTACAAGATGGTTGGACCTTTGCGGTCGACTTTGTATATGAAGATTTTAATCATTTATCAATTAGAGATTTTTATTCAGATCTCATTAAAAATAATGGAAAAATTTATTTAGCAAAGGATTCAACATTAAAAAAGGAAGAATTCCATGAAATGTATCCGGAATATCAAGAGTGGATCAAAATAGTAAACAAGTATGATAAGAATAAAAGTTTTCAATCATTAATGAGCAAAAGGCTAAATTTAAAATAAGTATGAATAATATAGTTTTTGTTGGTGCATCATCGGAAATAGCAAAAGAGTCAATAAAAATTTTTCATAAAAACAATTACAATGTTTATTCCATTACATCAAAAAGGGCTGAGCATAAAAGTAAGTATGTTTTATATGTAGAAGATTATCTAGATGAATTAGATAAAATTTCAAATTTTATATCAGGAATTGAAAAACCCTCTATTTTGTTTTTTAATGGTTATCTAAAAGAAAACAGACCTATAAATAAAAATCCAACATCAAGTGAAATTCAAAAGACGTATATTTATAATTTTAAAATTCCTTACGAAATCACACAAACTTTGATTAAAAAATCATTAAATGTTGAGAAGTTTATTTATATTTCATCGTTGGCTGTCGAAAAGTTGAGATATAAAAATTATATTTATGGTTATACAAAAAATATTCTAGAAAAAAAAATTCAAAAGCTTGGCGTTGATTATTTAATCTTAAGATTTGGAATGATTAGAACAACAATGTCGGCCGGACATCAAGGTTTTGGATTAGCCCTAAACAAAAATAAAGCAGCTAAGTTAATTTTCAATAATGTAAGAAAAAAAGGGATCATTTATCCAAATATTACAACAAAATTAATTGGATTATTTCTTAAAATTTTTCCTGTAAAATTAATAAATAGATTGGGACTTTAATCTACTATTTTCCACAAATGTAGTGAGGCGATGGTCCTATAGGGTTTCCATTTTTTAGCATATTGATCATATGTACTAAAACTACTATCTTTTTGAACCATTCTTTTTAAATTCATCGCACGTCTGAGACCCGCGTCCTTTGATGAAAAAATATCTAGATTTCCCATACAAAATATTTCAAACATATTGACTGACCACGGACCAACTCCAAATACTGATAATAGGGCTTGGTTGAGTTCTTTATTATTTAAATTAGAAAGGTCTTCAATGTTTTTATTCAAATGTAAGTTGGAAAGTTCTTTTATTGTTTTAGCTTTGTTGGTACTTAAACCTAAATTTTTAATCTCATTTACATTCAAAGTTTGAAAATGCTTTTCATTTAAATATTCTGAATTAAAGTTATCTTTGATCTTTTGAAAAATTGAATTAGCTGCAGAAGTAGAGATAAATTGTGCAATTACTATTTCAACAAGTGAGTCGAATTGATGTTTATTGTTAGGTTTGAAAACAATATGACCATTTTCTTTTATTATTTTTTTTAATTTTGGGTCTTTTTTACCGAGATAGATTTCTATTTGTGATAATTTCATTTTATTTTATTAATTGTGAAACATTAATTTGTGAAAATTTTTATGGCCAATACAGTTACCCTATAAAATTTTGAAATACTTTAATGCACGAATAAAAAAATACAGGATTATAACAAAGATTCCTATTGCTAAAATTATTTCTGTAATGCTCGTTCCTTTTGGAACATAAGAAACAATACTTGCAATACCAATTCCACTCCACAGAAGTATTTGATAGAATTCTTTTCTTCTTTTTTTTGGATCTTTTTCTGTTCGATCTCTTTCAAGATATTTTCTCATTAAAGTACCTAAAATTTCAAACAATTTTCTTATCCTTAATTGAAATGAAGAACTCAGCTAAGGTGATAGTGATTTTATTTACTATTAATTTAGGGATTATTTTTTTCATATTGTTTTGTTGGATTCTTTCTATACTAAGAACCTACGTCGCACCTCCATATAAATATCCATCTCGGTAGACGCCCTCTACATCATTTTTTTTCTTTTGTGTAAAAACTGCAAGACGAATATTATTTTTATTATAATTTTCTCTATTAAAACACTTGGATTGATACACTTCACTAAATCCAACCATTTTTAAAAGTAGATAGACAGCTTTTCTTGTTGGAAAGTGATACTGACCATCAACCGCTATTTCTATTGCAGTATGATTAATTAATTTTTTATTTCTTGTTGTAGAGGTTTCCATTACTAAAACTCCATCTTCATTTAACAAGTTATATAATTTTTTAAGCATTTTTAGTTGTTCAGGATTATGATATAAAACTCCTGTAAACCATATTAAATCGAATTTACCCAATGCATCATATTCATCATTTTGCATATACAAAAAGTTGGCAAAAATTAATTTGTTATTCACATTTAACTTTTCTAAGTTGGGTTTTAAAAATTCTTTATAGTATTTATTTAAGTGGTGATTTTCATTCTTTAATATAGGTAAATCTATTAACGTAATACTTTCTGGTTTTAGATTTTGAAGTCTCAAAGTATCCTCGCCATCTTTAGGTCCAATTTCTAAAATTTTTTTATTGAAAAAGAAATTTGAGCCGTAGATGTCCTTGAGTTCTTCAAATAAATAATATCTGTATGGATTTCTAAGATTTGAAGTTTCGATATATTTTTTTTTGGCATAGGTTTTTCTTGGAATTTTCTTTAGCTGCCAAATAAAATAATTTATAAAATTTTTAAACATATAGTGGCCAGAGGCAGAATCGAACTGCAGACCCCTTGTTTTTCAGACAGAGGCAAACCATTTGTCCTTTCATCATTTTAACTTATTCGTTGTGAATTATCGCTCATTTG
>MDTE01120433.1_pt1 | contig 26137 bp, 26 predicted proteins | sample 811231 | NCBI WGS metagenome assembly MDTE01 (sample SAMN05326651, study PRJNA326480) | marine metagenome | isolation source: seawater | place: Indian Ocean: Red Sea | collected 2010
GAGTCTCCAAATATGAAGCCCACAGACAGCTGCGATTCAATCTACAATCTTGACGTGAGAAACCTACTCTGTCCTCTGCCGGTGCTCAAAACCAAAAAATTTATTAAAAATTTATCGCCCGAGGAAGTGCTAGTTGTGGCAACCACTGACCCAAGTTCAGTTGCTGATTTTAAAACGTTTTGCCAAGTGACAGGACATTCTCTCGAAGAATGTGTAGAAGAAGAGGGTGAATACAGGTTTCGCATAAAGGTAAAAAAATGATTGCCTTGTTCAAATCACTATCCCAAGCAATCAAGGGAAACCCCATAAGGGCTGGCCGAGTTTATATGAGACCGCCCCAACGCCGAGATTGCTGGAAGTGGTTAGAACTCAGGAAAGATAGCCAGCAATTCCTGCAGCCATGGGAACCGACCTGGCCCACCGACTCCCTTACTAGGAAAGCTTATTTTCGCCGACTAAAAGCCCATGCCCTTCACAGCAACAGGGACCTTGGTTACACTTTTCTAGTATTTAGACAGGTGGACCGGGCCTTAATAGGTGGAGTGGCTATAAACGATGTCCGGAGAGGTGTGGCGCAGAGCTGCAGCATTGGCTATTGGGTGGGACAAAGCTATGCCGGCAAAGGATATATGACAGAGGCCCTTTCTGGAGTGCTTCCTGTGATCTTTTCGAGACTTAGGATCCACCGCATTGAAGCTGCCTGTCTCCCTAATAACGATGCAAGCCAGGCACTTCTAAAAAAAGTAGGGTTCCGCAAAGAAGGTTTTGCACGAAGGTACTTAAAAATAAATGGCGTTTGGCAGGACCATATCTTGTTCGGCCTTCTTGAAAGTGATACGCGAATTGAACCCATTTCAGAAATACGCCAAGAAAAAAAGAATGGCACAAGACAACTCAACAGAAAGCGTCTTGAAACCTCGCCATCTGCCGCACAAAGCTAAAACAGCCGAGTGCCCATCACTCTAGGCACTGCCGATTTCACTAGACAACGTACTAAGGTCTATTCCAGCCCTAGAGGTTGCAAGAGACCACTTTTGAGAGTGCTTTTCACCAAATAATATTTCCGTTTCTGGCACCCCAAACATCCAGCTGTTTCCCTGAATTTCTGCATCAAGTTGTCCTGGCCCCCATCCCGCATAACCTAACGCAAAGAGCGAGTTCTTAGGCCCACATCCGGACGCGATAAGTCGAAGAATATCTATTGTCGCCGTCAGGTTGACCCCGCCTTTGATTACCAGAGTGTCCTCACAACTATAGTCTGCGCTATGCAGCACAAACCCTCGTTCTGCCTCAACAGGCCCACCAAAATGAACCTGCCTTTTTGATTGCGAATGGCCGGTCTTAATATGCATAGCCTCCAACATATCCAAAAAATTTACTTCCTCCATAACCTGGTTTACGATTAGACCCATTGCCCCATGCTCATTATGGCTGCATAAATATATAACACTTTGAGAAAATCGTGGGTCTAGCATTGCCGGCAAGGCAATGAGTAGCCGTCCCGCCAAGTATCCTTCATGTTGGTGCACTGTATTGATCATTTCAACTATGCTTTTCGTATAAGTTTGGTAATTATAAAAAAATAATATAAAGGGATTATCGAGTACCACGCCACTTCCATACAATACATTCACTCGATTATTTTACTCATAATGAAGTATTCGTTAAACCATACATATATATCCTTCCTGGGCTTTTTACTTATTTGTATGGGCTTTGGTAACACAGCGCGATCGGACGGGGAGTTTTCTTCAGGATGGGACTCGAGGGAATTTGCGGAAGTCAGATTAATTTCTGGTACATCAGGAATTGGCAACGGAACTGATATCAAATTAGGGCTGGAGTTTTCCCTTAAACCAGATTGGAAAATTTATTGGAGAAGCCCTGGAGACTCCGGGTCGCCGCCAATTATAGAAAGATCGCAATCGGTTAATCTTGAATTAATAGAAATGAAATGGCCCTGGCCAGAACGCTTTGATGAGGGCAACAACCTTACAACCATTGGATACAAAAACCATGTCATTTTTCCGATAACTGCCAAAGCCAGGGACCCTCTTAAACCCTTGGATCTTCGATTCATAATAGAATACCAGGTTTGCAAAACAATTTGCATACCAGTATCAACTGAGTTGGCTATTTCGGTGCCGCCTGGCGACCAAAAGCCCACAAAATATGCCTCGCTAATTGGAGAATTCGAGGAAAAAGTCCCTATGGCTGCTGGGGAGTCCATCACGAATATTGACTCTATTTACATACCGGAAACCGAGAACACAGGAACCCTTTTAATCAATGTCACTCGCCATACCCCCTTCACTACTCCCATCATATTTCTTGAAGGACCAGGCGCTTATCGTTTTGGTGTGGAAACAGTCTCCCTTTCCAATTCTTCCCTTAAAGCTGAATTCTCCGTGCCAGTATCAAATGTGAAAGGGGATAACCTAAAAAACTTCGAACTTCTGATTACATTGGTCGATGTCGGATCTGCCAAAGAGCTCTCTCACACAGTAGGAGCGATAGCCCAATCAGATCCACGGAAAAACAGTCTAACAATGCTCAGTATTTTATTTACTGCACTCATTGGTGGCCTGGTTCTAAACCTCATGCCGTGTGTACTGCCCGTTCTGTCAATAAAAATTCTCAGTGTCCTAAAGAGTGCCGGCCAAAGTAGACTAAAAATACGTCTGAGCTTCCTCGCTTCGGTTGGTGGCATTCTATTCTCTTACCTACTTCTTGCATTAGGAACCATCCTAATAAGAAATTTAGGAAACTCCGTCGGATGGGGCCTGCAATTCCAGGAACCACTTTTTCTAGTATCATTAGTCTTAGTACTTACAGTTTTCTCATGTAATTTATTTGGGTTCTTTGAAATCGGTGCGCCATCCTACTCAAACAACCCACGAGGATCTTCAAATAATAGAGAAAAATCAAGGTGGCTCACTCAAAGCTTTTTTACAGGCGCATTAGCCACGTTGATGGCCACCTCCTGTTCGGCACCATTTGTAGGCACCTCAATCAGCTTTGCTCTCAGCCAAGGAGCCACAGAAATACTTCTGATATTTGCCATGTTGGGTTTAGGCATGGCTATGCCCTATCTACTTTTTGCAGCAAACCCTAATTTAGTAAACAGGCTCCCTCGACCTGGCAAGTGGATGATCCAACTCCGTATCATTCTAGGATTTTTTTTAGCGGCTACGGCTGTATGGTTACTGGTAATTTTGTCACATCAAACCACTGTAGACCTGGCTTTTTTCATCGGAACCATTGCGGTGCTCTGCGGTATAAGTATGAAATTGATATCCTCCATAATGGGTAACAAAAAGCTTTTGCTATACACTCTGACCTTAGTAGTTAGCGGGTGCAGTATGGCGTCATTCGTAGTCAGCGCCCCCTCTGAAGACAAGAGGCGGGAATCTACTTCCAACTCACAGTGGTCCAGTTGGATTGAACTGGATGCAAGTAAAATTCCCGACCTTGTAACTTCTGGAAAAATTGTATTTGTGGACATAACAGCGGACTGGTGTCTAACCTGCAAAATAAACAAAGTACTGGTTTTGGATAGTCCTGCGATTATAAATAAGCTGGATTCTCCAAATATTGTCAAAATGCGAGGCGATTGGACAAAAAGAAATCCGGATATCCAAAATTATCTGTTTAGCTTTAACCGATATGGGATCCCGTTTAACGCCGTGTATGGGATTGGTGCTCCTACTGGAATAGCGCTACCAGAATTATTGACAAAAACGAACATATCCCATGCACTGGAGATGGCGCGCGGGGACGAGAACATTCCGGGAAAGTGAGGCAAGAAGTGCACTCCATCAAGAAACCCTCTGCTCGCCTAGTGGCTAGCCTTGGCATCATGGATGCCAAGACCTTTAGTCAAGCACAAGTGCGTGATATCGTGCAGTCGAGCGAGCTCTGTTGCTCTACCAAAACATTATATAAACACTTAGGAGAGAAAATATGACCATCAAAGTCGGAGAAAAAATTCCTTCAGTTACTCTAAAATATTTAGGAGTTGATGGAATGGAAGACATTGACACAGAAAAACTTTTGAGTGGAAAAAAGACTGTCTTATTTGCCGTGCCAGGCGCATTCACGCCAACCTGCTCTGCGAAGCACGTTCCCGGATTTCTCGCTCATGCCTCTGAGATCAAGGCAAAAGGAGTCGATCAGATCATCTGTTTATCAGTTAATGATGCATTCGTCATGGATGCATGGGGAAAGGATCGCGGCGCCACTCAAGACATTATGATGCTTGGCGATGGCAATGGCGACTTAACTCGCCTGCTCGACCTTACAATGGACGGCTCCGGCTTTGGCCTCGGCACGCGATCCCAGAGATACGCCATGATAATAGAGGATGGGAAGGTTACAACTCTAGAAGTAGAAGAAGGTCCCGGCCTTAATAATTCCAGTGCGGAGCACATCCTTACTAAACTATAGATTCTCAGTATTAGACTGTACCAGCCTAAGCCTATTCCAATACATTAGCTGCCACAGTCAATCAACTGTACAGCAAGGAAGACAAATTTCATCGACTTGTTTTACTCGACGCCTTCCTCGATGCCCTGGCGAGCTAATGCATCCGCTCGTTCATTCCCCGGATGTCCAGAGTGACCCTTGACCCATTCCCACTCGATTTCATGGGGTCCAGCAGCCTCGAGCAAGCGTTTCCAAAGATCAACATTCTTGACTGGCTTTTTCCCTGCCGTACGCCAGCCATTAGTCTTCCAATTGTGAATCCATTTGGTAATACCATCCTTCAGATAATTAGAATCGGTCGATAACCTTACTTTGCTTGGCCGCGTCAGCGCCTCAAGAGCCTTTATAGCTGCCAACAATTCCATCCTGTTGTTAGTGCTACCACTTTCCCCGCCGAATATTTCCTTCTCCACACCTGCAAAACTCAACAAAGCGCCCCACCCCCCGGGGCCTGGATTCCCTGCACATGCTCCATCTGTAAAGATTCTCACTATGGAAGTTTTAGCCATTTTTTTGGGGGGATCCGTAGTCAGAGGCGCTGGCAACATTACGGTGGAAGAGTAGTTTTCTATAATACTCCAAAGGATCTTTTGTCATGCCAATCATCGTCACAGGCGCGTTGATCTGATCGTAAAGCCTGGTCAACAAAAACCGTAGCGCCGACCCTCGGCAAAGAATTGGCAAAAACTCAAACTCGGTGCTGGTCAAAACTCGCCTACTACAATAACCCCTTATTAGTGATTCTGAACGTTGCCTATCGAACCCTCCATTAACATCAAATCCCCACGCATTAAGACAGACACTAAGGTCGTAGACCAAAAAGTCTCGACAAGAGAAATAAAAATCAATCACACCAGATATTTTCCCGTCGAAAAACAGGACATTATCGGGAAATAAGTCACCGTGAATGACGCCCTGCGGAAGATCTTCAGGCCAGTGCCCAGAAAGATATTGAATTTCATCTTCTAAGTCTGCCGTAATACCAGGAGACACCAGATCCCCTTCCGCACCGATTTGCTTCAATAAATTCGGCCAATCTTTCAACGTCAGGCTATTAGAACGCCCTCCGGAGAAGTTTAAGCTCGCATTATGCACGTTAGCAAGCATAGATCCAACTAAACCGCAATGCCTGAGGGTCGGCTCAGAAATACTAGTTCCCGGCAAATGGCTTAGCACAGCTGCTGGCTTCCCATGCAGTTGAACAAGGGCTTGACCATCCTTAGCTACTATAGGCACAGGACAGCATATTCCCTCTCCAGATAAAAACCCCATTAAATCCATGAAGAAGGGCAGGTCACTATGAGCAACACGACGCTCAAAAATTGTCAGAATGAAACGGCCCCTCTCTGTCCGTAAACGATAATTAGAATTTTCAACCCCCTCAGGGATTTCCGATACCTCCAAGCACTCCCCCAATTGATATTGGGAAAGAAAGGCTTGCAACTCCTGGTCATTTATCTTTGTATAAACTGCCACTGTTCCGGAACCACTCTAACTGTTTTAATGGACACAGTAAAAAGACCTTTAATAAGCTAATACAACCTATGAAATCATTGCTCTACCCACACAGTTATAGAAGCATGGATATAGTTCGGTTATTAACTACCAAAGGCTGGTGGAAAAGTACAAGGTGTATCCTAGAAAAGTACGATGATGGTCCAGGAAAAAAATATATTTGTATAACACAACGAGGATTGTGGAATGCCAAAAGCAAACCTGTCTAAAGGTGTGGCTCTTAAATGATACACCCGCCAATACACTTGCTTAAAATATTAGCCCTCGCGTCTTTTGCATTGGCAATCGCCTCCTGCTCTTCTGACTATATCCCTTCTCAAAAGGCTATAGAGGAAAAACTGAATATTTTTGAAACCCAAGAAGTCACCTGCCCCACAACTAGAATCTTACGAGATGGCGATACGTATCTCCTCTCTGGCGAGCAAAACACTACCCAAAATCCGAATCCCATTGCGAGAATTACAACTGTACAAATTTTCTGTAAGCTCGAGTATCTAAGTGAAAAAGAAAAAAATCCGCTGTCGAAATTCGCGATTCTAGCAACGGAGGTAGAAATATCTATATTATACCTTTCTGATTCATCCAAAGAACAAGCGATGATCCAACCCCTTCCCTACTTTGTTGCTCTAACCAACCGATTCGGTAAAATCACCACAAAATCAGTTTTTCAAACAGAAGTGCCTCCGGAAAATGATCCTCCATCTGGGCAAATAATAGTGGTTGAGAATATTTTAGTAAAAATTCCAATTGATCATTTGGGTGAAGCAGAAGGCTACGAAATGTTGGTAGGATTTCAGCTTTCAGAGAAGCAAATGGAACACATCCGAAAAACGAAACATAAATAAGCATCGTGATTTAATGAGCTCTTGTTGACGCGGTGAAGTTACTGGCTATCATAGCAAATATCACCGCGGGAGATACTGGCCTTGCATAGGCTGGAGCCGAAGGAGCAACCGCCCCGGAAACTCTCAGGCAAATGGACCGCGGAGATGTTGAAACTCTGGAAAGCTGGCCTTTGAGCGTTATGTCCTAGGCCCCACCGAAGGAGTAAATCGCTGGATTTTTCCAGCGGCAAATCTCTCAGGTTCTCAGACAGAGGGGGCGCCATCGAGTGTTGTGCGTCTAAGCCCCTGGAGAGAAATTTGACCCAAGATCCCTCTGATAAACCCCCTTTACTTCAGTCACCGCTGTCAGAATTTCATTTGTCACTAGGTGCGAAGATGACCCCGTTCGGGGGATTTCTCATGCCCCTAAATTATCCCGGAGGCATCCTCGCAGAGCACAAACATTGTAGAGCAAAAGCTTCCCTGTTCGATGTTTCCCACATGGGCCAGTTTACCCTTACAAGTCCATTAGGATTCGAGCACTTGGCAGCAGAACTCGAAACTCTTGTTCCGGGTAACCTTATTGGACTAAAGCCAGGACAACTATGCTACACGATGTTCACTAATAGACAGGGAGGAATAATCGATGATCTGATAATTGCACGCACACCCGATAATTTTCTCATTGTTGGGAATGCCAACAATCGAGACAAAGACCTCGGCACTCTGCGCGAAGGCCTATCCCAACACATTGACATAAAACAAGAAGAACGCGGCCTAATTGCCCTTCAAGGGCCGGATTCATCGAGGGTTCTATTACGTTACAGCACTCGGCCTGTGGATTTATCATTTTTGGAAGGAATGCAATCAACCATCTGCGGGCAATCCTGTTGGGTATCTCGCTCTGGATATACGGGCGAAGATGGTTACGAGATAGCAGCCGCCCCGGATTCCATACAGCATATCGCAAGAATACTTTCTCTAGACGAACAAGTTGCAATGGCTGGGCTGGGAGCCAGAGATACTCTTAGATTGGAAGCAGGACTGAGTTTGTGTGGACAAGATTTAACTGAAAATACCACACCTGTTGAGGCGGGACTGTCCTGGACCATAAATCACCGACGACGAGACGAAGCGAATTTCTCTGGAGCGGAAGTGATCTTAAAACAGCTGCGTGAAAAACCCCCACGAAGCAGGATTGCCCTCACTATAACAAACAAGGCTATAGCCAGAACGGGCGCACCCATAAAAAATAACTCCGGTGAGAAATGTGGAGAGATTACAAGCGGTAATTTCAGCCCAACCACCAACAACTCCATAGCCATTGGTTACGTTGAACGTAAGCGTCTAGGCTCAAAGGAAAATCCTAGGGTCACAATACGTGGCAAAGATATAGAGGCAATACCAGTTTCATTACCATTTGTGCCCCACCGCTATTATAGAAAATAGGAGAACTACTCGATGCCAAAAGCCAAATATACCAAGGACCATGAATGGGTGCGGTTAGAAGAAGGAAGCAGGGAGACCAAACAAATAGGAATCGTTGGAATAACGGATTTTGCACAAGAGCAACTTGGGGACATTGTTTATGTTGAGTTGCCAGAAATAGGCACAATCGTCCAAAAAGGAGGCGAAGCCGCCACAATAGAGTCTGTTAAAGCTGCAAGCGAATTTTTTTCTCCGATCAGTGGCAAAGTTATCAATATTAACAACGCTATCATAGATGATCCTGGGCTAATCAACAGTGATCCTCGAGAGGTAGGTTGGTTCTTTTCGCTAGAACTTACAGACGCCTCTGAGCTCGAAAGTTTAATGGACGAGACAGCATATGAGAACTTTGTGAACTCACTAAGTTAAGGATTACGGACTATGCGATACCTTCCTCACACCAAGCGGGAACGCGAACTTATGATGGAGAAAATAGGCATTAAAGATATTAACGAACTTTTTGATAAAGTTCCAGAATCTGCCTTGTCTACCTTCGCGCAAACCCTGCCCTCCCACACTGGGGAACTGGAGGTGACCCAGCACCTGCAAAGGCTAGCAAAGCTTAACCTAGCCGCAAGAGACGCTCCTTTTTTCCTTGGTGGGGGAGCCTATCGGCATCACATTCCTGCAACAGTGGACTCACTCGTACAACGTGGCGAGTTTTTAACTTCCTACACACCGTACCAACCTGAGATTAGCCAAGGCACCTTGCAATCTATATTTGAATTTCAAACGCAGGTCGCACTCTTAACAGGCATGGAACTTGCGAATGCTTCCATGTATGACGGGTCTACTGCCTGCGCGGAAGCCGTTTTAATGGCTGGCCGTGTCACTAAACGAAACAACGTCATTCTTTCTGGCGGCCTTCATCCCTTTTACTGCGATGTAGTAGAAACATTGGCACAATTCTCCCAGCTCAACATTGAAAAGAGCCGACCTGAAGCACCTACCAAGGGCCATCATAGTACAACAGCATTGGAAAAGCGGATAAATAAAGAAACAGCGTGTGTTGTAGTTCAATACCCCGACTTTTTTGGCTTGATTAGAGACTTTTCTCAACTGGGAGAACACTGTAAAAATGCCGGAGCACTCTTGATTATAGTGTTTAATGAACCGGTAGCATTAGCCGCCCTTAAAAGTCCGGGCGATATGGGGGCAGATATTGTTGTTGGGGAGGGCCAATCACTCGGTGTTGGACTAAACTTTGGGGGACCATATGTTGGGTTATTTGCAACTAGAACCCAATACTTAAGGCAAACTCCAGGACGCATAGCTGGCCAGACTGAGGACTTAGATGGCAAACGAGGTTGGGTACTGACGCTAAACGGCAGAGAACAACACATTCGGCGAGAAAAGGCCACCAGTAACATATGCACGAACTCGGGACTCTGCGCCCTCGCCTTCAGTATTCACCTTTCTCTTCTTGGGGAAAAAGGCCTATCCCATCTCGCCACTCTGAACCATGAGGCCGCCCTCTCAACGGCGGACAAATTATGCAAAATCAACGGCCTGGAAATACTAAATGAGACTTATTTTAATGAGTTCACGGTACGGCTACCAACATCTGCTGGACTATTAGTAGAATCTTTAGCCCAAAAGAAAATATTGGCTGGAGTACCGATTCGAAGGCTCTACCCCAGCCGCGAAGACTTTGACAATCTGCTTCTAGTAAATGCCACTGAACTTACCAGCAAATCAGATATCGATCTGCTTACGGAGAGCATCTCGGAGGAGTTATCATGACCGAAAAGATAGCATCTAATAACCCAACAATTCCTTCGCAGGCAACCAACAAAGGACTTCACATCGAAGAGGCCCTTATTTTTGAGCAAGGCTCCACAGATCGGTCTGGTGTGGACCTACCAGAGATTAGCGGGAAATCAGATAGGCTTGGCAGCCTGAAAAGGCTCAACAAAATAGGGCTTCCAGGGCTGTCTGAACCAGAAATAGTCCGTCACTATACTAGACTTAGTAGGAACAACTACGCCATTGATATTGGACTTTACCCGCTGGGTTCGTGCACTATGAAGCATAATCCTCGCTTGAACGAGGCAGTTGCTCGGCTACCAGGCTTTTCCGATATACATCCATTGCAACCGCCGTCAACCGTACAGGGGGCTATGGCCCTAATAAAAGAATTAGAAGAATGGCTTACCGAACTCACGGGGTTCCCCACTATAGCACTATCTCCAGCCGCTGGCGCCCAAGGCGAATTGTGTGGGCTCATGGTAATCCGCTCCTATCTAGAAAAACAGGGAAACCCAAGAAAAATCGTACTTGTCGCGGATTCAGCTCACGGAACAAATCCCGCAACAGCAACAATGTGCGGTTACAAGACAAAACCTATACCTTCCAATCGCTTTGGCACGCTTGATCTAAAAGCTCTCGAAAATATGCTTGATAGCGAAGTAGCAGCAGTCATGCTAACTAACCCCAACACATGTGGATTATTCGAAGGAGAGATTCTGGAGATATCAAACGCCGTACATAAATCTGGCGCTTTGTTGTATTGTGACGGGGCAAACTTCAACGCTATCGTAGGAAAGGTTAAACCGGCAGACCTAGGCATAGATATTATGCACCTTAATTTACATAAGACTTTCTCCACACCTCATGGGGGAGGCGGACCTGGATCTGGTCCGGTAGCCATGACATCCGAATTGGCACCATTTGCGCCATTACCCTGGGTTGAGCACTCGAGCTCCGGATATACGATTACTGAACACCTGGGGGATCACTCGCAACAATCTTTTGGACGGATGCGAGCATGGCATGGGCAAATGGGAATGTTTGTCAGGGCCCTTTCCTATCTAATCAGTCACGGGGGGGATGGGCTACGCCAAATAGCTGAGGATGCTGTGCTAAATGCGAACTATATTCGACAGGGGCTGTGCAAACATTACTCAATGCCGTACCCGGGCACGTGTATGCACGAAGTACTCTGCGATGACCAAAATCTGAAACCAACAGGGCTGAAAACGCTGGATGTTGCCAAGGCACTAATTGATAAAGGGTTCCATCCTATGACCATCTATTTCCCGCTAATCGTTAACGGTGCTATGTTAATTGAGCCCACAGAAACTGAGACGAAGGAAACGCTTGATCAATTTATTGATGCAATGATCGCAATCGCAGAAGATTCAAGCCCTGAAAAGATTACAGCCTTGCGGAGCACGCCCGTCCATACTCCCCGACGCCGGTTAGACGAAACAAAAGCCGCACGAAACCCCAAACTGCGGTGGCGACAGGATACAACTCAGAATTCAACTTAGATTGGCACGATAGGGCGGTCACTGGCCCCTGGCTAATAGTTTTTCCCCTACCTCATCAATCGCCTTATCTATGAGAGACAAGGATTTTTCTGAATCCATTTTCCGCCCGATTAATTCACGCACCACCATAATCGTGAAATCAGACGCTTTCGAGCGAACTTCTTCTAGGACCTTAGCCTCAGCATGGCGCAGATTTCTCTCTGCTTGAGCCTCCTTTTGGGCAAGTTGATCCGTCAACCTCTCCTCAGCCAATGAAACCAGAGAGTCACTTTCCTCCCTAGCCCGTTTAAGCATGCTAGCAATTTCTTCCTCCAAGCCCCGATGATCACGCTGGTACTCGGAAAGAAGGCTTTGCGCATCTTCCCGCAATCTTGCCGCTTCTTCAAGCTCCGCACGGATGCGCCGCCCTCGTTCATCTAAACTAGCTGTGATAAAGCCCCAGGCCTTTTTTGATACCAAGCCAACAAAGATTATAAATGCCACCAACACCCAGGTTTCAGGATTCTCCACGACATGACCCATTGGTTATCTCCCCTCAGAAGCAGCTTGGATAGCTTGACTGACTTCGTCAGGGGATACCTCAAACCCAATGAGTTTGCGGAAAGCAAGAGGTGCCAATTCCCCCACCGTCTTCCGAACCTCTGCCTCAGCGGCTACCCCTAACTCACTTAACCTTTTCTCACTCACTAAAGCTTGTTCATTGAGACGCCTATCCAGCGCATCCAAACGCTGCTGAGCCTCAATCTTTAGCTTTTCACGAGCCTCAGAGATTATATTCTCCGCTTGAAGAGTGGCATCGCGCATAGCTGACTCATATTCTGCCAACGCCACCGCCGCTTCATTTCGGAGCCTCTCAGCAGACTCTATGTCATGATCTAACTTTCTTTGCCTATTCTCCAGGATTTCAGAAACTCTCGGCAAGACAAGTCTCGACATCATAAAATACAAGCAACCAAAGCACAGAATTAGCCAGATAACCTGTGGAACGTAATCCGCGAACTCCATCTGGGGCATGGCCCTTACCTTTCGCTATCTGGAATTAAGTTACTAGCAGGGGCTATCCAAACAGGATGAGAAATGCCATTACCAACGCATACAATGCAACGGCCTCGGTTAAAGCAAAACCCAAAAGCACGTTGCCAAACATCCTCGGTGCGGCCGCAGGATTTCTAATCCCTCCAGCTACGTATTGTCCAAAAATAGTACCGATCCCAACTCCAGCGCCAGCTACACCGATGGTAGCAAGGCCGGCACCAATAAGTTTTGCAGCTTCTACATCCATAAGATTAAAACCCCCTTTAAATTAGTAGTATAAGAATCCAAGGTCACGTCATACTAATGATGCAAATGAATAGCATCATTTATATACAAACACGTTAGTACGGCGAACACATAAGCTTGTAAAAATGCTATCAATGTTTCCAGAGCATATAACAAAATTATAAAGATTAGAGGAGCTATCCCCAACAGGCCAAGGGCAACCACAAAGCCAGCGAAGACCTTTAACATTGTGTGGCCAGCCATCATATTAGCAGCCAGACGCACAGAAAGGCTTATAGGCCTCAAAAGGTAAGAAACTAATTCAATAGGCACCAATAGCGGCGCCAACAATATCGGTACCCCGGGAGGTAAAAAAAGGCTGAAGAACTTAAGCCCATGCCGGACTAATCCCAATATCGTGACCCCAACAAAAATTGCACCTGCAAACACGAACGTCACGATGATATGGCTGGTTACAGTAAAGCTATAGGGAACAAGCCCCAATACATTGCAAAATAGTATAAACATAAAAAGGCTGAATACGAGAGGAAAAAACGGCCTGCCCTCCGTGCCAATATTATCACGGACACTTTTTGCAATCAGTTCATATGATAATTCCACCATAGATTGCCATCGAGTAGGCACTAACGCGTGGCGCCGGGTCCCCACCAAGACGAAGGACATAATGCACACTACTGCCAACACCATCATTGCGGACGAATTGGTAAATGAAAAGTCTACCCCCGCAATATCTAGTTCAATAAAACGCTTTATAGCAAATTGTTCTAGAGGGCTATGTCCTGCAGCCACTAAATACTCTCCCTATCATGTCTAACTAGTTAGCCTGCATTTATCCGCTGTCCTGTCCTAAATGCATTCAAAATACCTGCAACAAATCCAACAAACAGAAATACCAACAACCCCCAAGGGTTTGTTCCCAACCAAGTATCCAATAACCAACCTATCCCGCCCCCCACTAACAGGGCTGCCACCATCTCCGTAGCAAGCCGAAATGCATACCCCATTCCTGCAGACGATCCTTTTGCAAGTTCGACGCCTTTGCGCGTTGTTTTCACACGTTCTAACTTCTTATCCAGGTCCTCCAACGAAGCCACTTGATCATTCCTGCTCATCAAATTTCCATACCTTGGGAATAGCTATCAACGCATGCCAAAGCGGCGCCACAATAAGTGGTGCCAAAAATCCTGTCAAGTGAGCCAATAAAATTCATAAAACATTGTTTTACCGGATAAAATCACTCCGCTGCCTCAAGGTTCCCCACGACCTGCAGGTCCACGGACACAAGTTGCGATACCCCACTCTCACCCATTGTCACACCATAAAGCCGATCCATTTTCGCCATAGTTAAACGATGGTGAGTAATTACTAGAAAGCGGGTCTTTCCATGACTAGCAATTTCTTCAACCAATTGACAAAACCGCTCCACATTAGCGTCATCTAATGGTGCATCGACCTCATCCAGTACACAGATCGGCGCGGGCTTTGTGAGAAAAACTGCAAAAAGCAGTGACAAAGCCGCCAATGCCTTCTCACCCCCCGACATCAAGGACAAAGCCTGGAGTCGTTTGCCAGGCGGACTAGCCATAATCTCCAACCCCGCCTCAAGTGGGTCGTCGCTTCCAATCAAGGATAACCGTGCCCTGCCTCCCCCAAACAAGCGCACAAATAATTTCTCAAAATGACCATTCACTTGTTCGAAGGCCTCTAACAACCTCTCACGACCCTCCCTATTAAGGGAGGCAATGCCCGAACGCAATTTCGCAACAGCCTGCAGAAGTTCCACCTTTTCGCCATCTAATGTTTCCACCTGCGCGGAAAGCTCAGTCGCCTCCTCATCGGCTCGCAAATTCACAGCACCCATGTTTTCACGTTCCCGAAGCAACCTTTCCATCTGCTTCTCCAGAGCTAATAACTGAGGTAACTGCTCCGCAGAAGACACCTCAGCTATCCCCAGCAGTTCTCCCGGACTCCCGCCCAGACGCTCCCTGATTTGCTGCTCCTCAACTGACCTCAATGCGATAGCCTGCTCGCGCTTTCCTTCTATTCGGGCCTTTGCCTCTCTGCAATTAGCTAATACGGCAGTCGCATTTTTAAAATCTTCGTCGACCCTGCGGAGTTTATTTTCTGCTTCAGACAATTCTTCAGCCGCCTCAAGGCGCCCACGTTCAGCCATAGCTACTTGGTCAACAAGCGCCGTCTTTTTGGACTCCAGTTCATTTGGCCGTAATCGGCCACCTTCGATAAGCTTCTCAACTTCCGCTTCTCGCAAAATTAGCGCCTCTATCTGGTGCTCGGCTCCGGCCCCACGGCCCTTCCACAGGGAAGCCTCCTCGGCCACTGCACTCAGCCGCTCAGCCCTTACCTCTTGAGTGCGCAACACCTGCTCCTGATTACGCAGTTCTACCTCCAAATGATTTCTTGTTAGGGCCAGAGCAGCCTTCTCTTCTTCGAGGGTTTCTGCAGCAGTGGCCTGATCTGGCAGTTGCAACAATTCACCATGCACCACCCCTTTTTCAATTTCCACGTCACTCAGAGCTTCTTCGATTTGGCCCATGGTATTTTGGAGGATTTGGAGGCGGGCAGAATCCTCTGCGAGAGCTTCAGAACGCTCTGCTAAGTGCTGACTAGCACGTGCAACGGCACTTTCTTGAGCTTGAACGCTGCTTTGTGCATTTTCCTCAGCCTCTTGCAAAAGGTCCAATTGGGATTCCTTCTCCCTAAGACCAGTCTCCAAGCCCAATTGGATAACCTTCGCCTCTTCCAACTCCGCTTCCCCAATACCTATTTCCGACCTTAAAGTGGCAATTCTGCGTAGTTGGCTATAGCGCTGCCCTAATGAGGAAAGTGCACTTGCCTGTCGCTTAAATCCGTCCCACCTCCAGAAATCACCCTTACAAGTTACCAATCGCTGTCCCTGATAGAGGCTTGGCCACAAAGCATCTCCATGGTTCCGATCTTCAACCACACCAATTTGTAGCAATCGCCGTTTTAGTGCAGCGGGGCTCCGAACAAAATCCGATAACGCTTTAACTCCACTCGGAAGATTGGGCCCGTCGCCCTCTAGTAACAACCACGTCATAGAGGAACCTGGCTCTGTGGAAGCAGCAAGGTCTGCACCCAGCGCCGCACTGACTGCGCGCTCATATCCGGGGTCAACTTGAATCTGGCTCACCATAGAATGGTCCCTACTAGAACCAGAACCTTGCACACCTCCCCCCCCCATCACCTTCTCGAGAGTAGCCAGTTCAGCTCTTAGGCGATCTACCCTAAGGACTAGTTGGTGCAAGTCCTCACCGGCCATATGAACCATACGCCTTTCATCCACAAGGTCGTCATTGAACGTTTTGCGTCGGGCGGACGCCGCGCGAAATGATTCTCGGAGGCCCTCGGAGCGATCCTGCATTAGCTTAAGTTGTTCACGCTCTTTGCCCAAGCCAGAGCCTTCTTGCCGCACACTTATAGAGTCCTTCTCCAATACCAAAGACTCTTTTTTACTAATTAACTCCTTAGCCTTGGTGTTCAGCTTATGCAACCTTTGTTCCAAATTGGAGTGTGCCATTCTACCTGCTGCCAATTGCTCCGTGAGCGCCGCCACCATAGCCTCTTTTTCGCCGGCCAGATTCCGGCACCTCTCAACGGCTTCTGCAGCTTTATCCGGCAAATCACTTTCTTCTTCGGCTTTAGCTCGAAGCTCGTCTGCCTCCAGAGTCAATTCCGCCAAACGAGTTGCCGAATCTCCGTGAAGCAACCTTTCTCGTTCTTTATCCGCCCGAACCATCTCCAATTGATTGGTCAGCCCCTCAATTTCGCGTTTAACTCTCTCTACCTCATCATCTATTCGTTCCATCTCCGCCGTGAGTTTATGCACTATAGAAGCAGCCTCAGATTCGTTTTTCCGCAGTTGTGGAAGCGCAGAGGCCGCGTTGCTCTGGGCCGTTGTAGCCCGAGCAGTATCTGCCTCACAAGTTAGGAGTTCCCTCTCAACTGATCCAAGCTCCCTGGAAGCCGCATCAACATCTGAATCCGCTGTAGCCCAACGACTATAAAGCAACATAGCCTCAGCTTTTCTGATCCGCCCACTTAAACTCTTATATCTGGAGGCTTGGCGGGCCTGACGCTTTAAGGCTTGTAACTGGTTTCCTAGGGCCACCAAAAGATCATCTAGACGTTCAACATTTCCTTCTGCCGCCTTCAATCTCAGTTCTGCCTCATGTCGACGAGAGTGAAGGCCAGTTATTCCAGCAGCCTCCTCTAATAAATGGCGACGCTGACTAGGTTTTGCATTGATGACCGCCCCAACTTGCCCTTGGCTTACGATTGCTGTAGATCGCGCGCCGGAAGACGCGTCAGCAAAAAGCAATTGTTGGTCGCGGGCTCTGACCTCTTTTTCATTAATTCGAAAAGATGACCCGGCCCCCCGTTCGATGTGGCGGGAAACACGAATCGCACTACCATTATTATAAGGTGCAGGAGCATCACGATCCCTATTTTCTAGTAATAACTCTACTGAAGCACTATGTCTTGCGGAACGAGAAGCCGTCCCCGCAAAAATAACATCATCCATCTCCGATCCGCGGATTTGCTTCGCTGAGTTTTCACCCATAACCCAACGGAGAGCCTCGACCAAATTTGACTTGCCGCAACCATTTGGTCCCACAATACCGGTTACGCCAGGGGAAATAGACAATTCGGTGGGGTCAACAAAGGACTTGAAACCGTTTAGTTTGAGACGTGAAAATTGCACTCTGATATGCCCCAGTCGGCTTGGCCAGCTATCTCCTCAAGACGGAGACATAGCACTATATACTGTGCCACCTTGTCATACCAGCACTATATACAGGCTCCTCAACAGTTGGCCACCCAGGCTAGTCTAGTGCCCTACTCCTTCGATCAATTCTCGCAAACGATCCTCGCTTGGCACGCCGATTATAAGCTCGTCCCCCACCAGAAAACTAGGAGTTGATTCAATGTTATAAGTATTTTGGGACTCCAACCGAGATTGAATTATTCTCTCTGCCAATGCCTCATCCTGCAAACAATTTAATAATTTCTCTTGGCCCATCCCTGAGACCCTTGCTAGCTTTACCAAGTGTTCCTCAACTGGCTGCGAGAAGGCCCACTTCTCCTGATTCTTAAACAAGAGACTAAGATAGGCAAAGTATTTACTTGGCTCCGCGCAATGCGCCACCATTGAGCCCAACAAAGCTGCTCGATTCAGGGGAAAATCACGAAATATAAATCTTACTTCGCCAGTATCAATGTAGGTCTTTTTCAACCAATCGAATCGAGTTTTATGAAATTCCGCGCAATGTGGGCAACTAAGAGAAGCAAACTCAATAATGGTAACCCTTGCACCGGGATCACCCAGCACTTTTTCATCAGTCACCTCCGCCCTTGACCCAGTCAAAGAAGTCGCAAAAATCAGCGCCGCCGCCAACAATATTCTACTTAACATACTCTCACCAATATATGAGTTTCTAAAAACATTGACCTTACCTATACATTGCTAGGTTTTATCTCTCGGGATGGGACCTTGCCTCAAAGATATCCGACCGACCGCTTTGTGCCCGAAATGGGTCGCAATTCGCTCCAATAATTGAGGTTCTATGTGCTGAAACTCGAGAGCAAATGATCCCTCGACCCTCACAGTCAATACACCTGCTTTTGAAATTTTTTCTGGACAACTCCTAGATGCCATTTCTTTTCCAACAATGTCCGCCCAATTAGTCAAAATTGAGGCCTGATAAAAGCCCCGGTCCCGAAATGCCTCCCGAGTAATTTTCGGCAGTAGATGAGCCAAACGCACTTTACCCCGAGGCATAATACTCCTATTGAGTAAGATAAAAATTTAGGCTCAAAGTAACACAAAACCCATCAAAAAGGCTCACAAATTTAGATATTCGACAATGGTTAGTAACCTTAAGCCCTTATCAAAAAAAAATGCTGAAGTATTATTGGAATGGTACGACGTGAACCGACGCCAATTTCCTTGGCGAACTGCACCAGACCACCTACCCAACCTCTACCATGTGTGGCTTAGCGAAATAATGCTGCAACAAACCCGAGCCGCATCAGTAGTTCCCTATTTTAATAAGTTCATACACCAATGGCCAACACTAGACACTTTAGCCAAAGCCCCGAGAGAACAAATACTTCATTCCTGGGCAGGGCTTGGATACTACGCTCGAGCACGTAATTTACATGCCTGCGCACGGGCTCTCGTGGACCATCACAATGGCAATTTTCCATGTACCGCCAAGGAACTGAGATCCCTTCCTGGTGTAGGGCCTTATACCGCTTCTGCTATATTAGCTATTGGCTTTAATATTCCAACGACAGTTATAGATGCAAATGTTGAGAGGATATTAGCTCGGTTACTCACGATAGAAACGCCCTTACCTCGAGCAAAGAAAACAATAGCACAGGCCGCCCTTAAGATCTTTCCCAAAGAAAGGCCCGGCGACTTTGCCCAGGCGATGATGGACCTAGGTGCACAAATTTGCACCCCGAAGAAACCCGTCTGCACCCAATGCCCTTGGTCGACGGGGTGCAAAGCGCATACATCAGGAACCCCAAGTCGTTGGCCAATCAAAAAGCCAAACCCTAAAAAAGCAACGCGATTTGGAGTGGTCTTTGCAGTCCGTCATCCAAATGGAGCCGTACTACTCCAAAAACGCCCCGACCACGGCCTACTGGGGGGCATGACCGAAGTCATCACCTCCGAGTGGTTTCAAAGGCCCATCGCGCCGAATGAAATCACATCTTATGCCCCAATCTCTAATGCACGATGGTCTCCACTTAACGCAAAAATCCACCATACTTTCAGCCATTTCAAATTGATACTCGACGTCTACACCACTAAGAGCAGCAGCCAACCCATCGGAACATTTTGGTGCGCAGTGGAGGATCTAAATTCTCAACCATTCCCAAGCTTAATGCGAAAAGTTGTCCTGCTGATTACCTCAACACCTAAGGAATAAAAACATTTTAGCCTGTCCCCAATGAAACTAGCTCAGCCCTTACCTTTTGTCTCAAGATATCTATAGGCACTAGTTGGCCAGCGTCTTCATAAAACCAGAATGTCCAGCCATTGCAACTAGGGGAACCCTGCAAGGATGCTGCAACACCATGGATAGAACCTGTCACACCACCTGCCACGAGCGACCCATCAGCACGAATTCGTGCAGTCAAACGGCGGCTATGATCATAGAGAATAGCCCCGGGTACGAGCAGACCTCGTTCAACTAAATTACCAAACGGCACACGCCGCTGCGTGCGTTTGGAGGGAGTAGTCTCGATATCATCGCCACGTCTCGGTTCAACCTTAATTAATCGTTCTCGAGCCATTAGCGAGTATTTCGAATCCTGCTCAATCCCAATGTATCTTCTTCCAAGCTCCTTAGCGACAGCACCTGTAGTGCCCGTCCCAAAAAAAGGATCAAGCACAAGATCTCCGGGATTGCTAGTCCCCAGTATCAATCGATAAAGCAAAGCCTCTGGCTTTTGAGTTGGATGAGCGGTTTCATCACCATTGCGCAGGCGCTCATGACCAGAACAGATAGGAAGCGACCAATCCGAACGCATTTGCAGGTCTTCGTTAAGCATCTTCAATGCCTGATAATTAAATGTGTAGCCCTTATTATCTTTGGATTTTACACACCAAATGAGGGTCTCATGGGCGTTAGCAAAGCGTCTCCCACGGAAATTCGGCATGGGATTTGTCTTACGCCAAATAACATCATTAAGTATCCAAAACCCCAGATCTTGTAAAATGGATCCTATTCGAAAGATATTGTGATAACTCCCAATCACCCAGAGCGACCCACTTTCAGACAGCAATCGTTGTGCAGCGATCAACCACGAGCGTGTAAACTCATCATAGTCTGCGAAATCCGAGAATTTGTCCCACTCCTCAGACACTCCTACTACTTTTGTATGGTTTGGCCGCTTAAGTTCCCCTTGTAACTGAAGATTGTAAGGAGGGTCAGCAAAAATTAAGTCCGCCGAACCAGTTGCCATCTGGTCCATCAATGCCACGCAGTTGCCTGTCAACACCTTTCCAAAAGGCTGATCATCAAAAATGCGGTCCGGGCTCATACAAAGGCTTCCCTCTTTATGACTCAATGGCTTACTACAAGATGCTAGAGATGAATCTGGAAAATCCACGTACTAACCTGAATCATATCCCTTATTTGGGTACAGAAGCAAGTGATGCCGAAGCCAAAAGTTAGCCACATTTAATATTGACGCAGGACCTCGGCAACCGGACGAAAGCTCCTCCGATGCTCGGGGGTAATGCCGGCACTCCTAATTTCTTCAAGATGTCGAGCTGTACCGTAACCCATATTACTCTCCCATCCATACCCAGGATACTGCAAGGCTAATCTCGCCATAATTCCATCCCGTTCCACTTTTGCCACAATAGAAGCTGCCGCTATGGATATGGACAAACGATCCCCCCCTATCACAAAGCGTGACAGACAGTCCAGATCGGGGACTTTATTGCCATCTATCAGAGCCACGTCAGGCTCCAAACCCAAATTAGAAACGGCTTGTCCCATGGCCAGAAGAGAGGCATTAAGAATGTTCACCCTGTCCACCTCCTGTGCCGACACACTAGCTACGCCAACCGAAGCAGCAGACCCTATAATCTCCGAGTACAAACACCTACGTTTCCCCGGCGCCAATAGCTTAGAATCCTTAATGCCCTTAGGAACGTTGTTTCTATCCAAAATGACAGCAGCAGCCAGGACTGGGCCACATAAGGCCCCCCTTCCGACCTCATCAACGCCACAAACCAAGCCATTATAACCATCTTCAATACAAAAGTCTGGAAGTTTCAACATCAACCCTATATTCCACGCAAAAGCATTAAGTCTTTCCTAGTAGCGACTTAGAAATAAGCAGCGTATAGTGTCGCCAGCCTTACACTCTTCAGGGGCTGCAAGTTTTACCATCTGAATAATCTTTGCCATGCCGCCCAAACTATAATGGAACCCGAAGCGCCTCAGGTAAACCTGCATAATCGCCATTTTGAACTGGAGCGTTCCATAACACACTCTAGAATTCCCCTTCCAAACCTATCAGTAATTATACCTACTCTGAATGAAACATCCCAATTAGACCAGTGCTTAAAACCACTGAGTGGACTAGTCGGGGAGATCATCATCGCAGACGGCGGATCTTCAGACGGCACGATCCACATCGCAAAAAGCCATGGCTGCGAATTCATAGTCGCGCCCCGTGGCCGGGGACAACAGTTAAGAGCGGGAGCAGCAGTAGCAACCAAACCTTGGTTTCTTTTTCTACATGCTGACACAATTCTAGATGACCGCTGGAGCCAAACTGTTTCACAGTTTATCATGGTCTCACAAAACCGAAGAAAAGCAGCCGCCTTCCAATATCAAAACGACTTGACCGGCCTATCAGCCTGGCTTCTAGAAAAGCTTGTAATGGTCAGAAGCAATCTCGGCCTGGTATATGGCGACCAAGGAATGCTCATTGAAAGCAGTTACTATACCCAATTGGGAGGATATAGAGAGCTGGAGATTATGGAGGATATCAACTTCTGTCAACGAATTGGTCGCCGCAACATTGTAGTTCTTAGAGCTTTTGCGCTAACCTCAGGTCGGCGTTACAAGCGAACGGGAGTTCTTCTAAGAGCCGTTAGAAACATGATGTGTTTGTGCCTGTACTTCATAGGCGTCCCAATAGAAACCATAAAAAGACTGTACGAAACAGGCCCAAGTTGACCCTTCAAAAACAGCTATTTATCCTCACAAAAATACCACTTCTAGGCACTAGTAAAACGCGCCTAGCAGCAGACATTGGCCCAATTGAAGCTTTGCGTTTTTCCCGAATCGTGACACAAAAACTATACCGCCGCTTGAGTGCCGACAAACGTTGGCTGTGCCACCTGGCACTTACACCCGACACATTAGCCAACACAACTAGGGTCTGGCCAGGATATTTTCAGCGCGTGTTACAAGGACGAGGCGAACTCGGAGAACGCATGGAGAAAGTATCACGCAATAAAAAGGTTGGGCCTTTGGTAATTATTGGAGGAGATATTCCAAGTATAAATGCACAACACATTCAATCAGCATTTAAGGCTTTAGGAAACTCCAACTTTGTAATTGGACCGGCCAAAGATGGAGGTTTCTGGCTTATAGGGATGAAGAGACGGCCGACCAATTTTATGCCGTTCAAAAATGTACAGTGGTCAACAAACGAGACGCTTGGCCAAACGCTAAGCAACATCAGACATAGTATGACAGTGAAATTCCTGGAAGAGCTAGAAGACGTAGATGATGGGCCTTCCTGGGAACGCTGGAGGAACACTGCTGACAAAAAATACTACTAACTGGGAGAGCAGACTTAAACTTCAGTAAGTCGCGGCATCAACTCCACAAAATTACATGGCCTATAACGATTATCAAGTTGATGGACAAGTATCCCATCCCACGCATCCTTGCAAGCGCTGGGCGAACCAGGAACTAAGAAAAGGTAAGTACCGCGGACGACCCCAGCCGTAGCACGAGATTGAATCGTCGATGTTCCAATTTTATCAAACGAAAGCATTCGGAAAAGCTCCCCGAAACCTTGAATATGCTTATCATAAAGCCTCTCGAACGCCTCTGGGCTGACATCTCTGCCTGTCAAACCAGTTCCACCCGTGGCTATCACCGCATCAACCTGAGGGTCATCTATCCAAGAAACCAGCTGTGCGTTAATATCACCCACGCTATCCGGCACTATATTTCGAGCATAAAGTTTGTGCCCCGCATCTTTTATCCGACCGACCAGAACCTCCCCTGATCGGTCATCAGCTTTTGTGCGGGTATCAGAAATTGTTAATATCGCAATCTGCACAGGCAAAAACGGCCTTTTCTCATCAATCCCTGGCAACGCGCCGTACTCCTACATCCTCCCGACCATGAACATACTTGGGCCATTCACCGGACGCGAGAGCATCAAAGTGTCCCCAGTCCCTGCCGAAACGATGTCCATAAATTGCAAAGTTAGTCAAAACTCGACTGAGAAATTTCCTAGTCTCGGGTGAGGGAACACTCTCCAGAAACAGCAATGGGTCTGAACGAAAATCCACATGCTGAACCCATTTTTTCACCTTGCTAGGCCCGGTGTTATAAGCTGCCAGCGCAAAGAGAAGATTTCCATCAAACTGTTCACCGCCAAGCAAATGCTGCAAATAACTCTGGCCAAGCTCCAAATTTAACCCTGGCTCAAAAAGCTTATCCGCATGGTTCCTATTAGTGTGATACTTGTAATCACCATCAATGAAAGTGGCCGTTCTCGGCATTAGCTGCATTAACCCTCGGGCTCCGCGGCGACTTTTTGCTCTTTCATCAAAAATCGATTCCTGCCTTATAAGTGCTAACAGAAGCGGCTGGTCAATGGAAAACTCATCGTTTCTTGTGTGCCACATCGGTATTGGATAGAGGGCGGATTCATACTGTGAGAGATCCCTGCCAGCCAACAATCCAGCTATTCGTATCTGCAAAGCCGGTAGGTCTAACGCAACCGCTATCCGCAACAATGCGGACCGGAGTGCTTCGGGCGCCTGCGGAAAGTAAACGCGTAGTTCCTGCTCTGCCAATCTATCTTGGCCAATTTGTTTGAGAGCTATGGCACGCTTCACATGCTCCATAACAATGAGGCCATCCAGATCGTAAGAGTAGAGACTAATAGCCTCCCAATGAAAAGGAGGAACCTGGCCCAGCACCCTCAACGCAAGCAACCCATACAACGTGTAGGAGAAGTCTGCAGCTCGGCCAAAATAACTCTTAGCTAAAGACTTGTTTCCCAAGGCCTCGTGGGCACGCGCCGCCCAAAACGCTCCGGCGGCTCTGAGCGCCTCGCTACCCGACTCATTGGCCGCCACATTTTGAAAGGCCTGCACAGCATAAGCCACTTCCCCAAGGCGCCACGACGCCAATCCAGCTATCCAATATGCATCTGGAACATAGTGCCGAGAACGTTGAGCCGCGCTGTCCGCCATACTTAAAGCACGTTCATCCTTTCCATAGGAGTAGAAGCCTCTGCCAATATTAGCCTTCAATCGATCTATCTCAGCTTCGGTCATCCAAGATTGGGCAGCAACTGATCGCTCAAGTAGCTCTGTGGCCCTTGTTGGCATACCCCTGCTTATTAGGGTAGCTATTTCAGCCTCTAATTCAGAAATCACAACACGCTGCTTCGCCTCAAGAGCTCTCCGTGGCAGCGGCGGTATCGGTGACGGAGTACCCGCCCCTACACCATGCAAATACCTGCGATCCGGCTCAATTGGACTGGAACTACCCCCAGGCTTACGTTTCATAGCCAGCCGATAGATCCTATGCGATCCTGGTTGATCGATATAATCCTCGAGCCAAGTTGCTAATTCCATAAACTTGGATCGATATGCTGTTGGATGCATGTATCGCTGGAATCTCACGTGCCCCAACAAAATATCATCCACTAACTCGCCAATAAGATGGTCAGCCTCCGACCACGCCCCTTGATCCTGAAGCTCAAAAATTTTTCTATATCTCGAAATGTCCGAATCGGATAATATAGTCGGTAAATTGCTGGTCTCGTAAAGACCTGCTGGCTCATAGGAGAGTGCTGCTAAACGCAGCGCCCCTGGCTTCTGGGAATTACCGCCCACTTCCCCAGACATCGCTAGATCCGAGGCGATTTCCTGGCGAGCAGCCACTACAATAGACCCAGGATTAATCTCGGTTGAAACCGCCACAAAATGGCTGTCACCAAAGGGTTGAGAGGACACACCAGATTGAGAACACGGAGCCCAAGCAAGCATCAGAGTAAAAGCTAAACCCAAAGTGGAATATTTAGACAACATCACTACCCTCAGAATTCGCGCTCTCGTATAAGCCAGTTTTACGTTTTCCGCAATGCGCCCAGCGTGGACAACAACTATGCGCCTGACCACATTCTATTGAATACCTACATATAGTATCAATATAGTCAGGTTCTGCACCAAATATTGGTAGGTAGTCACAAAATGTTCAAAAACTTAAACGCTTAATTTTGAGATCTTATTAGCTGGTTCCCGTCAACTGGTTTAGGCGCTCTCGGATTGCAATAAGATCATTCCAAGCCTCACGCTTATTTTGGGGTTGCCTCAAAAGAAAAGCAGGGTGAAAAATACACGTGGTGGCAATTGAAATTTTGGGAGCAACCAACTCATATTCATACCATCGGCCTCGCAACCGAGTAATACCTTCAGACTGCCGTAAGAGGGTTTTAGCA
>MDTE01086603.1_pt1 | contig 26135 bp, 23 predicted proteins | sample 811231 | NCBI WGS metagenome assembly MDTE01 (sample SAMN05326651, study PRJNA326480) | marine metagenome | isolation source: seawater | place: Indian Ocean: Red Sea | collected 2010
CCGGCTCGGAGGCGGTCGGCGAGCGACTCCCCGTCGAGCAGCTCCATCACCAGGAAGAGCTCGCCGTCCGCCTCTCCAACGTCATACAGCTGACAGATGTGCAGATGACTCAGCGCGGCGGCCGCCCTCGCCTCTCGCGAGAGGCGATCCCTGGCCACCGCTCCCGCCTCCTGATCGCGGATCGTCTTGACGGCAACCTGACGGTCGAGCTTCTCGTCAACGGCGGCGTAGACCACGCCCATGCCGCCCTCCCCGAGCTTGCGCACGACGCGGTAGCCGCCGATGCGTGTCGGTTGCTCGGATATGGCGGTCACGCGGTCGCGGAGGGACTGGTGACGGTGGACCTGACCACCCGTTCGATCGTCAGACCCTGCACGACGATGGAGAACACGACCACCCCGTAGGTCGCGGCCAGAATCTGGTCCCGCATCGGCGACGGCGGCAGCGAGAGCGCCAGCGCCACCGAGATACCTCCACGAAGCCCGCCCCACGTCAGCACCGGAATCGCACCCGGGGTGAATTCCTCCCAGCGGGACAGGAATCGTACCGGGAGCCCGACGCTGATGAAGCGAGCCGCCAGGACCAGGGGGATGGCCGCCACCGCGATCACGAGCATCCCCGGGGTCAGCGACAGCGCGAACACCTCCACGCCAATGGCGAGAAAGAGGAGCGAGTTCAGCACCTCGTCGATCAGCGACCAGAACTTCTCGACGTGGTCGCGGGTGCTGTCGCTCATGCCAAAACGGGTGCCGTGGTTGCCGATGAAGAGCCCCGCGACGACCATCGCGATCGGCCCGGAGAGATGCAGCCGCAGCGCGACCGCGTAGGTGCCCATGACCAGCGCGAGGGTAATGAGCACCTCGAGGTTGTGCTCGTCGATCACGCGTATCGCCCGATAAGCGAGATAGCCGGCGCCCAGCCCGAGGACGATGCCACCAACCGCCTCGGTCAGGAACAGGCGAGCGATACCCGCGCCGGTCAACTCGGCGCCATGACCGGCCTCCCCGGTCGCCAGCGCGGCCAGGATCGTGAAGAGCACGACCCCGACGCCGTCGTTGAACAAGCTCTCACCCGCGATCTTGGCTTCGAGACTCTTGGGCACCGCCGTCTTCTTGAGGATGCCGAGGACGGCGATGGGATCGGTCGGTGAAATCAAGGCCCCGAACACGAAGCAGTAGGTGAACGGGATGTCGAGGCCGACCCACCCGGTGACGAGCCAGGTCGCGCCCGCCACCATCCCGGTCGACAGCAAGATGCCGACGGTGGCCAATGACCCGATCGCCCAGCGACGCCGAACGAGCTGCTCCAGATCGACATGCAGGGCTCCCGCGAACAGGAGAAAACCGAGCATGCCGGTCATGACCGTGTCGTGGAAATCGATGCGGGTGAGGGTGCCCCGCACGGACGGACCGATGGCGAGCCCCGGGACGACGGCATCCAGAGCCAGGGCCAGCAGCGACGCGACGAGCGCGATGACCAGCAGCCCGATCGTGTGCGGCAGGCGGAACCAACGATGATTCACCCATCCGCACACGGCGGCGAGACTCACCAGCAGCGCGACGACGTTGAACGCAGCCCGTAGAGACACGGCCGCTACCGGCGTTTGGTCGCCCGGGCGCGCGGTTTGCGCTTGGGCGGCTGGGCGGCCCGCGACCGGGCTTCGTCGAGCTCGCCGAGCGCGACGCTCCGCTCATGGGCGGCCATCACGGCCTTGGACAGCACGGCCCGAAAGGCCCCTTTGTCCAGCTGGTAGATCGCATCAGCCGTGGTCCCCCCCGGCGAGGTCACCATGTTGCGCATCTCCGCCGGGTGCACGGGCGAGCGCTCCGCGAACATCGCCGATCCGCGCACGGTCTGGATGACCATCTCCTTGGCGTCGTTCCGGGACCAGCCGAGATGCACCGCGGCGTCGATGAGCGCTTCCATCAACATGAACACGTAGGCTGGACCGCTCCCGCTCACCGCCGTCGCCTTGTCGAGAAACGACTCGTCGTTCACATAGAGCTGCTTACCGAGCGCGCCGAGCACCGCGCCAGCCTGTTCCCGTTGACGGTCGGACACGGAATCGGTGGCGGTCCAGACCGTCATCCCTTCGCCGATCTGGGCGGGCGTGTTCGGCATCGTGCGGACGATAGCGGGATGGCCCAGACTCGACGACATCGACGCGATCCGCGCCCCGGCGACGATGGAGATCACGAGGCTGTTGCGCCGAAGGGCTCCATTCAGATCGGCGCACACCGCGGCCAGCACCTGCGGCTTGACCGACAAGACGACGATTCGCGCCTGACGGACCGCCGCGCGGTTCCCCGTGGTGGTGCGCACGCCGAACTGCGACTGCACTTCGTCGAGGCGCTCCTGGTGGAGGTCGGAGGCGGTGATCGCCTCCGGCTCGACCAGCTGATGCCGGAGCAACCCGCCGATCATCGCCTCACCCATCGCCCCGGCGCCGATGAAGGCGATCGGGGCGTCACTCAGAATCGAAGACCGTGCCACTCGTCACCGTTCCTTTCCGAAAGCCGAGCCACCTATGTTACCCGCCGCGGCTCCGGGTATCCTTAGCGGTCTGGACGGACCTCCGTCGAAGTCCCGCTTCAACGCTCAACCCCGGGCCGGCGAGGGGCTTGGGGCGGAGCCCCATCTAGACAATGGACCCTCTTACGCACACGCTGACGGGCGCCTCACTGGCGCAGACCCGCTTCGGGCGGGTACCGCTTGGCACCACCACCCTTGTCATCGGCGCGAACCTGCCGGACGTCGACGCGGCGACCTACTTCATCGGCAGCGACGTGGCGCTTCTGGTGCGCCGGGGGTGGACGCACGGCGTCCTGGCGATGGCCATCCTGCCGCTGCTCCTGGGCTGGGCGATGCACCTGGTGGACAGGGTCCGGTGTCGGCGCAACCCCGAGGCGACGCCGGTCCCGATCGGGCGAGTCATGGCGTTGTCCTATGTCTCGGTGCTCTCCCACCCTGCGATGGACTGGCTGAACACCTACGGCGTCAGGCTGCTCATGCCGTTCAGCGGCGAGTGGTTCTACGGTGACACCTTGTTCATCGTCGACCCCTGGGTATGGCTGTTACTCGGTACGGTCGCGCTGATGGCGCACAGCCGAGACCGACTGTCCGTTGCCGCCTGGATCGCCCTCGGGGCGATGACGACGCTGCTCGTGCTTGGAGTGCCGGGGGTGCCCGATACGGTCCACCTGGGGTGGCTGGCGGGGTTGGTCACGCTCGCCGCGATACGGATCCGAGGCACGGCTTGGCCACTACCCAGACTCGCGACCCTCTGCCTGGGCGCGGCGCTGCTCTACGTCGGCGCCATGGTGACCAGCTCGCAACTCGCGCGAGCCCGGGTGGTCGACTGGGCCCGCGACCGGGAGATCGAGCCGAGACGGATCATGATGAGTCCGGCGCCCGGCAACCCGATGGCCAAGTCGATCATCCTCGCCGACGATCGGCACTACCACCGCGTGTCGTTCGTCTGGGGAGAGGGCATCTCTCCCCTCGGCCCCGAGGTGCCGATCGGCGATGACCATCCAGCCGCGACGGCGGCGCTCGCGTCCCCGGCGGTACGAGGCCTGGCTACGTGGAGCCGGCTGCCCGTCTACCAGGTCGAGCCGATGGCTGGCGGCTACCGGGTTCAGGTGGGCGACATGCGTTTCGGCAGCGTTACCGTCGAGCTCGACGACGAACTACGGGTGCGTTGAGACCGTTCACTCCAGGTCTGGCGCGTAGCTGCCAAAGCTCCAGACGTGTCCCTCGGGGTCACGCGCCGCGTATTCCTTCGACCCGTAGGGCGTCTCCTCGAGCCCGACGATGATCTCGGCCCCCGCCGCCTGAGCCCGGTCGTGGTGCGCGGTCACGTCGTCGACATGCACGTAGAGCGCCTGCGTCACTCCTCCCAGAGTCTCCGGGCTGCGCAGCTGCAACTCGTCCTCCTGGGCGGAGCCAATCATCACCACGCTGCCGCCATAGCGGAGCTGAGCGTGCGAAATCGTCCCCTTGGGCCCGGGCACGATCATCTGCTTCTCGAACCCGAATACCCGTGACAGCCACTCGAACGCGGCTGGCGCATCCTCGTACCGCACCACGGGGAACACCCGTGGAGTCGAACGTTCACTCATGGCCTCCATCCTGTCCAGATCTCACGAAAAAGTCACGCGTGACCAGCGTCGGCCGAGGTTCCGTCACCACGGCATAGCATCGGACGATGCCTTCTCTTCGCTACCTTCATGTTGATGTCTTCACCCGCCGCGCGCTTGCCGGCAACCCGCTGACCGTCTTTCCCCAGGCCGAGGCCGTGTCGCCCCGCCTCATGCAGCAGGTGGCCGCGGAGATGGCCTTTCCCGAGACCACGTTCGTGCTGCCCCCCGAGGACCCGACCACCGAGGCTCGAGTCCGGATCTTCACGCCGCAGAGAGAGCTGACGATGGCCGGCCGACCATCGGCACCGCGTTCGCCCTGGCGGCGGAAGGACGGCTGGAGCCCGTCAACCGGTCCACGGTCTTCGGCCTCGGCATCGGTCCGACCGAGGTCACGCTGGAGTGGGCGGGCGAGGAGCTAACCTTCGCCTGGATGCCATCGTCCGTGCACACGGCTCGCTGTTCTGGAAAGTGACGTATTGCCAGCCGCCGGCCGCCGAAGGCTACGCCACGGCCATGCTCTTCACCTTCGACGAGTATGGACTCGGTCGCGGGGGCCGCGACTGCGCTACAGCGGCGAGCGAGGCGGTCGGCCGCGGCACCCCCTAAACCTCGCTATATCGGCGACCTTCCGTCGTGGGCGCCGTCCTTGCCGTCCACCTTCAGGAGCGTGTTCCTGAGCTCGTCGTGCGTGCAGCCCCCTTCTCCACCATCAGCCGCTGCAGTGTCTTGGTCGCGAGCGCCAGCTCTCCCATCGCCCGCTCCAGCCGCTGCGCGTCGACTGAGCCGCCCTGGTTGATGCGCGCCGCTTCGAGCCGCGCCTCCATCGCCTCTTTCCGCGCCTCATCGATCTTGCTGTGTTGATAGATGTCGAAGATCCAGTTGGTCAGTCCCATCCAGTCCTCCTACCGCTCCATATACGGTCTGGCGCATCAAAATCTTCGTGCCCTGGTGTGGCACTATCTCGGGGATGCGGAGCAGCTTCTGTCTCATCGCGCTGGCTGTAGCCCTCGCCGCCTGCGGCGCTCCCCCACCCGCCTCGGAGCCGGCAGCCCCGGGACCGCCGAACATCGTCATCATCACCGCCGACGATCTGGGCTACGGCGACCTCGGCGTGTACGGTCATCCGAACATCCGCACCCCGCACCTGGACCGGATGGCGACGGAGGGACAGCGGTGGACGAGCTTCTACTCACAAGCGCCGGTCTGTTCGCCAAGTCGGGCCGCGCTGCTGACCGGGCGGATCCACCTGCGGAGCGGCATGTTCGGACGCCAGCAGGGGGTGTTCTTCCCGGACTCGCACGCCGGGCTCCCGGCTGGAGAGGTGACGCTGGCCGAGGCGCTCCGCGACGCTGGCTACGCCACCGGGATCATCGGCAAGTGGCACCTGGGCCACCTACCGGAATACCTTCCCACCCGTCACGGCTTCGAAACATGGTTCGGGATCCCCTACTCGAACGATATGGACTGGAACCTTCCGGAGGGCATGGCAAACCGGACCGCCTACTTCAACCCGGAGGTGGCGTACTGGCAGGTGCCTCTGATGCGGGACGAAGAGGAGCTCGAGCGCCCGGCCGAGCAGCGGACCGTGACCCGTCGCTACGGCGAGGAGGCGGCCGCCTTCATCAAACGGCACCAGGGCCAGCCGTTCTTCCTCTATCTGCCCCACACCATGCCGCACATGCCGCTCTTCCGCTCCGCCGCCTTCGAGGGACACAGCGCGGGCGGTATCTACGGCGACGTGATCGAGGAAATCGACGACGCGGTGGGGATGGTGCTGGACACCCTCGACCGACTTGGCCTGAGCGAGAACACGCTGGTGGTCTTCACCAGCGACAACGGTCCCTGGACCAGCTTCGATACGCACGGCGGATCGTCCGGCCCGCTCCGGCACGGCAAAGGGACCACCTTCGAGGGTGGCATGCGAGTGCCCGGCATCTTCCGGTGGCCCGGACGGATCGAACCCGGCGTGACCAACGCCATCGGTTCAGGCATGGACCTGTTCACGACCGCCATCGGGCTGGCCGGAGGCGAGGTGCCCACCGACCGGCCGATCGATGGGGTCGACCTGAGCCCGGTGCTCTTCGATTCGCCCGACGTGGCAGGACCACGACGGACCATGGCTTACTACCGGATGGGCGAGCTATTTGCCTTCCGGCAGGGCCAGTTCAAGGTGCACTTCGTCACCCAGGGCCGCTACGGGCTTCCTCCAGAGCGGACGGATCACGATCCGCCGCTGCTATTCGATCTCAGCGTGGACGTGGGAGAGCGGTATGACATCGCGGCCGAACGGCCGGAGGTGCTGGAAGAGATGCTCGCCGCGGTCGAGGCGCATCGGGCCCAGATGACCGCTGGCGAACCGCTGTTCGATCTACGGGGCTCGTAGCGCCGGGCAACCAGGCCTGGCGCGGCATCGGGCCAGGGCAGACGAGGGAGGAACGAGCATGTCGGATGAGGGACTGCGCCGATCGCTGGCCGAACTCCACGCGGAGCTCGACCGGCTGAAAGAAGAAGAAGAAGCGGACGTGCGAGCCCGTCTCGATCGCCTGGCGGCCGCGGTCGAGACCAGGCTCGATCGACCGGACGACGCCACCCACCACCACTCCCTGTTGTCTGACCTTCGTGAATCGGTCCTGTAGCTCGAGGTGTCCCACCCGAGCGCCACGGCGGTGCTGAACCGCATCATGGCCGCGCTCGGCAACCTCGGCGCATAGCCGCGAAGAAGCCCGGCCTGGGCGCACAAGAGGTTCACCGCCCACGGCTAGCGATAGCGGTCGTTGAGGCCGACCCCGTCCGCGATCATCGGCAAGACCTTCTCGAGACGCTTCGCCCGGGTTTCGGCCCGCTTCGCCCCGGCCACATGATCGGCATACTCACGCTATTTTGAGAGGGACAGCCCCTCGAACCCGGCCGTCGCTTTCTTGCTCTTCTTCAGCGCCCCGACAAGCTCGGCCGGCAAGACGAGCGGCTTGCGGCGCACGGGCTTGATGACCTGACCCGCCTCCTGCAGCGCCACCGCCTCCTTGACGTAGGCCTTGATGCGGCCCGCCTTGATCTCGCGCTTGCTGGTGAACCGCCACTGGCGAAGCGCCTTCGTGGTGCCTTCCTGGGCGTTGATGAGGACCCCGTCTGAATCCTCGAGCAGAGCCCCCTGGTGGAACCACAGCGCCACCCACTCCTTGAAAGCGCCGATGCCGACGACCTTTTTGCCGTCGTGGGGGTAGGCCGGGGCGCCCCACTTGACGGTCTCCTCGAGCACGGTTCCGTTCAGGATCTCCCGCAGGCGGACCAGCTCGTCCCGCCAGCGATCCGCGCCGGCGATGTACTCGTCGATCGTTCTGTACCGCTTCATTCCTAGAAGACCGCAATCGGATTGAGGGGTGATCCGGTGCCGCCGTCGACTGGAATCGGTCCTGCCGTCAGCATGAACTCCCACCGGCCTTCTTCGGCCGCCGCCTCAGCCAACGCCTCCAGGTCCATGTTGTCGAAGATGTTGGTCCCAAAGCCGGCAATCAGCATGGTGTGCACCGGCTGACCGACCCCCTCGACCATCGACGGCATCACATCGGTGGCAACGTCGCTACCCACCAGCGCCACTCCCCGCTCCTTGATCCAGGGGAGGACCGACGCATGGAGCCCGGCGCTGTTGCCCGAGACCTGGAACGGCCCCTGCTCGGCCCGAAGCGCCCACCGTCCTGTCCGGACGAAGATGGCGTCCCCGGGCGATACCTGCACCCCGGCCATCTCTTCCCACGCCTCGATGTCCTCGATGTAGATGGGGGTCTGGGGCTCGAGATAATCGACGCCCTTCAACCTCGGAAGGTCGAGGAGGATGCCCCTGGTGATGATGCCCTGCTTGAGGTTTTCGATGCCCAGCTTGCCGCAGCCCTCGGGACTGCTCTCGGACGGATCGATGTCGTTGTACATCCGGTCGTTCCAGAGGAAATGACACAACGAGTCGATGTGGCTCACGCCATACCCGTGATAGGTGAACTCGAAGGTGTCGCTCCGAAAGGTGCGCCCCATCGTGTGGTTGAACGCGGCGTCGGGATTGTCGACGAACTCGTCCTTCATCGGGTTGTGCGACAGAGAGACCGTTCGTCCACTTTCCACCAGGGCGGCGGCTTCCCGGGTCTTCTCCGGCGTGACCAAGTTCATCGTCCCGAGCTGATCGTCCGCTCCCCAACGGCCCCAGTTGTTCAGCTCCTGGAACATGGCGTCGAACTCTTCGACGTTTCGGGGGCGCCGCGGCTCCTGGCTGTCGACTGACGTCCCGCACCCGAGGAAACCGACGATCACGCTGCACGTGGCGATGACGAGAACTGCCTTGCGGGTCATGACTCGCTCCTTGCTCGACTAGCGATAGTAGATGTGTCGGCCGATCTGGGTGGTCTTCTCCCGTTCGACGCGCCAGGGCACCCGGCGCAGGGAGACGGCATGGAAGAACAGCGCTCCCCCGGTGGGATCCGCGGTGAGGCCGGTCAGCAGGTCGCGGGCGGCCCGACTCGCTTGCCGCCAGACGCGGCCGTTGTACGGCGTGTCCGACTTGCCGTCGCACCAGTAGCTGAACTGACAGCCGCGTCTCTCGCCACCCTGCCGGATCACCTGGCAGACCCCAGAGGGAAAACCGGGATGCGCCATCCGATTCAGTACGACCCAGCCCACGGCGAGCATGCCCTCCCGTTGCTCGATGCCCGCTTCGAAGTACATGGCCTGCGCCATGCACCGATGAGCATCGGGACTGTAGGTAGCTCCGCCGCCAGTCGATTGGGCCGCGACGAGGGTGGCAGAAAGGACGAGGGCCAGCAGCAAGAACACGGCGCCCCGGACGGACGCTCGTCTGCGCATTGCGGCCAAGTGTACCCAGAGGCGCTGGGAGAAGCGAGCCTCGCCCTAGAGCGAGTACTCGGGAGCCAGACCGGTCGCATCGGTCAGCGCCCGCTGGAGCCGGGTCAACCCCTCGCGGAGGTCGACCGTCCGGCGTTCGGCCGCCGAATACGCCGCATCGAACACATCGCGCTCGCTTCGGGCCCGATCGAGGGCCATCTGGGCCGTAATCGCGAGGCTGACGAGGAAGATCGCCCCAACGCCGGCAAGTCTCGTATCATAGCGTATGGTATGACTCGACTCTCACTGCGTCTTTCGACCGCCCTGATCCTCGCCAGCGCACTCGCCCTGGCGCTCCCGTCGTCGGCCGCCGCCCAGGAGGGCGAGAACTGGCCGGCGTTCCGAGGCAGCGACGCCGTCCCTGTCGCGGGCGACGACGCCCGCCTGCCCGTGTCCTGGAGCGACACCGACAACGTCGTCTGGCAGGCCGCCGTGGACGGGCTCGGCTGGTCGTCGCCGGTGGTGTGGGGCGACCGCATCTTCCTGACCACGGTCGTCAACGACGGTGAGCTGGCGGAGCCACGAATGGGTCTGTACTTCCCGTTCGGCTCGCCCGAGACTAACAACGACCCACGATTCGAAGCACCCGGGCCTGGCGACCTGATGGAACGGGAGGAGGAGGACCATCACTGGCTGGTCCAGGCCTTCGACTTCGATACGGGCCGGCAGCTGTGGAGCACGGAAGTCCACGCCGGACCGCCCGACTTCGACCGACACCTCAAGAACACCTACGCGTCGGCTACACCGGTCACCGATGGTGAGCGGCTGTACGCTTACTTCGGCAACGTCGGCGTGTACGCCCTCAGCCTGGACGGTGAGCTGCTGTGGGAACGAACCTTCGAAGCGGCTGACACGCGACTGGGTTGGGGCCCGGCCGCCTCGCCCGCGCTCCACGGCGACCAGTTGTTCATCGTCAACGACAATGACAACCAGTCGTATGTGGTCTCGCTCGATACCGCGACAGGCGAGGAGCAGTGGCGCGCCGACCGCGACGAGGGCACCAACTGGTCGACGCCGTTCGTCTGGGAACACGACGGCCGAACGGAGCTCATCACCGCGGGCAGCGACCGCGTCCGCGCGTACGACCTCGACGGCAACCTGCTGTGGCACTTCACCGGTCTGAACACCATCTCGATTCCACAACCGTTCAGCGCCAACGGTCTGCTGTATGTCACATCGGGGTACGTCGGTGACCAGGTCCGGCCGGTCTTCGCCATCCGCCCCGGCGCGTCGGGCGACATCACCCTCGCCGACGGCCAGACCAGCAACGATCACATCGTCTGGTACCAGAACCAGGCGGGTCCGTACCATCCGACGCCGCTGGTCTACGGGGACTACTACTTCACCCTGCTTGACCAGGGCTTCTTCACCGTGCACGACGCCAACACGGGCGAAGAGATGTATTTCACCGAACGACAGGTGCTGAGCCAGGAAGTACGGCGTCGCGTCGCGCGAGGTACCGGAGGCTTCACCGCCTCACCGTGGGCCTACAACGGGAAGATCTTCGTGCTGAGCGAGGACGGCGATACCTACGTGCTGGATCCGGAGAACAACTTCGACCTGGTGGGAACCAATTCACTGGGCGAGGTGGCGATGTCGAGCCCGGCCATCCTACGTGGCAGCCTCATCATCCGCACCCGCTCGTCGCTCTGGCGCCTGTCCGCGAAATAGGGTTTCGGGCGGGGCATCCCGCCTGCCGGCGTTGCGTCGTCGGTCACAGGGCCCTCGGCAGTTCCACCCCACACGCCTGGAACTGCGTAGCAGTCCGGCTTGAGCTCGGCCACCTCGACCCTGAACCTCGGGCTGCTCCGGGTGCCCGAGATCGTGATCGGCACCACGGTGCCGGCGGATTCCTCTCCTCGCTGAAACAGCGGATCCAACAGGCGCACCCACGGCGCAACCAGCTCCGGCAGGCGCTCGGTGGGCACCAGCTGCGACGCCGCACGGTCCAGGTGCAGCTCACCACCGAGGTCGAGCGCGCCGTCCCGCAGCCCGTAGGTGCCACCGAGTCGCACGGCCATCCCCCGGAATCGAGAAGCTGATTCGGGGAAACTCGAGCCGCGCCTCGGACATCGCGAACACGCCCGCCAGGTTCGAGACCACGCTGGTCCCCGCCTCTCCGCCGCTGGCCGGGGCCCCGCCGCCGATCCGGCTGATCTGGCTCAGCGTCTTCTGCACGTCGAGGTTCGAGAAACGCGCCTCGTCGATGACGAACTCTCCATCGAGCAGCATCTTCTCGATCACCGGACGATCGTCTCCGGGTGGAATCTCCAGCCGCGTCGTCAGATCAATCCGTCCGGTCAGCGGAGGCGTGTCCCCTTTCAGCGTGAACCGCACCAGATCCTCGATCCGGGCGTCGTCGGTGGTGACGTCGACGATCACGCGGCGACCATCCACCTCGTCGACCCTGACGACCTCGCCGGTGGTGTCGAGCACCGAATCGAGAAAGCGGGTCAACACCGAACGGAGCTGGACATCGCCGCCATCGTCGCCGACCCCGACCTCGAACGTCACGTCGAGCGGAACCACTTCTCCCGCCGTGACCTGGAAGTCCGGAATGGCCGCCTCGCCCTCGGCCTCGATCTGGCCGAAGGTCCCGCCGAAACTGCCAGTCGAATCGAGCAGTCCGGCAATGCCGTTGAACTCGCCCAGATCCGCCTGGGTGAACTGGTAGACGCCCGAGATCGGCGTGTCAGCGACCCGACCTCGATTCCACGGGCCGAAACGCCCGCGGGTCTCAACCTCGCCAATCGGCTTCGGGTTCGTCAACGCGGCGGCAAACCCGACCTCGCGGTCGAGCGCCAGCGAATCCAGCGTGAGCCGGTGGATGTCGAACACTCGAGGAGCGTTGGCCGGACTCGACGAACCGATCTCGAGCGTGACCCGGTCGGCGACAAGCTCGTCGATCACCATGGGCGTCCCGGTCGACGGCGGCTCGGTGGATGGAGCAACCACCGCCGACGTCGGCTCCTCTTGTCCTTCAGCGTCCGGTCCTCCGCGAGCGATGTGTACCCGGAGCTCTTCGAGCCGGATGGAGGAGATGCGACGGGGCGACGCCCGGAGGTCGCGGAAGCTCGCATCGAGACTGAAGGCGCCGAGCTCCACCAGGGGGGGGGCACGCCGGGCCGGTCGTTGCCCACCACGATGCCCTCGCCCTCCAGATGCAATGCCGGCGTGAACGACCAACCGAGGCCGGCGATCTCGACCTGTCGGCCGGTACGTTCGGTGAGGAACGAGGATAGATCCGCGGCCACCCGGGCGGGCAGCCCGAAGAAGTAGACCGAGCCGGCGGCCACCGCGGCCAGGGCCAGCGCCAGGAACGCGAGCAGGAGCTTCTTCATGGAAAACGCCGAGGCGCTGATTATTGCGAGGCGACCGGGCCGTATCTGCGATACTGCGTCGAGATACCGATTGGGCCGGGGCCGTCGACTGGCAACCGTTCGAGAGGACACCATCGTGCTACATCGATTCATCGTGACGTTGCTCGTGACCGGCCTCGCCTCGGCCAGTGTGGCGCTGGCGCAACCGACGGCCGAGGGCGCCGCCGTGTATGCCGCGAGCTGCGCGCGGTGCCACGACGACTCGTTGCCCCGCATGCCAACCCGCGACGCGCTGCGCGAGCGCTCGGCCCAGCAGATCCAGCAGGCGCTCACCTCGGGAGCCATGCGGCAGTTCGGCGCCGCGCTGACCGCCGGTGAGCGCCGGGCCGTCGCCGAGTTCCTCGCCGAGGAGCCGAGCGGGAGCCTCGACTCGCCGCTCGCCGCCCTCCCCGAGAGCGCATTCTGCTCGGCCGACGCCGCGCCCGCCATCGACCTGTCCGGCACGGCCTGGAACGGATGGGGCGTCGATCTATCGAACAGCCGCTATCAGCCGGAGCCTGGGCTCACGGCCGATGACGTGGAACGACTCGAGCTGAAGTGGGTCTTCGCCTTCCCGGGGGTCACCGATTCGGGATCAGCCGCGGCGATCGTCGGCGACCGGACGCTGGTCGGCACCCGTAGCGGACTCGTCTACTCACTCGACGCCGCCACCGGATGCGTCCACTGGGTGCACGAGGCGCCCGCCTCGGTCCGCACCGCCATCTCCGTCGGTCCAACGGCGGGCGGGGGCTACACCGCCTACTTCGGAGACGCGCTGGCGACCGCCCACGCCATTGACGTCGAGACCGGGGACCTCCAGTGGTCGACCACCGTCGAGGACCACCCGGCATCGCTGCTCACCGGTTCGCCGACCCTGCACGACGGCCGCCTCTACGTGCCGGTCTCGTCGCTCGAAGAGGTCTCGGCCGCCGACCCCCGCTACGAGTGCTGCACGTTCCGGGGCAGCGTCGTCGCGCTCGACGCGGCGACCGGCGAGCAGATCTGGAAGACCTTCGTCATACAGGAGGAGCCGCAGCCGACCCGGATCAACGCGGCCGGCGCCCAGAACTATGGTCCGTCCGGCGCCGGCCTCTGGTCGGCGCCGACCCTGGACCCGGACCGCAACCTGCTCTACGTGGCGACCGGGGACGCCTACTCGGACCCGGCCGCCCCCGAGAGCGACGCCGTCATCGCGATGTCCATGGACACCGGGGAGATTCAGTGGATCAACCAGACGACCGAGGGTGACGCGTTTACGGTCGCCTGCGTCAGCGGGCTGATTCCCGGACTACCCAGCGGCGACAACCCGATCATGCGAGCGAACTGCCCCGAGGCGAACGGTCCCGACGTGGACTACGGCAGTGCTCCCATTCTCATCACGCGCGATGGCGAGGACCTGTTGCTGGCCGGCCAGAAATCCGGCGTGATGTACGGGATGCGCCCCGAAACTGGAGAGATCGTCTGGGAGACTCGAGTCTCCGAGGGCGGGATCCTCGGCGGCATCGAATGGGGCTTCGCCTCCGACGGGACCAACGTGTTCGTGTCTCTGTCCGACGCCATCGAAGCGCCGCCCGGCGAAGCTGGGGGCGTCACGGCGCTCAACGTCGACGACGGTGAGGTCGTCTGGCATGCCCCACCGGTGCAGGACACGTGTGGTGGCCGAAAAGGCTGCCACACGGCGCAGCCGGCCGCGATGACGCTGATCCCGGGCGTCGCGCTCGCCGGGAGCCTCGACGGACACCTCCGGGCACACGCCGTCGACACCGGCGAGGTGATCTGGGACTTCGACACCGGACGGGAGTTCACGACGGTGAACGGTGTCGAGGGACGGGGCGGCGCGATCAACGGCGCCGGACCGACCGTCGCCAATGGGATGGTCTACGTCGTGTCCGGCTACGGCGCCTTCGGCTTCATGCCGGGGAACCTCCTCTTCGCGTTCGGCGTGGAGTAGGAACGCTGGCCCGCCGAGCCTACTCAGGTCGCGGCACTATAATCAGCACTCTTCAGGCCTTGGCCTAGGAGTAGCTGATGCATCTCGGCATTCGACCGGTGTTTCGTGTCTGGCTCTGCGGGATGGCCTTCGCGTTGGGTTCACCGACGACCGGAGCCGCCCAGGTCCCCGACGGGGAATGGCACGCCTTCGGGCGCGATCCCGCCAACTCCAAGTACTCCCCGCTCGACCAGATCACGGCGGAGAACTTCACCGATCTGGAACTGGCCTGGAGCTGGGACTCGCTGTCGCAGGCGGTCGTCGCCGAACGGGAAAACATCCGCCCCAGCGCGTTCATGTCGTCGCCACTCATGGCGAACGGGTTGGTCTATGTCAGCACCGCGCTCGGACAAGCCGCCGCGGTGGACGCCGGAACCGGCGAACTGGTCTGGTCCTACGACCCGCGCATCTACGACTACATGGAGCGCCCGCCCAACATGGGCTGGCGGCATCGAGGGCTGACCTACTGGGCCGACGATGAAAGTGACGACACCCGCATCTTCTTTGCGAACCACGACCTCAAACTGGTGGCGCTCGACGCGAGGACCGGCGCGGTCGACCCGGACTTCGGGGAGAACGGCTACGTCGACCTGACGCAGGGATACGAGCGTGAGGTCGACACCACCCGGATGACCTACTCGTCACCGGTGGCGGTGGCTAGCGACACCATCATCGTCGGCAGCATCGTCCAGGACACCAACATTCGGCTCCGCGAGGCGCCACCCGGGCACGTCAGGGCCTACGACGCCCACACCGGCGCGATGAAGTGGATCTTCCGGACGATTCCCCAAGGAGATGACTTCGGGGTCGACAGCTGGGGGAACGAGTCGTGGCGCTACAGCGGGCACAGCAACGTCTGGTCCTACATGGCCGTGGACGAAGAGCTCGGCCTGGTCTATCTGCCGACCGGGACCCCCTCGAACGACTGGTATGGCGGGATGCGCCCCGGCGACAACCTGTTCGCCGAGAGCATCGTCGCCGTCGACATCGAGACCGGGCAGCGCGCCTGGCACTTCCAGGCGATTCACCACGGTCTCTGGGACTGGGACTTCCCCACCGGCCCCAACCTGCTGGACCTCAACGTCGACGGCCGCGACATCAAGGCGATCGCCCAGGTCAGCAAGCAGGCGTTCACCTATGTCTTCGACCGGGTCACCGGTGAGCCGGTGTGGCCGATCGAGGAACGACCGGTGCCGCAGGGCGACGTGCCTGGCGAGTGGTATTCACCCACGCAGCCGTTCCCGACAAAGCCGGCGCCGTTCGACCGGCAGGGCATGAGCATCGACGACGTGATCGACTTCACGCCGGAGATCCGCGCCGAGGCGCTCGAGATCATCGAAAGCCGGGCCCGATTTGGCCCGATCTTCTCGCCTCCGGTGCTGCGCGGGACCGGCCTGCCCTTCATCCAGGTGCCGGGCGCCGGCGGCGGCGCCAACTGGCAGGGTTCGGCCGTCGACCTCGAAACCGGCCAGCTCTTCGTCTCGTCGTCCAGCACGCTGATCCTGGTGGACCTGATCAAGTACGACCCACCGGCCACGATCGGCTACTTCACCGATCCGTGGGGCACCGGGCTGACCGGCCCCGCCGGACTGCCGCTCTTCAAGCCGCCCTACAAGCGGGTCACGGCGATCGACCTGAACACCGGCGATCACGACTGGCAGACCCCGCACGGAGACGGCCCTCGGAATCACGAGTCGCTGGCGCACCTCAATCTGGGTCCACTGGGCGGCGGTGGTGGCATCAGCTCGGGACCGCTGGTAACCCCGACGCTCCTCATCATGAACCACGGGGGACGGGGCTACGAGGACGTCAACCAGAGCTCGCGAACCGTCAGCGCCTACGACAAGGCCTCGGGCAACCACATTGGCTCGGTGGACCTGCCACTGGTCCCGGCCGGCAATCCGGTGACCTACCAACACGAAGGCACACAGTATCTGGTGATCGCGGGTGGCACCGGCGGGGAGGCGCGGCTGTTGGCGTTGGCGCTTCCGTAGGAACGAACATGGCGGACAGGATCGGTATCGAGGAGTTGAAGGGGCAGGGCGTCGTGGCCCTGGTGTCGGGCGGTCTCGACAGCGTGACGTTCACTCGCTGGGCAAGCGACCACGGGGTGCGGGTGCATTGCTGCACCGCCGATCTCGGTCAACCCGACGAGGAGAACATCGACGACATCGAGACCCGGATGCGGGCGGCCGGGGCGGCGACCTTCACCCTCGTCGACGGGCGACGGGCGCTGGCTGAAGCCGGGGTGCTGTTGGTCATCTGTGGGGGAGCCTACGAAGGTGGTTACCTGAACACGACGGGCATCGCGCGCGCCGTGACCACCCGCAAGGCGCTCCCGGTGCTTCGGGACCACGATGTCGACGTGCTGTCACACGGCGCGACCGGTCGGGGCAACGACCAGACCCGTTTTCAGCTCTACGCGAACATGCTGGACCCCAACATTCGGGTCTATGCCCCGTGGCGCGACCCGGCCTTCCTGACCGAGTTTCCGGGTCGATCCGAGATGATCGACTACTGCGAGTCGAAGGGTATCTCGGTCCGCGCCACCCGGGACAAGCCGTACAGCACCGACGCCAATCTCCTGGGCCTGACCCACGAGGCGGGAAAGCTCGAGCAACTCGACGTCGGGCCACGCTTCATCACGCCCCAGTTTGGCGTGCATCCGCATGACGCCCCCGACGAGACCACCCGCGTCGTGCTGGGCTTCAGCGGCGGCATTCCGGTCCGCGTCGACGGTGAACCTCTCGAACTAGTTCCGCTCTTCGGTCGGTTGAATCAGCTCGCCGGGCGCAACGGGGTGGGCATCGGGATTCACGCCGTCGAGAACCGATACGTCGGGATCAAGTCGAGGGGCGTCTATGAGCAGCCGGGGATGCAGCTCCTGCAGGTGGCCTACGACTACATCTATCAGCTGATCCTCGACCGGAGGTCACTCGAGCTCTACAAGACGCTCTCAAACATCGTGGGGCGACAGATCTACGAGGCGGCCTGGTTCCATCCCAGCACGGCGGCCGCCATCAGGGCGATCAGGTCGTTTTCCGATGGAATCGAAGGCGAACTGACCCTCGACATCTACAAAGGGCACGTCGACTTCGCCAAGGCGGAGTTCGATCACATCCTCTACTCTCCCGACGACGCGTCGATGGAGGGGGTCGGTGAGTTCGACCATACCGACGCGGAAGGGTTCCTCGGCGTGCTCGGGGTCTCGGCGCGCGGCCTCCACGCGTCCAAGCAGATTCGACTCGACGACTTCGACCTCTGAACCGACCGCCGCTGCTAGCGGGCGCGCTCGAATTCGTCGAGCGCGCCGGTCAGCAGAGCGAGACGCCAGGACCAGGTGTCGGGATCCGGCCAGGCTGGCGCCTCCCCCAGAAGGCGGCACAGCGCCCTGATCCGCCCTGCCGCCAGCAACGCCGTTGCGTCCCCCGGCGGGCCGGCCATCGCGCCCGCCGGTAGGCCGCGTCACAACCGGCTACAGTCTCGGCATCCCACCCCAGCACCAGGCAACCTAGATCGATCGCACCTGGTCCGATCGCCGCATCAGCCCAGTCGACCGGGCAGATGGACCCGTCGGGACGGAGCAGAACGTTGTCGGCGAAGTAGTCGCCGTGGACGACTGATGCGGCGGCGCCGGCCAGACAACCCGCGACCGCCGCCCCGCCACCGTCAGCAGGCGTATGAGCGGCGGCGCGCCGGGTCCAGCGCAGGGTCTCCTCCTCCGAGTCTTGTCGAAGAAACCTCAGCGTCGGTCGATTGACCAGATCCACTGTCTCGGCGTGGAACTGTCCGACCCAGGCGGCAGCCGACGCCATGGCGGCTTGCTCGTCGAGGGTGTAGTTGGCCTGGGAGCCGTCGACATACTCGAGCACCAGTGGCCCGCCCGGCCGGTCCGGCTCCTCCCGATACCGTCGGGGTGTCGGTGCACCCCGCGGCTCCAGCACATGCCGATACACCGAGGCCTCGTAGTCTGGCGATATGAGCGTGTGGTCCTGGTCGACGATGGCGTAACGGACAAAAAACACCTGCTCGTTGCCGGCCGCAACGCGGCACGCGACAACCTCACTGACCGAGTGCAGCGCTTTGCGATGCGGGACACGCTCGACGATCCGGAGCCACCGGCGGTGCAGACCATGCACCTGATGCCAGACGTCTAGTACTTCCATGGGGCTTCGCCCCAAACCCCACGCGGCGTTAGTGGGGCCCCATCGCCCCACGCCACGCCGCCGGGCGCGCTGTGCGCGCCCGGCTGGGCCAGTACCTCAACGGCCTGCTAGAGTCTTTGGAGATGTCCGGCGATCGTGCGCGCTACGTTCGGTTCGCGTGGGGAACCCTCTGGTTCACGCTCTTCGTCGTGGTCTGGGGCGGACTCGTGAGCGCGACCGGGGCCGGCGACGGCTGTGGCGACAGCTGGCCGCTCTGCGGCGAATTGCTCGCCGGGTCGGGCGACGTGTCTCGACTCGACACCGTGATCGAGCTGACCCATCGACTCACGAGCGGGATGGCGTTGCTCGCCGTGGTGCTCATGGTGGTCTGGGCCCGTCGCATCTACCCCATCGGTCACCGCGCCAGATTCTGGGCGAACGCCGGGCTGGCGTTCATGGTGATCGAATCGCTGATCGGCGCAGCACTCGTGGTCTTCAGGCTGGTGGACATGAACGTCTCGCTCGCCAGAGCGCTGATCCAGCCGGTGCACATGACCAATACCTATCTGCTAATGGGAGCCCTCGGGTTGGCCGCCTGGTGGGCGGAGTCACGCCGGCGGACCACCGGCGCCGAACCCCCGGCCGCGCGGCTGGTCGTCGGAGCCCTAGTCTTCGTCATCCTGCTGAGCATGCTCGGTACCACGGCGTCACTCGCCTCGACGGTGTTCCCATCGGAGTCCTTCGTCGAAGGAGTGAGAGCCGACTTCACCCGCGACGCTCACTACCTGATCCGGCTCCGGATCTGGCACCCCGTGCTCGCGCTCGGGTTCGGTGGATATCTGCTGTGGCTCGGCCGGCGACTGTCGGCTGGCCACGACGGCGGACCGCCCACCGAGTTTCACGTCGTCGCGGGGCTGTATGGGGTCGACCTGGCGGTTGGTGCGCTCGACGCTTTCTTGCTGGCCCCGATCGCAATACAGCTGCTTCATCTTCTTCTGGCCCACGCGGTCTGGATCGGACTGGTGGCGCTCTGGGTTCGGCTGGTGTCCGACTCCGGTGAATCGGATCGAGCCATCGCGGTTGGATAGGACGCCCGTATGAGCGTGACTGTCGGCGACCGCGTCGGACGCTACGAGGTGACCGCCCTGCTGGGCGAGGGCGCGATGGGGCAGGTCTACCGTGCCCGAGACGCCGAGTTCGGCCGCAACGTCGCCCTTAAGGTCCTGCCGCCGCTGTTCGCCGCCGACCCCGACCGGCTCGAGCGGTTCCAGCGTGAGGCGCAGTTGCTCGCCAGCCTCAACCACCCGGGCACCGCCGCGATCTACGGCAGCGAGGTGCTCGGGGAGGGACGGGCACTGGTCCTGGAACTGGTCGAAGGCCCCACCCTGGCGGAACAGATCGGGGCCGGACCTTGCCCGGTCGAGGACGCACTCCCGCTCGCGAGCCAGATCGCGGAAGCCCTCGACGCCGCTCACCGTGCGGGCGTCGTGCACCGCGACCTCAAGCCGGCCAACATCAAGGTCCGGCCGGACGGGACCGTCAAGGTGCTCGACTTCGGCCTGGCCACCTGGCAACTCTCGCGGCCTCCTGAACCGCTGCCTGCCTGGTTCTCCCTCAGCACGGGGCGAGAGGCGCCACCCTACATCGCCTCGGTCTCGGCCGACCTGGCGGTCGCGCCCGACGGCGCCACCGTCGCGTTCCTGACCGAGCAAGACGGTCAACGAGCGCTGCAGCTCAGAACGCTGGACACCCTGACTCCCACGACGGTGGTCGACACCGGCTCGCCGTTCAATCCGTTCTTCTCCCCCGACGGGGAGTGGCTCGGCTACTACGACTCCAGCGGTCCCGACCTGCAGCGGGTCTCGCTCTCGTCGGGCGCCGTGGTCACGATCTCCGATCTGCCGGGCAACCTGGCTGGCGCGGCCTGGGGCGAGGACGACAACATCGTGTTCGCGACGACGGACCAGGGCGGCGGCCTGTGGAGTGTGTTGGCCGACGGCGGCACACCCACGCGGCTCACCGCACCCGTCGCGACGGACGACGAGGTCAACCACCGGTTCCCACACATCCTGCCGGATGGCGCGGGCGTCCTGTTCACGATTACGCGCGGCGCCGGTGAACCACCCGATGTCGCGGTCCTGACCCCGAACGCCGAGAAATGGCGCGTGCTGACCTCCGGGGCAAACGCTCGCTATGCGGCGACGGGTCATATCGTCTATGGGACGGACGGATCGCTGCGCGCGGCGGGCTTCGACCTGGCCGCCGACGGATCACTCGTCTATCTCAGCGGCGAAGCTCGCGTGGCCGCCGAACGTTCGGTGCTACGAATCGGGCGCGACGGCTCACAGGCGCCGCTGACGGGCATACCGACCGGCGACTACGAGACCCTCCGACTCTCGCCGGACGGTGGACAGCTCGCGGTCGCGCTGGGCACGCCCGCCGACGTGTGGACCTTCGATCTGGACCGGGGCACCTTCACCCGGGTCACCACCAACGATGCCAACGACACCCAGCTGCTGTGGAGTGTCGACGGCGAGCGGGTCGTCTTCGCGTCAGACCGCGACCGACCGCTCGGGCTGTTCTCGAAACGAGCCGATGGCTCGGGCACGACCGAACGGCTGGTGTCGCGTGACGAGAGTTTCGTGGTGATCCCGGAAACATGGACCACCGGGGGACAGGACCTGCTCTTCACCGACGCGCTGTCAGGCGGCGGCCTGGCGACCGAGCGCAGCGAACGCGCCAATATCTGGGCGGTACCGTCCGACGGCGGCGGGGCGCCACGCACCATCATCGAGATGGCCTCGAACGAGGGCCATGCCGACATGTCGCGCGACGGTGGATGGCTGGCGTTTCATTCCGATCTCTCAGGTCGGCCCGAAATCTACGTCGACGCGTACCCGGAGTTGGGACAGCGGACCCTGATCTCGACCGAAGGGGGACGTGCGCCGGTCTGGTCGCCGGCGAGTGACGAGCTCTTCTGCCTGAGCCTGGACGGGACCAGGATCTACCGCGTCGCCCGCGCTGAGCATCGGACGCCCGGCCCTTGTCGCGGAGGGACCGTTCCTCCCGTCGCTCGGTCCCGAACGACCCTATGACGTCAGCCCGGACGGAGACTCGCTCGTGGTCATCGCGCGCGCCGACGCAGGCGCCGCGCGAGAAGGGCTCGACGTGATCTTCGTCCGACACTGGCTCGACGAGCTGGTCGATCTGGTGCCCCCGCGGTAGGCCCTCACACCGCGCGGCGCGGGTCGGACCGTCCACTACCGCTGGGAAACGCCCGTGCTGAGCGGAGCGGGAGTATAGTCCTCAGATGCGCCTGATCGTCGAGCTGATCGACCTGTACTCGCTGATCGTCTTCGTCGCGGTCGTGGTGTCCTGGATCCAGCTACCTCCTGGCAATCCGGTGGTCACGTTCGTGCGAACGCTGACCGAACCGGCCCTCGACCCGATTCGGCGCGTGATGCCGGACATGGGGGGCATCGACTTTTCGCCGATGGTGCTTCTCATCGGACTTCAGCTCGTGCGCGGTCTCTTCGTGTTCTAGTGCTTTGCTGGGGCTCGCCCCAAGTGTGATCCGGTCCCGCCTTGAGGGATAATCACCTGCAGGCTGCGGCAGCCTGAGGTGAAAGCCCGCTACATTCGAACGGCGCTGGATCTCGCGTGAGCGGCGCCGTTTCCGGTGCGACGCGGGATTTCACCTCGGGCTGCTCGCCTTCATCTACCAGACCCGTCCGGAGTACCCCAGGTTCACGAGAGGTTCCGCCGTGGCTGAAGAAACTGCTGTCACCGTAGTCGAAGACCCGCCCGCACCCGCCCAGCACACCTGCCGGAAGTGCAACCACGAGGTCGAAGAGGCCTCGTTCGCCCGCGAGCTCAGAGTGTGCGCCGGCTGCGGGCACCACAGCCCACTGACGGCACAGGAGTGGATCGACCACCTGGCCGACCCCGACACGTTCCGTGAGGTCGGCAAGCGGCTGTTCTCGACCGACCCGCTGGATTTCAGCGTGAGCGGCCCCTATCGGGAGCGGCTACGGGAAGCGGAACGCCGCACCGGCATGGCCGAAGCCGCCCTGGCCGGCGAAGCACGTCTCGACGGCCGGCCGGTCGTGCTCGTCTCCCTCGAGTTCGATTTCCTCGGCGGCACGATGGGATCGGTCGTTGGAGAGAAGGTCGCGCGGGCCTTCGAGGTCGCCACCCGCCGGCGTCTCCCGGTGGTCTCGGTCATCGCCAGCGGGGGCGCTCGGATCCAGGAGGGCATGCTGGCCCTGATGCAGATGGCGAAAACGGCCACCGCCGTCGCCGAGCATCAGGCGGCCGGGCTGCCGTATATCTCGGTGTTGACCAACCCCAGCTTCGGCGGCACGTTCGCCAGCTTCGGTTCGCTCGGCGACATCCTGATCGGCGAGCCCGGGGCGCAGATCGGCTTCGTCGGCGCCCGCGTCATCGAGGGCACGATCGCGGAGAAGATGCCGAAGTCCCAGCGTCGGGCGGAAGCCGTGCTCGAACGCGGCATGATCGACATGATCATCGAGCGGCCGCTGCTACGGAACCGACTCGCCGTCCTGGTCTCCCAGATGACCGCGGACGCCAGCGCGCCGTGGCCGCAGGTGCAGCTGTCGCCAACCCCCAAGTCGACCCGCACCCCGGCCGAGGTCATCGAGCTGGCGCGCACCCCGGCACGACCGAGGGCCGACGCCTACGTCGACAGGGTCTTCCAAGCCTTCAGCCAGCTGCACGGGGATCGTTGCTACGGCGACGACCCTGCCATCCTCGGAGGTATCACCAGCCTACAGGGGCACCCGGTGGTGCTCATCGCCCAGTGGGGGCAGATGATGCCGATGCCAGAGGGCTACCGGAAGGCACAGCGGCTGATGCGCCTGGCCGAGAAGTGCGGCCTGCCGGTGGTCACGTTCGTCGACACGAAAGGCGCGTTCCCGGGCTTGGAGGCTGAGCAACGGGGCATCGCCTTGACGATCGGAGAATGCCTGGGCCAGCTGGCGCAGCTGCCGGTGCCGGTCGTCAACGTCGTGATCGGGGAAGGTGGATCGGGCGGCGCGCTCGCGTTGGGTCTGGCCGACGTGATCCTGATGCAGGAGAACGCCATCTACTCGGTCATTGCGCCAGAGGGCGCGGCCGCGATCCTCCTGCACGATGCGGCACGGAGCGAGGAGATTCTGCCCGCACTCAAGCTGCGCGCGCACGACCTGCTCGAGCTGGGCGTCATCGACGACATCGTGCCGGAACCACCCGGCGGCGCCCACCGGGACCCGGACGCCGCGGCCCGTCAGGTAATGGAGCGAGTCGTGCATCACCTGGCGACGCTCTCGACGATCAAGCCGCGGAAGCTCGTCCAACGGCGCGCGGAACGCTATCGCTCGATCGGCCACTTCGAGCGTGGCATCGTGCACCGGGCGCGTGATATCGTCGCGCGGATCGGTCGAGGACAGTAACGTCGGTCGACGAATCGACCCCAAACGGTGGACAGGCGTCCACCCACCCAGTTCCTGGAGGGCAACATGCGGATGCGGAGCCTGTGTGCGCTCGCGGCGCCGGCATTCCTGATCGCGTCACTGCTGGCGGTGGCCCCAGCCACCACCCACGCGCAGGAAAGCGAGAACCCTTACACCACCCGGCTCGATGTCCGGATGGGTCAGCGTCTCTATCAGCAGCAATGCGGCCGCTGTCACGGTCAGGATGGCGGTGGGGGCGAGCTGGGACCGGCCCTCGACGAAGGATTCCGCAACGCCAGCACTGACGCCGGGCTGTTCCGGATCGTGCGAGAAGGCATCCCGAACTCGCAGATGATCGGCATCAGTCGCAACGCCACCGATCAGTCGGTCTGGATGGTGGTCAGCTTCCTGAACTCGCTGAACAACACCGTCGACGTCGACCTGCCGGGGAACGCGAGCAACGGCCGGCAGCTGTTCACCGGGAAGGGCAACTGCTCCGGCTGCCACATGGTGAGTGGCGATGGGGGACGACGCGGTCCGGAACTGACCGCGATTGGCAGCCGCCGCGACCCCGATGAGCTACGGGCGTCGCTCACCGATCCGAGTGAGGACGTCCCCCCGCGCTGGTGGACGGTACGCGTCACGCGCGAGGACGGATCCGTGGTCGAGGGGCTCCGGATGAACGAGGACACCTTCTCGCTCCGGATCATGGACGAGAACGAGGCGCTCTGGTCGTTCCTCAAGGGGAGCGTGCAATCGCATGAACGGATCAAGACCTCGATCATGCCGAGCGCCACCGACACGCTGACGGCCAGCGAGGTAGACGACCTGATCGCCTACCTCTTCTCGCTCAAGCGGGAGGACATCTAGCCATGCGACGACTCTCGATCCTGGTTGCTACCGCGACGCTGGTCGCCCTCCAGGTGCTGGCGCAGCCTGGCGGGGCCCCGTCGGCAGGTCCCGCGCTGACTCCGGTGACCTGGGAACGTCTGGTCAACGCCGAAGATGAGCCGGAGAACTGGCTCATGTACTCCGGCACCCTCGACAGTCAGCGATTCAGCAGGCTGGACCAGGTCGACCGCACGAACGTTGGTGACCTGGAGCTCAAGTGGGCGTATCAGATCCCACAGCTGGACCGGTCAGAAACGGTCCCCATCGTGGTGGACGGCGTCATGTTCATCACCGAGGCGCCGAGCAACGTCGTGGCAGTCGACGCCGCGACCGGCCGTCAGTTCTGGCGCTACAACCACCCGCTGCCCGACGACCTCCGAATCTGCTGCGGTCGCAACAACCGCGGCGTGGCGATTCTCGGCGAGACGCTCTACATGAGCACGCTCGACGCGAAGCTCGCGGCCATCGACGCGCGCAGCGGCAACCTCCTGTGGGCCTCTGAAGCGGCCGACTATCGCTCGGGCTACAGCAAGACCTCGGCGCCCCTGATCGTCAAGGACCAGGTCGTGACCGGCATCGCCGGCGGCGAGTATGGCATTCGGGGCTTCCTCGACTCCTATGACCCCGAGAACGGGGAACGGAACTGGCGGACCTACACCATCCCCGGCCCGGATCACCCCGACAGCCAGACGTGGGCAGGCGACTCCTGGCGGACGGGCGGTTCGCCAACCTGGCTCACCGGCTCGTACGACCCCGACCTCGACCTGATCTACTGGGGCACGGGTAACCCGGGTCCGGACTGGAACGGCGACGTCAGGATGGGCGACAACCTCTATTCCGACTCGGCACTCGCGTTGCGTGGAGACGGAGGCGGGATGGAGTGGTACTTCCAGTTCACCCCGCACGATGTCCACGACTGGGACGCGATCCAGATTCCGATCCTCGCCGACCTCGAGTTCGAAGGCGAAGAGCGGAAAGTGATGATGTGGGCCAACCGCAACGCATTCTTCTACGTCTTCGACCGGGAGACCGGTGAGTTCCTGCTCGGCAAACCGTTCGCCAAGATGACCTGGGCCGAGCCCGAGCTCGACTCGAACGGGCGGCCCATCAGGATCCCGAACATGGAACCGACCGCCCAGGGAGTGCTGGTCTCGCCACCGGTCGGTGGCGGCACGAACTGGTTCTCGCCCGCCTACAGCCCGCAGACCGAGCTGTTCTACGTGCAGGCGTTCGACGGCGAGGCGATCTACTTCAAGCGGGACGAGGAGTATGTC
>MDTE01172384.1_pt1 | contig 26135 bp, 27 predicted proteins | sample 811231 | NCBI WGS metagenome assembly MDTE01 (sample SAMN05326651, study PRJNA326480) | marine metagenome | isolation source: seawater | place: Indian Ocean: Red Sea | collected 2010
AAATGCCCGCGCAGCCGATAAGTCATCGCCTCGATGAGCTGCGGTCCGCCGCCGGCACGAATTTCCGCGACGGCCCGCGAAACCGTACGGTCAACCTCGAACAGGTCATTACCATCGATGGTTGTCGCCGGCATCCCGAAACTTGCGGCTCGCCCAGCGATTCCCTCCCCGGCTGTAACCAGCCGCGTCGTAGTCGTCGCCGCGATCTGGTTATTCTCGCACATGAACAGGACAGGCAACTCGTATACCTTCGCCCAGTTGAGCGCCTCCATGAAGGGCCCTCGGTTGATCCCGCCGTCGCCGATGAAATTCACGACGATCCGGTCCTCGCCCAGAAGTCGGATCGCCTGCGCTGCGCCGACCGACATGGTGCAATTATCCGCTATAACACCGTTGGCCCCCAGCATTCCGACAGAGAAGTCGGCAATGTGCATCGAGCCGCCCTTGCCGTCGCTGGTGCCGCCGACGCGCCCGAAAAGTTCAAGCATCATCGCGCGCGGGTCTGCTCCCTTGGCGATCGAATGACCATGCCCGCGATGGTTGCTGGTCAGATAGTCGTCGTCGCGCAGGTTCGCGCAGACACCAACAGCAATGGATTCCTCACCGATATACTGATGGACCGATCCCCGCACATAGCCGGCATGGAAGGCTTCTCCCGCCGCTTCCTCAAAAGCACGGATAAGTAGCATCTTGCGAAACATCTCGATAACACGGGCCGGCTCGTTGGCCAGATTTCCGGACATGGGCTCCCCCTCGGTTGCGTCCCGGCACGCGGGTGCCCGGCGAACACATGAAGTATCACCTGCCCGCGAGGGACGGTAAAGCGTTCGACGTCTACACCCCGATCGCCGCGTTCACCCGCGGCATGACCTCGGTCGCCATTAGTTCCATGGAGCGCTTGCCCAGCGTCGCATCGACCCAGTCATGGCCGGCATAGACCAAGGTGCCGAAGTCGCCGACCTCCTCGCGGAAGGCCAGAATCTCGTCAACCACCCTGTTCACCGAACCCGCAATGACGAGGGAATCGACCATGAAATCATCCGTGATCTCCTCGTCCGGTTGGTCCCTCTCCAGCTTGAACAGGCCCAGCTTGCCACCGTTCTTGAGTTTGCTCCCGAGCTGGTAAAAGTAGAAGCGATAGGGTGATTGTGGACCCTTGCCATACTCCTCGGCCACCTTGTCGTTGTCAGCGACGAAGATCGAACGCGCAACCCGCCAGGCGGCCGGGTCGGCGTCGCGTCCGGCATTCGCATGTCCATCGGCATAGTTGGGCCAGTGAGTCGCGACCCATTTCGGCTGCAGGAAGTTCGCCGAGACGGGGATCCAGTCGCGCTCGCCCAATCCGATGATACCCTTCGAGAACGGCGCCACGACCGTGCCGAAGATCGGCGGGGTCGGCTTCTGATAGGGCTTCAAGATTACGCCTTGGCCGAGTCCCTCATGATAATGCTTCACAGTAGAGATCGAGTTGTACTTGCCCTTGATGTCGTAAGGCGGATCGGTCGTCCAGATTTCGATGACCTGGCTCAAGACCTCGATGAATTTCTCGTTGCGGTCTATATCGAGGGTCCCAAAAACCTCGGAATCGGTAGGCAGGTTACCCGGGCTGACCCCCAGCATGAAGCGGCCTTCGAGCATGTGGTCGAGCATCGCTGCCTCGGCAGCCAACGCCGCTGGGTGGTGGTGGCCAAGATTAACCGTACCGGTCGCCAAGGTCATGTTCTTGATCGCGCGCGCGATCCAGCAGAGGAACATCATCGAGTTCGGGACCGGCTCGAACGCATCGGTCACATGCTCACCCATATATGCCTCGGAAAAGCCCAGTTCATCAGCCAAGATGAAAGCCTCCCGGTCCTCATTCAAGGTTTCGATCAACGGGCGATCCGCCGGATGCAGTGGCATCGTGAAAAATCCGAGTTCCATGACATGTGCCTTGTCGTTCTGGTCTGCTGATACTTTCAATCTAGGCGTTCCGGGTGGGCGAAATTTCCGGCAGTTCGATACCGTCTCACTTTCTGAGCGGGACGTTGACTGGCTGCCCCTTATGAAGAACATTGATCCAAACGGTGGTCGGCCCAGCATTGCTGTACGCCGGTCCGCCACAGCCGTATGCGCGCGGAACGCGCCCGGGGGAAATATGAGCGATACAGCGAGCAAACCTGACACCGGCGACAACGCCACAGTCGAGATGTCTGGCGGCGAAGCGCTCGCGAAGATGCTCCAGCTGCACGAGGTCGGGCCAATGTTTGGCATGGCCGGTTTTCAGTTGCTCCCGTTCTACGCGGCGATTCGCGATCTAGGTCTCTCCCACACATTGATCAACGACGAGCGCAGCGGGGCGTTCATGGCCGACGCGTGGTCGCGCGTCACCGGCCGGCCCGGCGTGTGCGACGCGACACTGGGCCCGGGTGCTACCAACCTCCTGACATCCCTGACGGAATCCCTTAACGCCGGCATCCCGATGATTGCCATCGCCGGCGATGCAAACCGCACCCACGCTTGGAAGAACATGACCCAAGAGACCCGCCAGGTCGAAATGCTGCGCCCGGCGGTGAAGGAGGTAATCCGGGTCGAAATCGGCGAACGCATACCCGAACATGTGCGCCGCGCCTTTGCAGTTGCCACGTCGGGTCGTCCCGGCCCGGTTCTTCTGGATGTACCGGAAGATATCAGCCACGGCATGTTCGAATTCGCAGCCAGCGAGCTCTATGCCGACCCGGCGACCACCCACGCGCCCTCGCGACGCACCCGGCCCGCGTGCGCTGACGTCGCACGCGCTGCAGCCTTGCTGGCCGACGCAAAACGCCCGGTGATTCTTGCCGGGGGCGGCGTCCATATCTCCGGCGCTCAGGACGAACTAACAGCTTTCGCTCGGGAACAGGCCATCCCGGTCGGACATACCCTGTCGGGCAAGGGCGCGATTGCCTGTACCCACGATCTCTCGCTCGGCCTGTTCGGGCGCTACGACCGGACAGCCAACGGGTTGCTCGAGACGGCGGACGCAATTCTCGTGGTCGGCTGTAAGCTGGGCGAGATCGCAACCAAGCGATACACCATCCCGCGCTCAGGTATCCCGATCATCCATCTCGACATCCTGCCCGAGGAGATCGGCCGCTGGGCCCCGACCGACGTAGCCCTGTGCGGCGACGCGCGCGAAGGCCTTGCGGACCTGCGCAACGCCCTCAATGACGGGGCCGACGCACGTCGTGCCGCCCGCGCGGACTACCTCGCCGAGGTCGACGCCGGAAAGGTTAAGTGGTTTTCCGAGGTCAAGGCCCGCCTCACCTCCGAGGAGGTACCCGTCAACATGGCCCGCTTGGTCCATGAGCTAAATAATGTCCTGCCCGCGGACGCGATCCTAGTCGCCGATGGTGGCTTCGCGGCCCACTGGACCGGCCTGCTCTACGACACTAAGCGCGCCGGGCGCGGCTTCATTGTGGACCGGGGTATGGCATCCATCGGCTATGGCGTGTCTGGCGGCATCGGCGCCCAACTCGCGGCACCCGACAGGCCGGTCTTCACGCTGACCGGTGACGGCGGGCTGAACATGACCCTTGGAGATCTCGAGACCGCCGCACGCATGGGCGTGCCGGTCACGGTGCTGGTCGTAAACAACGCGGCCTCGGGCTACATCAAGGCCCTACAACACGCCATGTTCGGCGGCCAGTATCAGTCAGCCGATTTGTCGGACCTGAACTATGCAACCCTGGCCGAGAATCTTGGCTGTCGTGGTATACGGGTCGAACGTCCCAATCAACTCGCGGACGCCTTCCGCACCGCACTCGACAACCGGGACAAGCCCAATGTCATCGACATCGTCGTCACGCGCGACGCCGGGAAGATGCTGCCCGGAGTCGACAACCGAACGGCCCCCATCAAGAAGGGCGACCGGATCGCCTGACCCGAACCCAAACACGGTGCGACCGCGTGCCACCAAGATAGGACCACATCATGAAACTCCTCACCTACGACGCTGGCTCCGGCGCCCATGTCGGCCTCGCCACCGAAGACGGAATCGTCGACCTGACAAACCGTGCCGGGGTCGCATCTCTGCGCGAACTGATCGCCGAGGGCCGGGTCACGAAAATGGCGGGATATGCCAGAGAAACGCCGGACCACTCGCTCGATGCGATCACCTATCTGCCGGTTATTCCGGATCCGGCTCATATCTGGTGTGTCGGCGTGAACTACATGGATCATCTGCAGGAGGCGATCGACGCCGGTCTGCCGCGCTCGAAGACCGAGCACCCGATGATCTTCGGCCGCTACGCCGACACGCTGGTCGGCCACAGACAGCCGCTCCTGAAATCGCCCGTGGTGAACAAGCTCGACTACGAGTGCGAGCTCGCCGTCATCATCGGCAAGGGCGGACGCTACATCAGCAAGGAGGACGCGCTCTCTCATGTCGCAGGCTATTCCTGTTTCAACGAGGGCAGTGCACGGGACTGGCAGTACCACACGGCGCAGGTCGTCCCGGGCAAGAACTTTCAGGGCACCGGCGGCTTCGGCCCCTGGATGGTCACCGCCGACGAGATTCCCGACCCCCAAGTGCTCGAAATCTCCACCGTGCTCAACGGCGAAACCCTCCAGTCCGCCAACACGCGCGACATGATCTTTGACGTTGTGACAATCATCTCCTACGTCTCGCATATCTCCGAGCTGCAGCCCGGCGACGTGATCGCCAGCGGCACGCCGTCCGGCGTCGGCCAGTCACGCGAACCGCAGGTCTTCATGCAGATCGGCGACAGCTGCGAGATCCGGATCGAGAATGTGGGCACGCTGGTGAACGAGATCGCGGAGGGCTAGCGGCTCTGGCGCAGGAACAGGCGCCCGTCGATCAGCGCCAGGCCAAGGGCGATGAACACCATCCCGATCAACTGTTCGAGGGTAAGCAACTCGCCTAGGACGAACACGCCGAGGAGTATTGCACTGATCGGCACGATGAAGTTCACCAGCAGGATATTCACCGCACCGGCGCGAGCGAGAATACGGAAGAAAATCAGGTAGGCGACGGAGGTCGACAGCACGGCAAGGCCGACGACGGCACCCCATGCCTCGAGGCTCGCCCCCAGATATTCCCAGGGCCGGTCGACCAGCAGCGTGATCGGCAACAGGATCAGTGTCGCCATGGTCATCTGGCCGGTCGCGACCATCATCGGCGCCATCGCGCGGCGCGAGAAGGTCCTACCGTAGATCGCCGAGACGGCATAGCAGACGGCGGCGCCGAGCACCGAGAGCTGGCCCAGCAGGTCCTTGCCGAGTTCTTCGAGAAACTGCGGTCCGATCAGCACTACGACTCCCACCAGCCCCGCGAGTACGCCCGCGACCTTGCCCGGGCTCATATGCTCGTCTTCGGTCATGAAATGCGCTGCAACGACGGCAAACAATGGCGTCATCGCGATCATGATGGAGGCGAGCCCGCTGGCGATATGTATTTGGCCCCAGGCGATTAGAAAGAACGGAAGCGCCGAATTGAGCGCCGCCATGATCAACAGCGCGAGCCAGCTCGATCGGCCGCGCGGCACCTTAATTCCGCCGGCTAGTACGAAGAACCAGAGGATGACAGTCGCAAGCGCCACCCGGCACAGAATCACCACCAACGGCGGCAGCTCGGGAATCGCGATCGCATTGAAGAAGAAGGTTCCGCCCCACAGCGCCCCGAGGACGAACAGGAGAAACCATTCGATGGCGGTCATGCGCATAGCCGGGGCGTCGGACATCCGGCGACCCTAGCGGTTCAGGCCGCGAGCAGCACGCGCATTTTGGCAACCGCGGTATGTGGCGCCGTCAGCACGGGCCGGCCGGCGACCGGCGTGATCTTTCTGTGCACAAGGCCCATCGAGAACTGGCCAAGCAGCAGGCTGTCGCAGTCGGTAGCGGTTTCTGCGGCCGCGACAATGATGTCGTCATGTGCGTCCCGGTCGCCGCCAAGCAGAGTCTGAAACGCGCCCTTGGCTACCTTGTCCGTAACCGTATATTCGAGCCCGTTCGCAGCGGCATAGCGTTCGATGTCACCGGACAGGCAGTCGATGGTACCTTGAGTCGTCGCTAGGAGGCCCAGCTGGGAACCGTTCGCGAAGGCCGCCTCGATCATCCCCTCGTAAGAGGTAAGCACCGGCACATCGAGCGTCTCGCGCCCCGCCTCGACCAGCCGCCCGAACACCGAGCCGCAGAAGATGATCCCGTCGACCCTGCAGTCTCGCGTGTAGCGCAGCAGCGCCGCGATCCGCGCATAGGCCTCGTCGGGCATCGGGTCGGGCACGGTCATGTCGTCGTTGATAAAGTCGAGATAGAGCGACTGATCGAGCTGGCAGACCATATCGGCCTCGGGCCAGAGCTCCGCAAACGCCGCGCGCACGGTGGGAAACGCCACCTCGGTGGGCGACACGACGCCGATGCGAATTGCAGACATGTCCCTACCCCAACAACCGTTTCAGCTTGCGCACCGCCGTGTGTGCCGAGGTCAGAACCGGGCGGTCCGGCATATCCGTGAACAGGCGCATCGCGCCGGTCATAGAGAACTGGCCGAGCATCAGGCAGTCGCAGTCGGTCATCCGGTCGGCAGCCTCGGTTACCATCCGGTCATGGGCCTCGACGTCGCCTGACAAGATAATCGGCCGCGCTTCGTCCAGAACATGGTTGGTGATGGTGACCGGCTTGTCCTGTTCCTTCGAATAGCGGTCGATGTCGTCGACCAAGCATTTGAGCGAGCCCGCCACCGTGGTCAGGATGCCAAGGCGCGAACCGTGGGTGAACGCCTCCTCGATCATCGCCTCGTGGGACGTCAGGCAGGGAATTTCCATGTCGGCGCGCGCGGCCTGAACCCAACGCCCGAACACCGAGCCGGTGAACAGCAAGCCGTCGGCATGACAGTCGGCGGCGTAGTCCAGCAGCTTCGAGAGGCGCTCGCCCGTCTCTTCGGTCTGGGCCTTGCCGCCCGCGAAATCGAGATAGAGAGACTCGTCGAGCACATGGAACAGCTCGGCCTCGGGCCACTGTTCGGCGAAGGCCGCGCCGATGGCCTCCATAGCGTTGTCCATGGGTGACACCGCCCCGATCCGTACTGACATTTTTACGCTCCCCTCGTTTCCGGTAAGTTTAGGCGTTGGCGCGCCGGTGCGGTAGTGGCCGGCTGCGGGGTCTCAACAGGCGAGCAACCACGCGTAGAATATGGCGGTCAGCAATGGGACCGGGCAATATTCGCGTATCAAACGAGGACCACGGACCATGACGGACACCTACATCGTTGGCATCGGCATGACGCCGCTCGGCAAATTCCCCGACAAGAGCGTCAAGCAGCTCACCGACGACGCGGTGAACACAGCACTCAAGGATGCGGGCGCGAAGCTCGAAGACATTGAGGTGGCCTGGTTCTCCAACACCCGTCAGGGAATGATGGAAGGCCAGAATACCGTGCGCGGCCAGTGTGCGCTGCGGTCCATGGGCTTCCAGTCGATTCCCATCGTCAATGTCGAGAACGCCTGCTGCTCCTCTTCGACCGGCCTCAACCAAGCCCTCGCTTATCTGAAGGCGGGCATGGCCGGCATCGCCCTGGTCGCGGGCACGGAGAAGATGTTCTACCCCGAGAAGCGTGAGCTCATGTTCCAAGCGTTCCGCGGCGGCTGGGACGTGCACACGCAGGAGGAGACGGAGGCGCGTCTCCTGTCGCTCGGCGAGGGCCTTGCGCTCCCGCCCGAGGCGGGCGAGGAATCGGGCGAGCGCAGCGTCTTCATGGACATCTACGCCGCGCTGGCACGGCAGCATATGAAGCATTTCGGCACCACCCAGCGCCAGATCGCCGCCGCCGCGGCCAAAAGCCACTTCCACTCGACCCTGAACCCGCTGGCCCAGTACCAGAAGGACTTCTCCGTCGACGAGGTAATAGCCGACCGATTGATCTCTTGGCCGCTCACCCGCTCTATGTGTGCGCCGCTGTCCGATGGCGCCGGCGCGCTGGTGCTGGCGACCGGCGACACAATCGACCGGTTCGACAAATCCCGCGCGGTGAAGCTGCTCGGCTCGGCCTTGGTCAGCGGCATGGACCGCGACCCGAATGATTTTTCCCAGCATATCGGCCGGATTGCCGCGACGCGTGCCTACGAGCAGGCCGGTGTCGACCCGAAGGACGTGGACGTGGCGGAGGTGCACGATGCGTCGGCCTATGCCGAGATAGTGCAGGTCGAGAATATGGGCTTCTGCGAACGCGGCGAAGGCGGTGTTCTTGCGGAGAGCGGCGAAACGAAGCTTGGCGGCCGTATCCCGGTCAACACGTCGGGCGGGCTTCTATCCAAGGGCCATCCCATCGGCGCGACGGGCGCGATCCAGATCCACGAGCTGGTCACCCAGCTCCGCGGCGAGGCCGGCAAGCGCCAGGTAGAGGGCGCACGGATCGCGGCCGCCGAGAATGGCGGCGGCTTCTTCGGTATCGAGGAGGCCGCGACGGTCGTCACGATAATGGCGCGGTAGAGCGGCACCCCCTTCGAGACGGGCCCATTCTGCGAATGGCCCCTCCTCAGGGGGAGAATTGAATCCATTGGAGGGTGAAGAGTGGGCCTCCCCGAGGGCAACGACTAAACTCACCTCATGCTGAGGAGGCGCGAAGCTCCGTCTCGAAGCATGCCACCAAACTCGTCATGCCTCCGCAGGTGGCGCATCCATACACACCGAGCCAAACCAGACGATCCGCCGAGGCTATGGGTTACCACCTTTGCGGGAACCACGATTGGTCGTGAATCAGGCGCTCCTGCTAATCTCCACCTATGGTCGATGCTAAAAAGATCGCGGACTTGGAGGTCCGGCTCGCCCACCAGGAACACACACTCGACGAGCTGTCGGGTGTGGTCGCCGAACAGGCGCGTTTGATCGACCTCTTCCGCGAGCAGCTCCAGCGGCTGACCGACCGGATGGTCCAGGTCGAGGAAACGGCGCCCGGCAAGGGGCCGGACGAGCCGCCCCCGCCCCACTACTAGCGCTATGGCCGACGATCTGCGCCCGCCGGCCGGCTTCTTCGTCTATGTGCTCTGCAACGATACTGGCACCACCTACACCGGTATTGCCAAGGACGTGATGGCCCGGCTCGACGCCCACAACGCCGGTAACGGCGCAAAGTTCACCCGCGGCCGCGGCCCGTGGGCCCTGATCCACACAGAGGGCCCCCTGCACAAAGGCGACGCGCTGCGGCGCGAGCGCGCCATCAAGCGCGACCGTGCGTTCAAGGCGGGGCTAAAGGGAGCAAACTAACCCTCTCCGCCTTTGGGGGAGAGGGTAGCGGGCGAAGTGAACCGGTCGAGGTGGTATTAACTCGACCTCCCACCTCACCCCGACCCTCTCCTCGTCTTGGGAAGAGAGGGAGAATCGTGCATCAGTAACGCGCGTGACGCATTGTGGCGAGCGCCCGCCGCGGCGTATCCTGTCGGCCAATCTGGGGAAACCATTCCAATGCACGACAAGAGCTACCTGCGCACGCTGATCGACTTCAACGCCTGGGCCAACGAGGAGATGTACCAGAAGGTCTCTGAACTGCCGCCCGAGGAAGTCAAAAAGGAGCGCCCGACGCCGCTGGTCTCGATCTTCGTCTCCATGCACCACCTGCTGAACGTGGACCGAATTTGGCTGGGACACATGCAAGGCGAAGGCCACAAGTACCAGACGCTCCGTGACGTGGAGATTGAGGAGCTGGACGAGCTCTGGGTCGCGCGGCGCGAGATGGATAAGACGCTCGGCGAATATGTGGACAGCCTGAGCACCGAGGAGCTGGAACAGATCATCGACTACGAGCTGATCGGCGGCAAGACCGGCTCGATGTCGCGCACCATGTGCATCACCCATCTGGTGATCCACGGCGCCTATCACCGGGGCTGGATCTCCGACATTTTCGGTCAGGCGGGCGCCATGCAGCCGATCATCGATATCCCGGTCTATGAGCGTGCCTTGCGCGAAGGCGGCCTGCCGCCTATGCCTGTCTAGGCCCTAACAGGATAACTCCCATGCGTTGTGAAGTCGTCGCCGTCGGCACCGAGCTGCTGCTCGGCCAGATCGTAGACACCAACTCCTCCTGGATCGGCGAACAGCTCGCCCTGATCGGGATCGATTCCCTTCACCAGGTTAAGGTAGGCGACAATTTCGGCCGCATGGAGGCGACGATCCGCCAGGCGTTGGAGCGCTCGGACGCCGTCATCTGCTGCGGCGGTCTCGGCCCCACCCAAGACGACATCACCCGCGAGGTTATAGCGAAGATCATGGGGGTCGAGATGGTCCGGGACGATGCAATCGCCGCGCATATCCGCAACATTTTCGAAGGCCGCGGCCGGCCCATGCCCGAGAACAACCTCCGCCAGGCCGACGTACCCGATGGCGCCAACACCATCGAACAGATGCCCGGTACCGCGCCGGGACTGATGTGCCCGGTGGGCGACAAGATGATCTACGCCGTGCCGGGCGTCCCGCACGAGATGCGCGAGATGATGGAAGGCACGGTTCTCCAGGACCTGCGGCGCCGCTCAGGTGAGACGTCGGTCATCCACTCACGGGTGATCCGCACCTGGGGCTACGGCGAGTCCGCGCTGGCCGAGACCCTGGCTGACCATGTAAATACGCTCGACGAGAGTGGTCACGCCACCATCGCCTTCCAGGCGAGCGGCATCGAGGGGATCAAGGTGCGTGTCACGGCGAAGGCCGAGAGCCACGACGCGGCAGAAGCGATCATCGCAGCCGAGGTCGAGCTGATTCGCAAAGCGATCGGCGACCATATCTTCGGCTATGACGACGAGACTATGGAATCGGTCGTCCTCGACGCGCTGCGTGACCGCCGGCTCACCGTGGCGGCGGGCGAGAGCCTGACCGGCGGCATCCTAGCGAGCCGGATCACCGCGCTCGACCCGGCGATGAAGGTCTTCAAGGGCGCGGTCGTATCACCGGTCGGTGACCTCGATGACGAGGACGGCGCGGTCGCCGCTGCCCGCGCCGCCCGCGACGCCATCGGCACCGATATCGGCATCGCAGTTATCGGCCCGCGCGACCCCGAGGCCCACCCGCCGGGCACCGTCTTCGCGGCCGTGGCGCTGCCCGATAGCGATCATGCAAAGACCGTCGCCCTGCCCGGCGTGCTGAGCCGGATGCGGTCCTATGCAGTGATCACCTTGCTGGATCTGCTGCGCAAGCGGCTTGCATGAACGGGGGAACGTCCGCACCACGAACAGCCGAGAGCCTCTTCGACCGCGAGGCCACGGCCTACGTAATCATCGTCGGTGCCGCGCTGATCTTCGCCTCGAACCATATTCTCGCCCGCTACCTAGGCGGGATCATCCCACCCATGGGCTTCGTGTTCTGGCGCATGGCAATCGGCGCGGCGGTGATCCTGCCCTTTGCCGGCTACGGGCTGTTCACCCAGCGGCATCTGATCCTGCAGCACTGGAAGCTATTCGCGCTAATGGGGCTGCTGTTCGTACCACTGGGCAATGGCGGCATCTACGCGGCCTACACCTTCACCACGGCGCTCAACGGCGGCGTGGTCTCTGCCGCTCAGCCGGCGATCACTGTCCTGCTCTCGGCCCTGCTGTGGCGCGACCTGATCAACGGCAAACAGGGGCTCGGCATCGTCATTTCCGCCATCGGCGTGCTCACGATCATCGCCCGCGGCAATCCTCAGGCGATCCTCGCGCTGGAATTCAATGTCGGCGATCTGATGATGCTGGGCGCGACCGGTTCGGTCGCGCTGCACAACGTACTGGTCCGCCGGGTGCCCAAGGAAATCAGGGTGCCGCAGCTATTGGTGACGGTCCAGCTGTTCGGTCTCCTAGTCGCGACGCCGCTCTACATCATTGAATCGATCTATGTCCGCCCGGTCCCCGTCTCGGGCGAGGCCATCATGTCGCTCTTATGGGTCGGCGTCGTCGTCACCGCCCTCGCGGTCGGCCTGACCAACGCCTCGATCCGCCGGCTCGGCCCCAACAAGGCTAGCATCTCCAACTACATGCGGGTTCTGTTCACCGCCGGGCTGGCCATCCTGCTGCTCAGCGAGGACCTTCAAGCCTACCATCTGTTCGGACTCGTCACCGTGATGGGTGGGGTCTACCTGATGACCCGCGGCCGCTCGGTCCCGACGGGCTAGGCGCAAAGCTGCATTCCGAAATTGACTTCACACCCGTCATGCCCGCACTTGTTGCGGGCATCTACGTGGACAAACGGACACGAAGACGGCTGGGAAGATACAACACGGAAATGTAAGGCGACTGGTTGTGAATCATGACCGATCGTCCCAATTAGACCCTTTATATCGGTGTAACATCCGACATTGTGCAGCGCGCCTGGAAACATAACGCGGGGGTCACACCCGGTTTCACAAAGCGGCCCAAGTCCAATTCAGTGCCAGCGACGGTGACACTTGCGAAGCCGGGAAAGAGATCAGCCATCAGAAGTCCTACTGCATCGGCGAGAACGGGACGGGCCGAAGAATCTTGTTTTCCATCCGCACGAGCAGACCCGATTCCTTGAGCGTCTTCACATATTCGAGCCAACCCGGATCCTGGTACATGGCGTCGCGCCGGCACTCGCGGTCGCCCTGATCCGCATAACGCCACATGTGCAGGACCTGACTGAGATCGCCCACATCGCAGGTGAACATACCGACGAAGTTTTCCAGATATTTCATCTGGTAGGGCAGCGCCATGCGCTCCCATAGTTCGAGGAAATCACCCGTACGCGCGGCTTGGGTGTAGTAGGTGCGATGATCGATGATCATGAGATCTCTCCTGCAAGCAGATGGGAGTCGGAAATATCATACGCGCGTGTTGACACTGCGCCCTTAGACTCGGTGATCCAGGATGCCAGCAGGAGGGCGCCGGCGGCGAGGAGCATTAGCCGGATCAGGCGAAACATCGGGGACGACGACCCCTATTCGGCATAGGACGGAGCGATCCTATTTAGACGGCGCAGGAAGCCCGGGCAGTCGGACGTGCTGTGCCCCACATTGTGGATCTTGCGCTGCTCGGCATATTGATCGAGCACCCCCTTCGAGGACTTGGTGAACTTGTTCCCGGCCGCCTGTTGGAGCAGCTGCAGCTTGCAGACTGCCGCTAGATCGACCCGCGGCTGCCATTCCGCGGGACTGACCTGGTCGGGCACCGACGGCTCATCACGCAACTGCACAACATTCGAAATAGTTTCCGTCCCTTCCTTTGCCACCGCAACCCTTCAAGGCGCCTGCTGCCCGGCCTCGTCAGGGTTAGGGCAATTGTTCAAACCTCATACTGAGGAGCGCATTGCAAATGCGCGTTTCGAAGCATGGGGTGCAGCTATTTACAACCGGACCATCTTGCCCGGGTTCATGATGTTGTCAGGATCATAGGCCCGCTTGAGCGTGCGCATCAGGTCGACCGCGTCCTCACCATGTTCGATCGGGAGATAGTCCATCTTGCCAACCCCGACGCCATGCTCGCCGGTGCAGGTGCCGCCCATGGCAATCGCCCGCTCGACGATACGCTGGTTGCATTCCTTCACGCGGCGCACCTCGTCCGAATCGTCAGGGTCGAGCATGAACAGCACGTGGAAATTGCCGTCCCCCACATGGCCCACGATGGGGCACTGGAAGCCCGAGCCTCGAGTATCCTGCTCCGTCGCGAGAATGCATTCGGCGAGCCGCGAGATGGGCACGCAGACATCCGTGGACATGCCGAGCTTAGTAGGCTCCAGCGCGATGCCTGCATAGTAAGCATCGTGGCGCGCCTGCCACAGGCGGTTCCGCTCCTCGTTGTCGACGGTCCACTGAAATGCCGAGCCGCCGAAATCATCGGCGATCTCGCGAACCAGCTGCGCCTGTTCCTCGACGCCTCCCTCGGTACCATGGAACTCGTAGAACAGGGTCGGTTTCGCCTCGTAGCCCTTGAGGTCGGAATAGTCGATCGAACACTGCATCATTAGGGCGTCGAGCAACTCGATCCGGGCGATGGGTACCCCGGCCTGAATCGTCAGGATAACGCTGTTCACCGCGTCCTCCAGCGTCGGGTATTGACAGACCGCCGAGGCGATCTTCTCGGGGATGCCGTAGAGTTTCAGATGCACCTCGGTGATGACGCCAAGCGTGCCCTCGGACCCAACAAAGATGCGCGTCAAGTCATATCCGGCCGAGGACTTCTTCACCCGGCCGCCGGTTTTGATGATACGGCCATCCGCCGTCACAACCGTCAGGCCCAGAACATTCTCTTTCATGGTCCCGTAGCGCACCGCGTTGGTACCGCTTGCCCGGGTCGCGGCCATACCGCCGATGGATGCGTCTGCACCGGGATCAATCGGAAAGAACATGCCCGTGTCACGCAGATACTCGTTCACCTGCTTGCGGGTCACCCCGGCCTGCACCCGGCAGTCCATGTCTTCAGGGTGCACCTCGAGCACGTTGTTCATCTGCATCAGGTCGATGGTAACGCCGCCATGAGGCGCCGTGACGTGGCCCTCGAGCGACGTGCCTGTACCGAACGGGATGATGGATACGCCGTGCGCCGCGCAGATCTTCACGATCTCCGACACTTCCTCTGTTGAGTGGGGAAAGCAGACGGCGTCGGACGGCACGGGTTTGAAATAGTCCTCGCCCCGGCCGTGATGCTCGCGCACCGCCATCGAAGTCGTCAACCGATCGCCCAACAGCCCCTCGAGGGCCGACACTACCTCGGAGACGGCATCATTCGCCGCGACGGCATGTTCGCTCATGACTTGTTTCCCATGGATTGATCGATTGACGTTATTATACCACTACGTCCAATCGCGGCCTAGCGGGCGCCACGCTCGGGGAGATCGATGAATGAACAACGCCCTCCAAGGCATCACGGTGATCAGTATCGAACAGGCGGTTGCCGCCCCTTATGCAGCCTCGCGGCTCGCGGATTCGGGTGCGCGGGTTATTAAGGTCGAGCGTCCGGACGGGGACTTCGCGCGCACCTATGACCGCACCGCGTTGGGCCAAAGCGCCTACTTCGTCTGGCTCAACCGCGGTAAGCAATCCATCGCACTCGACTTCAAGCAACCGGATGACCGCACACTCCTGGAGCGCATGATCGCGGGCGCCGACGTATTCATCCAGAATCTCGCTCCCGGCGCGGCCGAGCGTGCGGGATTTGGTTCCGCAGAGCTCCGTCGGCGGTACAGGCGCCTGATCACCTGCGACATCTCCGGCTACGGCGACAACGGGCCATACCGCGACATGCGCGCCTACGACCTTCTAATACAGGCGGAGAGCGGACTGTGCGAGGTGACCGGCACGCCCGAAGGTCCTGGCCGGGTCGGTGTGTCGGTCTGCGACATCGCTTGCGGCATGGCATCGCACGCGGCGATCCTTGAGGCTCTCTATCACCGCGAGCGTACCGGCGCAGGCCGAGCGATCTCGACCTCGCTGTTTGCCGGCATGGCCGACTGGATGAACGTCCCCTACCTGCAAGCGGTCTACGGCGGCAAGGCGCCCAAACGCGCTGGGCTTCATCATCCCTCGATCGCACCCTACGGCGCTTACGCCGCCAGAGACGGCAAGCTGGTGGTAATCGCGATCCAGAACCAGCGCGAGTGGCGCCGGCTATGCGACGAGGTCTTACGGCTGGACGACCTCGCCGATCATCCGGACTTTCGCGAGAATGTTGCGCGCGTGGAGAACCGCCCTGCGCTTGACAGCCGGATCGACGCAGTCTTCGGCGGCCTTGACCGGGATGAGATCGTGCGCCGGCTTCTGGACGCGAAGATCGCCCACGGGGCGGTCAACAACGTCGCGGACTTCGCCGCGCACCCGCAGCTGCAGAAGGTCGAGGTGGAAACGCCCGAGGGCATGGTCGTGATGATCGCGCCGGCGGCGCGGGTCAACGGCGAAGACGCCGCGCTGGGGACAATCCCCGCGCTCGACGCAAACGGTGCGGCGATCCGCGCGGAGTTCGCCGCCTAGTCGAGCGTCGGGTCGAGTACAACCTTGCCCGTGCCCTCGCGGCTCTCGACCCGGCGGTGGGCGTCCGCCGCCTGGCTGAGCGGCATGACTTGGTCGATTAGGACCTTCACACCACCCTTCCCAGCCCGGACGAAGGCCTCCTCCAACCCGCCCGGCGCCTCGCGGGGCTCGCCCACGATCTTCAGCATGTAAAGATAGAGGCGCCGTACGCTTAGGGGCACGTCCGCAGTGCCGGATGCGTTGCCAGCGGTTACGAGAGTCGCACCTCGCGCCATCGAATGGATAACCTGATTGAAGGTCGCGGGGTCTGCGACGCTGTCGCACACACCCGTCACGCCCTTTCCGTCCGTGAGCTTGAGAACTTCCTCGGTCAGGTCCTGGCTCCGGTAGTTGATGCCGTAATCGGCGCCGAGCCCAAGCGTGGCCTCGACCCGGTCGTCCGAGCCCGCCGCGGCGATGACCGTCGCACCCGCCCATTTGGCGACCTGAATGCACGCTGCCCCCAGTCCGCCTGTCGCACCCATGACCAGAACCATGTCGTCACCCGAGACCCCGAGAACATTCTCAACCTGGTTCACTGCGGTGCCGAGATGGCGTCCGATTACGGTCGCCTCGTGGAAGGTCAGGTTGTTGGGAATGGGCACCGTGCGCGAGGCAACAGTGCGCACATACTGGGCGTTGCCACCCCAGATCGTGACACCGAGGAAGTCCACCGGCCCGAGCCCGGGGATCGCCATGTAAGGATTCGACCGGGTTGTCGGCACGAAAAGCGAGCAGAACACCCGGTCACCCACCTTACGGTCGGTTACTTTCTCCCCCACCTCGACGATCACGCCGGAGGGATCGACCCCGAGAATGTGGGGTAGATCGGGGGTGTATGCGTAGGTGTTCTCACGCAGATAGATATCGAAGGTCCGGTTGATGGAGACCGCGTGTACCTCGACGAGCACATCATCGGGCCCGACCGCCGGCGTATCGATTTCTTCATAAGAGAGCGCGTCCGGGCCCCCGAACTCCTTCATCAACATTGCTTTCATTATATTCCTCCTGTTCGCTCTGAGGCCGTCAGGCAACCTTCTGCGGCGTTCCGGTCTCGGCCGATTTGACGATGGCTTCCAGGACGGCAATGCCGTGGATCACGTCTGCGTCAGGCACGGGGTATTGGTCACCCCCCGAACAGGCCGCCGCGAAGGCCTTCAGCTCAGCATTGACCATGTCGAAGCCGCTGAAGTCCCTAGTCACGGTCTTGTTTTCGCCAGTGGCACCCGTGATCGGCCCATCGCCGTTCGGTACGAACTCGAAGGACGACAGATCCGGATTGCGAATCTCGAACGACCCGCCGAGGCCATAGGCCTGGACTCGGAAACTCGGTGCGGTGGCCAGCATGTTGCCCATATATCCGGACATCCCGTTCTTGAACCGGAACAGGATCGACGACGTATCATCGGTGTCGTTCGGCACCGCGCGACGGAAAGACTGGCAATAGACCTCGTTGACTTCGCCGAAAAGGTTGATGTAGGCGTCTATGACGTGGACGCCCATGGGCGTCAGCCCCCCAACCGGAGTCTCGTTCTTGTCGGCGCGCCAAGCATCGGGCGCCAGAAACATGCCGTTGGGCGCGCACATGGTGCCTTCAACATGCATCAGCGGATCGAGCGTCCCATCTGCGACGAGTTTCTTTGCCTCCGCGACCGCGGGATGGAAGCGGCGGTTGAATCCCACCGCGCAGACGACCCCGGCATCGCGGCAGGCTGCAATCGCCGCCTCTGCGTCGGCCATGGTGAGCGTGATCGGCTTCTCAACGAAGACATGCTTACCGGCCGCCGCCGCAGCCTCTATCTGCTCGCGATGTTTCGAGTGCGGCGTCGCCAGCACGACGGCGTCGAGTTCATCGATGGCGAGGAGCTCCTCATAGGTCTCGACAAGCTCGAAACCCTGCTCAACGGCATAGTCTTCGGCCTTTGCACGCGTGCGCGTCGCACCATGTGAGAACTGGATTGTGTCGGACTTGCCCTGAACCGACCCGACGAGAACCTTGCCCCACCAGCCTAGGCCAACAATTCCTGCGTTGATCATCAAAATCCCCCTGACCAGCGCCCGCGCACCAGATGCGGACGTACCAAGTATAATATTATGCGTTGTCCGTGGCCTTGTCTGCTCGCAAGGAGTAAATTTCCGGGTCGCGCGTTCGGTTGCGGCCACATATGCGGACTACGATGGTGGGGGATCAGTCGCTTAGCGTCCCTTCCATCGAGGCGGGCGCTTCTCGAGGAATGCCGCGATTCCTTCCTTGGTGTCCTCGGTCTCGAACGCCTCCGGGATCACCGCCTCCACATGGGCATAGGCATCCGCTCGGTCGAGGTCGTATTGCGCATGGAACGACCGCTTACCGCGCGAGACCGCCGCCGCCGACTTGGACGCGATGGCGACCGACAGCATACTCACGGCCTCGTCCAGTTCCCCGTCGGGTACCACCCGGTTCACCAGTCCCATGCGCAGAGCCTCGTCAGACCCGTACAACTCGCCGGTCAAGAGCATCTCGAGCGCGTGCTTCCGCGACACGGCGCGGCTCAGCGCCACCTGGGGCGTGTAGCACCAGAAGCCGATATTCACGCCGGGTGTTGCAAACCGCGCTGATTGTGCAGCGACGGCGAGATCACAACTCGCCATTAGTTCGCAGCCCGAGGCAGTGGCTGTCCCTTGCACCTTGGCAATGACCGGCTGAGGCAGCGCCACGATAGCCTGCATCATCGCGTTGCAGTCTAGGTTCGACGCCAGCTTCTCACTCCCTGTCCTGGTGGCAACAGATTCCTTGAGATCATGGCCGGTGCAGAAATGTCGACCGTTGGCCGCCAGGACCACGACCCGGATATCCCTGTCGTCGGCAATCCTTGCCAGCGCCGTCGACAACTCCGCGACCAGCGCGTGCGACAGGCTGTTGCCCGACCCCGGCCGATTCAACGTCAGGGTCGCAATTCCATCCTCATCCGTGCGCAACAAGATCGGCCCGTCGTCGGGCGTTTCCGCAGTGGTCATGCTTTGTCTCTCCAGTTTTGGCGTAAGTGTAGGCGGCATAACGGCCACCCGCTATAGTTTGTGCAACGCGGCGATGCGCCAGGCATCACCGAACCGATCAAATCAGGGGGAGAAAATTCATGGCGTTGCGCATCGGTGTTGTCGGCCTTGGGATCATGGGGGGCGCGTTTGCGGCCAATCTCGTCAAGGGCGGGCTCCAGGTGACAGGATACGATCCCGTTAAATCAAAGATGAACGCGCTGGTGAAGGCCGGCGGCAAAGCCGGCAAAAGCCCGGCAGACGTCGCCCGCAAGTCCGACGTGGTGCTCACCTCGCTCACCTCGCCTACCATTCTGGATGCCGTCGTGTCTGGCAAGGACGGGATTCTGGCCGGCGCCCGCAAGGGGCTGATAGTGATGGAGACATCCACTCTCGCAATCAAGGACAAGGAGAGCGCCCGCGCGGCCCTCGCCAAGAAAGGCGCAAGCCTAATGGACAGCCCGGTCAGCGGCGCGGGCAAGCAGGCAGCCACAGGCGATATCACGATCATGGTCTCCGGCACAAAGAAGGACTTCAACACTGTCAAGTCGATGCTACCGGCCTTCACCATGATCCAGTATCACGTCGGCCCCTTCGGCGACGGCATGAAGCTGAAGATGTTGATCAACATGCTGATCAGCGTGCATGGCGCGGCCTTCGCCGAGGCGATCACGCTGGCACGTGCCTCGGGCATCGACCTCGACGTCTTCGGCGAGGCGCTGACCCGTTCGGCAGGGAACTCGCGAGTGATCGAGTATCGCGGTCCGCTGATGCTGGCCAACGAATATGCCGACCCCAAGGTCAAAACCGCCGACCTGACGGTGATGATCAAGGACAATAACCTGATCGAGGATTACGCCAAGGAGAACAACGCGCCGGTACCGGTTTTCCAGGCGAGCATGTTCAGCGCCTATGCCGCGCTCGCTCAGGGCTATGGGCAGGAGGACCCGGGCGTGGTCACCCGCGTGTATGAGGAGATGGCCGGCATCCCGCGAAAGAAGCGCGCGAAGCGCAAGTAATTCCTATGTCGCTGACCGCCGGCGCCGTCGGCCTCGATAACATCGGGGCCGGCGTCGTGAAAAATCTCGCCGCTGCGCGCCATCGCGTCATCGGCTATGACACCGGCGCCGAACGAATTTCTGCCGCCGACGTCGAGGCTGGGGCCGATATTTTGACCGGACGCGCACCGCCGCGTATGATTTCGGCAATTCTAAGGGGAAAAGCATGACCGTCAAATATCACCTGATCAGCTCGTTCACCTGACCATGGGTCCAGCGCGCCGTGATACTCTTGCGCGCCAAGGATGTCGAGTTTGACGTCACCTATATCGATCTCCGCGAGAAACCCGACTGGTTCCTCGAAATCTCGCCGCATGGCAAGGTCCCCGTCCTTAAAGTTGATGACGAGATCCTGTTCGAGTCTAACGCCATCGCCGAGTATCTCGACGAGGCGGTCGCGCCCCGTCTGCACCCGGAAGACCCGATCGCGCGTGCCAAGAACCGCGCCTGGACCGACTTCACCGGCACGTTCGCAGGTGCGCTCAGCAAGATCCACTACGCCAAGACGCGCGAGGACATGGAGGCGGCCGTTGGGGCAGCCCCCGACGTGCTAGCCAAGGTCGAGGGGGCGCTCGCCCGGCGCGGCAATTGCGGGCCCTACTTCAACGGCCCGAACATCTCGCTAGTGGACGCGGCCTACGCACCATTCCTGCAGCGTTACCTGCTGGTCGACGAAGGACTCGGAAACGATGTGCTGAAGGACTTTCCGCTAACCCGCGCCTGGGCCGATACGCTCATGGCCGACGAACGGGTAACGGGCGCGGTGCCGGACAACTTCGAGGAGGAGTTCATCCGTAATCTGCACCGGCGGGATCTATACGCTCGGGAGTTCTTCGAGAACACCCTCGCGGCCGAGTAGGGATGCACGGCGACCCAGCGAACCCGGGCGGCTACCGGCTCGACGATCCGCGCTACGGGCTGTCAGGCCAAGCACTGCAGGACTATTACCTGTCGCAGCCGCCCCAGTGGTTCATACGGTCCATGTACGCCCCCGGCGCGGCCGACAAGCGCGAGGCAGTCATGGAGGCCCATCTGGCCCACCAGGCCGATTACCGGGATCACGTCCATTTCGCGGGGCCGATCCTGAGCGACGATGGAGCAACGCCGCTGGGGACCATGTGCATCATCGAGCTGCCCAACAGGGCCGCAGCGGAAGCATATGTGTCAGGGGACGGATACGCGCAGGCCGGAATGCTGGAGCAGGCGACGATTAAGCGTTTCATCAGCTCTAAGTGCCTGAAGCATTTCGACCGTGCCCCCGACCCGAAACTACAGCTTTTCGTCGCGGAATGCCTCGACGGGCCCGATGCCGCAGCTCTGCGGGCCCAGACCGCCACCGATCATCACAACTATCAGGGATCAATTATTGACCGCTACATGGCCCACGGACCGCTCCGTTCCGACGACGGCAAGGGGCTGATCGGCAGTCTTTTCCTCATTGAAGTCGCCGACCGGAACACCGCCGAGCTATTGGTCGCCAACGAACCCATGACCGCGGGCGGCGTGTTCGGCGAAATTAACCTACACCGCTGGCGTTTCGGGAAGTCGCTTGCGTAGGCGGATGACCCAACGCATCGCCATCCTAGGGGCCGGCGCCAACGGGGCCGCCATCGGGACCGACCTAACCCGCGCGGGGCTCGATGTGAAGCTGATCGACCAGTGGCCGGCGCATGTGGAGGCCATGCGCGCCAATGGCGTGACGGTGAAGATGCCCGACGAGACGATCCGCGCCGACGTCGATGCCTATCACTTGTGTGATATCGCCACCTTCACGAAACCCCTCGACGTCGTGCTTATGCTGTTCAAGGCCTACGACGCGCGCTGGGCGGCCGAACTGATCAAACCCCACCTGGCCAAGGACGGGTTGCTAATCGGCGTCCAGAACGGGATGACAGCGGAGACTATCGCCGACGTGGTCGGCCCGGAACGCACCCTGCCCTGCGTCATCGAGCTGGCAGGTGAACTGGAAGGCCCGGGCGTCGTGATCCGGCGTTCACCCCACGACCAGGGATCCTGGTTTGCGCTTGGCAGTGTTGATACTGCGACCAACGGGCGCGAAGAAGACATCGCCGAACTCCTGCGGCATGTCGGTGAGGTCGAGATCGTCGATGACATACTGTCGGCAAAGTGGATGAAACTAGTCATGAATTCTATGACCCTAGCGACCGCTGCACTGCTGGGATCGGGGCTGAACGAATCCTACGAGATTCCCGGCATGCGCGACCTGATGCTCAAGGCCGGGGCCGAGGCGCTAACGGCCGGTGCGGAACGCGGTCACAAGCCCGTACCCATAGTCGGACTGAGACAATCGGAGATCAAGAACGCCAACAACCTTCTGGAACTACTGGTCGAGAAACTCGAATCCTTCACCCTTCCCGGCACGCCAACAACAATCCTGCAGGACCACAGAAAGGGTCGGATGAGCGAGACCGACGGCATCAACGGGCTAGTGGCGGAGACCCTCATCTCGTCAGGACATACAGCGCCCGCGAGCCAGGCCATCGCCGAGGTGACACGGCGAATACACGCCGGCGAGATCAAACCTGACTCTTCGAACATGGAGCTTGTCCGCAAGTTGGTCGCGATATAGAGATCACCCCCCAAAATACGTCGCGCTAGGGCATCTTGCGCCACTGCGCGAGAGATGTACCGGTCAAGTCCGAGCATGATGGCGTAAGGATTCGACTACCCTAAACTCACCCGGCCCTTCATCGAGAAATTCCCGTCCCCGTTGGCGACCCAGACGTCAATGGCATCGTCGCCGTCCGCCTTCCCACAAACGGTGAATGTCTCGGAGTCGAGGACCGGTCGCATGCCGCGGAACTCGAACCCCGCGACCGGCCGGTCGGCTCGGGCATGACCGGCCAACCCACACATTAGGGTCGCCAGCAGCGGGCCGTGCACCACCAGACCGCCATAGCCTTCGGTGACGGACGCATATTCGCGGTCGTAGTGGATACGGTGCCCGTTGAAGGTGAGTGCAGAATAGCGGAACAATAGGGTCGCGTCGGGATCAACCGTCTCGGTCCAATCCGCATCGTTGGGTGCGGGCTCACCCAGCCGGGCCGACGCACCGGCGTCCCCGGTGTCCTCGCGATAGACGATGTCATGCTCGTCAACGACCGCGAGTCCGTCTCCGACGGAGATTTCATGCCGTACGGTGACAAAGACTAAGCGGCCGGTTCGTCCTTGCTTCTCTGTAATTCCCTCGATGGTCGAGACCCGCGTGGCCGGTTCGCCCAGCGTAAGGGTGCCGGGAAACGTCACCCGGCTGCCGGCCCACATGCGCCGAGCGGGCCCAACCGGCGGCAGGAATTCGCCTGAGAGAGCGGGATGCCCGTCACGGCCGAGGCGCGACCGCATGGCAATATCCCAGAAATAGAGCCAATGCCACAGGGGCGGCAGCGGATCGCCCGCCGCGAGCGCGTCGACGCCACCGAACACGGACGAGTCCAGTGCTGCTTGCATAGCCAGACAACGCTCGACACCGATTACGTCTTCCCGGGTTTCGCTCCGTCCAAGCCAGTCCTGCAGGTTCTCGGCCATGGCCGCCTCCGCAATGCGTTTTAGAAATTAGGCCTCGAGCCCTTCCATCAACTCTTCCGGCGTGATCGGCAGCTTGATCTCCCTGCCGGTCTTAGCCGAGAGGTCCATAGCCATGGTGAGCATCAGGTTGCGATGACCCTCGGCCGCCGTGGCATGTGGCGTCGTCTTCTTATTGTAGATGCGCTGAAACCAGGTATTGGTCTCCTCGCGCATCGGCCCCCACAGCTCACCACCGTGGATGTCGCCCGGCGGAAAACTCGTCATGAACTCGACGCTGCGCCGCGCCTCAATGGTTAGCCCATCGGGCTGGTAGGCCGGCCCCTGCGCATGGTGATCCGATGCAAAAACCACGTCACGATGGGTGTCCTCGATATCGACAATACCTTCCGTGCCGACGATACCGATCTCGAGCCCATAGACTGCCCCCGGCCAAACTTTGGGTAGAGCCCAGCAGATGTTCATGGAGAACATCGAGCCGTCAGCCATATGGAACAGCCCGAACGTCGCGTCCTTAACGCCGATATCCTTGTCGAGAATTTTGTCTGTCGATTTTGCATAGACCGAGACCGGATTGCCCGCCTCGCCCATTAGCCAAAAGGCCATGTCAAGGGAATGGGTCCCGGAGACGACCATGGGCGACAGGAAGCGCCTGTCCTGGGTCAGCCGAGTCTCGCCGGTGGGCGCCATACGGTTCATAAAGGCGCGGACGACAGCCGCGGTAAAGTCGCCGATCTGGCCGCTCTCAATCCGCTCCTTGACTGCCAGAAAGCGCCGGCGGAAGCGCTGGGTATAGCCGATAACGGCGTCGACGCCGGCCGCCTCGATAGCCGTGAGAACCTGAGCAGATTCCCGGGCATCGGTCGCCAGCGGCTTTTCAATGAACAGCATATGCCCTTGCTCGACCGCGGCCAACGTCGGCTCCACATGAGCCCAAGTCGAGGTGGCAACGATGACCGCATCCACCTCGGGACGGGCGATCAGTTCACGGAAGTCATCGGTCATGAAGTCGGCGTTAATGTCCTCGCCGAGGTTTTTCATAACCTTCTCGTTCACGTCGCTCAGGCCGATCCAGCCGATCCCGGGAAAATCCCGCGCGAGCTCCGCACGCATCCGCCCAACCACGCCACATCCAACTACTGCGAGCCCGAGCTGCTTTTTGCCTGCCATGTTACCTAACCCTCAAGTAAAAGAACTAATATTCGACGCCCATAAAAGTTCGTCTTGCCAACCTTTCGGACCATCCGAAGGTCGCACCAAACATTAGTCCTGTCACGGCAAATCCGATTTTCAGAATCCAGAATGTCCAAAGCCCGTGTTCCAATGGTCGGAACCGACTATTAGGAGCCCCGTACACATTCCAACAAATTGCGACCACACCCAATCAATCCGCATTTCCCGGATCGACTGTGGAGGCGTTCGGCTCGACACGCCGCGATTCGTGCCGCGCTTCCTTGCGCGCCAGCAGGGTCGTACCGATCACGATCACGCCTGCCCCAGCCCAGGTCCAAGGAGTGGGGAATTCGGCGAACAACACTAGGCTTATCAGCGCCGCCCAGACCATACGGGTGAACATCACCGGCTCGACCAAACTCATGTCAGCCAGCTTGTAGGCCTGCACGAAGAGCAGGTGTCCGACGGTGCCGAAGATGCCTATCAGGGCCATGAAGAAAAGCTGGTAGGGGGTCGGGGTCTGCCAGACGAAGAATGCCGGTACAAACATGATCGGAGTCATCAGCAGGGTCATGTATGCGACGATGGTCGTCGGGCTATCGTGCCCGGTCAGGATCTTGGCGATCAGCTTAGAGAAGGAAACCGCGAATGCCGAAAAAAGAACCAGCCAGACGCCTGAACTGATCTCCGTGAAGCCCGGGCGGACAACAACCAGCCCGCCGATGACCGCCAGCACAATACCGAACCAACGCATGCATCCCACATGCTCGCCCAGAAAGATCATGGCCAGGATCGCGACGAAGACCGGCCCGATCAGGCTGACCGCCGTTGCGTCGCCCACCGGCATCAGGCTCAGAGCCGTAAACCATGACAGCATCGACGCCGCGTTCAGGAACGCCCGGCCGAAATGCCAAGAGAACTTGTGGGTGCGAAGGATACCGATGCCCGAACGCATGAAAAACGGAATGAACACAATAAGTCCAAAGGCAACACGGAAGAATGCCATCTCGAAGGGATGAATGTCCTCGGTGACTGACAGGAACCGAATAGTATTGTGCATCAACGCGAAGAACGCGCTCGCGATCACAATCAAAAGAATGCCAAGGACCGGCGCGGGAATGGCCACGGTCCTGTCTTTCAGGACAGTGAAGGTCATGCGGCGGGGCCGGTCCTAGCCATGGATGGCTTGCCAAACCTTCTCGGGCGTTGCGGGCATGTCGATGTTATCAACGCCGAACTCGGCGAGCGCATCGGCCATCGCGTTCATGACAGCTGGCAGCGCGCCGCTGACCCCTGCCTCACCCGCGCCCTTGGCACCCAGCACGTTGGTCTTTGCCGGCACCGGATGGTCCTCGAACACAATATTCGGAATCTGATCTGCGCGCGGCAGC
>MDTE01014574.1_pt1 | contig 26127 bp, 10 predicted proteins | sample 811231 | NCBI WGS metagenome assembly MDTE01 (sample SAMN05326651, study PRJNA326480) | marine metagenome | isolation source: seawater | place: Indian Ocean: Red Sea | collected 2010
CCAAACACCTCGGGCGTCTGGTACAGCGGCAGCGTGTTGATCATCTTGGCGTACGCATCCCTGCTCCCCTGCGCGGGTACCACGTAGTCAAGCTCCTCGTTCTGGAAAAAGTGGAAGGGTTGGAAGGTGTCGAAGAGGAAGTCCCCGAGGTACTCGTCGAGATAAGTGGTGAGGATGCGACGGTCGAACGAATCTGAGACGCGTCCACCGTACATGGCCTCGCCAATGAGGTACCGGAGTGTGCCCCAAGGGAGCTGATCATCGTCGTTGTCAAACGCCTTGGTCAAGTAGGTCTTCACAAGCTGCTGGGAGATCCTGAAGTCCGTCTCGTTGAAGTCGTAGGCGACGTTCCAGCCGAGTTTGCCGTACTTGCGACGCTCCTGCACCACGGCGTGGAAGAACGCGAGCACGTAAGTGAGGGGCCTGAACCCGGTGTGGGGACACTCAGCGAGCTCATCCTCGGAGATTTTCGCATACGACGCCCGCAGGTTGAGCTTGAGGCCGTTGGGGGGCTCGGTGACGACCTTGAGGGAGCGCTGGAGGATGCCCAGGGGAAACCTGTCGGTGGGTGCGGTGGTGAGCCAGAGCCTGAAGTCCTTATGTGGCTTGGTGATCTGCTCGAGGATCTTCTCCAGAGTCTTGAGCCAGCTGGGGAGAAGGTGGCAGTTCTGGAGCATGCACCACAGTCCGCGCATTGAGCCAGTCTCCAGCATCTCCGCAGCCTTCGGACCCATACCCTGGCCCAGCGCCATGTACTTGAGCTTAGCACCGGGTTTGTATCCCATCGACTCGCCTAGTCGGAAGACGTCGAACGCCGGGTCGGCGCCCGGTGAGAGCACGAACACCACTGGCGTCATCGCGCTGGACATCGAGTAAATCTTCTCGTAGTTCAGGATGGGCGGCTGCACGAACTTCTCCCCCAGAATATCGATGACGTACTTTGTGATGGCCACCGTGACGCGGTCGACGCGGATGCAGCGAAGTAGTAGCATCTGCTCGAAGACGTTGAGCGACTCGGAGTATCCGCCGGGGAATGGAGTCTGCTCCGGGGCGTCGAGGTCGTACCACGCGCGCCATTCCTCTTCGTTTTGCTCAATGTGATCGGCGATTGTCGTAAACGGGTGGGGTTCCGCCTCTTCCTCTTCACCTTCCGCCGCATCGCTAGCCTGGGACGCAGGCGCGGGTGGCGCGACAACGGGCTCCGGCTCCGGCTCCGGCTCCGGCGCAGCCTCAGCTGTGGGTGCCTCCTCGGGGGCGTCTCCCACCTCCGACCCCTCGTTGGAACCAACCTTGGATCCCGCCTTTGACTCCGCATCCAAAGCCGGGTTCTCGGGCTCGGGCTCGGGCTCGGGCTCTGGCTCTGGGTCGCCGAGTGTGGTGAGGCGCATGAGATCCTCCCAGCCCTGGTCCGGGTACCAGTCGAAAGGCTTGGCGCGCTTGGACTTTTCGAGGCTGAGGTTGCCTTTGAGGAAGAAGTCAAGCTGCTGGCGGTTTAGCCTGTCCTCGCCCTCCTCCAACTTTATGGTCATCTGGAACGAGAGCATGAGCTTGTGTTTCTCGAACAGACCGAGGCAGGTGAAGTTGTACACGTCATAGGTGAGCGCGTTAATGATGTTTCTCAACCGGCCTTCCAAATTGGCATCCTTCTTCGAAGTCTCCAGAGTTCCGTTGAACACCTCAAGGTACATGTTGAGAGAGTTCTCGTACATGGTGTTGATCACGGACAGCGCGGACATGACGAAGAAGAGGATGGAACCCCGCTTCGCAACTGGAGCGTACTTGACGCGGGTGAACTCGATCTCCTTTGCAGTAACTTGGGCCTTCTGGAGGTTCTCGGCGATGTTCTTCGCTTTGGTCTTGGTGTTCTCAAGCGTCTTGATCAGCTCCTGGTTGTCGAGGATGTTGCCCTCAGCGGAGCTCAGCTCCTTGAGCAATGTGTCCTCCAGCTGCTTGAGCAGCATCGAGCTGTCGGCCATATCCTTGACGAGCTCCTCGCGTTGTTCTTCTAGATCCGGTCGCTCGTGTCGCACGGTGACGTTGAGAAGCTGCTCCTGCAGACCCTGCTCGGTGACGGAATAGTTGATGATCATTGTCTTGCCGGAGATGTCTGGGCCGTAGTGGGGGTTGGGCAGCTTGGTGCACAGGTACAGCTGGAAGTTATCGTCCCAGTCGACCTCCTTGTCGCCGAGCTTGATCGTCTTACCGCCGGTCATGGGGTTCACGGTAATGTTCTTCTCCAGCACCGGGTCGATGACCGGATCGATGTACTCGTCGAGGTTCTCAAACAGAAACGGTAACCCGTACTGTACCGCCAGCTCAAGCTGCTTCAAAAAGTCGGCGTCGTTGAACGTCTTCATCTTGCCGTCGAGCTTCTGGCCTTCACGCTTCTTGATCCACGTCACCGCTTGCATCTGAGGGTCGATGCACAGCGGGAAGCGGGAGGCGCGCGTGGTTAGGATACCATTCTGTACCGAGAGCTCGTCCGAGGGGAGGCCGTCGGATGCCCATTGACCGGTTTCCACGTCGCTCGTGAGCAGCGTCTCGAGCTTGAAAGGGACGGTCATGGGCACACCGCGGCTCGCGATGTCGTCGCACCACAGCTGGTAGGTCATCTCCTTGCGGAAATCGAACGTGAAAGCACCAGTGTAGGACAAGAACGAGGAGGTGAGGAGACAATCTCCCAGGAGCTTCTCGCGGACGATGGCGAGCTGCTTCAGATCCTCGGTCCATCGCACGCGTTCGCTAGCCAGGCCCGCAATGAGCTTCTCTGCAGCCTCCAGGCGTCGCTCCATGAGCTCGGCTTCGTCCTTGAGCCGCTTCTGTTCCGCGGTGGATGCCTCGAACGTCTTGCTCAGCTCGGCGAGTTCAGCGTTGAGTGCTTCCACCGTGGCTTTGATCTCTGCGAGCTCCGTCTCAGCTTTCTTGAGAGCCTTGACCCCCTTGGCCACCTTCAGGCGCTTGGGCTTCACCCCGGAGGCGATCTTATAGTAGTTCATCATCGCCAGCACCCACTTGAACATGCCCGCGGCGGGCTTGGATACCGACTTGATCTCCTCCAGGGTGAACTTCTTGTCCTTCATGTACCCCTTGATGGTCTTGATTTGGTCCTTGGTGATGCCGTCCTTCTCAAACTCCTTCAGGGATTTGATAAAGTTGAAGTCTGTCATCATGGCCTGCGCACCCTTCCAGCCGATCTCCTCCTCGGGGACAGCCTTCAGGATTTGCACACACTCCAGAACCTTCACGATGACCTCGGCAGGGTTCGCGTAGGACTTGAGGTTGGTGATGTCGTCCTTGTTGATGTTCTTCAGCGCCTCTGCCGCCTCTTCAAGCGCAGGGATAGCCGCCGCAAGGTCTGCCTCAGCCTCCTCCTTCTCCCTGGCGATGCGCACGCTGTCCTCGGCGAGTTGTGCCTCTTTCGTCGCGGCCGCCGTCTGCTTCTCCTCAACCTCGGCGGTGTTCTTGGTGATCACCTCCAGGAGCTCCTGCACCTCCACTGTCTTGGCCTGCACCACAATTTTCTGCTCCGCGAGCTCTTTTTGCATCTGCGCGACATCTTCAGCAGCCATCATGAGCTTCTGCAGACCACCGTCGAGGCGGTTGGTGTAGTCGGTGTTGAGCTTGCGCTGCGTGGTGAGGCTCTTCTGGTAGTTGGCGATGAAGTCGAGGTAATTCTTGGGCGTGACGTAGTTGTGACGGCGGAGCTGGTCGTAAAACTTGACGCTGTAGTCCCTCACCGACTGGTGCGTCAGCACCATGTGTTCGGTGATTGTCTCCCGGAACTCATCCGGCATGTCAAGGTCCCTGAGGAACACCTCGGAGACGGACCTGAGCGCGTCCTCGGGCCAGGGCGTGAACCAGTCGATGACGGTGTTGTTAACCATCCCCGGAAAGTTCCTGCATCGGGTGCGGAGGGTGTCCCCGACTGGGGACATGGCCAAAACGATGTGGAGATTGTTTCTGCACCTGTCCACGTAGTACCGCCAGCACGCCTCCTTCGTCTCGCCCAAGCCAGCCTTGGCGCAGTCGTCCCTGACGCCACCAGCGATACCCTCCTTCTCATCGTCCGCGTAAAGACCGGGTACCATTCCCGAGGTGAGCATGTTGTTAATGAGCTCCAGAAAGCCCTCGTCGGCGACGTGTGCGTCGGTGAAGAGGAAAACCATCTTCCTGTTGTTGACGCCGATTTCCGTGTACAGCGTCTTCAGATCCTCCCTGAACATGGACTCGTCGTACCCGCGTGTCAGCGTGATCTCGAAAACTCCGCAACCGGCGGTGTAGGCGGCGAGCTTGGACAGCGACTGCTTGCCGGAACCGCCGACACCCACCAGGAGCGCGTTGCCCTGGTCAAGACGGATGATTCGATGGATCCGGGTGAGGTGCTCGAGCGCATCCTCGAAGAATACCAGGTTCATCGTCTTGTTTAGCTGGTTGTAGTAGCCGAGGATCTTCTCGAACCAGGGTTTGATGTCGCCGTAAGTCCCCACGTCCTCGTAAAGTCGCAGGACGCCAGCCTCCGGGCCGCCCTCTTCCTCTGGCGTGAGCTCCTTGTGCGCAGACTGGTAGTCGCCGAACAGAATCGGATCCTGGAGGATTCGCTCCTGGTGTTTCTCAAACTCAGTCTCCACCAGCTCGTGCATCTTGGTCACGACGATCGCCTTGTCCTCGTCGGAGATTAGCCTGTCATGGAAGATGCGAAGCGCCTCGTTGCGCCAGAGTCTGAGGAAGTCCCCGGCGGTCTTGAATTTGTCGTCGGTGGCACACAGCAGACCCTCATAAATTCGGCTCAAGTCGCGGAGGTTAAAGATGTAGTGGAACCTCGACGGAGTCGGCGGCAGCTTCTCCAAGATGAAGTTGTAGAGCTGCAGGGTGACGTCCGTGAGGTTCTCAGCCGCGGACTGGATCTCATCGCTAAGCTTGACGACGTGTGACTTGAGGATGGACGCGTAGATGGTGCGGAGGTTGTTCTCGCTCGGGAACTGAATCTCGAAAGTGCTGAACAGCGAGATGAACCGCGGGTCAACTGGGTTCCTGGCACCGCCAGGCGGACCCATCGCCGCGACGTAGAAGAGATCCTTCATCTTCTTCCAGTTGAGCTCTTTGCCACGGTCGTAGACGCCGCTACGCTCGATGAGCGTCTTGAGCAGCGCGATGGGCTGCTGGGTGCCGTACAGGTCAACCTTTGGCATGTTGAGGTCGTCAAAGTACAAAAGCATTCGCTTGCCCATCGCCGGGCCAAACGTGTCCTTGGTGCGCTTCTCAACCGAACCCTCGAGCACGCTTTGGACGTCCAACGACGTGGTGCGCGATGAGAAGTTCATGTTGAGCACGATGTTCTTCTCCGGATCCAAATCGCCGAGGTACTTGTTGATAGTGACCGTCTTCGCGGTGCCAGAGTCGCCCACGAACAGCACGGGCTTGCCAGCAGATGAGAACGTGTCCAGCAGCCACGCGGACCGCACGGTGTCCACGGTGGGAACAAGGATCGACGCAAACTTGGCGCCGTCCTTGACCTCCAGAGCGGATACCATGCTCTTCCACGTGTACCACTTGGCGCGCTTGAGGTCGAAGCAGTACTCGTACAGGGAATCCTTGGGCAGCTGCGTTGCGGTGAGGCCCTCACCCTCGTAGGTCATGAACTCAGCGGTTCGCTTGACGAAGTTGTCAAACCTGTCGCGGTCCGCAAATCCAGGCTTCTGAATCACCGCAGCACCCACGGACCAGACGATGCAGAAGATGAACACGGCCTCGAGGGAGTTGTCGTCGACCTCCGCGCTCACCTCCTCGGTCAACAGGCAGTCCAGCATATTGCAGCACTGAGTGACCAGGTTGAGGTTGGTCTGCGGGATGGTCAGCGCGAGGGGCTTCTCCAGCACCTCCCCGTCCACGCCCTCCAGGCAGTAATCGATGCACTTCTTCATGTATTTGTCGAAGAGCACTCGCAGCACCTTGGCCTGCGCCTCGGGCCGGGAGTTGCACCACTTCCAGATGAACGGCTCGTACTCGAGGTTCTTTGGGTCAACGTACACCATGCCGCACCGGGAAATGGTCGCGGGTGACGCGTACTGCAGGTCGGCGACTTCGAACAGGAGCTTGCAGTGGTCCACGAGCCGGATGCGCTCGCCATTTGGCAGGGTGAGGAGCTTGTTATCGTCCATCACCGAGTTCATGTTCTCGACCCACACCGCGTCCACGTCTCCGTCGAACACGATCCACCGAACCTCGTCACGCCCGGGCGGCAACGGCTTGCAGAGCGTTCGGAAGTGGTTGGACAGGACGCCGTCAGTCCAATCGCGCGTCTCCGGGTCCATCTCTCCGTAGAGCTCAGCCACGGACTGCGCCTTGGGGTTGACGACGTGGATCTTGGTGTGCCTCCCCATCTTGGTCTGCGACCTGGCGAGGGTATTGATGATGACGGACTTGCCGCCGCCGGTGTTACCCACCACCATCGTCGTGTGACGCGTCAGCATGGTCTCGTACAGCTGCACAACCTTGTCAACCTGCTCCGAAGGGTTCACCATGACCTTGTACCCGTTCTCGGCCAGGTCACCCTCGATGACATCGTTGAGCTCCGGGTATCTCACCCTGGGGCAGTCCAGCCCGGGGAAAAGATCGGAGATCAGCCCGAGGAACAGGGGAACGTCGTCGAATACAAACTTGGGCAGGTTCATGTCGCGGAGTGCGCGCATCAGCACGACGCCCTCGTCCAGGTCGGGCGAGCCGCGCTTCAGCGCACCCGCCATGACCAGCACGGATTTGAGCGCGCGAAGGCCGAAGTCGTAGTGGTACTGCTTGGAGAGCTGCTCTTTCGCGAGCTTGTAGAGCACGGTCATCTTCTTGGCTAGCACCTTGGCGGTGTTGAAACCCTCGGAGAAGAGCATGATTTCGCAAATCTGCTGCAGATCGGGGACAATCATCGCGATTGGTCGAAACAGCGCCTTGAGGTTATCAGGGAGCTCGGAGCGACCCGCGTAGCCGGGGTTCATGGTGATGAAGTTACCCGTCGTGGCCACTAGCTTCATCTCCTTGCCCTCGAACAGAAACTCGGTGAGCTTGTTCTTGAGGGCCTCCTGGATGGATTTCACCTGCGACGAAACGACGGAGAGCACCTCCACGGTGATGCGGTTGAACTCGTCGAAGCAACCCCACGCGCCCGTCTGCACCAGGCCGCTGAAGATCATGCCCATGGCCTTGTAGTCCAGACCCTCGCCGCAGTTGAACACCACGCACAGCAGGGCCATGGACTTGGCCAGATCCTTGGTGGTCTCCGTCTTGCCCGTACCCGCGGGTCCGGCGGGCGCGGCGCCAAGCATGTATGTCAACGCGGTTGTAATCGTCATGTAGCACCTGTCCGTGAGACCCGTGATGACGAGCCTACCGTTGAGGCCCATGTACTCGTAGCCAAAATTGAACCTGCCCGTGCACTGGTTGATGATGATGTCGTCCTCGTACCTGTCCCAGCTAAAGCGCAGTTGGGATTCCCAGGCAAACTCCCTGGCGTCGAGAACCGAGTCCCTGACGAACGTGTCGATGATGTCGCGCGCGTGGACGTCAATGATGATGAGGCAGTTCACCTTCTTGCGATCGTTTTTGGTCAGATCGCCGCGTACCATGTCGGTGAGGTCAACGAGCTGACCGCTCAGCTTATTGGCGAAGTTTTTCATGGCCATCTTGTCACCCTTGCGCACGCGCTGGAAGACGTCCTCAACCTCCCAGGTCCACCAAATCTGCGACCCGGCAAGTGTGATCATGCCTAGCTCATCCTTTATCCATTGGTCCCTGCGTTTTTTTGCGTAGTAGAACACGCCCTCCTTGGCAATTAGGTGAAGCGATCGAAGCATCTCCTTCTCCACGCCGACCATCCACTCCTCCACGGCGCCCTCGGCCTTGCAGGGAGACTTGAAGTCATAGGATTCCCCCTCCGCCGATACCATACCAACCACCGTCTTGTTCCCGCGGCCAAATTTGAGCTCGGCGCAGTTATCGTACAGCTTGAGCATGTGTTCCTGGACGGACGTTGGATCAGATGTGCCGAGGATGGAAAGAAGCTCGTCGTCGGAGATGAAGAAGAAGCGAGGGAACGCGTTCCTCTTGACGTCGAGGTAGTCAGAGAGTGATTTCTGGCACCGCTCGAGGAGTTCAAAAATCTCTTGGAGCTTTTCGAGCCGGCCCTTCACCGAGCAGCACTCCAGGATGTTGGTGTTCTTGCTCGTGTCCTCCATGATCTCCTTAAAGTCCCTGTCGATCCTGTCAAATCGTTTCGCCTCCTCTGGCAGCTTCTCTCGAATGTCCTCGCTCCCTATGAAGACTGACTCGAGGTACATCCACTTGCGCTGCACCTCCATCCAAATCTCAATGACCTCGGCAATGAGCGACAGCTTCTTCTCCCACAGCTGCACATCCTGAAGGAACGGTTTGACGAACCTGGACGCGAGCATGGACTGGAGGGTCAGGGTCATGTCCTCGATGACCAGCGTGATCTCGTCCACGGTCTTCAGCACATTCCCCTTGTCTACGTCACCCTTGACATACCGCATCAGCTCAAACTTTTGGTCCTTCCAAACCCCAGAGAGCTCGGCAACGTCGGCTTCAATCTTGAGCTCCTTCTCGGCAGCGACGCACAGCTGAAGCACATCGTCCCTGAACTTGTGCAGCTCCATTCCGAAGAGATCCGCGAGTTTGAACGTGGCGGGATCGGTGTTGAAGTCGGGGTCCTGGCCAGTGACGGCGATGAGCTGCTTCCAGTGCCTGTCCCGCAGAGCGTCGGATTTGAGGTTCTCGATGAGCGGGAGCGAATCCTTGAAACCCTCAATTGTCTCGGTAACCCTGGCAAACACGGGCGCGTCGGCGAGCTCCTTGACCTCGGACATGTCTTTTATTCGGCCTTTGAAGTCGTCGGCGAACGCGAAGAGCTTTCGGATGTCCAGCTCCGCGAACAGCGACTCGCCCAGCTGCTTGATGGTGTCGAGGTGCGCGCTGTAAACGGCGTAGATCTTCTTCTGAACTTCGAGCTCTTTCGAAACCTCATCCAGTTCCGGGTAGGATGTGACCGGCAAGTTGAAGAGTTTCTCGGCCACGGTGAGCTCATCTTTCATCGCGGTCTTCTCATCGAACTCCTCGATGAACTGATCCAGAGACACGAGCCCCTCGTCCAGCACGACGCCGGGGATACCCGGACCCTCCGTCGCAAGCCGACGCTGAAACTCCTTCACAGCCTGCGTAAACTTCTCAACCTGCTTTACGGTGACCTCTGTGAAGTGAATCTTGCGGTCTGCCAGGGTGTCGTCCACTCTCTCGCACTCCGCCTGCAGCGCCGCCCACGTGCCCCTGATGGCGAACGCGGCGTTGAATACGTCCTCGTTCATGTCAATGCCGTAAATCCGCCGCGTTCGGAATCGTTCCTCGACATCTTCGTATTCGAGCTCCATCTCCATATCGCCGTTGCGCACCCACGCGATTATCTTCAGCACGCTCTTGAGGTCATCCAGGGTGTTGCACTCAATGTGGATCCCGGTGTTCTTGTCGGACAAATCGGTGGATATCCGCGCCACCCTCTCGGAGTCGACTCGGTCCATCTCCCGACCTATCACCTTGATCCAGTTTGCGCATTCCTGCTTCAGTGACTCACCCAGCGACACGGACACGACCTTGATGAAGTCGAAGTCCCTGTCCGCGGCGTACGTCTCGATCTCCTCGGCCAATTCGGTGTATACCCTGAAGGTCTCCGCGAACTCCTCGACGGTGGGTTTGCGATCGAGCATCTTATCGACGAAAACCTCCTTGTCTGTCTTCCACAGGTTCGAGTCCCATCCCCCAACGTCGTGCCTCTGATCGTTCCAGCCGTCAACGAACGCTGCGACTGAGTCGATAGTCTCCCTGACAGCGTCCTCTATGTAGCCCATCAGCGCGATTATCTCCTCGTTCTTGGAAACCTCAGCGAGGAAGTTGACGATAATGGGCTCGTCTTCATCCTCAGGATTTGGCAGCGGCGGAGACTCAACGCACGTGTTCTCCAACCACCGCACGAAGGGCGAGATGGACTCCAGGATGTTGTTGTTCACCGTGGTCATCATCACTCTGGCTTCCTTGAGGGGCGGTTGTACGCCGAGCTCGGGCGTGTTGAGATAGACGTTCATCTTGAGGAGGGAGAGCTTGCTGCTGTTCTTGTAACCGTCGACGTACCCGAGTGCCTCAGCGTTCGATGGGTCCCTGTGGATGAGCAGCTCGATCCACCCATTCAGCGAGGTCATCACCATGGAATTCAAACCGTTGAGTACCTCCTTCTCCCAGTGCGCGTAGTAGTCACGGAGCTGGGGCGACCTGCCGGTGTTTGTACCGGCGACGGCTTCCTCAACCTTGCCCAGGAGCGGGCCGATGCTGCGGTACTTCCCAATGAGCCTGTCGACAATGTCGCGCCTGTTCCTCTCAATGAACTCGCACATCTCCTGCATGTCCAGCAGCTCCTCGCCGTGCGGGGGCTCCGTGACGACCGCGGTGGTGGAGATCTCCTTTATGATGTCCTCGATGATCCCCGAGCTTTTGTTGACCTGGTTGACCAGTGTCTGGAACTCATTGATGGCGTTGGTGCACCGCTCGCAGTACTCAAAAATCCCAAGGGAGTTCCAGTTGAGGGGATGGAAACCTGGCTGTAGCACGGTCTTAAGGTCGGCGAGCTGAACGCTGTAAAGGCTTTGCTCAACCTGGGTGAGGTCCACGGTCTCGTGGTAGAGCTCAAGCATGTCCTCGATCGCGCGCCTGAGGTCGATGAAGTGGTCCTCCGCGAGCATGGTCTTCATGGCAACCTCGGGAATCTCAAAGTTCATGCCGCTCAGGTAGTCGCTCTCCTTGATGATCGCGTGCAGGTTCGTGCTGAAGTTGCACATAATTTCGCCGCTCTCCTCGTCGACACGTAGGATGGGATCCTTCAAGTGTCGCAGCGCGGTCTGGTCGGCAACTTCCACCCAGTCGCCATAGAGCTTCTTCTCGTACTTCATCACAGCTTTCGCAAAGTCAGTGTACTTGCGCGTGGCCACCGCAGCGGCGGGTTCAGTTCGCATCTCCCTCTCAGCGTCCCTCTGGAACTTAGTCATCGTCTTGCGAATCTTGCTGAAGAGGCTGCGGCTCCATGCGATAGCTCCCGCCACCGGGGGCTGGCCGCGGTACACCTCGGGAGCCTTGTAGTTTTTGTCAAACAGCTGCCGCATGTTGACAATCTCCCGGGTGAACTGCTCAAGGATGTCCGTCATCTTGCCCTCGATCGCTCGGCCTATCGCGCCTTCGCTCTCCATAGCCTTGAAGTTCTGCATCAGGTCAAAGGCAGCCTCTGCGTTGCTCAGTTTCTTGAAGCTCGCGTCGATGAGCTCCTTGGTGCTCCGCTCGATGGTCTCCTTCTCAGCCTCAAAATCGCTGTCGATGTCTGCCCAGTCGGAGAAGGTCTTCTTATCGAACACATCGAACTCGACGTCCACCACGAGCTTGGTCATGTCACGCACGCGGTCGAGCATCGCGTCGATACCCTCGGGATCGCCAGTCACCGCCTTGAGCTGCGGACCTAGGAACTTGTTGAAACCCTCGATGACGCCGAGCATACCGTGCAGGTCACCGCATATCCCTGCGATGTAGTCGGTGCGCGCAAACAGCGTCTTGGCGTCGAACTCCCACCTCGCGTCGCGTCCCTGCTGTTCGATCTTCTCGCGCATAGACATGTACGTGGACCGCCAAGCCTCGGCAGTTTTCTTCGCCAGCTCAACCTTGGCCATTGCCTCTGCAGTTGGCATCTTGGTGAAGAGCGCCTCGACGTCAAGCTCGTCGATGATTCGGTCCCCAATCTCGTTGGCGATCCGTAACATGAGCCCACCCATGCGCTGGTCGTCGGAGTAGTGGTGGGAGATGATCCACACCATGCGCAACGCGTTGATCATCGGAGATAAAGCGTCCAGCACAGTCTGTAAGTTGCCGCCAGGCATCTGCCTATAGTGCGAAATAGCCTTGAAGTGCCTCTCGAGGGTCGTGAGAAACTTGACGTTGTCTTTCGTCTCGATGTACAGCTTTGTGAGCTCCGCGAACTGAACCCTGAACGCCTCGATTGTCTTGGCACCGACGTGCGGCGACTTCTCCATGACCTCCACCATCCCGCGCACCCGCGGCGTGTTCAATTGCTCAAACAGCGATGACAGCGCCGCGTTCCTGTCGCGCCAGAACTCGATCTCCCCGAGTGGACCCCGCCCCGGCACCGTCTTCTCCTTCTCGGCGGATATCGTTGACTGGAGCGTGGATGACCAACCGACGGCGGCCACCTCGATCTTACCCACCAACACGTCATCCTCCGCCGCGATTTGCGGGTCACCAATCGAAACATCCGGAAGGTCCAGGTGTATATCCTCCCTCAGCTGACGCACCGTCTGGGCCACCTGCGAGGTGAACTTACCGGTGCCGCTCTCCAGCTCCCTCAACGTCCGCGCGAACGAATCCTGGTCCATCACGGTGGACGCGGAGGCATCCGCGGCGGAGAGCAGCGGAAGGTAGATCTGCGCCAGCATCTGGTCGAGCGTCTGCAGGCTCGGTCCCTCGGACAGCGACCCGTGCTGCACGTGCGCGTCCAACAGTGTGGGCGTGTCCACCACCTGCTCCGCGGACTCCTTGAGGAAGTAGCAGCACTCGGCGTCGGCGCGGTCGGCGGGTAAAGCCGACTCGCACGCGCGCAGCCCGACTCGGCGCGGCGCGAGGACGAGCGCCGGCGAGCCGGGGGTTTCCTCGGGCTCGGGTTCCTCCTCGCATCCGGGGTTGGCGTCCTCTTCGATCGTCGCGTCGGTGCCCTCGTCGGCGGTGGGGTTGTCCTCGCCCGCGAGTTCGGCGGGTTCCTTGCCCGCGTCGGCAGCCTCCGCAGCCTCTGGCCCGGGCGCTTCCGCATCGGGCTCGGTGGGTTCGGGCGCGGGCGCGTCCTCGCCCGCGCCCTCGTCGCCCTCCGCCTCGGTCTGATCCGCACCGCCCAACGCATCGACTCCCTCGGTCATGTCCGCGGCATTTTCGGCCGCATCCGCGTCAGAATGGGCGGGAGCGTCGACGTCGGTCGGCGACTCACCCTCCGCGATCGGGGCATCCTCAAGTTCAACCTCGGGGGACCCCGGCGGGGGCGCTGACTCGTCCACGAACACCAGCAGCGCCTCGCTCCTTCCGGTGCCTGCGTCAGGGTGCACGTGTATGATGGTTTGGTGAGTCCTCGGGGTCACGGCGGGGTCGGAAAACAGCGCGATGGGGGCATCATGCTGCGCGGATTGATAGAAACGTTGGGTGAGAAAGTTGCCTGCTGGCGCACGCACCTTGGAGGAAGTCGTCAATGGCTTGCGGATTTTCGTCGAAGAGCGCCCGGATGCTGGGGGCGTCGCACCCCAGCGACGCGCGCACCTTGTCTGCGAGCCACTCCACGCACTGTGGCCGCAGATCCTCCGGCTCATCGTCGCCCGACTCCATCTCCACCGTCGGATCCCCTGCTCCGGACCCGCGGTTAAGACGAGCACAGGGCTCAGATGAATGAACTGTCGCAAGCCGAGATGGGCAGATTGATGGGCCCAAATTTGGATCATCACGCATTGATTCCTGAAATGACGGTTCGTTTCGCAGTGTTTCAAGACTATGAGTACTATCGAGCTTCAGCGCTGGGGGCAACCTTGGCCGCCAACGCCGCGACAATCTTCGCCTCTTGCGCCCAATGTCTCGCTTCCACCTTCCGCCTCATGTAAAACTTGGAGCTGGGGTGACCTTTCGGCGGTGTGCGCTCCAAAGCAGCCTTTGCGGACTCGTTCATCGCCGCGCACTGCATATTCCACTTTCCGATGTTCTTTGCCTTCGCCGATCGCAAGTCGTCGGGCATGCGAAGCTTCGCCACGTCTTCCGCGTAGGTGCATGCGAACCACGTCTCCCACCCGCACTTTGGCGCCTGCGACAGCGTCACGATGTTGGCCACGTGGCACCTTCCGTCGAAAACATCCGTCATGTAGTTCACCGCAGCCGTGCCCAGCTGCGTTGGTGCTCCCACGCGCCGGCCCCTGCGATGCGCCTCCGCCGCCTGCACCACGGAGGACCTCAGCGCGGCGAGTTCCATGTTGATGATCGCCGCCTGCGCGCAGGGCTTGACCTGCGATGGATCCCTCCAGTACGTCAACACCGCGTCCATCACGCTGGCGAAACCGTTGTCGTTGGACTTGGGCCGCTCCGCGCCGGCGAGGTCCATCGTGCCGAAACTCACAGTCTTGACGTCCCGCGTGGACCTATCCACGAGTCGTAGGACGCAGTGTAAGACGCAGTGCGACCTCGACGATCCACCGTGCGTCTTGTTATCCTTCTCCTTACCCCCCGCGGCTTTCAGTGCTGGGTTCATCTTGGTCGAAGCCGTGGTCCTATGTTCCCTCACCGCGGCCAACACTTTCAGGACATCCGCCAGCGTCTTCACCTCCACCTGCTTCCTCCCTAATAAATCCCCGTCCCGCACGTCCACCTGCGCGTGGTCGTCAAGCAGGTCGAACCCCTGGCAGAAGTAAAACTCAACCGCGCTGAGCGTGCAACTGAACGCGTGCGACGTATCCCGTCCTCGCATCGTGGTCAGTACCGCGTCCACTATCCGGGGGAACAGGCCCCACTTGCTGTGCCGGACCTCGTCCCAGCTCTCCTCCGGTCCCATGATGGTGTGAGTCTTGCCCGTGCCCGTCTGACCGTACGCAAACAGGAACGCAGACTGAGGGTCGGAAGGGTGAAGGAACTTCTGGAGAAGGGGCCCGGCCACCTCGTTGAACAACTCCTCTTGAGATGCATCCGGTCCAAAAACACGCGTCGGGAACGTGTAGTGAGTCTCGCCGTGTCCATCCGAGAGCGTCACCCTCGCATCGTCTTTTTCCTCCGACCATGACTTGAGCCGCTTGGCCACCGCCTTGCCGTCGTCACGGTGACCGCCCACATTCTTGGGAAGGATGCGAGCAAAAACGGGCGGTGCGACGAGGTCGTCCCTCACCGCCGCCGCGGGAGCGGGTTTCTTGGCGGCGGGCTTCTTCAATAACGTCCTGGGGGGCATGGCGTGAACCCGCGCGCTTCGACCCGACCCCTCCAGTCGCGGCGCCGAGACAGCGCGGTTTCGTCTGTACCGAAGAATCTCGTCAAATCCAGCTTGTCAAATCCAGTGCAGGACTGATCGCGGCGACTGCACAGAATGAAGTCTAAGTGTAGCTAGTATGTTAGTGCTACAGTTTTACAGGGTTCGTTTACACAGTCGTCGCCCTGGGCTCGTCGTCCTCCTCGGCCTCTGTCGTCGTCTTCTGCTCCCCGCGTCCTTCCTCGGCGTCGCGGCACACGAGCTCAGCCCCGCCCCGCCGACTCTCTCGCACGCAACTCTCTCACACGCCTCAGTCTCCTGGCCAGTTCGTCCACGCGCGCGCACAATTCCCGCGACACCTCCGGCGTATCCACGATCGTCTGTCGCGGCGCGTAACTCTTGAGCTCCTTGGCGCACTCCGCGTCCACCTCGCCGCGGGTCTCGTCGGAGCACGCCGACGACGAAACGCCTCCATCGCAGCCGTGAAACGTCGCGGCCACCGCGTCGTCCAGCTCGCTCCGCGTCCCCTTGCTCGCGTCCAGCCAGGTGTACAGCCCGTCGCGCTCGCCCCTGAACCACGTGAACTGTCGCTTGGCGAACGCCCTCGTCGCGCGCTGCGTCTCCTCCACGAACTCCAGGAGTTCCTCAGGTCGACACGGTCCATCCCCCGCGCGCGCCGCCCTGCGCTCCACAAAGTCCATCGCCTGCCTGTACCCGATGGACCGAGCGGCGGGGGTGGATCCGGGCGCGATGCCCCTCCCGAGCATCATCGCCGCCTCCTCTAGCATCCCGCCCTTCACCATCGCCTCGACCCTGGCGTCCACCCGGCGGTACAGCTCGATCCGAGGGGACGTCAGCACGACGCACCTGAAGTCGTATCGGGGACGCGAAGCGGGCTTGAAGCTCCCCACCGGCCGGCCGCTGGTCTGGACGATCTCCATCGCGCGCTCCAGCCTGTACCAATCGTTCTCCGCGAGCCTGTTCGCGGTCTCCGGGTCGCCCGCGTCCGCCAGTGCCCGAACGGCGCCGGCCCACCCGTTGCCGACGTCGTCGCCGTCGGCTCCCGACTTTTTCAATCGACTCATCTCCCGCTCCGCGGCTGCTCTCACCGCCTCCTTGGCCCTCGCCGCCGCCTCGGGTTCCGACGGCGGCGTCGAAGGTTTACCGTCGATGAGCCATCTGAGGTACATCCCCGTCCCGCCCACCACGATAGGGGTCTTACCCCGCGACACGATGCCGTCGATGGCTTCCAGAGCGTGCTCGTAAAACTCCCCCGCGCCGAACTCTTGCGAGGGATCCGCCACGTCCAGCAAGTGGTGGGGTATCCCGTTGCGCTCGTTGACGGGCAGCTTGGACGCGCCGACGTCCAGACCCTCGAAAACCTGCACGCTATCCGCGCTGACGATTTCCCCGTTCAGCGCCGACGCCATCCGGAGGCTGAGGCTCGTCTTCCCCACCGCCGTCGGACCGGCGATTACCAAAACCTTGGGGAGCCCCGCCGACGTGGACGCATCGTCGGTGGCGCGCACCGCCAGCGTCCGCCTCGAGCCGTGGCACGCGAGCCGACGCGGTGCACACGGGCGCGCGAGGAAAGCCGCGTGGTGGGCGCACAGCCGCATCGCCAATCGAGACATCGCGGCGCGGGCGCTCCGTCTGTTCCTCCGCAGGGGCGAGGTGCCGACGTCGGGCAATCGGCTCTCCGACCCAGATCACGAATCGGGGGAACCACCAGAGGCGTTACGAAAGCCGGAGCAACACTCAGCCCGATGCTCACACCAAACAGCGCGAGATACAGGATACCACATCCACGAAGACATGTTCGTCCTCGCCTTCACCCTTGTTCGCACCATCTTCACCGCGGGACGATAAGTTAGTTGTAAGATGGACCACCATAGAAGACAGTCCAGGGGGGCGAGTGCACCCACCGGGAGGGCGATTCCGGCGAAAATAGAGAGCGATGTCGCCGGTGGCGTGACGAGGCCCAGGAGGCGTAAGAGCCTGGAGCCCGCGGCGGCTCGCCCTGTTCTGGGCGACGTCACCAATGCGGGCGCCCGTCGCGTGCGCGCCGAACGCAAGGCACCCGCCGCGGATGCCAAAATTCGCCGCAGTCGAAGGTCCAAAGCCGACGTCGCCGCGGACCTCTTCGACGATGCCGCCGACCTGTTTGACCAGGTGCTCTCCTATACGAAGGAGAAGCGCGAGTGAACAGCGTCCGCCGCGGGATGACTACCTTTAGCTGTAAAATGGGGATAAAGACGTAACTACACATCATAGTACAAGCGACGAGGCGTGAGCGCGTCACGACCAAACTGTGTCAGCTGACGACACACGCGGAGCTACCCTTTTTCTTCGTAGACGCCTCCCTTGCAGATGGTTTCGGAGGGGGCTTACCGGCCTTCTCCGCCTTCATTGCCTCCATTCCGGTGTCCGGATACGAACCCTTCGCCGCCTCCGTCGCCACCGCTAGTGCCACCCGCCTCTGCATCACCAGCCGCTTGTTTGCCTTCTTCACCTTCTCATTCTCGCTCATGAGTGCCTCCACCTTGTCCTGCAGGGACTGTATCCGCTCCATCGCCTCAGCGAGTGCCGCGTCCGCACCCTGCGCCGTCTTCACGCGCTGCGCCGGCAGTTTCATGTCCGCGCGGATGAGGTCCACCACCTTTTGGTTATCGGTGCCCGCGAGCTGGTCCGGACGCTTAACGTCCAGGCTGATGAAAATCTTAATCTCGAGCGGCTTCTTCAGCCACGCGAGAAACTCTTCCGTGACGCACTCCACGTGGTGCTCGTACTCGTATTCGAGCACTGGCGACCTGGTGGGCCTGGAGCTGAAGTCAACCGTCTCAGTCGCAAACGTGTTGTATCCGTATCCGTCGAAGAACTCGTACTCGCAGTAGCACAGGTCGCAGATCATCGGGAGCTGAAGCGCCTGCTTGATCCGGCAACGGTAGGTCCATGGCTTGCCAAGCAGATCGGTTTCGTCGATGATATCTAGCACCGACCCAGTGGCACCCTCGGGACCCGGCAGTGGCTCCCATACCACGTCAAGTTTACCCGCGTCCATGTTCTGGTTCCCCGACGCCGCCGCGGGGAACACCTCGCACAGCCGCTCAGAGTCGTCCGTTTCCAAGTTGTAAATCAGGTACTCTGGGAACAAAACAGCCGTGCCCACGTGGAAGGTTGAGTCGAAGAGGAGCATGAGTGGGTCGTGCTGAAACGGCACCACGTAGTACTCCTCCGCGCTGATGGCGTCCCTCAGGTGGTAGAGTTCGTCGCTGAGGATCTTGTACGCGCGATTGAACTCAAACGCGGGCAGGTATATCGTCTCCACAGGATTTGCGTTTCTGTTCACTACCTTGACGGCAACCTTGGCGTCCTCCTTGCTGGCGCTGGTTATCTTAGTGGACTGCAGCACGACGCTGGTATCGATGTACTCCCGGTCCAGCATGGTGCACAGGTTCTCAACCTCGGCAGCCTTGGGATATAAAGCCATCATCTCCTCTTCCAGCTGTTCGGCTGATTTTTTATCCAGGCTCATGTTCTTGCCCCCGACCCGCAGGCCTGAAGCCGCCTGTTTGAACTGACCCTTGTACTCGGAATTTGAAAGCAGCGCCAGGCGATACTCCTCGAACGCGGTATCCTCGTCAATCTCCGCGGTGGACCCTGGCACGCGAAAAACATACAGCTCGCTGCCAATGATTACCCTGTCCCCATCGTTAAGTTCCTGCGTCTTGCCCGATTTTATCAGCTGCCCGTTGACAAACGCCGCGCCCTTGCCACCCTTAATGCTCCTCTTAGCGCCGCTGCCGTCGAAGAAGCAGTGGTCAGCCACCATCGACATAGACTGCGGCCGCACGTCGTTCTTCTCTCGGCCGAAACTGGTGGGTGTCTTCTCCAGGATGCAAAGCATGCGGCCGCTCCTGAAAGGATCCTCGTCAAGGTTGATAAGGTACGGTGTGTTGAGCTTGGAAACGTCCTCAACCTCGGATGATAGCGTGATGCCGCGAGCCTGCAGGTGTGCCTTCTGCTTTTCGTACGCGACCGCGGCGGCGGCGGCGGATGGGTCCGCCTCCTGTTGGATTTCCTGGATCTTTACCGTCATGGACCGCTGCAGGGAGGCAACTTGCTCAGCGGCGGCGACTGTCTCCTTTGCGTCGCCACCACCTCCCCCTTCGGCGATTTGTTTGCGTAACTGCGCCACGAGCTCGCGCATCTCGTCGAGCTCCTTCATCAGCTTGCGCTCTAGCTCAGACGCCGCTGCTGTGGCCTTCTTCGGGTCGAGTTTGATCACCGACGCGTTGTTGGCAAATCCGAGGGTGGCGTAGGTGTACTGGTGGAACTTAGTCTCGGGTCGAATGGCGCAGAAGAGGTAGGTCTTTGCCTGCATCATGGTGTCCTTCAGGTACTTACAGAGGAAGTAAGAGTTGCACCCGGGGATCGTCGCGCCCGCCTTGAGCTGCCCCTTCTTGAACGCCGCCGCCATCTTCATGAAGAATTGAGCCATCTCCGAGAGCGACAGGTTGATCTTCTTGCCCTGGTCCTGCAGCTCCTTCGTCTTGGCCTGGTTGCTGTGCGGTCCGACGAGCTGGTACTCGTTGCTCCCGTCGTCCTGGGGAACCTTTTTGTACTCGGCGTAGAAGATGTCCCCCGCGGGTTCGGTGCCCGCCAGGTCACACACGTACAGCCGACCTCGCTGCTTCATCGACGGCGCATCCGCATCCGGCTTTTCAACCTCGAGTGTCATCACGCAGTGCCCCCTGGTGCTCTGGTGGTTGAACTGCGTCGGCGATATGGCCTTGCGCGCGTTACACTGCTGAAACATCGTCCGTAGCTCGTCCCAAGAGTTCACCACCACCTTGCCGCACCAGTCGATGTCCATGAACCCGTCCTGGTCTTTCCTCATGCCCGCCTTGTACTGCTGCTCAGACGCCGAAGGGCTCGTCAGGTCGCGGACCGTGTCCACGACGTTCTGAAAGTACTTTATCGTCACCTTCCACTCGTCCGTTTTCTCGTTGAATATGCTGTACGCCAGCCTGGGCAGGATGCCCCACATGTCGTTCGGCTCTGCGTGCTTGAACCACGCATCCGGTGAGTCCGCGGCATCCGGCCCAAACACAGTGAATGTCTTGCCCGAACCCGAGAGTCCGTAGGCGAACATCACCACCGCGCTGCCGTTCAGCAGGTCCTCCTTGATCTTCAAACCGCAGGCCTCATACGCCAGGTCTTGAGAGATGAACTTCATGTCCGCGGCGATGTGCTTGTCCTTCTCGGCGTACTTTGAGTGGTTATGCGCGGACCACCATGCGTACGCGAATCCGTACCTCGTTTGGGTGTAGTTGGAGTTGAGGATGTTGACCTCGCCGCCCGCGGGTCCGTCGCCGGTCTGACGGAGCTCGACGCCCAGATCGCCGGGGCCCACGAAGGGCCGGCAGCGCATCGCCACCTGGATGGACGCCATCCTGAACGAGTTCGACGGGGGGGGAAAGGGGAGGGACGGGGCGGTGAGATTCACGGCGAGGGTAACAACCTCGTGTCAAGAATTCGACACATCAGGCGCGCCCCTGACCCGGGTTATGGGACGGTGGGGTGCGAATGACGAGGCGCGCAGGGGCGATACGTCCCCGAACGTACCTGACGAGACAGCCCCCAAGCCCACACCCTCAGCGACGTGTCAGCGCCGGCTCGGTTGGCACCGGTCCGGCGGCCCCGTTTTGGCATTTCCCGGTGGAGGAGGTGTCGTTTCCTGCAACAAAAAATAAAGTAAAAATCAGTGACGGGGCGCCGACCCACACCGAAGCGCCCCGCCCAAGCGCTATGAAGAAGGATGCGCCCGTCCTCCTGGGCTTTCCCGGCCGCATGGTAGGCGCTGGAGAGAGGCTGGACCACTACACCACCAAGGTGGGCGGCGCACCCGACTGGCCCGCATCGGTATCGGCGGCGGCGGCGGCGGCGGCAGTTGAAGGTGCCGACGCGGGCGACTCCTACGCCCCGGCGGTTGCCGTCCCCGCGGCTCCCCCCGAGGAGCTCACGCGGTGCCCCACGTGTTCAGCCGTGATGGCGCTCGTGGTGCAGGCGCACGCCCCGCTTGGGGCAGAGCCAGATCAGCCCGACGCGCCCGACAGGTCGCTCTACCTGTTCACGTGTTTCGATCCGCGTTGCGCGTCCGTGCGAGGCGGCAAGAACCGGGGTCGGTGGCGCGCGCTGAGGGCGCAGAGCCCCGGCGCCGGCGGTGATGGCGCGTGGGGTGGTGACGGATCCGCGCGGGGAGGGGTATCGTGCGCTCCGCTCGAGGGTGAGGGCGCGACCGTGGCGGTCATCGGTGACGATTGGGGCGGCGGCGGAGGCGGCGACGACTGGGGCGGCGGCGGCGACGGCGGCGACGACTGGGGCGGCGGCGGCGACGGCCAAGGCGCGGGGGCAGGGGCCGAGATGGACGAGCTGGCCGATGCCCTGGACAGGCTCGCGACGCGACCGACGACGACGACGACGACGACGACGACGACGACGAAGAGGCGGACGGACGCGCCCCCGGGCTCCGCCGCCGGCGACGACGCCGCCGGCGATGACGCCGACCTCGACCCCGACTTCGATCGACGCGCCGCGTGGCAGGGTCCCCGCGTCCCGGAGTTCTTCCTCGTCGCGGACTGGGAGCCGGCGTCGTCGTCTGGCGACGCCGACCTCGTCGAGGCGGAGCGCGCGCTCGCCAGGTACACCGAAGCCGAGGGCGGCGCCGCTTTGGGGGAGTCGGCGCGCGGGCCCGGGTCGCGAGAGGCGGCGGCGGCGGGTAACAACGAATGGGCCGGCGAGGGGTACGAGGCCGGCACCGTGGACGGTCTCGACGGGCGGTACCTCAAGTTCAGCAAGCGGATCCGACGCGCCCCGGAGCAGTGCGTCCGGTACGCGTTCGGCGGCGGCGGGTTGGTGTGGCCCGCGGACGGGCCGGGACCCGCTAAGACGACCCCGCGTTGCGGCAGGTGCGGCGCGGAGCGGCGGTGCGAGATTCAGCTCATGCCGCCGCTCCTCCACTTCGTCGCGGAGGCGGCGGATTGGTCCAAGGGGAACCGGCGCGGCGGCGGGGGGCGCGCGGTCGGTGCGGACCAGCTGGACGCGTGGGACTGGCAGACGGTGGCCGCGTTTACGTGCTCAAAGTCGTGCTCGGAGGGTTCGGGTGAAAACGGCGGTGAGACGCAGTGGACGGAGGAGCACGTGGAGTGCGTCGACGGGGACGGGGGCATCGCTGAGCTGCTAAAGATGGGTGACGGGGTGGTGATCGAGACCGCGGTGCCCGTCGACATGGCGGACGCCAAGTGAGCGAGCGTCACATGATGAGACGGCGGTTTGCGGAGCTAAAACCGTTTTCACGGTGACCCATCAGAGTCCGTTAGCTAACCTACCTATTCGCGTGTCAAAGGAAGGGCTTGAACGGCCTCGGCCTGATGTCTATCTTGCTCTTGCACCATGGACACCGCCGCTTCGCCTTGGGCACCTGCCAGATCCGCAGCGCGCAGTCGCCGCACTGCCGCACGTGCTGACACGGCCAGAACACGTGCCTCAACACCGGCGCCTCCCCACCCTCCGTGAACGTCTCCAGGCATATACCGCACGCGTCGTGGCTCCCGCTCATGACCCTGAGGGGAAAATTGACCAGACCACCGTCGCCCAGAGCCTCAGCGGTGACGACCGGATCCTCGCACCTGGCGTCTTCCTCCTCGTTTTCGTCGTTTGCATCCTTGTCACCCTCCTCGGCATCGCCTTTGCCCGCGCGGGACCCTCCGCCCCGTGCGCCACCCTCCACGGGGTCGGACACCCTCGCGCGTTTCGCCGCCGGGGTCAAATTCGCGTCACCGCGATCGTCGCTCCGTTTGAACCATTGCTGGAGCGGAACGAGCGTGCTCCGCTTTCCGCTCGCGTCCACCGACGACGCCGATGCCGGCGCGGCTTCACCGTCGGGTCCTCCCCCGCCCTTGCGCCACCCGTCCCCACCGCGGGGCGAGTCTGCGCGATTCTCCTTCTCCTCCACGCCCGCGTGTCCCCCTGCCGCGTGTCCCTTGTCCTTGCCCATCAACAAGTCGAAGGGCGTCCGCGCGGCGAGGTTGGCACCCCCTCCCCCATCTCGCTGCGACGTCGCCGCGCGCGCGGTTCCGGGGCGCACCACGGTCGACGCCGCGACGAAACTCGCGCGCCCGGGCGCACCCGCGCTCACCGGCGTGGTCGCGTGCGTCGTCGCCTCGCCCAGGTCCCTCGCGAGCAGCCTGTCCCCGAGCTCCCCCGCGGGCGACGGCGCCGCCCCGCTCGCCTGACGCTCCAGGCATATCTCGACGTGGCTCTCGATGAGCACCTTGTGCACCGACCTGTCGCATATCGGGCACTTGGCCAGGCGCGAGTACGCGCTCGGCGACACGAAGCTGGCCATGTTGACGGACGATGGAGCCCTCGCGCTCGCTCCGTCCGCGCGCCAACCCGCGGGTGTGGGTACCACGGCTGCAGATGGGGAGTTCAAATAGTGCGCTTTGCGCTTACCTGCGCCGCGCGCTGGCGAGTGCGGATCTGGAGACCAAGATCTCGTTGTTCCACTTGTTTCATCCCCGTAGATCCTATCCTCTCGGACCGATCGTGGGGTTTGTTGCCCCCTCCTCATTGCTCGTGTCGTCCGGCGTCAAGCAGACCGCTAGAAGGATACGAGCGGCGAGGGGATGAGTGCCATTACCGCCTCTATCACGACGGCGCGCGCCGCCCCGGCCACTCGCGCCGTCTCCAACGCAGAGCGCGCTCGTAAAGCCGCGGCCGTCTCGGAGAAAAAGGACGGGGTCGCGGATGACGTATTCGGGCGCGCGCGGAAGGCGGCGACCACGGCGTTCGCCGCGGCCGTGCTGGTCACCGCCCAGCCCAACGCGGCGCTCGCGGAGGGCTCGATACTCGATGTCATCCCGCCCGCCCCCTCGAACGGACCCCTGAAGAACCTTCCGAGGGGTGAGCACGCGCCTCTCGTTCAATTCCAGCCTGGAACCCGAAAAGTGAATCTTCCTCCTATCCCATGCGCACCTTCGCCGCGTGACTGACGGCCGTATCCACCTCTCTTGAATTACAGAGCTCACCGAACCAGACGAGATCTTTAGAGAGGACTTCACCGTCAAGTTCGCCGGCCTGGAGGTTGACCACAAGTACCTGGTCTCTGCGCTCATCTTGGGCCAGGCCATCGGCTTTGTCGGGTCGCTCGTGGGCGGCAACGAGGCGCGCAAGAAGGGCGAGGAGGTCGCCAAGCTCAACGCGTCGTTGCTCAAGGTGAACGCCGAACTGAGAAGGGAGATGCGCGAGGCGGGCATGGGACCCTACGTGCCCATCCCCGCGCAGAGGTTCATCGAGAAGGGCCCCGGTCAGAGCACCGACGAGGAGATCGCCGCGGTGGACGGCATCATCGTCAAGCTCAAGGCCGCCAAGCGCCACCTCAAGGAGAAGGACAACGACATGGCGCTCTCGGAGTTCGACGATGCGCTCAAGACGATTGACGCGAACGAGGGGGCGCTCGCCGAGGCTTGGAAGGCGCGGAGGAAGGCGCATCGAGGCAGGGGCGCCGCGCTCGAGAGGCTGGGTCGGTACGGGGAGGCGCTCGAGGCCATGCAGACCGTGCTGTCCCTCAGCGTGGACCACGACGATCATTCGGGGGAGACGGACGCGCTGGGCGTCATAGCGGACATCTACACCGACATGGACCAGCTGGAGATCGCGTCGGAGTACTACGACAGGTACTTTCAGTCGTTGCAGGAGGAGGATGCGCTGAACGCGGCGAAAGAAGAGGCGGAGACGGCGGTGGCGAGGTGAGGGGTCCAGGTCCTACCAGGGTTTAGGGTTAACCCGTTCACGTCATCAATCCAACGTACGCACGTATCCCGCGTCTGGTTTACCAATCAACCATTACTTTCTACCCACCGTCGCGACGCTCCCTCCATCCCCTCGTCTCCGCGCTCCACAGCCGAGCGAGCGACGCGTGCGTGACGCTCCTCCACGAGGATTCTCCCCACCCGGCGCCGCGCCACACGTCGTAGAGCCGCTGAGATTTGACCGCGACGGCGGCGAACGCGAGTTGGGCGGCTGCTGCGACGAGAGATCTCCTCGCCACGCCGCTCAACCCGCCAGTCTCTGGATCTCTCCACCAGACTGTCCCATCGCCGTCGCTCCCCCTCGCATCGTCCAGCCGATCTCGCCGCTTCCCGTCGCCTTTCCTCGCCCTGCTCGCGGAGGGGATTCGACGCGCGGACTTCTTGGATGCAGGGCGCGACCGGGAACGACCAATCACCGGGGTGAAGGTCCACCTGCTCGGTGCCAGGCGGCCCATCCGCCCGTCCTGTGAAGCCACAAACTTTCCCAAAACCAAGCAGCAGCGCCAAAACTCGCGCCAGGCGCCAAGATGGTTGAACTTCAGGCGACAAACCACATGCAGAGCAGGAGAAGTGGCCGGTCCGTTTCGAAAACAACGTGTTTTCCAATCGTTTTTTTGCAAACTATCGTGACTGCTGGCCACGGCGCTGACAGACAGAATCGATTTGGAGATACACGCAATTTTTCCCCTTCCCCTCTGGCCAATCAGAACAAGGACGGCTTTTTTATTCGCCAATCGTGGTTCTTTCGCGAAAACGGCTCTGCAACACAGCGCTACGCTTTATGAAAGTTCAGTCTCCCGGGCGCGGATGTCCGTGCCGCTGGGTGGAGGCTCGACCGGAAACGCGCTTTTCCGGCCGTCCCTTCACGACGTTTCGACCGCCCAGGGCGCCCGCGGATCCCGCTACGGTAGACAGGCGCCCCCGCACGGCCTCCATCGCACGCAACTGAACGACCGCCGCTGCGCCACCGTCGTGGTCAGATCCAAGATCCACCTCGGGGAGCACACCGAGTTCGGCCTCCCAGGCGAACACCCGACCTCCCGCGCCGCCCGCGTCGTTGCACGCGCGGAGGCGAACACTGCACCGAACGGCGGAGAGTTCCAGCCGAGCGTCGGCGCGGAGAAAGGCGGCGAGTCGGCGGAGACGACGACCGGGGAGAAACCACTGGGC
>MDTE01070810.1_pt1 | contig 26126 bp, 14 predicted proteins | sample 811231 | NCBI WGS metagenome assembly MDTE01 (sample SAMN05326651, study PRJNA326480) | marine metagenome | isolation source: seawater | place: Indian Ocean: Red Sea | collected 2010
AAGGCAGCAGTGATCGAACGGATTGGGAGCCGCCCACCGAAACACCTCCTTTTGGTCAAACAGGTGGTTCCAATACGTTTCAATTGAATGTAACATCTCTCGTCCAGGATGGTGTTGCTACGGGTGCATCGCATTTCGATTTGGTCATTTCAGCCCATGGCTCTCAGCACAATTGTACCATGAGCGAGGGGCCGAATGCAGCGAATCATCCAACACTGATTGTCGATTCGACGCCATCGTCAACAGTTGGTGCAGGTGGCCTCATTTCTCCGAATTTTGTCGATGATGGAATGCCATTGATGACTGGTGATTTTTACCTCGCAGCGGACTTAACCCCGAGCATGACTTGGGACGGTTACTCGGGTGTGATGGCTGAAGTTCAGTTGTCTCTTGATGAGGATTTCAAAGATGTTCAAGATAATTATGACTGGTTGTACAACTCCTACGTACAATCGCCCATTTTTTCATTTTCTGGAGCGACGGGTTCGCTGAATATTCCACAATCTGATGCGTTCAACAATGGAACTGAAATGCATTACCGGATGCGAGCAATGGACTCAACTGGAAGGCTTGGTTCATGGACGAACGGGTATTTCTTCTTGCCATCTCATGATGTAATTCTCAATGATAATGGCACAGCCTCTCTAATTGTTGGCCATGATGATTTGGATGCAGATTTCGACTTTATCGTTGACACGTATGTCGATGAGGACAACAAAAATACAAACTACGGTTCCTCTGCAACGATGAAGACTCAGGTTACTTCATCACGGGAGTCGATATCACACGTTCGATTGAACTTTGATCATTTAGGCTTGCATTCAAATGCAACAATCCTCGATGCTTCCTTGAATCTCACCCGCCTTTCTTTCTCAGGAACGCCGACCCTTGCTCTTCATCAAATGAACACCGTTGATTTGTGGGATGAAACGGGGGTGACTTGGCGCCGTCCTGATTCAGGTCAAATTTGGAACGATGGTGGTCGAGACTATATCGGAATCGCCACAGATTCATTTGTTGATGGTGCAAAAGGAGGCGATGACTTCGCTTTTGATGTCACAAGCTTCCTACAACAGCATCTGGATAGCAACAGTACGGGCCCCATCGATTTTGCTATGACAGCACGTTCTGAAAATGGAGCATACACAAGTGGGAGCGTTGATTCAATTGAATTCCACACTTCTGAAACTTCTTCGCTCATTGATAAACCAAAACTGTTCATCACCTACGATTGGTCACCTGCAGTGAGCGTTTCACCAGTTCTTACCTCCCCGTCGCCTGAAGAGACGTTATGGAACAAATCAGGACATAACTTCACTGGTAACCAAACGCCAACAATTGCTTGGCAGTCATCTACCTCCTCAAGTTATAATATGATTCTTGAGTTGTCAACAGAATCGTCATTTCACGATAGAGTTGTGCGAATTGACACACGCAACGACAATGATTTTGTTGCATCTGATGGAGAATTTACCTTCACTGGTGATCAGAGTCTCGAAACAGGGCATATGTACTATTGGCGAATGCTTCACGTTGATGCGAATGGTCGTCATGGGGAATGGTCGTATTCATCGTTCCTCATCAGTGCAATCAGTTCGACTTGGCTTGGAGGGGATCGTTACGAATTCCGCCTGAAGCAAGGGAATGCAAGTTCGGATGGCCTCTATCCTCAATGTTCTGATGCTTACATCGATTCAGGTTTCTCCAATTCAAACTATGGTTCTGGAAGTGAATTGCAGGTCTCTTACAATACGTACTCCACCCCTACAGAGACCACGATTTTGTTTGGATGTGATCTTTCAACAACGTTCTTGCCAACTGGTTACGCAGTTGAATCTGCTCAACTTGAGATGTATCTTCAAGAAAGCCCAACGGGAATACCAATTGTTGGTGCTTGGGAAAATAATAGAAACAATTGGACTCAAGATGGCGCAACATGGTCCACGTACGATGGCGTCAACTCCTGGTCAACATCAGGGGCAAAAGGTTCAGATCGTGGCTCACTCCTCGACACCACGACCATTGGGTCAGGGTACACTTCAGCATCCTCAGCCACTTGGAACGTAACGCTCGCAGTGCAAAATGCAATGCGGGACAATCACTCTGCTGATTTTATTCTTGGAATCATTGGAGTGGGTAGTGGACAAACACGAGACGTTCTTCTTCACAGCGGTTCTGGGATTGATTCTAAACGTCCTGAACTATCGTTCGTCTATGTCCCAGGTTCAAATGCAATTCCAAATGAACCTGTGCCAGTATCACCGCTCAATGGATCTTGGAGCATCAAAGATGGAATTAATCCTGAACCCATTTATCGTCCGACAATGAACTGGACTGATTCATCAGCAGTGGCTGTGGATGGATACGCAGTGCAAATGGACACCGTTGACACCTTCAACAGTGGTGATATGTCCATCGTTACATCATGGTCAAACACTGGATTTGATATCCTCAATAAATCCTACACACCAACCTCGGATTTGACAGATGGTAAGACATGGTATTGGCGAGTCCGTTCCATATCCTCAACGAATCAACTTGGAAATTGGTCCAACAGTTTCCATTTCCAACTTCCTTCACTCACAACGTGGAATCTTTCCTCGACCAAGGCCGCTGTAGAAATACGTCACAATGATGCATTGCCGCACTTGCAACTTCCTCACTTTATTGATACTTGGCTTGCCGATGGAGGATTTGAAGGGCAGCAAAATCATTCCTCTTCATCATCCTTGAAGGTAGGAAAGTTGTCCAGTGGCCATAATGCGAGTGCATTACTGAATATACCGCTCAATCAAATTCCAAACCCATCAAATGCTCGAGTTGTCGATGCACAACTTTTGCTTCTCCCTCAATTAGGTTCGGGATCCAATGTGAACGTGGCGGTCCGGCCAGTGTTGCAACCTTGGACGACCCAAGTGAACAATTCCTCGTACGATGGAACCAACAGTTGGGCCGCTGATGGTGGCCGAGCAGTAGGTTCTGATGTAGGCCAACTCAGCGATATTGCCGTATCATCGACAGGCGCATGGATGGAGTGGGACGTTACAGAACTTGTTCAAGCAGCCATTGCAAACGGCGATTCTTATCTCTCAATCGCATTGATGACGAGCGATTCTTCCACCGGGCTCATTACATTCACAAGTACTGAGGGTGCAATTTCCGATCGTCCATGGTTGAATCTAACATGGAGTGATGGTTTGGCACCGATTCCAAGCTCTGCAGCAAGCAATGCTTTGCCGACAGATGGATCAATTGCTTGGAATTCAACCGGACACGTCCCTGAACCATTAACTCGACCAATCATCTCTTGGACGCATGGCAACTCTGCAAACATTGACGCTTGGAGGATTTTTATTCAAAACGACGAGGCTGACCTTATGGAAGGTTTCACAATGTACGACTCAAGACAAGACTCGAGTCTCTTTGACGTGCAAAATCAAACGTTCCAACCTCCAAATGACCTTTCCACGAATCAGAGCATACGCTGGTTTGTTCAACCGATTAACAACAGCATGCTTGGGCCTCGCTCAACAAGTTCCGTCTTCCATATTCCGAACGATATTGGAAACGAAATCAACAGTACGTGGGGTTACATCAACGTCACAGAAGGCGGGTTCCTGCCGGACCTTAACGAACCGTCAGGATTCGTTACAGATACAACACTTGATTCCGTTGTACCTAATTCAAACCTCTACAACTCCGGAACCATTAGTGTTGGGCGTTCATCATACAACACTGGCACATCTCAACGGTCCTCATTCATTGTATCAGTTGATTTGACCAAGTTACCGATTAACGGAAACTACGAAATTATGGATGCGTTCTTCACACTGAACACGAAGTCGAGTAGTTATGGCAAGGTGTGGTGGAGTTCATCCTTAATCAACACCGCCTTTGATGGTGATGCAAACTGGAACAATGCAACAAGTTCGACGCAATGGAACTCTCCTGGAGCGTACCACTCATCCGATACCGATATTCCCTTTGGAGCATCAATGATCGATTCATCAGATGCATCGCACCGTGGGGAGCTCACAGTTCTGCTGCAACGGGCAGTTGCGAGGGGAGCAACAACGCTTGATTTACTTGTTCAGGCGGAGGAAGATTCCGGCAGTGTTGACGGCCGCATCGATTTTTATTCGAGTAACGAAGCGAGTACAGCGCTACGTCCTTCCCTGAACATTACCTACCGGATGACCAACGCATATGTCGACTCGAGCCCTACGGGACTTTTGCCAGTTGATGCAACAACTGTTTGGAACTACTCTTCTCCAAGACCATCTGGGGCAGATCATGTGAACCTGTCGTGGACGCCACCTTCAACCAATGAAAGTGGGTTCTACATCTGCTCCGCTTCCGATGCTCGAATGATTCACGACCTCAATTGTGAATCAGTTGTCGGATCGAATCCATATACCAAAGAAAATATTACTTGGGATCCGGCAAACTCTACAATTACTGTTGCGAACATTACTGCAGCAGATAATTGGATTTACTGGCGTGTCTTATCTTACCAAGAAATTGTCCAAGAGAAATATTTCCGGTTTGGTGAGTGGTCGCAAGTCAACACATTCCGGGTTCCAGACGACCAAGGATATGATGATGGAGCAGGAAATCACACAGTCAATCTTTCAAGTGGTTCTATCTTTAGCGAGACAGGATTGTTACCTGCAGCGCCCGATGTACATACAGTATCCTCCACATCGAACACCAATTATGGAGGCTCTGCGACACTTAAGTTGGGTACAGGTTCATCTGGAGACCATGAAATTTTCATTGAATTTGATTTATCGCAAATGCCATGGCCAAATGCTATGACTCCGACCTCGACAATACTCCGGTTGTATCGAACACAAGTGAGTGGAGTCACTCCGTTAACCGTCAGCGCTCATGCATGTTCCTCATTCGGTGAGAATACTGTAACTGCGAACCAACCACCTACGTGCAATCTCGCAGAAATCACTCGTTCAACGTTGTCTGTATCACCAGCAACTGATTGGCTTGAATGGGACATAACTTCGCTTGCGCAGTCGAATATAGCAAATGGAAATAAAACGTTCAGCATCAAACTTGCCGTCGTTGGTTCTGCAACAACACTGCATACATTCGCATCAGGTGAAGCAACAAATGCAGCATGGCGCCCAACCTTGGTGATTGATTATGTCGATAATGTCGACGGAATCGTACCACCGGGTCAACCAACACTGCTCTCTCCGGCTGATGGTGACATCCTTTACGATACTTCAGCGGACTTACTGGATTCTGTCGACAAACCGACATTGACATGGAACGCTGTAACCGATGCTACTGGGTATGTTGTAACGATACGAAACGCTACAGGTCAATACACTTTCAAATCGGCGACATCAAGCCAGATTACAGGAACCAGTTTCACGTTTGCGAACAATGTCGCCCCAGGTTCAACCTTTGAATGGTGGGTACAAGCTGTGAATGGATCAATTCCAGGACCCTCCTCGTCTCGTTGGATTGTCGGAGTCGGTGATCCACAGACATTGGACAACAATGATCATACATGGACCTATGAGTTCCAAACTGGAAATGAAATCCAAGAACTTTCACACACCAATGTTCAGGATGTTTCCATATTCAGTGGTCTTGCGAGTACAAATCTCGACGGTAATGCCAATGTCATTGGTGTTGATACCTCACAAGATGAATACCGCTTATTGCTCAGTGCAGACTTCGGTCAAATTCCATTCAATCCGAGCATGAATGTTCACTCAGTGAGTTTGGGTATGTATCTTGAAGATTTGAATTCTGGAGCTGGGGCAACGGGAATGAACTTTACAGTACATCGAGTGATTACGACTGGTTGGTCGGAGACATTAGCGACATGGGATGGTACTGGAACTACTTCATGGGCAGCTTCCGGTATGCAAGCCGGTGTTGACTATGATGCAACACCAATCGATTCAGTTTACATGAGCGCCTCACAAGCCACTGATACGACAATTTGGTTCAATTTGGGTCACCGCATGATGTACATTGATGGCGTTCACAGTTGGGTCATCATTGGTACGCCTGTACAAGGCTGGATGGAAGCAGACTTTGCAGATAACAGCGATACGACATTGTCGAAGCGTCCGCTCTTGATGATGAATTATACAGACGTTGATTCCATCACTATCCTACCGAGTGCAACAACCACTGACGCAGACACAGCCGTGCAATTCAGCGCTTCTACCTATGATTACAATTCACTTCTGGCGGGTGTACCAGTAACATGGTCTGCAAGCAACGGCACGATTGACTCAAGCGGTTTGTTCACGCCATCGTTCATCGGAACGCACACGATTACTGCTTGTTTTGGAGTAGTTTGTGAAGATGAAACTGTAACAGTGGAGCCTGGAGCGCCGGTTGAATTGATTGTCACACCACTCACAGCGACGATTACAGCTGATGACACTCTGCAACTATCAGCGATAGTTGTCGATCAATTTGGAAACGTCGTACCAGGTGAAAGCATCACCTATACTCCGAGTAATGGTTCAATGGGAGGCACCTTTGGAGACGTTTTCCAGCCTTATGCTGCCGGAAATCAAAATGTAACGGTCTCATGGGATTCCACATCCATTGTTGTCGACGTACTTGTTGAACTCGGTGCTCCAACCGACATTGTCTTGACCGGTTGTGTTGGATTGATTCCAGCTGGAACAGAATGTGAAATTACAACAACACTTTACGATCAATATGGAAACACGATTCCATTATCTCAAGCGGGTACACTCTCATACTCTGTAAATGATGGTGTTTACACTGAATCAAGCAACATGTACTTCGCCGACACGGTTGGTTCATGGCAACTTTCAGTCACATCTACGATTGGACTGTCTGATTCCATTGCGATTGAAACTGGTCATGGTGAGATGGCATCATTGGAGATTGACCCTTCATCATGGGACATTACTGCTGATGAGGTCGTTTACCTCAACACAACGAGAATTGACATCCAAGGCAATCGTCTTCCTGTTGATCTTCCGCTTGCAAATTGGACCTCTGTCGATGACGGTGTAATGAATGTCACAAGCAACCAACCCTCTTACTGGACTCCGATTGGATTAGGTGGTAGAGTTCTCGTTGCACAATATGAAACCATCACTGGATCAATTACAATCAATGTTACCAAAGGTGTCATGGTTGATATGGTTCTCTTGGTTGAAGCCCAAGAGGCTGCAGGAGAAACGTTTGCAATGACGGCAGATGATACATTCAGCGTCAAAGCAAAAGCATCCGATGCAAAGGGTAACCGTTGGACAATTGATGTGAATTGGACCATCGCCCACCCTGATTGGTACGACCAGAACGTTCTCAGCGTTCCACTTTCGGACGAGACCGAATTCCGACCTATCCTAGCTTCTTCAACGAATTACGTCATTCGTGCAGAGTACACCTCAAACGGGCAACTCTTTAGCGAGATTGTCAGTGTTGAAGTATCTGTAGGAACCATACAATTCTTCACAATGGATTCGGTTGCATCAAACGGGGATACGGGAACGAACCTGGAAATTACTGCGGATGAATCGATTACTTTCGATCCTTCGTTAAGTGATGGTGACCTGAATGAAATTGGTAATGAAGTCTTGACTTGGCAGATCGAGGATATCGATTCTGGAGAAATCGTCAACTTGACTGCAGAGTTGGTCGCTAACGGATATCAATGGGAGGCTACAACTGTCGGAACTTACCGAATATCCGCTTTTGTTGAAAATACCAACGGATTCAACTACACACGCTCGGTTGAAATTTCTGTTGAGCATGGAGTTGCAGTTTCGATCGACCATTCGCTCGATACATTTGATGAAAATGCCGGTGAATCGATAGACATCACCATCACAGGAACAGATAGTGACGGAAACTCCTTCCCTCAAGATGTTGAGTGGCTCGAAGATGGTTCAGAATCCGATCGAATTATCAAGAATATGACAGGTGTTTACACCTATCAAGCATCAGAGGCGGGAGATCACCTGATGGAATATTCGGTTCCTGGTGCCCCAGGTGTTGCGAATTCCTTCCAAATTAAGATCTCACCAGAAATGATTGTCGAATACATTGAAGTCGAACTGTCTGCAACGACTGTCGAACAACAAGGGTCAATCGAAGTTACCGTGCAAGCATTCGATCGGTTTGGGAATCCAATCCCAGTCCCATCGAGCGCTCGCATCGATGCAACAGGACGTTGTGTCGTCGAATCGACAGGACAGGGGGTCTGGACAGTTACCACCGTGGAAAGCGGACCCCAAACGCTCACCGTTTCAGCTGGAAAAGTAAACGAAGCTTTTGAAATAGAAGTAACAGGCACATTTTCAGGATTCTTTGCTGCAGGAGGAACCTTGTACTACATCGGTGGCGTACTCGCTGCTTTGGTTGTCGTTGTTGTTCTTGCCTTGCTCTTGATGGCGATTCGTTCAGCCCGAGATGACGATTGGGATGATGATGATTACGATTATGAAGAAGAGGATGAGCCAAAAACAACTCGTGGACCAACGGGGCCTGCACCTGGGCCAACAGGGCCCGCACCTGGACCAACGGGGCCTGCACCTGGGCCAACAGGGCCCGCACCTGGACCAACAGGGCCTGCACCAGTAACGGTTGAATCAGAACCTGCTCAAGATGAAGAGGAAGAAGAGGATACAAGCTGGATGGTAGATTATCGTGTTGACGATGATGGAACTGAATGGGCTCAAGGCGAAGATGAAACGTGGTATTACAGAGAATCGGGACAAAGCGATTGGTCTGAATGGCAGGGTTAGGTGAGGAAATGCAAAGGCGGCTTTCGGCAGTTACTCTCTGTAGTCTGTTGCTTGCATCCTTATTTGCATCTCTTCCTGTTTCTGCGAACGGTCCTGCTGCTCAAGTAGTCATTTCGACCCCAGGCACCGTCCTTTCATCAGACGGTGTTTTGCAAATGGAAGCCACAGTTTACGATGCTCTGAACAACGTTGTAGATGGTGAGATCAGTTGGTCTGCAAGCAATGGTACCATCGAAGAGAATGGACTCTTCTTCCCATGGTCTGCAGGTCAAATTACCATTCGTGCTGAGCATGGTGGGTTTAACGACACTGTTATTGTCACTGTTGTCGCAGGTTTTGGTCAATCCATCGAAATAAACACGAGTGCGCAACCACGGTCGAAATCGCCATTTACACTTCAGGCAAATTTGATTGATTCACATGGGAATCCTCGGACAGGGCAAGATATCGTTTGGTCTGTCGATGGTGCTTACGTTGGCCAAGGTTCACCATCTTGGACGCCTGATTCACTTGGATTGTACGAAGTAGTTGCACGCTTCAACCAGTTGGAGGCAAGAGTTACCATGGAGGCGATTGCAGGTGCACCGCATGAGTTTGTTTTTCCGGATGATCTCGTATTGCGTAGTGGAGAAGGGATGCAACTCTATCCAGCACTTGTTGACTCGTTTGGTCAATCGATGAACAATACTCTTGCCGGAAACAAATTTTGGGAGGTCGAAGAAGGTACGATTACTCCCGTTGGTTATTATTATGCATCTGTACCCGGTGTCTGGAATCTTTCGGTTCGAGCTGGATCGATTTGGGGAAACAGTAGTATTCGAGTCGTTCCATCAGACGCCTCAATCGTTGAGATTCAAGTAACACCAGAGTTGGATGTCTATGTGTCTGGAGAGACGTATCTGCTAGAAGCAGTACGTACGGACTCTCAGGGATTTTCCTCACCGGTACCAGTCCCAATCGGAAATTGGAGCGTAACGAACGGTATGCTTTCTCAAGTGGATGATGAGGTTCACTGGACTCCAGGGAAGGTGGGTCAGTACAGTATGCAGGTAATAGACTCTGATGTCCCTGCGACGTTCAATGTTGAAGTTATGCAAGGGGCCGTCGATACGACACGCCTCACGTCAAGCCAGTTGAGTGTCACTGCAGGTTCCCAATTTGCATTGGTACACGAAGCCATGGATTCCTTCGGAAATGTTTGGCAAGTGGATGCGAATTTTACTCAAACTGATGGCTTTTTAGCCAGTGTGGATGTCTTTGACTCGTATCTCACCGTTATGCCGAAACAAATTGAAACACTTGGGTTCACTTCGGAATACTTTGATGAATCAACAGGTATTGTTCACCAATCACAATGGTCGGACTCCATCAATCCAGGTCGACTTGCTTTCATCGAATTACCTGAATCTGGTACCGAAGTTGCAGCAGATTCCTTCTTGGCCTTTGATCCAAAATTCAGAGATGCATATGGAAACGATATACCGCATGTTGAAGTGAATTGGACTATTTCAGGAGAAGATCGAACACTTGAGATTCGTATGGCTGATGGAAAATGGTATCCTACTGAAACGGGTGAACAAGAAATTCGAGCAAATGCTGACGGAGTCTTCGCAGCGGTTAGAGTCAATGTCATTCCAGGCACAGGTACGTCGTTAAAGACCGATGCTGATGAAGGCCTGACCATTGAAGCAGGTGTGCCGACAGACCTCTTTGTTGAACTTGTTGATGTTCACGGAAATACAGCGCCGGCGGAAAATGTAGAACTCGCATCAGGCGATTTTGTTCTTTTTGAAACTTCATCAAGCGGTCGCGGATTCTGGCAGCTTACAGGCCAAACGAGTGGAGATTACGAACTTCAAATTGCTGAAGGAGATGCTGAACATACGCTCCCATTGACAATCGTCCCAGGCCAACCGGTTCGAATCCTAACAGGTATTGCGAATGAGACTCGTAGTCAAGGTGAAGTGACCCTCATCACCGTTTGGGCTGAAGATTCTCAAGGAAACAGAGTTGAGGTAAATCCAGACCAAACAAGTCTGTCTTGTACCTCTGGAAAGGCATCTCACGTCCAGTCGGACACCTGGGAGGTCGAACTTGAAGAGGCGGGCTCCGATCGATCGTGTACTGTTGCATGGAGTGGATTGATTTCACAGCAATTCTATGATGTTGAATCCGTCCTTCTCGGAGGCACTCTTGGTTCGACCAATACAGCCGTTTCAATCATCATCGGTCTTTTGATTATGATTTTTGTAGTCTTAGTTGTTCTCATCCGGCGAGGAAACGCTAAGGATGTGGATTGGGAAGAGGAAGATTTCGAGGAACTTTTGGAAGACGAAGAGCAAGAAATGGCTGCGTCTGAGGAAGAAGACATCCAAGAATCGGCAAAGGATACTGAAACTCCACAAGATGCAACACAATCTGGACCTGAATTATCTGATGAACTACGGCAGCAGTTAGCGACCAAAGCTGGGCAAGTTGGTGTGATGCAGGCAGCTCCTGGAACAAATCAAGGTGAAACGGGCTGGTATGTTGATGCAAGCACTGAATTGCAATACTGGAACGTTGGTAGTGATGGTTCCTGGACCAGAGTTCAGTGATCGTATGGGTGTTGAAGAGCATCGTGATTGGAGTAATGTTGATTATTCAAATCTTCTCAACGGTCAAGCATTTCCACCGGACTTTATGTGGGGTGTAGCGACCGCATCACATCAAATCGAGGGGGGGAATAAAAACAACTGGACTCGTTTCGAACCCAATTCAAAAAGCGGTCAACTGAGTGGTGATGCTTGCGATCATTGGAATCGGAAAAACCAAGATATTGAACTTATCAAAAACCTCAATGTAACGCATTATCGATTTTCTTTGGAATGGAGTCGTATCGAACCAGAAATGGATGCATGGGATGAGGATGCAATTTCTTGGTACAGTGATTTGGTTGACCAACTGCTTGGAAAAGGTATCCAACCAATGGTCACACTCCATCATTTCACGAATCCACTCTGGTGGGAGGATTTAGGTGCTTTTGAGAACGAATCAAACATCATCTATTGGGTTCGATTTTGTTCCAAGATGTTTGATGTTCTGAGCGATCGAGTAGAGTGGTGGTGCACAATCAATGAGCCTGCAGTTTATGCTTCAATGGGTTATGTACTCGGGGAATTCCCTCCAGGTGTTCGGTCCTTCAAGAAAACGCGTCAAGTATCTCTCAACTTGATGCGTGCTCATGCACAATGTTATCGAACGCTGAAAGGGAAGAAAAATGGACCAAGGTCAATGATTGGTCTTGTTAAAAACATCAACATCTTCGATCCATACCGAGCTTGGAATCCGTTGCATCGGTTCCAAGCAAAACTTCTCGATGGAATGTTCAACCGCTGCTGGATTCGAGGTCTGAAGACCGGCCGCTTCAAACCTCCTTCAGGAATTCGAAGTGTTGCAATCGATGGGCTCAAGGGAAGCAGCGATTTCATTGGAGTCAATTATTACACCCATCTCCTTGCTACCCCCTTCATGCCAACAAAGGTCGAGATTGACCCTCTTATTCGTCCATGGGAGGAACGCACCGATTTCCGATATCCAATGTACGCTGAGGGATTAAACCGCGCTTTCGAGATGGTGTCTAGCTTGGGAATTCCGATCATCGTGACCGAGAATGGTGTTGCTGATGATGATGATGATATGAGGCCAGAACATGTTCGAAGACATTTGCAAATTACCTCTGAAGCCATCGCCACCGGACACGATATTCGTGGCTTCTACCATTGGAGCCTTATGGATAATTTTGAGTGGGCAGAAGGATATGAACAATGCTTTGGACTGTACCATGTCGACTTCAACACACAACAACGTACACTTCGAGAAAGCGGTGCTTTGTATGCATCAATTGTGGAATCACACCGTATGCCACAGGTTGTTATTCTTGCAGGAGGTCTTGGTACGCGTCTTGGAGAAAAAACACAACATACACCCAAATCATTAATCGAAGTTGGTGGAAAACCCATCTTGTATCATATTCTTGAGTGGGTAAAAGGTCAAGGTTGCAACAGAGCACTTGTTTTGACTGGTCATCTTGGTGAACAGTTTGAAGGATTTACCCATCCAGGAATCGAGTTATCGTTTGTTCAAGAGCCTGAGCAATTGGGAACAGGTGGTGCTCTGTGGAACGCAAGGGACGTTTTAGAGGAAGAATTCATTCTCTTGTGGGGAGATGATTATCACCCAATCGAATATTCTCCTTTGGTTAACCTTCATCGAAGCAAATCATCAGCATTGACGATGACTGTCACATCCGAACATGAAGTATTGAATCTTCAGTATGCAGACGGTCGTCTTGTCGAATATTCGAAGCAAGAAGGTCCTCATCCCACGTTCAACGGATATGAAGCTGGAACTTCAATGGTGCAAAAATCCATTGTTCTCGAACATGGAAAAGAAGGTCACTGGTCTTGGGAGAACACCATTTATCCAACACTATCCAACAAAATTCATGTCCACCTTGATTCGACGAGATTCTGGGATATGGGTACGCCTGAACGCCTTGAAAAATTAGATCAGTTCCTCAACGAAACCAGGACTTGAAGGGACAACAAGCGGATGTTCAGGTAGAACATGATCTCCTTCGACAAGCACCAGAATCATGCCTCCGAAACCTCCTCCCATCATGCGTGCTCCGAGAATTCCTTCTTGATTTTGAAGAGATTGTACTTGTGCATCAACTTCAGGTGTACTCACACCAAGCATGACCAATGAATCGTGAGATTCGTTCATCAAGACACCTAACTTTTCACTCGAACAACTGATTGCTTTTTCGACTCGGGCATTTTCATTTCTGACATGATTTGATTGAACCTCACCTGATTCAAGGTGTCGATAATCGGTGTCTCGTAAGGTTCTGTGGATGCCAGAATCGACAATCTTGAACATCCATGATTCTGGGATTGGTATTGATTTTGTCTCGAAATTTGAAAAATTAATCAAAGTGCAATAGTCTTTGCTTGAATGCATCATTGTCATCTGGTCAAGGAGGCCACATGGCGTTCCCAGAACAGTCTGTTCCAGTCGTTGCGCTTCCAAACATGCAGCCTGTTTGTCGATTATGTCTCCATGAATGCAAAGTACGATACTCAAGCACAAAGCTGCAGAAGATGACATGCCTTTTCCGATGGGTATTGAACTCTCGATTTCAAGCCGAACGGGAGGCCCTCCACCCTCTTTCCAAAGGGCAACTACAGTTTCATCACCATAGAATCCAGAATCAAGAAATTCAGCTTCGAGGAGAAGCCGATGTTGTGATGCGAAGGCCAATGAACAACCTCCAGCATAATCTGTATGTTCTCCAATGATGTTGATTCGGCCTGGAATGGAGGCCCGTCGAATCATTCTTCCACATCCTCACCAATATCGAGATCAAACCAAACAGGGAAATGGTCCGACACATCAGAACTACTCATGTTTCGGTCAACACCCCATCTTCCAAAGAAACGGTCGTTAACATCACTTGTCAGAACAATTCGGTCGTAAGCACAATGCGTGTTTTCTGAAAATGTCGTATCGGCTGAATCAGGAACAACCCAGAGATATTCAGGGCTACGAATTTCAAGTTGATTTAATTCATATGTTGATGCATAACTGCAATCGGCATTAAAATCGCCAAGGACAATAATGTCAGAATTACTCGAGTTTGTCCGATATGTCTCGATGACATTGTGCAATGCAGCCGTTTCATTTACAGCTTCTGCAGGTTTCGTATGGACTGTGATGAGGGTAATATCTTCAAGAATCGTACCGTTCTTTGACAACAAGTTGAATGTTGAAATAAATGGTTCGCGTTGGAACTCATCAAGTTCTGAATCGTTGTGCAACCAAGCGGAATCAGCGACAAAACGTGACATTCGATAGTAAAATGCGTACTGTTCTTGACCACTCTGATCGTCGTCTTGTTGCCCAGATCGTTCACTTAGAACAAGGCCATATGTTTCATTTGATTGCGCATTGATCGCATCCAGGAAATCGTACGGAACGGTCTGGTCCAAATCTTTGATTTCTTGAACGACAACCATATCATATCGCAACGTGATGTTGACAAGCTCGGAAATGACCTCAGTTTTCCCCATTTTCGTTTCTCCGAAAACTTTGATGTTGAAGGTTGCAATTCTGGCAACATCTTCTCTACTTCGTGATTCTGATCGTGCTTCAGTATCCTCTTCATCCTCGGATTCAACTTCAACATACACCGTCCTCCACAATGGACTTTCATCTTGATGAACAAGAAGTTGAATGGTCATTGGAAAGAGTATCATCAATGCAACAAGCATGACGCCCTGCAAAGCGTTATCATGCCGTGCCATGGATTTCCATAGTCCTCCTTCTTATGAATCATCACGGTGCAATCTTGTTTAGCAATAGGTTCTTGACGCGAATCCAATTGGTCACATCATGACGGAAGAGATATCTCCTGAAAAGGCGAAAGAAATCGTCGAGATGTTGACGGGAGGAGGTTCGATTGAAGCAATCAACACATCACTTGCATTAGGAATTCTTCCACTTGTCGAATCCATTGGAGACCACCAACTGCTCGACCGTTTAGTTGAGCATGCTCAAAAAGTTGCAGAAGATGATATCGAGAAAGGGTGGGCTCGATTTGAATTTCTAAAACGAAATTCTGGTTCAATTGACGACATTGCAGAACTCGCTTATCATGCCGAATCTCTCGACAACGGAGCACCACTTGCAGCAGCAGTTCTGCATCATCACGCACTCATGCTTCTCTCGATTGATGATACGGAATCCGCACAAACTTCGGTCCGTCGCTCGTTAACCTTACGAGAATCAATCGAAGACAAGGAAGGCATCATCTATGGCCTTGCAGTACTTTCACGATGTGCGCGATTGAGTCAGGACTGGGATTCTGCAATTCTTCACGATACACGTCGACTCGAACTCGCTATTTCCATGCAAAACGATGTGCTGCACATGGAAGCTCTTGCTGATGTGGCACATGCTCAAGCCAGCCTCGGAGAACTCGCTACTGCATCAGAAATGTACGAACAGAGTCTCGATATCGCAAAACGCCTTGAGCATCCGGCAGGACATCTTGTTGCAAGTTGGGGGCTCGCAGATCTTGCAGAAATCGAAACCCGTTACGATGATGCACTTCTTTCCTTGTCCGACACAATGCATCTTTTCATGCAACTCGGAATTCCTGCTCCTGACTTGTTGAAGAAACGACTCCATGCTCTTACGTCTCTCGGAGATGAGGTCAAGTAAGGTACGAACGAATTATGTTCTTCGACGTTTAGGAAAAAGAAGAGGCGAGGTGCATGGAACACGACATTTTCTTTTCCATCAGCCAAACTCCTGATGCTGAAGGGCACATCCCAGATGAGCAAACTATGCTGCGAAATTACTTCCAGCAACTGGAATGTGCTGATGAACTAGGTTTTGGAGTCGGATGGATCGCACAAGCTCACCTCTCGACCGAGACTCAGAAATCAAACTCCAAACCAGTTGTTCCACATTGGCAAGGTGAAGTTGGCCTTTGTACGGATTTTCCACAACTTGCAATGGAATCTTTTCGAAGGACAAAGAAGATTGAAATTGGTAGTGCTGTTGTGTCAATTCTTGCCTCAGGTGGACCAATTGCTCAAGCGGAACGAATCGCTAATACGTTGCAACTCCTTGCAGTCAACAATGATGCTCGACGTCTCCATGTCGGTTTCTCAGCGGGACGTTTTGAATTCATGGCCCGTCCCTATGGAATCGTTCCTCGAACATCGGTCGAAGAGGCCGCGTGGCCCGCTTTACGTGGTCAAATCTTTCTTGAGGCGAGTGAAATTTTCCTCCGTCTCTTGCGAGGTGACGTAGTCTCTTCGGATTCGGTTCGCTCTACGATATTAACCCGTCAGAATTTCAGAAGTGATGAAGATTGGCACCGTGTTCAAGAGGCGCATCTTTCGAACGATGATGAGATTTTGATCGATCGACGATATGTCTTCGAAGATATCCGAATTGTTCCAAACGCATTCGATAGAAATCAACTCGTTTTGGTAGCAGGAACACACGATCCAAAAGCACAAGTATTTGTCAACACAATACTCCCCGTCCGTGTGTTTAATCTCTCCATTACACAACCTGAAGTGATTGAAGCGACCCACGAACGAATGCGTGCCTGTTTCCATCCCGATGGAGGTTCTTGGAAGCGTTCGGACATGCCTCGGACAAGTTTTGTTTTCCTGAACGATGAACAAGGCCTCTCTCCAGAGGAACAACGTTTAGCAGCGCATGATGAGGCTCAAAAGGCGCTCAGCGCTTATTGGAATGCACTTGAAGGAACCATTGACCCGAACAAGGTTCAGAATGCTGCACAGAATGCATTAATCGGGAATGTTGAAGATGTTGCTCAGCAACTTGTCCAACGTTTTCATCCAGAGGATCGTGTTATGGCTTGGTTTGATTTCTTCAATCACGACAGTGATCGAGTTTGCCGAAACATGCGTGCCTACATGGAAAAGGTAGCACCTCGTGTTGAAGAACTTCTCAAAGGTGATTGAAAATGCGCATCAATCATCACAAACATTCTGCTGTAAAACCGGGCCAACCAGGGAGTGAACTGTTTCCTGAATCACCGTTAGGAGAGCAAGTTGAGGGGATTCCAACAGGTAGAGATGTGGCGTGGGAGCCTTTGGTCGATTACCGACGCAACGGCGTTTCAGAGACCACGATTCATGGGGCAGTTGCGTGGTCGCATGGGGATGAAGTGATTCATTCCTTTGGAGGAAACGTACTTTGTTACGGTCGTTCGATGATGAAACCATTCATGCTCAAGGCATTCGTAGAAGAATTGGAAGACCTTTCTTGGGAACAGAAAGCAATTTCTGTTGCGAGTCACAATGGTGACACAGAACACGTTGCAGCCGCCCAATCGTTGCTATCAGAATCAGAATGGCCATTGATGTTAACGCCTCTTGATGTCCCTTTGATTCAATTTGGTCGTCAGGTGCGTCGACCTCGGCGTTGGTACCATACGTGTTCGGGTGAACATGCTGCAATTCTTCGAGGTTGTCGAGAGAAAGGTTGGAATCGTGCAGGATATACCTTGCCTACACATCAAGTGTTTAAGGCATACATGTCGCAAATTCGGCGCTTCATCGGAAACGATTGGACGCCATTGAGAATTGCCAAAGATGGCTGTGGCCTGCCAACAGTTTCCAACACGGTTGCCGAACTTGCACAAATTTACGCAGGTCTGGTTCGCGATAAAAATGAGGATTGGATATGGGAAGCGATGGTTCGTCATCCTGATCTTGTTGGTGGATTTAACCGTCTCGATTCTACAATTCTAAAAGCTGGTGAAGGTTCTGTCATCGCCAAAGAAGGTGCTGATGGTTTGCTCGGACTTGCGATTGAACATCCCGATTATCCAAATGGTCTCGGTATTGTCATCAAGATCGCCCATGGTTGGAACGCTCAAGCGACGTGGTATGTCGCTCGAGCGATTCTTGGAGTCCTTGGTATTGATTTGAGAAATCCTTATCCATTGCATCGCCAAAAGGCATTCATCGTCCCTGGGATTGTTCCGGAACAGTACATCGATGTCCTTGAAACAATTCCGACATGGGATGAATGGGATCCTGATCAAGACCGATGGATGTACGACTCGGGGATGGATCCATGAACGCATTGAATTTCATCGGAGGACATTTTGTTGATGCTATCGATGGACAGTCCATTCCAAACATCAATCCTGCAACAGGACAACTCATAGGAAACCTTGCCCGCTCAAAACAAGAGGATGTTGATGCAGCTGTTAACGCATCCAAGATTGCACAACAAAATTGGTCGGCTCTTGATATGCTTGAGCGAGCAGATTGGCTCGATCGCCTTGCTGACGGACTTGAAGCCAGAAAAGAGGAACTTGCTCAACGTGAATCAAAGGATACGGGCAAACCGTTAGCACTCGCCCGTCGTGTCGATGCTCAACGTTCAATAGACAACTTCCGATTTTTTGCTGAATTCGCTCGCACCCAAAAAGATGAATTGTTTCAAATGCAAGATGCTGTGAACGTTGTTCACAGAAAACCTATCGGAACTGTGGGTTTAATCACACCCTGGAATCTTCCACTCTACCTCTTGAGTTGGAAGGTTGCACCGGCGTTGTTGATGGGAAATACAATTGTGGCGAAGCCAAGTGAACTCACGCCTCTCACAGCAAACCTTCTCTGTGAAGTTGCGACAGAAATTGGTCTTCCCCCTGGAGTGCTCAACGTAGTCCACGGATACGGTCCAGAAGTGGGTCAAGCAATTCTTGAACATCCCTCCATTGGTGCGATTTCGTTCACAGGAGGGACCGAAACTGGTCGCCATGTTGCAGCGACAGCAGCACCAATGTTCAAGAAATTGTCATTGGAGTTAGGCGGGAAAAATGCAACCATCGTTCTGGACGACGCAGACCTTGATCGAGCGGTCGAGGGTGCTGTTCGAGCTGGATTTACAAACGGTGGCCAAGTATGCTTATGCGGTTCTCGAATTCTGATTCACGCTTCAATCGCTGATGATTTTCTCACAAAATTTGTTGAATCCGTTGAATCGATGAGGTGTGGTGCTCCAGAAGATGAATCAACACAAATTGGGGCTTTGATTAGTCAAGAGCACGTGCGTAAAGTAGAGTCGTATATTGAACTTGGAATCGAGGAAGGAGGTTGCATACTTACTGGAGGAACTCGTAAGATGACAGGATTGGTTGGACCCACGCCAGAAGGGGCGTTTTTGCGACCAACCATCATCGATGGTCTTGCCCATAACTCTCGTACTTCAACAGAGGAAATTTTTGGCCCAGTTGTGACAATTCATAGATTTGAAACCGATCAAGAAGCCATTGATATTGCAAATTCAACCGAGTATGGGTTGGCTGGATCGATTTGGTCCAAGGATACAGAACGAGCTTACGAACTTGCAAAGCAAATCGAGACAGGAATCGTTTGGGTGAACACTTGGCTTCATCGAGATTTACGCACCCCGTTTGGAGGAGTTAAGAACTCAGGTGTTGGCCGAGAAGGTGGTTCGTGGAGTCTTGGATTCTTCTCCGAACCGTTGAATATTTGCATCAAAGAGGATTAATTTTGATGGCGAGCCTTTGAAATGTTGAATTCAATCGGAAGCATGGGGCAGAACAATGTCAGTCCATGGTAAGGCAACAAAAGTCACCACACACACGCTTCAAGAAATGAAGCGGGCCAATGAAGCCATCACCATGCTTACGGCATACGACTACTCTCTTGCTCGACTGGTTGATGCGGCAGGAGTTGACGTTATTCTTGTAGGAGATTCCGCTTCAAATGTTATGGCAGGTCAAGTGACTACTGTACCAATGACACTCGACCATATGATCTATCATGCTCAATGTGTACAACGAGCAGTTGATCGTGCACTTATCGTTGTCGACATGCCTTTTGGAACCTACCAAGGGAATTCAAGACAAGCTCTCGAAAGTGCGATTCGAATTATGAAAGAGGCTGAAGGTCATGCTGTTAAGCTTGAAGGAGGTTCTGAAGTTGTTGAATCCATTGAACGGATCTTGACTGCAGGAATTCCAGTTATGGGTCACCTCGGTCTTACTCCTCAAAGCATCTACAAGTTTGGAACATATACCGTTCGAGCGAAAGAAGATGAAGAGGCAGAGAAGTTGATTTCTGATGCAAAGTTGTTGGAAAAAGCCGGTTGTTTTGCACTCGTTCTTGAGAAGATTCCAAAGGAACTTGCTCAACGTGTGCAACGCGAACTCAGTATTCCTGTGATTGGAATTGGAGCAGGTCCACACTGTGATGGACAAGTTTTGGTGTTGCACGATCTTCTTGGAATTACAATGGATTTTTCTCCTCGCTTCCTGCGACGCTATCTCAATCTCGCTGAAGAGATTGAAGGGGCGATACGATCGTACTGTGATGACGTCCGTTCAGGCGACTTTCCAAACGCTTCAGAATCCTATACGTCTTAGAGGTAGATGAAGGCGAGAACGCCTCCGCAAAATCCACCAATGTTGACGGCCATTCCGTGCCAAATTCCGTAACGGAAAGGTGGGAACTCGAACTGAAGCCAGAATGAGCTGATGAAGAGCCATGCGATGGTTGGGATGAAACCTCCGAGATAGAGAGAGGAACTTCCGAACATCCATACCAGTGATAAGATGCATGCAACGATTGCAAAACCCATAGCGTATTCTGCTGCACGATCCATTTCTAATCCGACAAGTTGTTTGTAAATGATCGGTGAGAAGATGAGGTAGATAGCAAAAGCACCGTGAACTGGATTTGGAACAAATGTATCAATTCTCGGCATAACAGTAAGTTGCCAAATGCTCCCAAAAAGCATTCCAATCAAAAGTGGAGCCATCATGTGACGAAGCATATCTGAGAAGATTTCGTTTCCGCTGACGCCCGGATTATCTTCAACCAATGCCAAGGAATCATTGGATGCAATAGCATCATCCATGGCCTCCGACATGTCTTGTGCTCAAGCCTTTCCCGTTTGAGGTTTAGCCTCGCCATGCGATGCATCCATATGCGACCTCTGTTTGGTTGATGTATGGCCAAAGGTTCGATTGTTGCAGGCTGCCTCGCACCACACCCTCCTCACCTTGTCTATGCAGAAAATCCTCCACAAAATGAACCAACGTCCGAAGGCGGTTGGGAACAACTTCGTTGGGGCTATGAACGACTCCGAGAATCGCTTTCGAAGATCGAGCATGATGTACTCGTCATTCTTTCACCGCACTGGCAAACGTATGTTGGAACGCATTTCCTTGGACTTCCTCATTTTGAAGGACTCTCAGTGGACCCAATTTTCCCAAATCTGTTCCGATATTCGTACGATCTCAACATCGATGTCGAATTGAGTCAAGCCATCCACGACAAAGCAGCAGATTCTGGACTTGCCGTGAAAATGATGAAAAATCCTGATTTCCGAGTTGATTATGGAACCATAACAACTGGACACATGGTCAATCCTGCATTTGACAAACCTCTTGTGGTGATTTCTTCGAATCGCTCAAGGCATTACTATTCAGTTGAAGTCATGCAAGAAATGATGATGGAACTTGGACGAGTAACACGGGAAGCAATTCTTGAAAGTGGAAAGAAAGCAGTTGTGCTAGCATCAAACTCACTCTCACATCGTCATTTTACGACCGAGTCTGAGGTTCCTGAAGACATGAGTAAAGAGCACATCACCAGTCATGCAATGCATCTTTGGGATATGCGAATTATCGATTACATGCGAAGCGGTCAGGCGCAGCGAATCATTGATGAGATTCCTGAATTCACTGAACAAGCAATTGCTGAAAGTGACGGAGGAGGACTCACATGGCTCCTGAGTACGCTCACAGTTCCATCGTATCCAGCTATCCTTCACGGTTATGGAACCATCATCGGAACAGGCAATGCCATCGTTGAATGGCCGTGTTACCTTCACGAGGGGGCTTGAACATGTCCAACCCAGTTCTTGGCTCTTACATCGTTCCAGTACATCCTCATCCTTTGTTGGTGCCTGAACAAAATGAAGGATGGCAACGCCTTCGGAATGCATTCGACGAAGCTCGCGAGCAAATCGCTCAGAGTGAGGCTGATTTGCTCATCATTTATTCAACAACCTGGCCGAGCATCATTGGCCATCAGATTCAAGCTGATCCGAATCCAACATGGACTCTGGTCGATCAGGATTTCCATGATTTGGGTTCAATGGATTATTCGTTTCGAATCGATGCGGAATTTGCAGAGGCCTGGAATAAGGCCAATCATGCACGCGGTTTGCAAAGTCGAACAGTCGCCTACAATGGGTTTCCCATCGATGTTGGTTCGGTTGTAGCGCTCAAATTGTTGAATCCTGATAATGCGATTCCAGCGGTTATCGTATCATCGAATGTTTATGCGAATCGTGCCGAGACAACCGTTCTCGCAAAAGCGTGTTTGGATGTTCTTGTCTCAACAGGAAAGAAGGCGGTTGCGGTAACAGCAATGTCAATGTCGAATCGAATGTTCACCGAATTTATCGATGCTTCAGATGATAAAATCCACTCGCTCAAAGATGATGAATGGAATCGGAAAGTTCTGGAATTTCTCGAAGAAGGTCGTCTCGAAGATGTTGCACAACTTTCCCGAACAATCCATCAACAAATTCGTGTGCAAAAAGTTGTCACATTCAAACCGATGTGGTGGCTTTCTGCCATGAATGACAATCGAAACGACCTTACTGGTAGCATCCTTGCTTACGAAGCATTGCATGGTGCAGGTGGTGCTGTTGTCCACCTCGACCCAACCTCAAACGGAAGGGGTGACAAAGAATACGATGAGGATGATGTCGATGTTTACCATGGTGAGCGAAATGTTCTCGATGGAGATGCTTCAACTGAAGAAGAACCTCCATCTTCCCTCGATTCTGGTCCCACATTATGGGATCCTGCAGAGGGAAACGATGCAGTGAATACTGAATCTGCTCCCAAACCCGTTGGATTGTATCCGCATGCACGACGCGTTGGTGACCTTCTCTATCTTTCAGGAGTAGGTCCTCGACAACCAGGTACGAATGCGATTCCGGGTGGTCCAATTCGCGATGGCGAAGGGCGGCCGCTTGAATACGACATCAAGGCGCAAACTCGAGCAGTGGTCGAAAACATTGCCCGTATCCTCGAGGAAGCCGGTTCTTCAATGGAAAAGGTGGTTGATGTCACCTCGTTCTTGGTTGATATGGATCGCGATTTTGCAGGATACAACGAAGTCTGGGCAGAAACACTTGGACATTATGGTCCAACCCGAACGACATTAGCGATTCGTGCACTTCCAACACCCATTGCTGTTGAGATGAAAGTCATAGCAAAAATATGATTTCCGGATTTCGGGAATATGTATCCTCAAAAAATGCAAGACAATATATCCTTTGTCTACTTGAGTGAACTTGTAGGACTTCTTACTTCAAGAAATCGGGGTTTTTCACATGGCTATCTCAACACTTGATTCCATTGTCGAAAAAGGTACTGAAACCATCAAAAAGACGCTGAAACGTAGTGTTGGACTTGCTGGCGTTGTGATTATTTCTCTCTCAGCGATGCTTCCTGGAATTTTCGTAACGCCAACCTTTGCAGCTGATATTATGGGTGCAGGGATATGGCTTGCGTTTATTGTCGCAGCAGCAGTTGTTTTACCTGCAGCAATTTCGAAGGCTGAGTTGGCATCTGGAATGCCTTCAAGTGGAGGGTCGTATGTATACTTGGAGCGGACTTATGGGCCGATGGTTGGAACCATTAGTGGTCTTGGATTATGGGCTTCATTCTTGTTGAAATCGGGTTTTTCTCTCATCGGTTTTTCTGCTTATTTCATTGCCGTTACCGCCTATTTTGATGTTGACATGGAAATGATGGTTCTATCCATGAGCGCTTTGGTCCTGATTACGATTGTCAACATACTTGGTGTCAAGAAAGTAAAAGCCATTCAAACTCCGATTTTATTCCTAACATTGGCGATGTTCGTTGTAACTTGTGCAGCAGCATTCTTTGTTGATGATTTTGATGGCGGCCGACCATTCAGAGCGGCTTTTGAAACAGATTTGTGGACTTTAGCAGAAACCTCAGCCTTCGTATTCGTCGCCTATGCAGGTGTTACGAAGGTTGCTGCAATTGGTGGTGAGGTGAAAGATCCTGAAAAGAATCTACCTGCTGGTATGCTTCTTTCCTTGCTGATTGCGACCGTACTTTATTCTGTTCTCGCTTATCTGATGATGGCAGCCATCCCAGGTGAATGGTGGGTTGGCTCTGATGGGAAGATTGTTGAAAATCCCATTTTTGTTTTTGCTGAGAAAGTTGCGGGAACTGAGTTTGGTATTTTTGCTGCTATCATCTCTGTTTTGGCAATGATCTCCATGGCACTTGCTGGTATTCTTGCCTCATCCCGCTTCCTGTTTGCAATGGGTCAAGATAAGTTGTTACCACCTGCTCTCGAACGTGTTAACGAGAAATACGATTCACCTCATTGGCCAATTATCATAACCGGTATAGCGATGGCTCTTGCCATCTTTTTCGTACCGCTCAAGGATGTTGTAAAATTAGCCTCGGGATTCAAGATTATGATCTTCATTATGATCAATACATGTGTCATTATTCTCCGCCAAACCAGCGATCGTCATGATTGGAATCCATCTTACAAAGGAATCCTTTACCCATTCATGCAATTGTGGGGTATTTTCGCAGGACTGTTCTTGATTTACTTTATTGGAGACAAGGCCTTTATTGGAGCATCAGCAGCTATCGGAGCAGGTCTTTTGACGTATTTCCTCTACGGAAAAAAGCAAGCAAAGATATCAGAAACACCGTTCCAAACGTTCCGAAAGTCGTTGACTTCACGAAACGAGTGAATTGGCTCGCAAGCAACAGTTGCATATTTCGACTTAGATGCTTCGTAGTCGACCACCATCGACCGGTAGGGAGACGCCACGAATTGCTCCTGCAGCTGGTGATGCAAGAAAAGCAATCGTTGAAGCTGTTTCGAGCGGATCAATCAATCGTTCAATAGGGACTTGACTCATCCAACCATTGTGAATCGATTCGATGGATTGACCCGTTTTTTCATGAATGGATTGTGCTAAGCTTCCCAACCGTTCCGTATCGGTAAAACCTGGTAGAACGTTGTTGATGGTTATGCATGGATGCAATTCCCTTGAGAGTGATTTTGCCCATGATGCCATTGCTCCGCGTAATGTGTTGGAAACTCCGAGGTTTGGAATAGGCTCACGAACACTTGTTGACACGATCTGAATAATTCTTCCGTAGTTTGCTAAAATCATACCTGGAGTGAGGAGTTTTACCAACGTGTGAGCTGCGTGGAGATGTCGTGTGAACGGTTGAGCGAGTTCACCAACGGTTGCATTCAGGAGTGGTCCGCCAGGGGGTCCTCCCGCATTGTTCACAAGAATGTGAATCGGGCCTTTATCGAGGAATGGTTGAATGCTCTGTTGGATGGATTCTGTGTTCTCAAGGTCCATCACCAACGCTTCATGTTCTCCATTTCCGAGCAGTGGTAACTCATCAAGCAAGGAGCTGAGTTGTTCCTTATTTCGAGAAGCAATGATGACATTTGCACCGGCTTTGGCCATGATTCGTGCAGTAGCAGCACCGATACCTCGACTTGCACCACAAATCAGAGCAGTTTTTCCTTCCAGTGCATTGTGTCGAAGAACGGCTTGGTCACCAAGGAGGTCCATGCTTGCTCGAGCAGCCACCATGTCTTAGTGCTTCGCTTTCACAACCAATCGAGAATAGCATCTTGTTGGACCAACCAATCATCGCTTGCAGCATCGATTATGCTGTAATGATCA
>MDTE01126483.1_pt1 | contig 26091 bp, 28 predicted proteins | sample 811231 | NCBI WGS metagenome assembly MDTE01 (sample SAMN05326651, study PRJNA326480) | marine metagenome | isolation source: seawater | place: Indian Ocean: Red Sea | collected 2010
AAAACATCAAAAGCTTATAGAAGAATCTCCATCGCCAGTTTTAGATGAAAAAACAAGAGAAGATTTATTAAATAAAACTGTAAAAATGGTTAGCAAGCTTGATTATGAAGGAGCTGGAACTGTTGAGTTTATTTATGATAAAGGAAAATTTTTTTTCTTAGAAATGAATACTAGAATTCAAGTAGAACACCCTGTTTCTGAAATTAGGGGCGGTATAGATATTGTTAAAGAACAAATAAAAATTGCTTCCAAAGGTAAAACTTCATTGAAACAATCGGATATAACTTTTCGAGGACATGTAATTGAATGCAGAATTAACGCCGAAGATCCTAGTAAAAATTTTCAACCATGCCCAGGAACTATAAGTGTGTGTCACCAACCCTCTGGTTTTAGAACAAGAGTTGATGGAGCAATATTTCAAGGCTGCAGAATTACGCCTTACTATGACAGCTTAATTTGTAAATTGATCTGCCAAGGAAGAGATAGAGAAGAAGCTATACAAAGACTGCAGAGATCTTTAGGTGAATTTGTTATAGAAGGAATTACAACAACAATTGATTTGCACAAAAAGATACTTAGCCACAAAAAATTTATAAGTTCCGATTTTGATGTTAATTGGCTAGGTAAAGAAAGTTTTTACTAAATATTCTCACAGCTAGTAATCCATAAATCATAAACAGGATGGTCCATTGATTGTAAAGTAGGGCTCGAAGCAAAAGTCCAGCCGTTAAATAAAAATACTTGATTATTATCTTCTATCGATAAATCTTTAACTTGCAAATATGCTACGGTGTCTATTGTGTCATTATTTTCTGAGAATTGGCACTTTAATGCTTTTATTTCTAATTTCCCGAAAAATTTTTTTTCACCTACACCTAGTTTAATAGCAGAAGTTTTTGCAGTTATCTTGTCTAATGCTTTTATATTAATGTAAATTTTTTTATTTTCTTTTTTTTTTAATGTTCCAGATTCCTTTTCAGTATTTTTAAGTTTTACACTCTTGTTTTCTATTTTTTCCAATTCATCTTTTTCTTCTTCAAAAGTTGGCGATAATTCTTCCAAATTTACTAAGGGAACAGATTCAATTTTATCATCTGCTAAAATATTAGAATTGATTGCAAAACAAAAAAGTAAAAAAAAAATAATTTTTTTAGTATTTCCAAGTTTCATATTTTTTAATATCTTTTGTTGTTTTTGATGATAGTGCGCCATCAGGTTTATATGCTTTATTTGTGCCGGTTAAATTCTCTTGATGTTGTTTTTGCCATGAAAATTTTTTACTTTTACTATCAGGAATATTTCTAACAAGAAAATGAATCCAAGCATGCCATTCTGGTGGGATTTTGGAAGCTTCAATGTTATTATTATAGATAACCCATCTTTTACCTTTAGAGTTGGTATAATATTTATTTCCGAATTGATCCTCTCCAGAGTATTTGCCAAATAACAAAGTATATATAAAAGTCCCAATAGTTTGTTTGTACCACCATGTAAATATTTGTTTTAAAAAATTCACTATTAATCTCTTTCGATTCGTTTTTTTTCAATATGATTTTTATTTAATAAAAAAATCCACACAATTAAAAATTGTAAATAATTCGTTAGACATAAATTATAATTAGTATATATCATATTAATGTCCTCAAAGTATAATTTTTTCAAATTTTAGTATTAGAAAATATGGCAAAGTACATAGTAGAAACTTTTTATACCTGCACATTTAAGATAATTCATAAACTTGATGAGTTAAATGAAAAAAAGTTAGCTGGACTCGAAAATCGTAATGACGGTGAAGTAAAAATTATTGATGTTCAGTTAAATAATAGAAAAACAAGAACTAATAGTAAAAAAGAAAATTTTAGAGAATCAGCAAATGATATTAAAAAGAAAGATCTTCCTGATTTTTCTTCAATTGTTAGTGATAAAATTTCTAAGTCTGAAAACATAGAAAATAGTAATATTAAATATAACAAAAAAACTAATAGCAGATCAAAAATGCCAGATAGAAGAAAAGGATACATTCAAAAGGTTAGTATCGGTGATCATAAGATATATTTGCATACAGGAGAATATGATGATGGAAAAGTAGGCGAAATTTTTATTGATATGAACAAGGAAGGTGAACTTGTAAAAGCTCTAATGAATAATTTTGCAATAGCTATATCTTTAGGACTTCAATATGGAGTACCTCTAGATGAATTTGTTGATGCTTTTATTGAGACAAAATTCGAACCTTCTGGCGAAATTAAGGGCAACGATAGAATACTAAATGCTTCATCAATTCTTGATTATATATTTAGAGAGTTAGCTATATCTTATCTCGGAAGAGAAGACCTTGCTCATACACCTTCGATTAAGAAAGCTAGCGGTGATGAAACAATGAGTGGGGATAACGAAGATAGTTTCATAAAATTAGTAAAAGGCATTACTAGCAAAGGTTTTGTAAGGAATAATTACAAAGATAAACTGGTTGATTTGAGCAACATTAGAATAAATTTAAAAAGTAATAAGTAACAATTATTTCTTTTTTTCTACAACTTTAATATTTAATTCCTTAAGCTGAGAGTCGCTTGGATTGGATGGTGCCCCCATTAGTAAATCCTGAGCATTTTGATTCATTGGAAACAAAGTAACTTCACGGATATTAACTTTGTCCGCTAATAGCATAACTATTCTGTCTATTCCTGGCGCCATTCCTCCATGAGGAGGGGCACCATAAGATAAAGCTTTTATCATACCTTCAAATTTAGTGTTAACTTGCTCTTTGGAATAACCAACTTTAGAAAAAACTTTATACATTAGTTCAGGTAAATGATTTCTTATTGCACCTGAAGAAATTTCGTAACCATTACAAACTAAATCATATTGATAAGCAAGAATAGATAAGGGATCCGCTTGATCAAAACCTTTAATATCAGTTTGTGGCATTGAAAAAGGATTGTGACTGAAATCTATTTTTTTTTCTTTTTCATCATATTGATACATTGGATAGTCAGTTATCCAGCAAAATTCAAATTTTTTGTTATCTATAAGATTAAGTTCTTTACCAAGTCTTTGTCTAGCTAAGCCAGAAATTCTTTCAGCTTCTTTGATTTTGTCTGCTGAGAAAAATATTGAATCTTTATCTTTTAAGTCGCAAATTTTAACTAATTCACTAATAGCTTTTTCAGAAAAGAATTTTCCTAAAGGTCCTTTTCCTGTTAATTTACCATTGGTTTTTTCTAATATAATATAACCTAAACCTTTAGCTCCCTCTTCTTTTGCCCAATTATTATATCCATCAAAAAAACTTCTTGGTTTAGAAGATGTATTTGGGGCAGGAATAGCTCTAACAATTGATCCTTTCTCAATTGATTTTTTAAAAATATCTAACTTAACATCATCTCTTTTCATAATTTCCGTCACATCAGATATTTTTATTGGATTTCTTAAATCGGGTTTATCAGTGCCATATTTTAGCATTGATTCTTTGTATGTAATTATTTTGAATGGATTTTTAGAAACTTTTTTTCCTTTGCCAAATTTAGTAAATAATTCAAAAAAAATAGGTTCTACAGATTTAAATACATCATCCTGTTCAACAAAAGACATTTCTATATCAAGTTGGTAATGTTCTCCTGGACTTCTGTCTGCTCTACCGTCTTCATCTCTAAAACACGGTGCAATTTGAAAATATTTATCAAAACCAGAGATCATTACCATTTGTTTAAATTGTTGAGGAGCTTGAGGTAATGCATAAAATTTTCCTGGATGAGTTCTGCTTGGTACTAAAAAATCTCTAGCTCCTTCTGGACTAGATGCAGTTAATATTGGAGTTTGAAATTCTAAAAAACCATTTGAAATCATTTTGTTTCTTATAAATGAGATTACTTTAGATCTTAAAACAATATTTTCATGCATTTCATCTCTTCTTAAATCCAAAAATCTATATCTTAGTCTTGTTTCTTCTGGATAATCTTGTTCTCCAAAAACTGGCATTGGTAAATCTTTGGCTTCGGACAAAACTTCAAATGTAGAAACTTTTATTTCAACTTCTCCAGTAAATAAATCTTTATTTATTGTATCGGTAGATCTTTTAATTACTTTACCTGTAACAGATACTACTGATTCTGGTTTAACTTTTTCTACTAATTTAAATAAATTATCTGTATTCTCTATAACACATTGTGTTAAACCAAAATGATCTCTTAAATCAAAGAAAAGTAAATTTCCATGATCGCGTTTTCTATGGATCCAACCCGAAAGCTTAACTGTTTCGCCTGTATGTTTCTTTGTAACTTCTGAGCAAGTGTGAGTTCTATATTTATGCAAAATGATTCCTTTTTTAAATTTATATCATTTTTAAAACTTCTTTAATCAATTTTAAGCTAAAAGGACTTCCTTTTTTTAATGAATATTTGTCCAAAGTTAAAATAAATTGGGATATTTTTTCATAAGATCTATCAATTCTTTTTATTATGTATTCTATATGCTTTTTTTCAACTTTTATTTGCTTATCAGAAAAATTCTTTGCTAGAATCACGCTAATCAATTCATCGCTGGGAAGTTTTATACCAATAATTATACTGCTATTTATCCTTGATACTAAATCTTTTAGTTTAAATTTGTAAGAATTCATAGGTTTTCTTGAAGTTATTAAAAAATATTTATTATCTTGAAGTGCCATATTCCATAGCGAAAATAATAATTTTTCCGAAATTTTTTCATCTAAATTTTCGATTATAAGAGCTTCTTTTGTTTTAAATTCCATAATAGTTTTTTCTTCTAATTCTTCAGGATTAATTTGTAAATATGTTGTTTTATTTTTAAAAAGAGATACTAAATGAGATTTGCCAGATCCAGATGGACCAAAAATATTGACAATTCGTTTTATCCATTTTGGCCAACTATTTATAAAGTCGTAAGCATCTTGATTGCTTGGGGAAACATAAAAATCTTCTTTTCTATAAGCTTTTTGATTTGGAAATTTTAAAATTAATTGATCACTCATTTTAATTTTACTTGCCAAGTTCCTTGCTCATTAATCAGATTATATCCAAACTTTGATAACTTTAATTCTAATTTTTTTGGATCACCATAATAATATATTTTAAAAAAAGAATTATTAGTATTAAATTCTTCTATAATATAATTGTCAATTATATCTATACTTTCAAAAGTTTTTTTAACATTTTCAAAATTTCTAATATTTTTATGCTTAAATTTAAGTTTTATCGATAAGGGCATAAGTAAATTAACAAGATTTTCTTCTTTCCAAAGATCTGTGATGTTTAATTTTAAATCTTTAGAAATTAAACTTAAGGCAGCAGCATCATTTATATCTTTTATGCTATATAAAATATTTTTATTTGTTTTTCTGTTATTAAAATTAGTTTTTATATGTATTTTTAATTTTTCATTATAAAATTCTATCAAAGCAAAAATATAATTTTTTATGTCATATTTATTTACAAGATAGTCGATATCAAGATCTTCAATGTTTTCTTTTTTTTCTATGATCTTTGATATATCTTCCAAATCCTCCAAGGGTAAAATAAAATTAATTATTTCATTTTCAATTGATACTTCAGACCATTTCTTATAAAAAAAACTTTCATTGAAATTTTGAAATTCACCATTAATAAAAAAAACTGGATAGAATAATGCAGAAATATTTGCAGGTTGTGAAAATGAAATATTTTTATTTCTCAGATATTTTTTAACCCTAGTGTCGTTATAAACTATTCTTACCTTTAAGAAGTATTCATTTTTGGTATATCTCTCATCTAGTATCTGGAAGCTATATATTAAATTTTTAATTTGTTTCAATTTAATATTATCTATTTTATTTAAATCCCTTGAGAGTAGAATTTTTTTCATAAGTGAGTCAAAAGAATTCAAAAAAGCTATGTCTAAATATTTTTCTCTAGAAAAATTCAAATCTACCGCACCTTTTACTTCTATGTTATTTATTGTGAATAAATTTTCTTCTGAAAAACTTTTTGCAAATGTGGTAAATAGAAATATAGTTACCATTAGAAAAATAAAAATATATTCTTTTAGCAAAATGAACGGGGATTTAGATAAAAAGTAATTTTTCATGAAAAAAATATATAATACTTACAAAAAAAGCGGTGTTAATATGGCAGCCGCTGATAAATTAGTAAATTACATATCCAAAATATCAAGAAAAACTTACAAAAAGAATACGGAGAAAAAAAATTTCAAAAATATTGGGAGTTTTGGATCAATTTTCGACTTATCTCAAGAAAAAATCAGAAAACCTATTATTGTGTCATCGACTGATGGCGTGGGGACAAAAATAGAAGTAGCAAACATGCTAAAAAAATATAACACCATAGGAATTGACCTGGTAGCTATGTGCGTAAATGATTTAATAGTACAGGGAGCAAAGCCAATATTTTTTTTAGATTATATAGCGGTCAATAAAATTGAAATAAAAAAAGTAAAAAGAATTTTAGATGGAATAGTTTATGGATGTAAATTAGCTGGATGCGCTTTAATAGGCGGTGAGACGGCTGAGATGCCTGGAACATATTCAAAAAATAAATATGATCTAGCTGGTTTTGCCGTGGGTGTTGTAGATAAAAAAAATTTGCTAACTAAAAATAAAATTAAAAATAATGATGTTGTATTAGCAATACCTTCTTCTGGTTTGCATTCAAACGGCTTTTCACTTGTCAGATATTTAATTAAAAAAAAAAAATTTCAATTAAGTAAAACTCTAAAACGAGATTTAATTAAACCTACAGAAATTTATGTAAAAGAAGTAAATAAAATTAATAATAAAAAATTAATTAACGGTTGTGCGAATATAACGGGTGGCGGTCTATTAAATAATTTGGTTAGAGTTATTCCTAACCATCTTTGCTTAAATATACATTTATCAAAAATTAAAATTAAACCAATTTTTAAATGGATAAAAAAAAATAATGTACGTGACGATGAAATGATAAAAACCTTTAATTGTGGTGTAGGTTTTTGCTTAATCTCAAGCAAAAAGAATGTTGAAAAAATTAAAAAAATATTCCCTAAAAAATATATGCCTTATCAAATAGGCTTTTTGTCAAAAGAAAAATCAAAAATTAAAACATTTGGTAAATTGCAATGGTAAAAAAAATAAAGTCTTGTGTATTTATTTCAGGCAACGGTACTAACCTTCACTCTATTATAAAAAGATCAAGAGATTATAATTTTCCAATAAAAATTGATTTAATTATATCTAATAGTTTGAAAGCTAAAGGCTTAATTTTAGCTAGAAAATACGGTATTCCTTCAAAATTTTTTTCGAGCATCAATACAGATAAGTTTGAAAGAAATTCTTTGAATGAAATTAAAAAGAGAAAAATTAAATTTATATGTCTAGCAGGGTTTATGAAAATATTATCTGAAAATTTTATTAAAAAATTTCACCATAAAATCATTAATATTCATCCATCTCTTTTACCAAAGTTTAAAGGTCTAGATACACATAAAAGAGCTTTAAAAAGCAATTCCAAATATTCAGGATGTACAGTCCATTATGTCTCATCAAAACTTGATTCTGGTAAAATTATTTTGCAAAAGAAAGTTTTAATAAACAAAGATGAAACGGAAAATTCCTTAAAAAGAAAAATTTTAACTCAAGAGCATAAAATTTATCCTCAATCTATAATTACAATATTTAGATAATTTTAATTATTTAAAAAAAAATTTTATCTCTGTGACTGCGTTTTCTTTGCTATCTGATCCATGTACCGAATTTTTATCTATTGATATTCCATACATTTTTCTTAGTGTGCCTTCTTCTGCTTTTTTAGGATCGGTTGCTCCCATGATTTGCCTATTTTTCATTATTGCATTTTCTCCCTCTAATATCATCACAACTATAGGTCCTGAGGACAAATACTTACATAATTCATCATAAAAAGGCTTGGTTTGGTGAACTTTATAAAAATCGGAAGCTTCCTCTTTAGATATTTTTACTTTCTTAGTTTTTAAAATTTTTAATTTATTTTTTAAAAAATGTTGCTTTATATCATTTTCTAATTCTCTTTCTACTGCATCTGGTTTAATAATTGATAAGGTTTGTTCAATCATATGCTTATTCGTAATATTCTTTTACCAATTTATTTAGTAATCTAACTCCAAAACCAGTAGCTCCACCAGGATTTAAGTTTGCTGCTTTTTTTGAAAAAGCCATACCGGCAATATCTAAATGTGCCCACGGTGTCTTTTCTAAAATAAACCTTTGTAAAAATTGTGCTGCGGTAATTGATCCTGCTCCTCCTGCATAGTTAATATTTTGTACATCAGCTATTTTAGAGTCCATCAACTTGTCATAATTTTTATCAAGAGGTAATCGCCAAACTTTTTCATTTACTTTTTTGCTTGCATTAAAAATATTTTTGGATAATTCATCGTCATTTGAAAACAAGCCAGCATACTCTTCACCTAAACTAACAATTATTGCTCCGGTTAAAGTGGCTAAATCAATTATAAATTTTGGTTTAAATTTTTTTTCAGTAAAGGTTAAAGCGTCTGCTAATACAAGTCTTCCTTCTGCATCCGTATTTAATATTTCTATAGTTTTTCCTGAAAAAGATTTTACAATATCACCAGGTCTTTGTGCATTTCCTCCTGGCATATTTTCAACTAACCCGACAACACCAACGGCATTAATTTTTGCCTTTCTTAATGCAAACGATTTTAGTAATCCGACAACCACAGCTGAACCTGCCATATCATACTTCATTTCTTCCATAAATCTTGCTGGTTTCAGAGAAATGCCTCCTGTGTCAAAACATACACCTTTACCAACGAAGGCTAATGGTTTTTGTTTTGAATTATTTTTTCCATTCCATTCAATTGTAACTAAATAACTTTCATTAATACTCCCTTGCCCTACTCCTAATAACGCATTAAGTCCTATTTTTTTCATTTCTTTCTCATCATAAATTTTTATTTTAAGACCCAGTTTTGAAAGTTTTTTTATTTCCTGGACGTAAGATTTAGGTGTTAAAATATTTGGTGGTTCTGAAACTAAATTTCTAGTCAAAAATACACCTTCCTTGACACAATCGTAATATGTATAGCTGCTTTCTATTTCTTTTTTGAATGAGCTTATAATTTTAATATCAATTTTTTTATCGATATTTTTTTTATCTAAAGTTTTATATTTATTAAATGTGTAGCTTTTTAAGTTAAATCCAAAAATAAATTCTGAAAAAAAATTAATTAATTTTTCTTTATTAAAGTTTAAGCTATCTATAAATATCTCAACATTTTCAACATCTTTAAATTTTTTAACGTATGAGAAAAAAGAACCTCCAATTTCTTCAGGTGCAACACTTTTATCTGTGCTCTTTACATTAATTATGAAACATTTTTGTTTATCTGAAATATCAAAAGAATTTATTTGTTCATTATTTTTTTTATTTTTTAATACTCTAAGAAAAGAATCTATTTTTTGTGCTACTGCTTTTGGTACAACACTATTCCTATTATTATAATCGTGGTTTTCGGTTATAAATATAGCAAAGGCCTCGCTACTTGGACTCAAACTGCTTATAAAACTTAACATTTTTCCTTTCTTTAACGTATAAATTGAATTCTATTAAAAGTTGATTTATTAACTATATAATACAATGAACAAGACAATTTATAAATACCTTTTTCACGAATTTACAAGATATTTTACCATAACGTTATTTGCTTTAGCTGCTATTGTTTGGACTGTTCAGGCAGTAAATTTCCTTGATTTAATAACAGAAGATGGTCACGCTTTCGGTGTTTATTTTTTATATTCTTTTTTGATCTTATCTAAAGTATTAACAAAATTGATTCCTTTTTGTTTTTTAATAGCTACCGTTTTAACAATTATAAAATTAGAAAAAGACAATGAACTAATAATTCTTTGGACGTCTGGACTTAATAAAATATACATAGTTAATCATTTAATTCGTATTTCTCTTTTTGTAATGTTAATACAAATTATTTTAACCACGAGTATAAATCCAACATTACTAAATTTATCTAGAAAAGTAATAAAAAATTCTGAATTAAAATTTGTATCATCGATGTTTAAAGAAAAACAATTCAATGACACGGTTGAAGGTCTAACTATATTTGTAGATAAAAAGAAAAGTAATGACTATAAAAATATATTTATCAGAGATGAAAGTAGAATCTTATCATCTGTAGGAACTGAATCTTCTACAATAATTGCAAAATCTGGTTATGTAACTGATGATGAAAAATATTTAATTCTATTTGATGGAAATATACAAAAACTAGCTAAAGATGGAAGCGTCAGTATAGTAAAATTTGAAAAAACCTCATTTAATCTTTCTGGAATTTCTACAAAAAGTATTTCCGAACCAAAGATGCAAGAAACCTCTACATTAAAAATATTAAAATGCATAAAAGGTCAAGGTATAGTAAAAATAAATATGCATAATTGTAACCCTAATGAAAAAACTAAAATAAATACAAAAATAGAAATTAATAAAAGATTAGGTATGCCATTTTTTATACCATTAATGGCTCTTGTATGTAGCTTTCTACTTGGATCTAGAAAAGATAAAAAAATATTCAATTTAAATAAATATATTTATTCTTTCTTTGGTGTCCTATTTCTTATACTGGCAGAAATAACAGTAAGATATTCAGGAATTTCTTGGAAACATTCTGCATTTTATTATCTTATTCCTCTTGGATTGGTACCTTTACTTTATATTATTTTAATAAAAAAATTTAAATATGAAAATTTATATTAGCAATCATGATTAGATCTTACTTAATAAACAAATATCTTGGGATTGAATTTATTAAAATTATTTTAAATGCAAGTCTTATATTTTTCACTTTAGGTTTTATTATGAATTTATTTGAAGAAATTAATTTTTTTAAAGAAATAGATGTGTCTATTAATACTCCGATTATTTTATCTATGCTATTTACTCCAAGTTTATTACATAATTTTTTCCCATTTATTATTTTATTGTCTGGTATTTGGTTCTTTTTAAAAATTAAAAAAACTGACGAACTTACTGCCATTAATATTTCTGGATTATCCAATTTATCAATAATTTTAACACCAGGCATCATTTCAATCATTGTGGGTATTTTTTTTGTTACAACAGTTAATCCATTAACCTCTGCTTTGATAAAAAAATATGAAAATATAAAAGGAAGTTATGAATTAGATCAAGAATACCTCGCTGCAATTACAGAAAATGGTATATGGATTAAGGAAAAAAATATTCAAAAAAATAATATAATAAGGTCAAGTAATTTAAAAAATGAAAAATTATTAAATGTCACTATTTACGAATTCGACAAAAATAATGAATTTGTAAGAAGAGTTGAAGCTGATTCTGCAAATATAACTTCGCTTAAATGGAGTTTAAAAAATGTAAAAATAATAAACTCAGACGGAATAATAACTTCGGAGAACATAGAATCTATCTCATATATTAGTATGTATGATATTAAAAAAATTAAGAGTTTATACTCCAATTTAGATACTATTTCTTTTTGGAATATTGAAAATGAAATTAAGCTTTTAGAAGAAAGGGGTTATTCAACTAAAGAAATGGAAGCCAAACTTCACAGATCCCTCTCCTTTCCATTTTTTCTGTTAAGTATGCTGTTATTGAGTGCATTTTTTACTTTAGGAACAAGATTTAATGAAAGTAATTGGAGATATGCTTTTTTTGCAATAATTTCCAGCATATTAATATTTTTCTTTAATGATTTTTCGGCTGTGTTAGGCAAAACAGAAAGATTACCCATAGAAATTTCTGTTTGGATGCCAATAGCAATAGTTTTTATATTTAGTTCAATAGGAATTATTCATGCAAATCAAAGATAAAACACTATTATTAATTTTATTATTTTTAAGCTTTTTTTCCATGAATTCAGTGCTTAATGCGGAGGAATTTAATATTTCGGCAAAAGAAATAAAGATTGATAAAGAAAATGAAACAATCGAAGGAATAGGTTCTGTTCAAGCTACAGATATTGAAGGAAAGATTATAAATGCAGATAAAATATTCTATGAGAAATCAAAAAAATTTCTTCTTGCTGAAGGAAACGTAACAATTGCTGACATGGAAGGAAATATTTTAAAAACTGATAAAGCAACATATGATAAAAAAAATGAACTTATTATAACTTATAACAATACTGAAATGATACTAAAGGAAGGGTACAGTCTTGTAAGTTCAAATATCAATTATAATGTGGAGAAAAAAATATTAATATCAGATCAAAATTCATTATTTTCTGATGTAGATGGAAATATTGTTGAAACAAGTATGTTTCAGTATGATATAAGCAAAAATTTATTTTCATCTTTAGGTGATATTAAAATTCGCGATATCAATAAAAATAAATATTTTTTTAAAGAAATCCATGTAGATACCAAAACTAAAGAAATTATTGGTTCAGAAGTTAGTGCAATTCTTGATCAAGAAAATTTTGGTTTAAGTAAAAAAAGCGATCCAAGATTTGCTGCTAATGATATTTTGTTGTCAAAAAATTTAACCGTTTTATCTAAAGGTGTTTTTACAGTTTGCCAAAAACGAGCTGAGAAGTGTCCTCCCTGGACCTTGAAAGCCAAAAAAATAACTCATGATCAAGCAAAAAAAAATATATACTACGAACATGCAACTCTAAAAGTTTATGATATACCTCTATTTTATTTTCCAAAATTTTTCCATCCAGACCCTACTGTTAAAAGACAGTCGGGCTTTTTAGCTCCATTTTTTACTAACACCACTGCTGTAGGAACAGGTTTTGCTCAGCCTTATTATTGGGCAATTAGTAATGAAAAAGATCTTACATTTACTCCTAAAGTCTATGCGAACGAAAACTTTTTATTTTTAAATGAATACAGACAAGCATTTAAAAATGGATTCTTTATTTTAGATACAAGTTATACTGAGGGTTATAAAAATACCACATCTAAAAAAACTGAAGGTCCCAAAAATCATATTTTCGCTAATCTTGATTTAAATTTAACTAGCAATGAATCTCATGAAAGCAACTTGTCAATTAAAGTTCAAAGAACTTCTAATAATACTTATTTTAGAAATCATAGTATTAATACTAGCTTGGTTGACTCCGAATCAACTACATTGGAAAACAAATTTAGATATAGTTTTTTTAAAGAAGATATGTATTTCGATATATCTACAGAAATTTATCAGGATTTAAGAGTTAAAAAAAATTCAGATCAATATGAATATATTCTTCCGAATATATTATACGGTAAAACCTTCTTTTCAGAAAAATTTGGGGCTATAAATATCAAGTCAAACGCCTTCCATAATCAGTATGGGACCAATGTTCAAAAAACAATGTTAACAAATGATGTTGTATGGAATCCATCTAGTTATATTACAAAAAATGGCTTTATAAGCACTTTGGAAGGCATGATTAGAAACACTAATTATGAAACAAAAAAAACGATACATTCAAAGAAAAAATTCGAAAAATATAAAGATGGAGATGTTGTAAATGAAATAAATGCTGTTGTTGCGAATAAAATTTCTTTGCCTATGAAAAAAGAAGGTGTAAATTATTCAAACTTCTTCTCTCCAAATTTTATGATAAGATATGCTCCTGGTCATATGAGGAATCTGGATGGTAAAGATCTACTTTTAAATCATACTAATTTATATGCTCTTAACAAAACTTCTGAAATTGAAGATGGATTAAGCGCAATTTTAGGCTTTGATTTCAAATTAAATCAGAAAGAAAAAAACAATACGGAGAAGGAAAAATTATCAATTTCTTTAGGTCAAGTCTTTAACTCTAATAAAAATAAAGATATCCCTTCTAAAAGCTCACTTGATCAAAGAATGTCTGATATTGTTGGAAAAATTAACTATAATTTTTCAGAAATCGGAGAAATTGATTATAAATTTTCTGTAGATAATAATATTAATGATATAAATTATAGCGAAATTTCTTCAATTTTGAATTTTGGGAAAGTGCAATTTAATTTGGATTATCTGGAAGAACAAAACCATATAGGAAATGAACATTATGTAAGTCCAGGTATCACTCTAAATTTCAATGATCAAAATAAATTAAGTTTAAGTACTAAAAAGAACTTCAAGACAGATAGTACGGAATTTTATGATTTAAGTTATCAATATGAAGTTGATTGTTTAAGAGCGGGAGTGGTGTACAGAAGAGAATTTTATCAGGATAGCGATCTAGAACCAAATAATACTTTAATGTTTACATTAACTTTTATTCCTTTTGGTAATATAAATACGCCAGCATTGAATCAGTGATTAAATTAATAAAAAAATCTTTTATTATATTGTTAGCTTTATCGTATTTTTTAAATGCACATTCTTCAATTAAAGATGCTCTCTATATAACTGTTGGTGAAAGAGCTATTACCAAATCTGATATAATTAATGAAATTAAAATTATTTTAATTTTAAATAATATGTCTTATTCCGAAGAAAAAAGAGAAGAGTTACAACAAATGGCTATAAAATCCTCAATAAAAAGAAGCATCAAAGAAATCGAAATTGATAGAATTGGATTTATGGAATACAGCAAACAAGACTTAATAAATGAAATGACTCGACTTGCTAGTAATATAAATGTGGACATAGACACACTTAAAAGCATATGCAAAGCTAATGGTATAAATTTTTCATTAATTGAAGATCAAGTAAAAACCGAACTTCTTTGGAACAGTTTAATTTTCCAATTATACAAGAATAGAGTATCTGTCAATTCTGATGAAATAGACGAACAATTAAAATTAAATCAAAACAAGAATGAGTTTGAAGAATTTTTAATTTCTGAACTTATAATAAAACCCGTAGAAAAAGATAAATTAAAATCTAAAATAAATGAAATTTTGGAAAAAATTGAGATGGAAGGATTTGAAAGCGTAGCCATGAACTTAAGTCTTTCGCAAAGTGCAACAAAAGGTGGGGATTTAGGATGGGTAAGTGAGAATATAATTTCAAGTAAATTTAGAGATAGCATAAAAGCAACTCACATAGGTAGTATTTCTGAACCAATTTTATTATCCGAAGGTATTTTATTTTTTAAAGTAAGAGATAAAAGAAAAATCCAAAAGAATTTAACTTTGGAAGAGCAAAAAGATCAATTAGTAAATTCAGAAAAATCTAAAATACTCAACATGTATTCATTATCTCATTATGATAACTTAAAAAGAAATATACCAATAAAATATTTTGATGAATAAACCTATAGCAATAGTAGCAGGCGAGCCAAATAGTATTGCATCTGAAATTATTTTTAAAAGTTGGATTTTACGCAAACGGCATAAATACAAACCATTATTTATAATTGGAAACTATCAACTATTAAATATACAAAAAAAAAATTAAAATACAAAATTAAACTAAAAAAGATTAAAAACGTATCAGAGGTATATAAATTAAATAAAAATGAACTGCTTGTTTATGATGTTGAATATAAGCAAAAAAAATCTTTCGAAAAAATATCAGACAAATCTACCATTTATATTCTAAAATGTTTTAATTATGCTATTAAATTATTTAATAAAAAAAAAATTTTGGGCTTTATAAACTGCCCCGTCTCAAAGGAATTTTTATTTAAAAAAAATTATCAAGGAGTTACTGAATATCTTTCTAAAAAAACCGGTAGAAATGGTAGTGAAGTAATGTTAATTTTTAATAAAAAACTATCTGTGTCACCAATCACCACCCATATATCTTTGGATCAAGTAAGCAAAAATATAAAAAAGTTAAGAATAATAAAGAATGTAAAAATAATAAATGCCTTCTACAAAAAGACCTTCAAAAAAAAACCAAATTTTGCAATACTTGGCTTAAATCCACATAATTTTTCCACATCTAAAATATCTATAGAAAGAAAAGTAATAAAAAAAGCTATTCAAAATTTATTAAAATTAAAAATCAATGTATCAGGCCCAATATCTCCTGACACAAGTTTTATAAACACAAAAAAGTATAAATATGATGTTATAATTGGCATGTACCATGATCAGGTACTAACTCCATTTAAAGCTTTATATAACTTTGATGCAATAAATATTACTTTGGGATTACCTTTTGTTAGAGTTTCTCCTGATCATGGAGTTGGAGAAGATATTGTTGGAAGAAAAATTGCAAATCCAAAAAGTTTAATAGAATCAATTAAATTTTTTAGCTTTATTAAATAGTTAATGAATTTCTTAATAAAACCAAAAAAGAGTTTAGGGCAAAATTTTTTGGTAGATAAAAATATAATAAATAAAATAATCAAAATTGGTAATATAGAAAAAAGTAGTACAGTTTTAGAGATAGGATCGGGAAATGGAAATCTTACCGATAAAATTATTTCTGAGAATCCAAAAAAAATATATGCAATAGAAAAAGATAAAAATTTAATTGATTTGCTTAAAAAAAAATTACCAAATAATAAAAAAATTGAAATAATTAATGCAGATATTTTGAACATAATTAAAACTAAAAAATTTGCAAAAAATACCATCGTGTATGGAAATCTCCCATATAACATTTCTACTCAAATTCTGGCATCCTTTATTCAACTAAAGAGTTGGCCGCCATGGTATAGAATGTTAGTTTTTATGTTTCAGAAAGAAGTGGCAGATAGAATTATTTCTGATAAAGATTCAAATAGTTTTGGTAGATTATCAATTTTAGCTAACTGGAGGTTAGAAATAAAAAAGCATTTCGATGTTTCAAAAAATTGTTTTTTTCCTAAACCCAAAATAAACTCAACCGTTCTATCTTTTCAACCTAAAAAAAATAATAAATTTAATATAAGAAATCCTAAAAATCTCGAAATGGTCACTAGAGTGCTTTTTTCAAATAGGCGAAAGATGATAAATAAAAATTTTTTAAAGTTGTTTAATGGAAATAAATCTATTGCGGAAGATTTAAATTTAAAGCTAAATCAAAGACCTGAGAATCTAAGTAATGAAATGTATTACAAAATAGCAATGAAATATGAAAAACTATTTGGATAATTCGTTTATTTTCTTTTTAATGATATTCAGATCTTGTTTGGGTTTCTTCCCTATCTTAATATTTTTTATTATTTCTAAAATATTATTATAGCAAGCTTCTAAATCATCATTGACCAAGATAAAATCATACTCATCCCAATGAGATAATTCTTCGTGAAATTTGTTCATTCGTTCCTTAACCATAACTTCATTTCCAGCATGTCGATTTAATAATCTTTCTTTTAAAATTTTAAGATTTGGGGGCAAGATAAAAAATGTAAATATTGACAAGTTCTTTATTTCTTTTAATTGTTTAGTTCCTTGCCAATCAATATCAAACAATACATCTTTTCCTCCTTCTAGAAAATCAATTACCGGTTTTTTCAATGTACCGTAAGAATTGTTAAAAATATTTGCATATTCGAAAAAATTATTTTCTTTAACTAAATCGTCAAATTTTTCTTTATTTACAAAATAATAATCTTTTCCATCAATTTCATTCGGTCTTGGTTTTCTAGTAGTGTGTGAAATTGATATAGTAAAATTTTTATTTTCTAGAGCTAATTTTTTTGTAAGTGTAGTTTTTCCTGCTCCTGAAGGTGAGGACAAAACAAACATCTTGCCGCTTATCTCTATTCCCATGTTCCTGCCTTTTGAGCTGATGTTTGTTTATTTGGTCGTTTAAGATGACTTACTTTCAATAAATTTTATTGCATCACCAACAGTAAGAATCTTTTCAGCTTCGCTATCTGAGATTTCGGAACCGAACTCCTCTTCGAACGCCATTACTAGCTCAACTGTATCTAAACTATCAGCACCTAAATCATCAATAAAATTAGCTTCGTCAGTAACTTTTGATTCCTCTATTCCCAAGTGATCAGCAACCATCTTTTTTACTTTATTTGAAATATCTTTTGACATTTGTAAATCCTTAATTTTATTTATTTGTTCTTAATAAATTATTAATTAACTTTGTCAAGCCATATACATTCCACCATTTACATGGATAGTTTCGCCAGTTATATAAGAGGCCTGCTCGGAAGATAAAAATGCAGCACAATTAGATACATCTTCACCTGTACCAAGTTTTCCCATAGGAATTCTAGATGTTAAATACAATTTAATCTTTTCAGCAATATTTTTAGTCATATCAGAATCAATAAAACCCGGAGATATGCAGTTTACTGTTATATTTTTTTTAGCATATTCAATAGCTAAACTCTTTGACATTCCTATAATACCGGCCTTTGAAGCAGCATAGTTTGATTGACCAACATTTCCTGTATGGCCAACAACAGAAGTTATATTTATGATTCTACCGGATTTACCTTTTAGCATTTTTTTTATTGCATATTTCGAAAGTAAAAAAGTAGATGTCAAATTAATATCGATAACCTTCTTCCATTCATCATCTTTCATTCTTAAAGATAGGTTGTCCATATTTTTACCTGCATTATTAATTAAAATATCTAAACCTCCCATTTCTAAGGCGACATTTTCTATAAATTCTTCAATTTTTTGATGTTCGGATATATCAAATTTTTTAACATTTATACTTGGAAAATTTTTTTTTAATGAATCTAGTTTCTCTGTCTTTGTGCCGCTTCCGTAAACATTGCCACCAAGAGAAACAAACTTTTTGACTAATGCATTTCCAATTCCTCCGCTAGCTCCTGTAATTAAAATATTTTTATTTTTAAAATCAATCATTTTTTATATCTTCCATTATGCTAATGTTTGATATGTTAACATCTTTATTTATTTTTTTTACTAAACCAGAAAGGATTTTACCAGGTCCAATCTCTAAAAATTTTTTAGCACCATTATTTATCATATAATTTACACTATCTTTCCATCTAACTCTTGATGTTATTTGATCAATTAATAATGGCTTAATTTTGTTTATATCAGATTCGGCTTGAGCAGTAACATTACTAATAATGCTAGGTTGAGGTTCACTAAAATTTGAATTCTCAATTTTATCTTTCATATGCATCGCTGAATTTTTCATCAATGAACAGTGGAAAGGAGCACTTACTGGCAAAAGTATTCCTTTTTTTCTTTTTTCTTTTAAATTTTTTTGGAGAACATTTATTGCTAGTTTTTTACCGCTGACAACAACTTGTCCATCTGTATTATCATTCGCAATCTCACAAATTTCATTTTTAGGAAGTAAATTAATTTCTTTTTCTACATCTTTTATATTCATTCCAAGAATAGCTAACATAGCGCCTTCACCGCTTGGTACTGCTTCCTGCATAGATTTTCCTCTCTCATGCAACAAATGGGTTGCTGTTTCTATTGTGATAGATCCTGCACATACAAGTGCTGTATACTCTCCTAAAGAGTGACCAGCAAAGAATTTTGCTTTGTTTAAATTAAGTTCATATTCCTGATTTAAAACTTGGAATATACTCACACCAACGGTCATAATTGCTGGCTGTGTATTTTGTGTAAGTTTTAACTCTTCTTCAGGTCCATTTAATATTATATTTGAAAGTGAAAAACCTAAAGTTTCGTCAACTTCTTTAAAAATTTTTTTAACTAAATCAAATTTTTTATAAAAATCTGACCCCATCCCAACATATTGAGAGCCTTGACCTGGAAATAAAACAGCATCCATAAGAGTATAAAAATATAATATAATTATATTTTAATAGTTGTATAATGAAAATTTTAATAGTATAAAGCGACACCCTCTGCCTTAAAAAGGTGGATTATTCGATAAAATATTGAATTAACCGAGGAAAAAGTAAATGAATTGCTACGAACATACGTTTATAACGCGACAAGATCTTTCTGAGAGTCAGACAAAAAAGATAATATCCAAATACGAAGAAATAATTAAAAATAATTCAGGAAAAGTAATTAAAATTGAAGAATGGGGATTAAGGAATCTGTCTCATCGAATAAATAATAATAAAAAAGGTTTCTATTTTCATATTAAATTAGAAGGTGAAGGAAAAACTATAGATGAATTAGAAAAAGCAGAAAATATTGATGATTCATTGATAAGATATTTAACAGTTAGAACAAAAGAACATGATTTAAATACAAGTTATTTCGAAAAAAAGGAACAATAAAAAATATGAAAAAAAATAGAAAATTCAAAAAATCAAAAAACTCTAAAATGAGCCTATTTCAAAAACCTGATGTAAAATTTTTTAAACCGTGCCCTCTCTCAGGAAAAGATGCTCCTAAAATAGATTACAAAAATATAAAAGTGTTAAAAAAATATATATCTGAAAGTGGTAGAATTTTACCTTCAAGAATTACATCCGTATCGTTAAAAAAGCAGAAAGAACTTTCGAGATCAATTAAAAGAGCTAGATTATTAGCATTAATTTAAATTCAACATGCAAGTTATTTTATTAGAAAATATTAAAAATTTAGGAAAAATAGGTGATGTGGTAGCCGTAAAAAGAGGACACGGCCGAAATTTTTTAATCAAATACGGAAAAGCTCTTATAGCTTCTAAGGATAATATCAATTTAGTTAATAAAAAAAAGGAAGATCTTAATATAAAAAATCTTGCAATTAAAAAAGAAGCTAAAAAAATATTCGATGTCATCAATAATAAAAAATATAAATTCTTTAAAAGAGCTAAAGATAATGATGAATTATACGGATCAATAAAACCAAAAGAACTTACGATAAATATTAAAGATGCTGATAATATAGAAATAAAACCATCTCAGATTGATTTGGCTAAAGAAATAAATAAAATTGGTTCGTACGAAGCAAAAATTAATCTACACGCTGAAATACAAGCAAATATTCACATTGAAGTTGTAAAAGAAAAAGAAGAGAATTAATTTTCCTTATAAGTTTTTCCACAGAAAAGTTATTTCGTGTATAACTTTCATGTTTTTTTTATTATCTATTTAGTATTTAATAATTAAAATATAAGCATGGTTAAACAACCTTTTAAAATAGTTGAAAATTCACAAAAACAAATGCCTTGTAATATTGAAGCTGAACAGGCAGTCATAGGCTCAATCTTAGTATCAAATGATATTTATGATGAAATTTCTCCATTAATTGATTCACAAAAATTTTACGATCCTATTCATATAAAAATTTATCAAACTATTGAAAATCTAATTTCAAAAGGACTTTTGGCTAATCCAATTACTTTAAAAAATCATTTTGAGAATAATGAGGGCTTAAAAGAACTTGGTGGACAAGAATATTTGATAAAAATTACAAAATTTTCAACATCAATAAAACAAGCAATTGAGTATGCAAATATTGTTCAAGAGATGCATGTACGAAGAGAGCTTATTAAAATCTCAGACTCTATTTTGGATAATGCTTCAAATAAATCTGAAGTTGGCAAATCAGGGGAAGAAATGATTCAAAATGCTGAAAAATCTCTTTTTGATTTAGCAGAAAGGGGTCATTTTAATAAATCTTTTATAAAATTTGAAAATGCTCTTAAACAGACTATTGAGATGGCTAAAAGCGCATATCAAAATGAAGAAGGTATAGTTGGGGTACCGACTGGATTAACTGATTTAGATTCAAGACTAGGGGGTATGCATAAACAGGATTTAGTTGTTATAGCTGGAAGACCTTCAATGGGAAAAACTGCATTAGCTACAAATATAGCTTTCCATGCTGCAAAAAATATAGAAAGCAAAGGTTTAAAATCAACAGTAGCCTTTTTTTCTCTGGAAATGTCTTCTGAACAACTTTCAACAAGAATATTATCTGAACAATCCAGAATAAGATCAAATGATATAAGACGAGGAAAAGTTTCAGAAAAAGAGTTTGAAAAATTTATTGAAACTTCAAAAAATATATTTGAATTACCTTTATATATAGATGAAACTCCAGCTATTACAATTGCTGCTATTAGTAATAGATCTAGAAGAATCAAAAGACTTTTTGGACTTGAATTAATAATAGTTGATTATATTCAGTTAATGAAATCAACAGGGAGTAAGGAATATAATAGAGTTCAAGAAATTTCTGAAATAACCCAAGGTTTAAAAGCATTAGCTAAGGAATTAGATGTTCCTGTCCTTGCTTTATCTCAATTATCTCGTGCTGTTGAACAAAGAGATGATAAAAAACCACAATTGTCAGATTTACGTGAATCTGGTTCTATAGAGCAGGATGCGGATGTTGTTATGTTTGTTTTTAGAGAATCATATTATCTTGAAAGAAAAGAACCTACTGCAGGATCTATCGAACACGCTGAATGGAGACAAAAAATGGATGAAGTTGCTAGCTTAGCTGAAATAATGATTAGCAAGCAAAGACATGGTCCAACTGGAAATGTTAAAGTTGAATTTGAGGCAATGTATACTAAATTCAAAAATTTGGAAAATAAGTAACTTTATTCATTTCAATGTTTGAAACGATATATAAAAATTCAATAATTGAAAAACCAAAATTAACATTAATCGTACTTTCTATCTTACTATTAACTTTTGGTTATTTTTCCAAAAACTTTCAGCTGGATGCTTCATCAGATACCTTGCTATTGGAAAATGACCCCGATTTAAAATATCTAAGAGAAGTAAATAAAAAATATGGTTCAAAAGATTTTTTGGTACTTACTTACACACCAAAAGAAGATTTATTAAATACAAACACTATTCAAAACCTTAAAAATCTTAAAAATGAGTTAGAAGATTTAAATTGGACCAATAATGTAATAACTATATTGGATGTTCCTTTATTAAAAAACAATGACGACCCATTAACTGAGAGAATTAAAAATTTTAAAACCCTATCCAGTGAAGATGTGGACAAGAAAAGAGGTTTTAATGAAATAATTAATAGTCCAATTTACAAAGAATTCGTGATAAGCAACGATGGAAAAACTAGCGGAATTTTAGTTTATATAAACACTGACGAAAAATTATCTGAGTTAATAAAGAAAAAAAATATTTTTTTAGATAAAAAAGACAAAAATCAATTTACATCTGAAGATAAAAAAGAATATAAAAAATTTTTATTAGAATATGATAAATACAAAAAATCATATAATCAAAAAAACCATCAAAATATAAATGAAATTAGGTCAATCATAGAAAAGTATAAAGATTCAGCAAGAATACATTTGGGGGGCATTCCAATGATTGCCGATGACATGATGACTTATATTAAAAATGATATAATAGTTTTTGGGGCTGGTGTTTTTGCTTTTATAGTTTTTACTTTATGGTTTGTTTTTAGGAATTTATTATGGGTATTTATCCCTCTCTTAAGTTGTTTTTTTTCTGTCTTATTTATGATTGGTTTCCTTGGATTGGTAGGTTGGAAAGTTACAGTCATATCTTCAAACTTTATAGCATTAATGCTAATTTTAACAATGGCAATGAACATTCATATGAGCGTTCGTTACCTGCAATTTAAAAAAGAAAATCCAAACACTTCAAATAATGAAGCATTGCTATGGACATCAAGTAAAATGTTTTGGCCAATACTTTACACTGTGCTAACAACAATATGTGCTTTTCTATCACTTATATTCAGTGAAATTAAACCTATCATAGATTTTGGATGGATGATGACTGTAGGTTTGATAGTTTCATTATCAATAACTTTTACATTACTGCCAGCTGTCTTAAATATTTTAAATAGAGAGAATAAAAATTTTCAAGATGAAAAAAAATCAAAAATAACTTCTTTCCTAAGTAAAGTTGCACAAAAAAACACTAAAATTATTTTTACCTCAGCGTTAATTGTAATTATTTTAAGTATTGTTGGAATTTCTAAACTTGAAGTAGAAAATAGTTTCATAAATTATTTTGATAAAAAAACAGAGATTTATAAGGGAATGAAATTAATTGATAGTGAGCTTGGTGGAACTACTCCCCTTGATGTAATTATAAAATTTCCTAGCAATGAAGAATCTGAAAAAAATGACGATGATTTTGATAGCTGGGATGATGAAGATAAAGATGATTCAAAATATTGGTTTACAAGAAACAAAATAGATAAAATTACTCAAATTCATGATTATTTGGACAGTTTAGATGCTGTAGGAAAAGTTATTTCTTTTGCTTCTATGGTTAGGGTTGCTGAAGATTTAAACGATGGAAAAAAATTGCAAGGTTTAGAAATGGGTGTTCTGTACACAAAGATTCCAGATTCAATAAAAAAGGAGATAATTGATCCTTATATATCCATAGAAAATGACGAAGCTAGAATTAGCCTAAGAATTTTAGATTCTAAAGAAGACCTAAGAAGAAATGATTTAATCAATAAAATTAATTATGATCTAGAAAATAATTTAGGATTAAATAAAGAAGAATTTAAATTAGCTGGTGTCCTTATTCTTTTTAACAACCTTTTGCAAAGTTTGTTTAAATCACAAATATTAACATTGGGTGTTGTTATGGCGGGAATTACATTTATGTTTTTAATCTTATTTAGAAATATTACATTATCTTTAATTGGAGTTGTTCCCAACTTTATGGCTGCATTTTTAATACTCGGTATCATTGGTTTGTTAGGAATACCTTTAGACATGATGACAATAACCATTGCTGCTATTACTATAGGTATAGCAGTAGATAACAGTATACATTACATTTATAGATTTAAAGAAGAGTTCAAAAATATTAGAGATTATAATAAAACTCTAGAAAAGTGTCATAATACTGTTGGGGTGGCTATATTAAATACTTCAATAACAATTGTTTTTGGTTTTTCCATACTTGTTTTATCAAATTTTATACCGACAATTTATTTTGGTATATTCACTGGAATAGCAATGCTTTTGGCTATGATCTCAGTTTTGACACTTTTACCAAAACTTATTTTAATTGTTAAACCTTTTGGAAATGTCTGAGATTATAGAATTTATACAAAATAATATATCTGCTTTTGATCTTGTTGTTTTTCTAATTACTATTTATTCAATGGCACAATGTGCTGCAAAAGGATTCATGATGAGTTTATTATCTTTTTCAAAGTGGTTGTTGGCTTTAATTATAACTATAATACTAGTCCCAAAATTAAATCCTTGGATTGAAGATTATATCGAGTCAAAATTTATTGCTGATATTGGTCTTGGAATTTTTATATACGTAGTTTCGCTTTTTGTAATAATTAATATAGGAAAAGCCATAAGCAAAGCAGTAACGTATACTGGTCTGGGTTCAGTGGATAAAAGTTTCGGAATAATATTTGGAATTTTTAAAAGTTATATAATTTGTGTTTGTTTATTTTCATTACTTAATTGGTTTTATCCACACGAAAATTGGCCAATCAAAACCAAAGGTACATATTCTTTTGAAATAATATATAAGGGAAGTGTATTTTTAATTGACGAGTTTCCAAATAGAAAAGATTACTATGATCAGACAGAAGAAAAACTAGAAAAAATTTAAATGGATCGAATAAAAGAAGAGTGTGGAATTTTTGGAATATTTAACAATAAGGAAGCCGCAACTTTAACTGCTTTAGGATTACATGCTTTACAACATAGAGGTCAAGAAGCTTGTGGTATCGTTACATGTGATAATAAAAATTTTTATGCAGAAAGAAGATTTGGATTGGTTGGTGACAATTTCACTAAGGGAAAAGTAATTGAAAGATTGCCTGGAAAAAATGCAATTGGTCATAATCGTTATTCTACTGCAGGAAATAATTTAGTCAAAAATATACAACCTTTTTTTGCTGATCTACATGAAGAAGGAATAAGTATAGCTCACAATGGTAATTTATGTAATGCTCTATACCTTAGAAAAGAACTGGTTAGGAATGGTTCTATTTTTCAATCAACTTCTGATACAGAAACCATTGTTCAACTTATAGCAAAATCGAAAAGATTAAAAATAATAGAAAAAATTATTGATGCTTTATTTAAAATACAAGGAGGATATGCATTAACCGTACTTACTAAAGAAAAATTAATCGGAATTAGAGATCCTTTTGGAATACGCCCTTTGGTTATTGGTAAAATCAACAAGTCTTATATTTTAGCTTCGGAAACTTGTGCTCTAGATATAATTGGAGCAAAATTTATAAGAGAGGTAGAAAATGGAGAAATAGTCATAATTGATGAAAATGGTTTAGAAAGTTTGAAGCCATTTCCAAAAATGAAAGAACGACCTTGCATTTTTGAGTATATATATTTTTCAAGACCAGAC
>MDTE01144025.1_pt1 | contig 26090 bp, 21 predicted proteins | sample 811231 | NCBI WGS metagenome assembly MDTE01 (sample SAMN05326651, study PRJNA326480) | marine metagenome | isolation source: seawater | place: Indian Ocean: Red Sea | collected 2010
AACGGCTCCCAGTTCTTCCTCACCGAGGTGGCGACCCCGTGGCTCGACAGCAAGCACTCCGTCTTTGGTGAGGTGGTCGATGGGATGGATGTGCTCAAGGCCATCGCTCGTGTTCCGACCAACCCCGTGAACAATCGGCCCCACAAGGACGTGACTCTCGACAAGGTGTCCGTCTACCGGGGTGACTCGCCGCCCCAGTAGTCACGACGACTGACCAGCTTCGGTGGTACGTGCCCCCTTGGCCTCCCGCCTGGGTCTCCCTCAAACTGTGGGCTTGAGGCTTCTTCTCTGCTGCAGCCTCTTCTTGACGTTAGCCCTGGGATCTTCGTGTAGCACTGTCCCTGCTACGCGATCTCTGGAGGGTCAAATCCTGCGCCACCCAAAGGCACGGTTCCAAGTCGTGTTACCTCCTGGGTGGCAATCAGAACAGTCACGCCAGGGCTTCTCTCTAGTACGCCAGGAGCCGCTCGGCGGTGGCTACCCGACACTCAACCTCCGCCGGCTTGGTCCTGGTGAGTTGGAGCACATTCGCTTTGATGGCCGGAGCCACAAGGCACCATCGGGCAACGTTGTGTACCGATACCAGGGCTGGCGAAACAGTCGGGGGAGTGGCTATCGGATGAACGCCATCATCACCACACCCCGAGGGATGATCTTTGCCGACGCATCCATCTGGGACCCAAGGCCTACCCTCGATCGCGGAATCTTCGAAGACGTCTTCTGGCCTCTCATCAACTCCATGGAGATTGATGAACCAGGCCCGGCCGAGCCCCCCCCAGCACGCTGAGGGTCACCGAGAGGCCGTTACGGGGTCGCAGCCGGAGGGGTCGCCGGAGCGGCCACCTCGGCGCTGTCGTCGTCACCTGCGCTGTCGTCGTCGCCTGAGCTGTCGTCATCGTCGCCCGTAGCTGGCGGCACCCAGAGGACCGGACGGGGCACCTCCAAGGGCTTCCGCACCGGAGCAGCTTCCCACTCCTCGGCGCCCACATCGAAGGCTTGCTCCCACACATGACCATTGCCCAACTGCACGGCCATGAACTTCACGGTTCGGGCTGGGGTGGAAGCAGCGCGAACCTTCAAATAGATGTCGTAGGTGCCCGCAGGAACAAAGTGCTCACCAATCCCGAACTCCTCCAGGACCGCACTGGCTGCGTTGGGATCAGCGCCCGCTCGCATAGCCCGCAAGTCGACTCGATCCGAAAGGTCCTCTGCACCCTTGGACACCTTGAGACGCAAGATGCCCAGCGGCGTCTCGAGATCAACGGGTCTGCGCAGGGCGCCCACAGCGGGCACAACCAAGCCTCGAAGAACCTTCTGCAACTTGAGATCTGGGTTCGTGTCGGGGGACGGCTGGTAGATCAGCAACACGTCATATTCACCCGGCTCCACATCCAACGTCTTACCCGCCTTGCCGTTGGCGCGGGAGCGGGCTCCACCCGAGACGTCAGCGCCAGGAAGAAAGAAGAAAATGTCGGTCTTGTCGTCCACGGGCCGACCGTAGTTGAACGCGTCCAGGCGAACACCAGAGTCCTCGAACTCCAAGGTGATGTCCCGATCAGTCCGCGCCATGCCCTTCCCCACCTCGATGTCTCGGTACCATTCAGTCACCGAAACAGCGGTCACGTCGAGCGCGTACTCCGCACGTAGCTGATACGAACCCGACGGAAGGACCAGCGTTTCGCCAGCCGCGCCCTTCCAGACTGCCTCCACGAGTTCCGGGTCGTCTTCACCTCGATACAGTTGGATGGCCACCTCGGAGCTCACGTCCACCTTCTCGGGCAGCTTCTTGTCGTTCTTGAAGAATCGAACGGCGAGCTCGCCCACAGGGGCAAGCACTCCCACCTTGTAGCGGTTCAACTTCCCCGGCTGGACAATCAGGTTGTCGAGCTTGCCTTCAAAGCCCGAAGCGAGCTCAGTCTCCGTGTAGACAAAGGACGCAGAGTAAACACCTGGTGCTCCGGCGAACTCCTGATTGCCCTCGCCTTTCTTGTTCTGCGTCGCCTCACCTGCCGGACCATCAATCGACACCTTCACCTTCTGATTAATGGTGCGATCCTTATGAACAAAATCCAGCAACAGTGCGCCCTGGCCATCGGCGGCTGCCTCCAACGGATCGGAGACAAGTTCTGCTGACTGGACAATGCCCGACACTGCCGGCCCCTGCACAACAAGGGTCGCAAGCCGTTCAGCTTCTTTGTCCGTGCAACCCGAACACACAAGAGCCACTAATAGGCCACACAGGAACCACAGCCGTTGCATCCACACCTCCCGAGGCATGTGGATGATACCGAGGCCCATGCAACCGTGCAAAACGCCCCGACAGAGATGCCCGTTCATTGATGCCCAGCATGTGGCCCACAAGTCCATCCGCATCCTAAGACTCAGCATCATCGCCCAACGTCGGTTCTTGTCCTTCACGCTCATCGAGCCAGTCGTCACCAGCCGAAGGGATCCGAGTTGGCGCGACGGCATCGTCGGTGGGCACATCATCCACTGGAGCACGCATCCGCTTGAGTTCCCCGGTGGTGCGCGCGAGCGCTACGAGATCCGTTGTCGTGATCCCGTCCACAGTGTCGTGAGTTCGCTGAGGCAAAGCCTCGGCTGGGGCCACCGCGACTCCTCGCGTGGCCGTCGCGCGTTCGGGAGGCTCATCGCTCCCCAGAGACAGGGCAACCCGAATGGCGCCACCCTCGGCCACGACGTCCGGCGAGTCCTCCACGGCCTCTTCAGATCCGTCCAGCGTGACCTCCGCACCTCCAGTTCCTGTCTCCTCGAAGACAAGCAGGTGCTCGACGCTGGGCTGTTCCTCCAGAGTATCTTCTCCCACATCCTGCGTCCGTCCCACATCCGACCCAGGCGACAGGGGCACCGGCTCAGCCCTCGACGAGGTTACGACCTCCTCCAAGCCTTCGTCCGACGACGGAGGCGGCACAGGCACTGCCGACGTCTCCAGGGTCGTCACTCCCAGCGGCGGAGGCTCTATGAACCCGGAGGGCGGGCGGGCCCCTGGGCTCGACACAGCACCTTGCGGACCACCCAGCTCAAGCCAACATGTGGGGCCGGGCCCCTGGGCTGCCCGCGAACCTGAACCATCTGGCCCTACCAGAGACATCCACACTCGGGCATTGGGCTTGACCGATAGCGCAGCCCGAGCCCGGGCGTACCGGAGGCTCTCCACGACGGCATCCACAGTCTGCCAAGCGCCCGACAGAGCGCGATCCATGATGGGCGGTCCCATGTCTTGCCCAGGCCGCTTTGTGTCGCCAGAAATCGTCCCTGACTTGGTCGACGTACCGCTGTCCAAGGACTCGCCACCAGCCAGCTCCCTCGGCATCCGAGAAGGAGCGGGTTCCTCGACCGCCGGAACCTCATCACCCAGCTTGTGGGATGGGTCGAGCATCGGGGCACTACTCTCCCCAACGGCATCCGATGGGCCCGAGTCAGCCGCGTCCATTGGGAACAACTCGCCCAACTCCACGGGCTCGCCACACACTGTGGCGACATCCTCCAGATCCTCCTCAACATCTCTTGAAGGCTGCGAGACCTCCGGTGCAACCTCCACCTCCGACACCTCTGAAGACCCTGGTGTAGAATCCTCGTCCTGATTCTCGGAGTTCTCGGCCAGATCGAGAGCCTTCAGGTCCTCCAGAGACACTCGCTCGGTGGGAAATTCCTCCGGAGAACTCCGCGACGCTGTCTCGAGCTGGGACGTAGGGTCGCACCGATCGAGCTCAGCGACCACAGCTTCGTCCGACTCGACGACCCTCTCCTTCTCCACCAGGACCGAATCGTCTGACTGATCACTGGAGTTCTCGCCGGACCCATCCGGATCGTCGTCTTCTAAGCCCACAACTGCTTGCTGCTCCTCGGCAGCCGTCACAGGGACACTGTCGCCATCCGCAACCGGAGAGCAATCGTCCTCCTGCTCAGGGATAGCCTCGACCCCTTGCTCCAGCGGGCTCTCGGCCGCAGGCGCCGCAAACTTCTCCGCCCTCCGCTCAGCCACGCTCCCCTCAGCGGGATCAACCAACTCGCCTGACGAAGATCCTCCGAGCCAATCATCATTGGGGAATGAAAGATCGACCTCGCTCACACTCTCCGAAGCATCGGAGAACCGATCCATCAGGGCTGAGCTGACCCAATTCTTATCCGCCAAATGATCCGTGATTGGGGCGTCGTCCAGATAGTCCTCCAGCTCGGGATTCGAGCGGGACGCCAACTCCACATCACTAGCCACATCAGGCGACCAACTCCCGCTGCCCGAGTCCACACCGAGGGACGCATCCGAACGGCATCGCTCGACCTCCCCCGAGTCGTCATCTTCTACGGTGGTGCGATCGGGCCAGGCCCCAGGAAGCACCTGACTAGCCAACACAAGGGGTGTCGGCCGAGCCAGCGGCTCATCCTCAATGCGGAGCTCCACCAGGTCATGTGGCAAACCCAGGAGTACACCGGAGCCAGTCACCTCCTCGGCGTCGTGTGCCACCACTGGCTGATCCGCATGGGAGTCCGGATCCAGGAAGAGTTCGTCGACAGAGACCTCATCCAGAGAGAGGTCTCCGAACCCGAGATAGTCCTCAACAGACAAGTCAGCGAGAGAGACTTCAGCCACCGAACCGTCTGCCAAAGACAGGTCGGCAACCGAGATTGCGTCCAGGGACAGCTCCGGGTCCAGGTCAGCGACAGAGTCGAGCACTTCCCAGTGGGAGCCGACAAGCGGTGCTTCGGTGCCGAAGAAGCGCCCTCCCCTCCGGGACCAGGCGCCAGCACCGGCGCCGAGCCCCAAACGACCCCAACGCCTCGACGCTATTCGTTTGTAATTCCAGTGCACTTCAGTGCATTTCACCGAGCGCCAGGCACCCTGTCAAACTCAGGTTGAGGCCCAGCCTTCGGAAGTAGACAGAGCTCAGACCGCACGCTCTGACACGGGCGAGGCACTCGACACCTCGCGCTCAGGATGACCACTCGTAGACCGGCTTCCACTGCTCCGACGACGCGAAGCAATCAGATGAGCTGTAAACCTCAAGCCGTCCCAACCGTACCTGCGCGCCAATCGGCGTGGTTCCTGGGCCCATCGGAATGCCCACTCGAGCCCCAGCCCCTGGACCCACACAGGTGCTCGGCGACGGCGCCCACAGAACACATCGAAGGCTCCGCCGACCCCCATCACGAAGTCCGCGCCAGTCTGAGCCCCCCACTGCTGAGCAAAGTGCTCCTTTCTCGGCGTATCCAGGGCAATAAAGAGGAGTTGGGCGCCAGAAGCCGCGACCCGATGGGCTGCGACCTCGTCCACTTGAAAGAAGCCGTGCTCGGCCCCAGCGATCCTCAGCTTTGGATACCGCACCTTGAGTGCCGCGGCGGCTCCGGCTGCCACCCCCTCCTCGCCACCGAGGAAATAGACCGACCAACCTCGCTGTGCAGCCCGAGCACAGAGCCCTTCCATGAGATCGATCCCCGTGACTCGCTGAGGAAGCGGCTGTCCGAGACGCGATGCAAGAGCCAACACGCCAACCCCGTCGGCAGTGACCAAGCCGGCGGCTCGGATGGCATTGGCCAGAGCCTCGTTTTCCATGGCAGCCACTACCTTGGCGGCATTGAGGGCAACGTGGCAAAACGGGGCCTCCATCGACCGCTCGCCCCGTGCCAATATTTGATCCTCGATGATGTTGAGTGCCTGCTGCATCCCCACAGGATGAACTGGGAAGGAGCTCACCCAACGCGGCTCGGGAACCTGGATCGTCATGGAACTCTATCGTCCTCCATGTCAGAGACGAGGTAGCCAAACATCTCGGCCACCGCCCTGCCCTCTAAAGACTGGGCAAACTGCCGCAGCTCGGCCACTCGAAGATCGGGAGTGCCTTGAGTGACGAGAAAGAGTTCCCGCGTCAGCGGCCCCTTTGTCGAGTCGGAGGGGTCCGAGAGATGCGGTCGCTGTAGTCCCTCCTCATCACGGATCGTCAACACACGGGTTCCATGAACGAACGCACCCGAGCTTAAGCCGACTGCCAGCGGGTCAGACGCCACCGCAGAAGCCACCGCTTCATCCGCAGGCACCTCCTGCGCATGCACAGAGAGAGCGGCCCCATTCAGTAGCCGTTCTCGCACGATACGAGGAGTCCCATCCATCCGACGAGCCACGAACAAGTGGATCGGATCATCACTGCCGCCTAGGCCACGCCAGTGACCCACTGTTCCATCGAGAATGCCCCGAGCCTGGTCTTGCGAGACCACCTGAACGGGATTGCTCGAGTGCACCAGAAGAACCAACGCGGAACGAGCCATTGCTAGCGCCTTCAGCTTGGAGTTGAGGAACAGCCCCTCTCCCTCGGCATAGCGCACCTCGTGGTCAGAGGGCTTCCTGTGGAGGAAGGCTGCTGCCACCTCGCCCTCCGCCAGCGCATGCATTGAAGAGACTCCCTCGACCACACGAAGGCGGGGCATGGGCGTGCCCATTTGCTCGGCTAGCCTGCGCGCCCAGGCCCGCACCACCGGCTCCGCATCGCGAGTCACAGCCAACATCAGGGGCCGGTTGGCCGGGTTTTCATCCTGTTCCGAAGAGACCACCACCTCGCCACCCTTGCCCGAGATCCCCGAACAAGCCGTCATGGGCACCGCCAACAAGATCAGGACGACGGCAGCCAACTTCCGGATTCTGAGCACAGTCACCACCCCAAAGGCTGCAAACCAGGCACCGCCCAGGCCCAGCGCGAGCGCAAGGCCGGGGGAGCGCCACAAGGGGGTGCCAGCCCCCGAGGCCACCTCGGCTGCAGTCCCCACCATCTTGTAGTGCTGAAACGGCAGCACCACGAGCGCAGCGTAGAGAACCCCAAGCGCGACTAGAGCCTTCGTGATGCTCGGCGGCCCCACCGATCGGGCCCAGCGCAGGCCCAGCATGAAGGCCCCCACCTCGAGCACCAAACCCAGCACCAAGGCGAGGCCTGGGCGACCCGCCAGGAACTCCCAGTACCACCAGGACCAGTCAGGCCACCCCACCAACAGGACCGTGGTCAACGGCACCCAAGCCACGGCAAAACCCGAGGTAGCTACCCGCTGCTGGTCCATACGGAGCGGCGCAGGCCCTGGAGAGGCCAGATGCGCCGCGACGCCCAAGCCGAGGCAAAGAACGGTGTCCTGAGGCACAGTCATGCTGGGATGCTATCCTTTGTCCCGTGACGGACGCTACCCTGACCGACACGACTCCGCCGCTGCAGGTCCTCGAACTGCGCGTCAACGGCAATCGTTGGCAGGGAGCCGTGACCCAGCATTCTCTGCTCCTCGACGTCCTGCGCTATCAGGTGGGACTGACAGGAACCAAGCGAGGCTGCGACATGGGGACCTGTGCCTGCTGCGCGGTCCAGATTGACGGAGAACCACGACTGGCTTGCCTGACTCTCGCCCTCGACTGCGAAGGACGAGACATCAAGACCATCGAGGGGGTCCAAGAGGGCCCCTTGCTCTCATCTCTCCAACAAGCCTGGGCGGACTGCGGCGCTTCTCAGTGTGGTTTCTGCACACCTGGCTTCATCATGGTGGGAGAAGAACTACTACAAAGAAAGCCCAAGCCAACGGAACAAGAGATCCGTGAAGCCATTGCAGGAAACCTCTGCCGCTGTACCGGCTACGTGAAGATCGTCGAGGCGTTTCTGGTCGCCAGTGGCCAGAAGACCCTACCCAGCGAAAACGAACCAGAGGGTGAGACTCAACCCTGAGTTCCCCGGCGACTCCGAGTTCCTCCTCCATGCCAGCTGGCGACCTGTCCTGGAGCCCCTCCCGTCCGTCCAGAATCATCGTCGTGGCCGTGGCCAGCGTCTTGCTCATGGCTGGGGCGTGGCTGCGCATCGAGCAACTGCCCTTCCACCTCAACGTCTGGACGACAGACTGGCTGAGCTACTACCAAGACCAGGCTCTTGAGCTACGCGAGCTGAACCTCCTGGGCTACCTGTTCCGGTGGGAGGGCCTTCATCCTCCGCTCTCGGGAATTCTGCACGGCGGCTTGCTGGTCCTGGGAGCCGGCTTATCCACTCAGTGGGCAGCGACAGTGGGAGCATCCCTCGGGGCCCCCCTCATTCTGGGCATGGCCGGATGGCGCCGATTTGGGGCGCTTGCGGCCCTGCTCACTGTAGGTTGGTGCGCTCTCGCTCCACTTCAGGCCAACTACGGTCTCAACACGACCCCCTATCCCTGGCTCCTGTTGTTTGTAGCAGGCTCCACCGCCGCCGTTCTGCGCGCCGCGGAGACCGGAAGCAGGCGGCACTTCATCGCCGCGGCCATCTTGTCGGCGCTGTCCATCCAGGTGCACGTACTCGCCGCCGCCGCGGTCGGGATACAGGCGGTCTATCTGCTGCACCAGGGACGCGGGCGCTGGCGCCAATGGGACCGCCGGTGCTGGTGGTGGCCCTCCTGTGTAGGCGTGTCTTTGCTCGTCATGGGCTGGGTCGCGATTTCACTCACGCAAGACGAATGGACCTTCCACGTCGCGGAAGCCGCTAGAGGATGGACGGCCGAGACTGCCATGGCCCTGGAGACCCGCTTCGGAAGACCTGAGACGAAGCGGTCGATCGTCAGCCTCGTCGTGCTGGGCATCGGCCTAGGGTGCTGGAAGGGCCCAAGGCTTCCTATTGTCTTGCTTCTTGGGCAGGCCATCGCAACCGTGGCAGCACTCGGCGTGTTCTACAGCCTGCATGTCGCCGACCCCCGTCTCACGCATTACTTCGCTCTGCCTCAACTGCTCGTCATGACTGCAGGTGCCTGGGGCTGGGGGGCAGCGGCGGCCAGTGTCGGCGACTCCAAGCGCCTGCTGGTCATCGGCCTGGCAACGGCGTGCTCGCTACCGTGGTTGCATGCGACCCTGCTGTGGAATGCTGAGAAGCAAGCATTCGCCAAGGAGGCCATGGCCACCTCTCCCGGAGCCACGGTCGCCAGCATGTACGAAGCCGCCGGAGAAGGCGACACTCTGATCTACCTCTGGGACAACCGCTTCCTCAACGATGAGCCGGACCACTTGGATCCCCTCGCTGCCCAGTGGCCTGTCGATCGGCTTGGGAGGCCGTGCTTCGACCTCGAGATGCCACCGCACGTCTGCTACCAACATGAAGGCACTCGTTTCTTCTTCGCGCCCAGCGCCTACACGGGCACGGACGGCGACCAGAAGGTGCCATTCGATCAGCTGGAGGAAGCGCTCCGGCGCATGGTGAACACCGCCCACGCCCCAGGCCGCGCTCAGGTGTTGGTGATCCCCGAGCCCACTCCACCCGCTCGCCCTTGGCCCATGGAGCGTTGGTTGCTGCAACACGGCGCAACGGTCCGAGATCTGCCCCCAAACGCCGATGAACCGCACACAGGCTCCACAGAGCAAGTAGACGAAAAGCCGGGAATGGGCCCATACCGCCCGGTACTCTTCACACTGCCTGTGGGCAAGCAAATCCCAGCGCCGCCACCGATGCACCCGTAGCTTTCCCCCACCTTCCGTGGTACGACTGCGTCCCTTCTACAGAACCCATCCAACTCAACCTATTTCATCCAGAGACAAGGGCAGAACGATGTCGAACCTGAATGGCACCCGAACCCACGACAACCTCAAGGCCGCATTCGCCGGCGAGTCCCAGGCAAACCGACGCTACCTCTATTTCGCCAAGGAAGCCGACGTAGAGGGCTACCCGGAGATCGCGGGCAACTTTCGGCAGACCGCCGAGGGCGAGACTGGACACGCCCATGGCCACCTCGACTATCTCAAGCAGGTGGGTGACCCGGCCACTGGGATGCCCATTGGCAGCACCGCCAAGAACCTCGCCGCCGCAGTCGCTGGGGAGACCCACGAGTACACCGACATGTACCCCGGCTTCGCAGCCACGGCTCGGGAAGAGGGCTTCGGCGAGATCGCCGACTGGTTCGAGACTCTCGCCAAGGCTGAGAAGTCCCACGCCGGTCGCTTCCAGGCGCTTCTCGACGACATCGACTGAGCCGCGACCAGGAGGCCGCACCGGCCGTGTCTGCTGAGTCAGAAGGCGCGATCTCCTACCTGCCGACCCCGGGTCTGTCCTACGACCCGGGGTCGGAGGTCTATTGGGATCAAGCAGCCCTAGACGCCGAGATCACGCGCGTCTTCGAAGTCTGTCACGGCTGCCGCATGTGCTTTAAGTACTGCGATAGCTTCAAGAGCCTCTTCCGAATCCTCGACGAAGACCACGATGGCGACGTGCGCAAGGTCACGCTCGCTGAGCGGGACGAGGTGCTCGATGCGTGCTTCCAGTGCAAGCTCTGCGAGGTGGAGTGCCCCTACACGCCGCACCTGGGCCATGAGTTCCAGTTGGACTTTCCGGCACTCGTCCATCGTCAAAGAGCCCAACGTCACCGCAGCAGCGGCTCCTCCTTTGGAGACCGTGTTCTGGCTGACCCCGATGGGGCCGGTCGGATGGCACGACGCAGCCTTGGACTCGCCAATGCGCTGAATAAGGTGCCACTCCATCGGGTGCTCATGGAGAAGGTCCTAGGAGTCCACCGAGACAAGCTGCTGCCTCCATTCGCGTCCACGACATTCGAACGCCAGGCGGACAGCGCTGGACGGATCGCATCGGAGCCCGGGGGGGAGGCTGTCCTGTTTCCCACCTGTTACGTGCAGAACAACGAACCGGAGATCGGCCAGCATGCACTAGAGGTCCTGGATGCCAACCAAGTCGATGTGCGGTGCGCTAAGGGGCTCGCCTGCTGTGGCATGCCAGCCTGGGAACAAGGCGACCTGCCGAGCGTTCAGAAGCAGGCACGTCTGAACCTCGATGCGCTGGAGCCCTTCGTAGATGCAGGGGCACAAGTGCTCGTCATCAACCCCACCTGCTCCCTCATGTTTCGGGAAGAGTACCCAAAGCTAGTGGCGCCCGAGGACCGCGAGCGTGCCGAGAAGCTGGCCGCTGCGACCCGTGACGTGGGGCAGTACCTCTGGTCCATTCGCAAAGAAGAACGCTTCAACACCGACTTCAAGAGCCGACCAGAGCAGGAGGTTGCCTACCACGCCCCCTGCCACCTTCGGGCACAACGCGTCGGTTTCAAGGGTCGCGACTTGGTCAAGAAGGTGCCCGGCACGGACCCGGAGACCGTGATGCAGTGCTGCGGACACGACGGCACATTCGCCATGAAGCTGGACGGCTACGAAGCCTCGAAGCTAGTGGGTAAGAAGGCCTTTGACGGCATGAAGGCGACGGACCGCGACCTGTGGGTAACAGACTGCCCCCTGGCCGCGCTTCAATTCCAGCAACATGCAGGGGTGCGACCGATCCATCCGATGACACTGCTCGCGCGGGCGTATCGCGAGGACGGCTTCCCCAGCACCCAAGACGACCCACCTGTGACGCAAGCGGAAGGAAGCGACTCATGAGGCCTGTGGAGCGCAGCGAAATCCTGGACTACGTAACCTACGAGGAACAGCGTTCCGTCCTCCGAGCCTCAGCCGTGGCGGCCAAGGCTGTTCGTCGAATCCATGTGGGCCAATTCCTCTGCTTCCTGTTCGAAAATCGCGAGACTGTTCGGTACCAGGTGCAAGAGATGATGCGGGCTGAGCAAATCGTGCGCGAGGCCGACATCCTGCACGAGCTCGCCACCTACAACGAGCTCTTGGGCAGCCCTGGCCAGCTGGGCTGCACCTTGCTCATTGGGATTGATGACATCGCCGAGCGGGAGGTGCGGCTGGTGCGCTGGCGGGACCTGAACCCACACTTGTACCTGGTGCTTGAAGACGGCTCTCGGGTCCGGGCCACCTGGGACGAGCGACAAGTGGGCACCGAGCGTCTCTCCGCTGTGCAATATCTCTTCTTCGACACCCACGGAGCTGTGCCAGTAGCCATCGGCTGTGACCATTCGGACACCGAGCTCCAGCACGAAGTAACCCTGCTCCAAGAGCAGCGCGAAGCGCTCACGCTGGACCTGTCCAGCTAGGTCTCATCCAGCAAGACCGCTCGTACCGGAGACGCGTCTGCCCCCTCCAGCTTGAGGGGCAAGGCGACAAGCGTATAGCGACCGGGGCTGACATCGGCCAAGACAATGCCTTCCAAGATCGCCATGTCGTTGCGGGCGACCGCCTGATGGCTCTCGAGCACCTTGTCCTGGCACAGATCAATCGACGGAGTGTCGATGCCCACCAGGGAGACTCCCTGCTGGGCTAGGTAATCGACCAGCTCCGCCGACAGGCTGCAGAAGTCCTCGTTGAAGTGCTCGGGATCCGGGAACGAGCCCGTCTTGAACAACACCCGCTCGGCCCGCACGGGGCCGGACAGATCCCCGGGACGGATCCGCGAGCCCCGGGGCAGCTCCACCTCAAACACCTGGCAGGGCCCCAGGTAGAGCTCCAGTGGCCGCTGATCGATGCTGGCGCCTCCGGACACATAGTGGCTCGGACCATCGGTGTGGGCGCCCACATGCACGGAGGTTCGAATATCACTCAGATCAATGTTGGCGCCTGAGGAGATGCTCAGATTCACCGTGCGACTGAAGGGCGTGTCTCCAGGCCAGACCGCCACCCTCTCCGAGAGCACGGGAGAGATGTCTACAATGCGGCGGCTCACGTGCCAGGAGCCCGTGCGATCACCTTGAACTCCACAGCTACTGGAGCCGGGAGTGCGCTGACCGAGAGCGTGGTGCGAGTCGCCTGGATGTTGTCGAAGTGCTTGCGATAGACCTCGTTGTAAGCGGCAAAGTCGCGATCCATGTCGACCAGAAATGCGGTCACGTCCACGACCGCATCGAGTGAGGATCCCGCTGCTTCCAGCATGGTCCTGAGGTTGCCGATTGCCGCCTCTGTCTGAGCAGTGACGTCATACTCCTGGGGCACTCCCTGTTCATCACGGATGGCTCCGCCCGGAACGGCATCAGCGCCTGCCAGACAAGGGCCGATCCCGGCCAGGTGGAGCAGGCCCCCAACCCGACGGGCGTGGGAAGCCGCTCCCTGAGTCTTGGGATCGCCACCTGCATTGACCGTCGTCCCATCCTCCTGGCCGAGGGCATCCCTCGTGCTGGGGGAAGCACTGGGGCTCGAAGAGGCCGGGGCCCCCCCCTGACCTCCATCGCCTTCCACATTGAGCACCGTACGATCTCCTCCGTACTGCTCCACGTCCTCCTCGTCGAACTCTTTGTCTCCCACTCCCCCTTCGGAGGGGGTCAGGGAGACAACGGCCGCACCGGCGCCGTAGATGGGTGCGTAGTCGTACACGTGTCCTCGGTAGCGGTTGTGCTGGCCCATGACCGATGCCATCCACCACATGGGCTTGAAGTTGACCACCTTCTTCACCCGCGTCTGGCGGTGAATTTCGCGGGACAGCTGAGCCACATCCTCCAGGCGACCGGCACCCAAGAACTCCAGCACCTTGCGATTCCACTCATCATCCTTTCTCGAGTGGATGCGGTCCTCCTTGGGATCAATGAAGTCGGTGAACAGGCGGTTGGACAGCGAGGTCACGACGACAACAGCAGCTCTCTTCCCTTGCTGCTCGAGCGCGTCCCGTGCTGCCTTGCCAAGGACGATGGTCTCAGCACGGTCGGCATACATGTTGCTCGAGACGATGCAGGCCGGCAGGGCGTTGTCTGGGTTGAGCAGCTTGAGCGCCACCACCGAACCGGTGTCCACCGGGAAGCCGTGATAGGCAACCGTCCGAGACTCCAGACCTCGAGCCCTTGCCGCGTCGCAGTACGCACCCGCAAACTCGGCATCCACGGGAAACCGATAGGGAATCGATCCCAGATCGTGAAAGAGCTCATCCACGTGAACCCACTCGGGCTCGGGGTTCGCCTGAATCTGATGGCCCACCACACTGGGCCACATGGTGCTGTACACCAAGATGAGATCCGCATTGCAGGAGTGGAGTTCCTCCTTCGCCGCTTCGAACGCCTTCCGGATCCGCATCCAGCCCTCGTTCTGTTCGGGAACGAGCAGCGGCTGGGGCAGGCCGGGAACCACGAAGCCTCGAACAGGTCCAAACGAAGGGGCGGTCACGATGCCCCTCCCCCGGCGGCAACACCGTCGCGCTGGGGGAACCAACCGACAACCGCATTGCCGGTCCCGATGACGGTGCCATAGCCAAACAACTCGCCACCGTAGTCCGGAAAATCCATGGCACCCATGAGCCAGGCAAGGCTCCCTGCATCGGCCTCAGAGACGGTCTGCTCGATGAACTCCGGCATCACATCGATCAACTCCCGCGACCGGCCGGCGCGGATCAACTCGATCATCCGCATGTCCCACAAGTACTGCCCATGGTGATAGATGTGCTCGCGACTCATGTCCTCGGGAACCGGGGCCTCCGTCGTGAAGTGGCGATGAGACAGCGAGTTGCTCGATAGAAGCACCGCCTTGCGACCCGTCGCCTCGATGGCGCGAAGCGTAGCCCGGCCCAGCTCTGTCGCCTGCTCCTGCATGACCTCGACGCTGTAGTAGGACGTCGCCCGACACGATGAGATGCCGACGATTGGCTTGTCCCAGGCGGGTCGACTCATGTGACAGGACACAATGGTGCCGTAATCCACTCGAAAGTCCGGGTTACGCATCATCTTCATGACGAGTCCCGCATCCCTTCCCTCGTCGTGAATGGCCTCGGCCAGCTCCACGTCTACACTCAGCTCGTATTGGAAGCGAAAGAGATTGGGAAAGACGGGATCCACCGACAAGGACTTGAAGTCTGGGACGCCCAAGAGGTGGGTCCCGATGTAGGTCTGCCAATGGGGTGAGTGAACCACCAACACATCGAAGTCCAGCTGATCCAGTTGGGCCCTGAGGCGCTCGTAGCCCCAACGCAAGGGCTCCCAGCCACACTCCGCGCGGGGCTCATTCTGAGGCGGGTTCTCGGCGTAGACGAGATGGGGTGGGTGGGGAGCCAAGCAGCCCGCCACGATGGAGCCATTTCCGCTCATTGGGCGACCCTCCGATGGTGCAGCGCGCATTGTGCCAGAGGAGCGGTCCGTGCGTGCAGAGGCAGCGACCTTCGCCAAAGGAGGCGCTTGGGTGCGCCAATGGCTTCTCGAATTCCCATAAATTCATGGGCCGCATCTCAGTATAGATTGACGACTTGTCCGTCGTTTATCCTTATTTTTCAATGACCTATGATGTGTTTGTTCATGTGAATTTTTCTGGCGGGGCCGGATCGGGAATGCTAGCGTTCTAGTTGAGGAAACTGAATATTCACAGGCTCTTGGCGCCAGAATACCGATGGTAGTTTTTTGGCGGCGAGCCGACGGCCTCGAAGGGCTGTGCCCGAAGGCTGAACAAGAACGCTCTGCGAGCCCTTCGGAGGGCGATGCGGCCAGCAGGGCGGAGAGGGTTCCCAGGACCGAGAGGCCTGAGAAGTCTTGAGGGGTTCATCATGACTACTCCACGCAGTTGGGCCCTCTGGGGCATCCGCTCGATGGTGGTGTTGCTGGTCATAGCCATTGCGCTCGCTTTCCTTCCAAGCCGTCAGGAAGCTGCTTGTGAGACTGCAGAGTGGGAAGCCAAGAAGGGCTGGATCAGCGCTCACACCCGGCTCGCAAGCCTGCACGACCGACTGGTCCAGGCGGAGCTCTACCAACAGGCCAACCACTTTGATGGGCCGCTCGATGGCAGTCGCTGGGAGCTGTGGCGCATCGCGCGGGAGACAGCTGAGCAGGCAGAGGCATCGGCCCACATGTCACCTCTTCGCGCTCGCCTGACGGCCCAAGCAGCGGCAGAGAGTTGCTGGGCAGCGCGCGACAATACCGAACCCATTCCCGTGACCCACCTTGCGGGCGATACCGTTGCCGACAGCTCCGACAAGCGACGCCGCTACCGGCCGGGCAGCACGGCCGTCTCCGCCTGCGAGCAGGCCTTTGCACGCAGTGAGGAGGCCTGGGAGGTCTGTAGCTTTCGCATGGCAGAGGGTGCGATCCTCGAGGCCAACTTGGCGCGAAGCGACTATGACTTCTTCGGCTCCGGCTGCCGCTGAGTCACCCGTAGGACTCTCCCCACTCCAAAGAGGACCTGTTGCCCGCCAGCCGGGATGACTCAGGCGTCAGCTGAGCTCTCCTCGGAGGACTCGCTCTGCGATTCTCCACTGGCTTCCTGCTCGTCGCTCACGGGGCTCCCCTGCGGCCGCGGTGTGGTCTCAGCCGCTGCCGCCTCCTCGGGATCGTCCTCCAGCCCAGCAATACGACGTAGGGTCCCCGCCAAGATGAAACACACGACCCCGGCGAAGAGCAGCGTGTTCCCACCCACATGGGTCAGCCCGAAGGCCATGGCAAGGATCAGGAGCACCCCAAAGGTCGACAAGAAGATGGACACGATGTTCACAGTCTTCGGGTCCACAGCGGCTCCTCCTTGAAGCTCACGACAACGAAATCACCGGCTCAGCAACGAGATGGGCAAGAGATGAACACACTGTAGCAGTCGGGGACACTGCAACCCTCGGCCCCGCACCGCTGTCATGCACCTCGATCCCGAGCAGGTCCTGTGCTAGTCAGACTCCGCTGGAAGACACCCAATGCTTCCAGCAACAGGGAGGATGCCGTGGAAGCACGAGAGGTTCGTACCGCAGAAGATGCCCGCACCCTCATTGAGGAGCGCGACCTAACCCACGTCAAGGTCGGCGTCTTCGACATCGACGGAATCTTGCGCGGCAAGTACATGTCCAAGAAGAAGTTCCTCTCGGCCTTGTCGAGCGGCTTCGGGTTCTGCGACGTCGTCCTGGGCTGGGATGCAGACGATCAGCTCTATGACAACGTGAGCTTCACAGGGTGGCACACGGGTTACCCCGACGCCCCGGTGCGACTCCTCCCCGAGAGCTGCAGGGACCTTCCCTTCGAAGAGACCGTGCTCTTTCTGGGAGAGTTTGCTGAGGCTGCGGAAGCCGTGTGCCCTCGCGCCATGCTGCGACGAGCCATCGACAAGGGCCGCGCTATGGGTTTCGAAGCGATGGCAGCGCTGGAGTACGAGTTCTTCGTATTCGACGAGACCCCCCACTCCATCCGAGAGAAGGGCTACCGAGACCTCAAGCCCATCGCGCCAGGAACCTTTGGCTACTCCGTCCTGCGGAACTCCGTCTGGTCGGACTTCTACGAAGCCCTGCTCGAGATGGCAGAGGACATGGACTTCCCCATCGAAGGTCTCCATGAAGAGACCGGCCCGGGGGTGCTAGAGGCCGCGATCGCCGTGGACGGCGCTCTGGCGGCAGCCGACAAGGCCGCTCTGTTCAAGACATTCACCAAGATCCTGGCCCAGCGAGGTGACCTCATGGCCACCTTCATGGCGAAGTGGTCGCCAGACTGGCCCGGACAGAGCGGTCACCTGCACGTGTCCCTACAAGACACGGAGGGCCGGTCGGTCTTTTACGAGGACGGCGCCGAGTTCGGCATGAGCGAGACCATGCGACATTTTGTGGCCGGCTGCCAACAGCTGATGCCCCAGCTGCTGTGCATGTTGGCGCCCACTGTCAATTCGTTCAGTCGGCTCGTACCCGGAGCCTGGGCGCCCACCAACGCCACCTGGGGCGTCGAGAACCGCACCTGCGCGCTGCGGGTGATCCCCGGTTCAGCCAAGAGCCAACGGCTCGAATACCGGGGGGGGTCCGCCGATGCCAACCCCCACCTGGCGCTGGCGGCGGTCTTGGCATCAGGGCTGTACGGCATCGAACATGAACTGGACCTCGAAGAGCCCCTGAACGGCAACGCCTACGAGCAATCCATCCCACCGGAGCGGAGCCTACCAGCCACCCTGTGGGACGCAGCGCAAGCCTTCAAGGCGTCCGACGCAGCGCGAGCGATCTTCGGCGACACCTTCGTCGACCACTTCGCGTCGTCCAGGGAGTGGGAGGAGCGTGAGTTCCGCAAGGCCATCACTGACTGGGAACTGAAGCGCTACTTCGAGATCATCTGAGCCTCTCGGAATCGAGCCCACCCCGCCGCACCACACCGGAGCGAGACCTATGCCTGAACTGCTCCGCACCATCTCGCCAGTGGACGGCTCCACCTATGTGGAGCGCGCACTGGCGCGCGACCAGGATATTGATGGGCTCTTGACCCGAGCCGTTGAGGCCAGCGAGAGCTGGAAGCGGACACCGCTGCACGAACGCGTGGCACTCCTTCGGGCGGTCTCTGAGACCGTGGAGTCGTGGCAAGACGAACTGGCCGCAGAGATCACCTGGCAGATGGGGCGTCCAATCACTCAATCTTCGGGGGAGATCGCTGGGTTCGTCGACCGAGCGACGACGATGCTGGACCTTGCGGAAGAGGCGCTGGCTGATCTGAGGCCGGGCTCCAAGACGGGCTTCGAGCGCTTCGTGCGGCGAGAGCCCCTGGGAGTGATCCTGGCCCTTGCACCCTGGAACTACCCATACCTCTGCGCCGTGAACGCCATTGTGCCCGCCCTAGCGGCTGGCAACACGGTCGTGCTCAAGCACTCGGACCAGACCCCACTGTGCGCAGAGCGCATCGCGGAAGCGACCCAAGAAGCAGGGCTCCCGGACGGCGTCTTCCAGGTGCTCCACTGCAGCCACGCGCAGGTGGCGGACATGGTGGGCGATCACCGCGTGAACTTCGTCTCATTCACCGGATCGGTAGACGGCGGGCGGGCGGTAACAGCCGCCGCCGCACAACGGTTTGTAGGACTCGGACTAGAACTGGGGGGCAAAGATCCGGCCTACGTGCGCAGAGACGCCGACCTCGACCGAGCAATCGAGGGCCTGGTAGACGGGGCCTTCTTCAACTCGGGACAGTCCTGCTGCGCGATCGAACGCATCTACGTGGAGCGCCCCCTCTACGCACAGTTCGTCGAGGCATTTGCTGAGCAGACAAGGCAGTACAAGCTGGGCAACCCGCTCCATGAGGACACCACCTTGGGGCCCATGGTGCGCGCGAGCAATGCCGGCGCGGTCCGCGAGCAGATCGCAGCGGCGGTGGCCGCTGGAGCGCACGCACTGATCGACGAGGCTTGCTTTCCCGCCTCCACGGCAGACTCGGCCTATCTCGCGCCCCAGGTGTTGATCGACGTGGATCACACCATGGCTGTCATGCGTGAGGAGAGCTTCGGTCCGGTCGTGGGCATCATGGAGGTAGACGGCGACGACGACGCCATCCACCACATGAACGACAGTCGCTACGGTCTCACCGCATCCATCTGGACACGAGACACAGCGGCCGCCCTGTCCATCGGCGACCGAATCGAGACCGGCACGGTCTTCATGAACCGGTGCGACTTTCTCGACCCCGAGCTGGCCTGGGCAGGCGTCAAGGACTCGGGAAGGGGCTGCAGTCTCTCGCTGATGGGCTACGAACAACTCACTCGCCCCAAGTCCTTTCACTTTCGCCTGGACTAATCCATGGATCCCACCCAACTCTCTGGTCGCTGGAACTACCCCACAGCCATCCGATTTGGTGCCGGCATGCTCCACGAGCTCCCCGAAGCCTGCTCGGAGCTGGGCATGCAGCGGCCGCTGCTCGTGACGGACCCGGCTCTCGCCTCCCTTCCTCCAGTGCAGCAGGCCCTCCAGGTGAACGAGGAAGCCGGCTTGGCCACCGGCCTCTTCAGGGACGTACAGCCCAACCCTCGCGGCGTCGACGTCACAAGGGGCGTCGAGGCGCTGAAGGCGGGCAGCCACGACGGCGTCATCGCCATGGGCGGCGGCAGCGCGCTCGACGTGGGCAAGGCGATCGCTCTAATGGCTGGTCAAGAGCGTCCGCTCTGGGACTTCGAGGACCGGGAGGACTGGTGGACCCGCGCCGACGAGGGGGCCATGGTTCCCTGTGTTGCAGTACCGACCACATCGGGAACTGGCTCGGAGGTCGGGCGCTGCTCGGTGATCGTCAATGAACAGGAGCAACGCAAGGTCATCATCTTTCACCCAAGGATGATGCCGGCGCGCGTCGTGGCAGACCCGGCCGTGACGGTCGGGCTCCCCGCCGCACTCACTGCGGGGGTCGGGATGGACGCGCTGGCTCACAACCTGGAGGCCTTCTGCGCTCCTGGTTTCCACCCTCTAGCCGACGGCATCGCGCTGGAGGGCATGCGACTCGTCCACCAGTCCCTGCGAGAGGCTGTGATGGATGGCAGCAACCTCGAAGCACGAGCCCACATGATGATCGCTGCGACCATGGGCGCCACCGCCTTCCAAAAGGGCCTCGGAGCCATCCACGCCCTGAGCCACCCAGTGGGCGTGGCGCTGCACGCCCATCACGGAACGACCAATGGCGTGGTGATGCCCTACGTCCTGGTGTTCAACAGGTCCGCCATCAAGGAGCGAATGGACCACCTCGCGCGCTTCTTGGGACTTCCAGGGTCGGGCTTTGACGCTGTCCTCCGCTGGGTACTGGAGCTCCGCGAGGCGATCCAGATCCCCCACACGCTCCAGGCGCTCGGCATGACTGAGAACCAGTGCGACGAGCTCGCTCCGTCGGCAGCTACTGATCCCACAGCGCCCACCAATCCAGTCCCACTGAACACCAAGAACCTCGAAGGCCTCTACCGCAAGTCGTTGACTGGCGACTTGAGCGGCTGATGCACCCGAGCGACCAGCCCGTGGACCCGTCAACAGCGAGCCCTGTGACGATGGACCCCCGCCTTCGATCGTGGCGACGGCGCGTCTTTGCCGCCACGTGGCTGTCCTACGCGGGGTTCTATTTCTGCCGCAAGCCCTTCTTCATCGCCAAGCCCGCACTCGCTGAAGAGCTGAGCTGGGAGCCATCCATCCTGGGACTGCTCGGCACCTGCTACCTCGTAGCCTATGCCGCTGGTCAATTTGTGGCGGGCTGGGCAGGCACGCGCTGGGGCCCTCGCATCTTGCTCCTGGCAGGCATGTTGGTCAGCGTCGGAGCCAACTTCACATTCGGGCTGACCAACTCCTTCGGAATGTTCGCCACATTCCTGATCATCAACGGTCTCGCCCAATCCACAGGATGGTCCGGGAATGTGGGCTCCATGGCGCGCTGGTTCCGAAGAGACGAGCGGGGAACCGTCATGGGGCTCTGGGCCACCAACTATCAAGTGGGTGGCGTTGCTGCAAACACGCTCGCCGCGTGGGTCCTGGGCAAGTGGGGCTTCCAGGCATCGTTTTTCGCAGGCTCCATCGTGCTGCTGCTGGTGTGGGCCTTCTTCCTGTTCAATCAGCGCAATGCGCCCGAAGACGTCGGGTTGCCAGCCATCGAAGAGGACGAGACGGCCAGCGAAGGTGCCGTGAAAGAGTCGACACGGTCTACTTGGAGCCCGGGCTGGAGTCGTCAAGTGTGGACCAACGTGCTGCTGGTCGGCGTGTTTTATTTCTTCGTGAAGCTCGTCCGCTACGCGATCTGGTCCTGGACGCCCTTGCTGCTGGCCCGGGACTTCCAGCTGGACCTGGACGATGCGGGCTACTTGTCCACCCTGTTCGATCTGGGGGGGATCCCCGGCGTCATCTTCGCCGGGTGGCTCTCGGACCGCTACTTTGCCGGCCGCCGAGTCCTCATCAGCTTCGTCTTCGTCGTAGGAATGGGGTGCTCCTGCCTCGCCCTCTACACCCTCGGCACCACGAGCCTCGGCGCGTTTGCGGTCTGCATCACAGTCCTGGGTTTTACCTTGTACGGACCGGACGCCCTCATGACGGGTGCCGCCGCCATCGAGGTCGGCTCCCTGCGGGCTGCGACCCTGGCTGCGGGAATCATCAATGGACTAGGCCAGATCGGTGCCATCACACAGGAGGTGCTGCTGGGAGCTCTCCTGGACCGCGGCGGCGTCCTCGAAGTTTTCGCGATTCTGCTCGTCTCATCGGTGGCGGCAATCCTGTGTCTCGGCATCCTCCTGATACGAAATCGACGCGGACTGGCCGACCTGTAAGGACCCAAATGGCGCGTCTTTGGCCCAGAAAAGTCGTATGTCGTCAGCTCCTGAGCACGCTGATCGGGGTCACGCTTCTCGCGGCTCTCAGCCCCGCTTCGGCGAGCCCTGCGGCTCAGCCCATTGCCCGAGCTGGAGCCTGCCCCAGCGGATACTCCACCTCGGGCGACTACTGCCGGCCCTCCAGCGGTGCGCGCTACGCACTCCCAAAGGTGGGGGCCTGTCCCAGTGGCTACTCCACCTCGGGCGCCTACTGTCTGGCGAGTTCCGACCGCGCCAGGCACGCCACACCGAAGTCTGGCGCATGCCCCAGCGGATACTCCACCTCGGGCGCCTACTGTCTGCAGCATTCTGGCGACAGGTCCGAGGAAACAACCAAGGCCTCGGGGGCCCCGGCGCCGGGCGCGCTCGCCAAGGTGGGTACCTGCCCTAGCGGATACTCCACATCAGGCGGGTTCTGCAGTCCCGGATCTACAGCCCGATTCGCCGTGGAGAAAGTAGGCGCCTGCCCCAGCGGATACTCCACCTCCGGGGCCTACTGCCTCGCCGGCTCCACAACCAGCCGCCACGCGCTGCCCAAGAGTGGCGCCTGTCCCAGCGGATACTCCACCTCTGGAGCCTACTGCCTGGGGCCATGAGGCTCGCTCGAGGGCCTTCCAAGGCCACAACAACCTGGGCCGAACATCAGGGGGATCGGCCGCTGCCGGTAGCCAACGAAGGCTCGCTCCCCACGGCCTCTATCGGTCCGGCGAGGCGGCAGCCGAACTAGGCTGAAGCTTCAACAGACGGCCACCTCCGTGGTCCACTGCATACAGCTCGCCATCGGGCCCTTCCCCAAACGAAGCAATGAGCGCACCGGCATCAGCAATGGCAACGGAGCCCCGGGTCACAGCATCCCCCTGCCGTCGCAGCGACCACAAAGGAGAGTGCCTCTCACCGTAATCGGAGAACACGTACTGACCCCAAAGATCGCGCAGAGTGCAGCCCCGATAGACGTAGCCACCGATCACAGACAGTCCGTCTTGGGGGTTGGCGTATTCCCAAACCGGTGCCGTGAACTTGCTGGGGTCGCAGTTCTCCACGAAGCATTGTGATCCTTCGACTTGCTTCCAGCCGTAGTTGGCACCCGCCCGCCCCAAGTCGATCTCCTCCCTAGCCCGACTGCCCACATCTGCAATCCACATCTCTCCTGTGACCCTGTCCAGTGAGAACCGATAGGGGTTCCGAAGCCCGAGGGCCCAGATCTCACCCCGAGCCTGGTCCTGACCCACAAAAGGATTGTCGGGGGGCACCTCGTAGGGCTCTGCCCCGTCCACATTCAGTCGCAGAATCTTGCCCATCAGAGAGTCGAGGCGCTGGGCGTTGTTGTCAGGATCGCCCTCGCTACCCCCGTCGCCAATGCCGACGAACAAGTGGCCAGTCGCATCGAACAACAGCTGTCCACCGTAGTGGTTGCTGAACCGCTGCTCCACTTCCAGCAGCTTGCGCTCCGACGTCAGCGCCGGAAGATCGGCAAGCGGATCGCCGAGCACTCGAAACTCGGACAGCACCACGCTTGCCGCATCCTTCGTGTAGTAGACGAAGAGCCGGCCATTGTCTTTATAGTCGGGATGAAATGCCAGGCCCACCAAGCCGGCCTCTCCCCCCACCTCGACCCGATCGCTGATGTCCAGCCACGGTGCTAGCGCCGAGCCTCCCGGGTCCAGGACGCGGATCCGTCCAGCCTGCTCCGCGACGAACAGACGCCCCGTACCATCGCCGGAGTGCGCAACATAGGTGGGCGCGACGAGCCCCCGCACAACCACCTCCAAGCCAACGCCACCCCCTGCGACGCCGCTGCCCGGAGCACAGCCCGCTCGCACATCTTCGACAGTGGCTTGTCCTGGGGCTTGCCCTTCCGAAAGAGAGGAACTTGCTGGGACTGGAGCCGTGGAGGCCCCACGCTCCGAGGCATCGGCAGATGGGGAATCTCCGCCTCGACCGGTGCACGAGGGAGCAACGACACTCAAGACGAGAATCGTGACCATCGCCCACTGAGACGAGCTGGGGAGCGCTGTCGCTGGGTCGAGTTCAGCCACCTTTCAGGAGGCGCTCCACCTCACGGGGTTCGTCGCGGCACCCCAGAATCGAATGTCGCCGCTGGACACCTCGTTCGCCAAACCCGTTGCCGGATCGATCGTCAAGATGGAGCCCTCATCGGTGAATCCGAACAGAACGTCATTGCCATAGCCGACGCCGAACATGGACCCGACTCCGGTAGCGCCATCAAAGACCACCTGGTCCAGGTTGTAGTCGTAGATGACCAAGGAAGACATGTCGTCGACCTCGCCCTCCATCGCGCAGTACAAGAAGCCGTCCGGGAGGCCCACCATGTCGCCGGCCCAAGACCACTCTTCAAACGTCGTCACGGCCTCCATCACGCCCAGATCCACATCGATCATGAAGAGCTGGGAGTTGCTGCCGGCCAGGAGCGTTCCGTCCGACAGAAAGGTAAGGGCCACGAAGAACTCGCCGGAGGTCTCCAGGATGTTGACGAGCTCTCCAGTTCCCGGCGCGACTTGCCAGACCCCGTTGGTGCTGACGGCGTACATCTCGCCGGTGAGACTCACCGCCAGATCGGTCAGGTTGGGCACGTCGGAGCCATCCCCCGCGTGAAAGGTCACCAACTCAGTCACCGTGTAGGGAGGCTCTGCCTGCACCGAGTAGAGCGTGTCGTCCGTGTGGGCATACATCACCTCGGTCGCCAGCCACTCAGCCCCTGGCGAATCGTCATCGTCATCGTCGTCGTCGTCCACCACCAGGTCTCCCCCGCTGTCGTCGTCGTCACTGGCGTCGTCATCGTCGTCGCCCGCTGTGGTGTCGTCATCGTCAGCAGCGTCCCCGTCGAGGCCTCCGGAGCCATCTCTGTGCTGGACACAGGCGGGCAGGCACACCAGCAACAGGAGGAGCAACATCGATCGAAGCGTAGAGACCATGGGGCAGTTCCTCGGAAGACGAAGGGTACTTTGGACGCACTGAACCAATGAGGCAAGGGCAACGTTGCTCGCCAGCCGAAGCCGGCTAGGCCGACCTATCGAACCGCCGCTACGAGCGACCGGTTGGGCGGCTAAAGCTTGATGCAGACGTTGCGGCTCTCGCTGAAGAACTCCAAGGAGTGACGGCCTCCCTCACGACCCACTCCGCTCTTCTTGGAGCCTCCAAACGGAACCCGGAGGTCGCGGAGCAACCAGGTGTTCACCCAGACCATGCCGGTGTCGAGCGCCGCACTGACCCGGTGAGCTCGCGCCAAGTCCGCGGTCCAAATGGAGGCGCACAGCCCGTACTCCACCTCATTGGCGAGCCTCACAGCCTCCCCATCACTCTCAAATGGATGGACCGTGACCACAGGTCCGAAGATCTCTTCCCGTGCAGTACGACTCGAAGAGGGCAGATCGCAGATGACGGTGGGCTCGTAGAAGGCACCCTTGTCCAGGGGGGACGGCAGCGATGGCACCTGCCCACCACAGAGAACCGTCCCGCCATCCTGCCGAGCCAGGTCCACGTACGAGGCCACCTTGTCACGATGGGCCAGCGAAGTAAGCGATCCAAAGGTCGTGGCCGGGTCGGCGGGGTCACCCACGTTCAGGGAAGTCACCGCCTGGCCGAATCGCCGGGTGAACTCTTCGAGGATGGGCCGCTCGACGAGCAAGCGCTCACCGCAGAGACACACCTGGCCCTGATTGGCGAAGCTAGCCCGCACCACCCCCGCTACGGTGGCGTCCAGATCGCAGTCGGCAAAAACGATCGTGGGGTTTTTCCCACCAAGCTCCAGGCTGAGCTTCTTGAAGCTCGGCGCCGCCGCGGCAGCCACCAGACTTCCTGTTGCTGTCCCACCGGTGAACGAAACCAGGGAGACATCATCATGGGAGACGAGCGCATCGCCGGCATCGGCTCCTCGACCGTGGACCAGGTTGAAGACGCCCTCGGGAAGACCCAGCTCGTGGATAATCTCCGCAAGCACCGAGGCGGTCAGGGGGGTGACCTCGCTGGGCTTGGCCACGATGGTGTTGCCCATGGCAAGAGCCGGGGCCACCTTCCAGCTGAGCAGATACAGCGGGAGGTTCCACGGAGTGATCAACGCCGCCACTCCCAGGGGCTTGCGCAGGGTGTAGTTGATGGCGCCATCCATCGGGTGGCAGCCTGTCTCTTGGTGGCGCACGGCACCGGCAAAGAAGCGAAAGTTGGAGACAGCCCGTGGAATGTCCACCGCTCGCGCCAGCGAGACCGGCTTGCCGGTGTCCCTGGACTCCAGCTCCACGAGCTC
>MDTE01113246.1_pt1 | contig 26082 bp, 28 predicted proteins | sample 811231 | NCBI WGS metagenome assembly MDTE01 (sample SAMN05326651, study PRJNA326480) | marine metagenome | isolation source: seawater | place: Indian Ocean: Red Sea | collected 2010
CATTCACGGAGAGCAGGACATGGATAAAAATTTCGGTTTCGTCGGATGCGCATTGCAAAGCCCAGCTAATGGTGAAAGGCATGGACATTCCCATGAAAGGCGACGCGAAGTTGTCGTAAATGGTACCCGTGTTAAGACAGTCGATATACACGCCCATTGCGTTGTACCCGAGGCACTGGCGATTGTGGAAAAACCAATTCGCAATGCTGAATTACTTATGGATGATACCGCTGCTCGAATGCAGGCAATGGATGCTCAGGGAATCGATGTTGCAGCTCTTAGTATCAATCCTTTTTGGTACCATGCAGAACGCGATGCCGCCGCTCAATTAGTACAAATTCAGAACGAAGCCTTGGTAGAAATCTGCGCCACAACGCCAGACCGTTTTGTCGCTTTTGCAACCGCCGCAATGCAGTATCCAGACTTAGCTGTCGAACAACTTGAGAACGGTGTCAAAAAACTCGGCCTTCGGGGTCTCAGTGTTGGCGGAAATGTGGATGGACTTGAATTAGCCGACCCAAAATTTGACCCCATTTGGGCTAAATGCGAGGAGCTAGATATTCTGGTGTTTCTCCATCCCTCGGGAACAGAGCCATTGGAAAAAAGCGGCAGACTCGATGGTAACGGCTATCTATCGAACACCATTGGTAACCCTTTAGAGACAACTATTGCGCTATCTCATCTTATTTTTGAGGGAACGCTGGACCGCTATCCCGGACTCAAAATATGTGCGGCCCATGGCGGCGGCTATTTCGGTTCGTATGCCAACCGCTCGGACGCGGTTTGCCGAACCTTCCCGCAAAAGGTCGGCCCAATGCCGAAGAAGAATCCGACCGACTATTTGAAAGATGGGCAACTCTATTTCGATACGATCGTTTTTACCCCAGAAGCCATGCGGCACCTGATTGCTGAATCCGGTGCAGATCGGATCATGATCGGAACCGATTATCCGTTTCCTTGGACCACAACAGAAGTTGAACTCGTCATGGACACGCCCGGTCTTACCGATGACGAACGCATCGCTATCCTTGGAGGTACTGCGTGCGGGCTTCTGGGACTAGAGAGTTGAGAATCACTACGAAGGAATTGCCGCCTTTACAAGAGTACGAACATCAACGGCGCTGCAAATACCTGTGATCTAATGCAGCAGCTTTGCGTTTTTCCCTTCGTCCAGGATAATTGTCGCACACTCCTAAAAATTTTAAATCACGCTCGCACTGGTTCACGGGCCAAGAACGCGAACTGGTAAAATCAAGCCTTAGAATTAATACGGCCGATTACCCGCAATTTGGGTGCGGTGCATGACGCGACGATGTTTAATATCGAATGGGTCACGACGGTGCATGGCGCAGCGATTATCCCATAGTAGTAGGTCACCCACGTCCCACTGGTGACACCAGGCGTATTTATCCTGGGTGGCATGAGCCCAGAGCCTGTCCAACAAATCTTCGCTATCCTCAACCGAAAGGCCAGGAATATAGCTGTAAGGACGACGACCAAGAAATAATGCTTTTCGCCCAGTTTCTGGATGAATACGCACTAGCGGATGATGAGGCCCCGGTGTTTTGCTCGGGTCTTGTTCATCCTCAAACCCAGGACGAAGTCGCCCGGCACTATTGCGACTAGCATCATGGACTGCTGACTTATCCATGATCTCTTCAAGAAATGCCTCCGGCATATCTTCATAGGCAAGATACATATTACTAACGCAGGTATTGCCACCCGATGGCGGCACCTCGCGAGAATAAAGCGCACTCCCCAAGGGCGGAATCGACTTATAGGACATATCAGTATGCCAGAAGGCCTCCGCATTGCTTAGGCTGTGCTCGATCCGCTTCTGATCCATGTCTACATTCATGACCTCTATAATTTCCGGATATTTCTCAGTCATCGGAGTAAAGGAGGTACGGTTCGGACTTTGGGGCGTACCGAAATACGCGGAAAAGGCAATATGCTGCTCGGGCGTTAAGTCTTGACCCCGAAACAACAGAACCAAATGTGTGTGCCAGACTTGGGTAATCGCGAACGCCGTCTCAGCCGAAAGGTCTTGTGATATATCTACGCCACGAATTTCCGCCCCAATTACCGGTGACGTGGGGACGACGGTAATCTTACCGATTTGGTACGGCTTATCAGGAATAGTGGCTTGTATGTTCGGAGCAGCTTGTCTTTGCATAACTCACCCTCTCTTGCTGTGAGCCCCCATTATCAGGGATGATGCGTAGTCCAGCAATGCTCCTTCTTTCAACAATACAGTAACGATAGTCAGCGTAGTCTTTTAAAACCGAAACTTAGCCGTGCAGTAAATCATTGGAGAGTACTCTTAAACAAAATTCTGAAATCTAGAACAGCGTTATCCAATAATAGTAGTTAAGTATGCAATAACGGTATTATATTACTCTCGCAGAGTGAGCCAAATTTCCATGTCAAAATCGAAGAACCTGATCTTTTTTCTGTCTGACAATCACGCCCGTTCCATGCTTGGTTGTTATGGGCATCCGATAGTCCACACGCCAAACCTAGACTGGATCAGTGAGACCGGTGTCCGCTTCGACAATGCGTATTGTGCAAGTTCGTTATGTTGTCCATCACGCGCGGCAATTGCCACAGGGCTCTATCCGCATCAAACCGGCTATTGGGATAATGGTATCGTTTACGATGGGAAGTATCCCTCCTGGCACGGCCAATTGCGCGATAATGGGACTACAGCTGTCGCTATCGGCAAGCTCCATTATTTATCGGGTGAGATTCAGCAGGGATTCAGCGATGAAATAGTCACTATGCACATCTTAGAGGGGACTGGAGATCTCATTGGTCTCCTGCGCGCGACAGATGAAGGAGTGCCAAAACGTCCAAGCTTCCGAGAAATGTATGCCAAATCAGGTATTGGTGAAGCGCCATATCAAAATTATGATCGAGATGTCACAGCGCGCGCCGTTGATTGGCTCAAGAACGAGGCACCGAAGCAAAGACAACCATGGACCTTAATTGTGTCTTATGCCAGCCCTCACCCACCGTTTACCGTTCCCGAACGATTTTATAATATGTATCCGCTTGAAGATGTCCCAATGCCTACACAATGGGATACGGCTAATCGCCCTGATCACTCTGCGCTCAATCATATCCGACGCGTCGATTGTCTCGAAGAACCTGTTGATGAGGACTTCGTGCGACGCACTGTAGCCGGTTACTGTGGATTGATAACCCATGTAGACGAACAAATCGGTAAAGTTATCGAAGTTGCCCGCGATATCGATCTTTTGGACACAACATGTCTGCTTTACACCAGTGATCATGGCGAGGCCGCCGGGAATCATGGAATGTTCGGCAAGAGTACGCTTTATGAACATTCGATCGGCGTGCCGCTTATTATGCGTGGTCCCGGCATCCCTAAAGGCAGAGTAGTTAAAGAAATTGTCTCGCATGTTGACCTATTCGATACAATTCTGGAGACCCCGGGCGTCATGGAGCCAAAAGACGATTATCAGCGATCGGGCATATCCCTCTGGCCCGCAATTAGGGGCAAGACAAAAGCCCGGATAGGGTTTTCTGAGGTCCACGTCAAATCAACAAAAAATGCCGCCTATATGATTCGTGATGCCGATATGAAGCTTATCTATCACGTCGATGCGCCGAAACAGCTTTTTGACCTTCGAGCCGACCCGATGGAAACTCAAGACCTAGCCAATGACCCTAACTATGCAGACCTAATCATTAGACTGGAAGTAGAACTTCGTAAGATTGTCGACCCTGAGGCGGTCAACGTGCGCGCCAAGGCCGAACAATTGAAGCGTGCCAAAAACCATGGTGGCCCAAAAGCTATCCTCAAAATGCAAAACATCACTATGTCGCCACCACCAACTGTGGAGGCCTAAAACAGATCAATTGCTTCTGAGTATTGGTCAAGGCCAATTTCTAGTTATCAGAAACTAGAAAAGCAGTCTCCGGATCAGAATAAATCTACATCTTAGCCTTTGAGCTTTGTAATTTCTTCCGTTAGGGCCGGGATTAGCTCCTCGAATTCGCCGATTACGCCGAAATGGGCGTAGTTGAAAATTGCCGCGTCGGGGTCTGCGTTTATCGCAACTATAGCACTCGAATTAGCGCAACCAGCCATGTGGTGACTAGCTCCAGAAATACCAACCGCAACATAAAGTTGTGGCGCAACGGTTTTGCCCGATAGACCCACCTGCATATGGGACGGACACCAGCCCATATCGCACGCTACTCGGCTGGCCCCAACACTCCCACCGAGTACATTAGCCAATGCAGCAATAGTTTCGAAACCTTCCGGGCCACCCAACCCACCGCCACCGGCAACGATCACTTCCGCACTCTCAAGCTGCTGGCCGACAAGTTGCTCGCTTTCCCTATTGGTAACGGTGGTTCGTATTGCCTCCGCCATAACAGAGGCGGGTAAAGTACTTATTTCACCGTTGCGAGAGCGGTCGCAAGGCATAGCGCTCTGGGATTTGGGTTTTATCGTAACAACCGATGTAGCGCAGTCAAAGGACACTACTTCACGGGCCTTTCCGCCATAACACGCGCGAGTTAGCAACATCTTGTCGCCGTCCCAGGAAATATCTTCGCATCCTGTGGCAACCGAACTTTCTAATTGAAAAGCTAAACGCGGCGCAAGATCCCCTCCGATAGTGCCTTGTCCTATTAATATTAATGCCGGAGACAGTTCAGAGGCCATAGAGACCAAATCTGGCAACCAAGCATCGGCCCGATAAGGCACCAATAAGTCCCCTTCAACTAAGGTTACTTTATCGGCACCATACGCAACCAGCATTTCCGCTTCAGCCTCAAAAGATGCTCCGAGCAGCACCGCAATTACCGAACTACCTAGCTGATCGGCTAATTCTCGAGCACGACCCAGAATTTCAAAAGTAAGACTGGTGAGAGCACCCTTATTAGCCTCATCCACTTGGGCCACCACTAAAATATCTTTGCTAAATGCCATAATGCGCCTCACACTAATTCTGCGTCACGGAGACGCTGTGCCAAGTATCTAGCTATCTCTTGTGGCGTGTCACCTTCCACATATTTACAGTCTATTTCTTTGACCGGTGTATATAGACGTTCTACCACGCGGCGCGCACCAGCGGCTCCCGTCGTTCCAGTATCAATGCCTAAATCTTCTGCCGTCCATACATGCACCGGTTTTTTCGCTGCCCGCATTGTTTCGCGCAACCCTGTATACCGAGGCTGCCCCAGCTCGTGGGAAATAGTCACCAGTGCTGGGCACACCGTTTCAACCGTTTCCGTACCGTTTTCCAAGACACGTACCACTCGCAGTATATCGCCATCCATACGCACATCCTTGGCATACGTGACAGCGGAAATGCCCAAGACTTCGGCGGTGAACAAGCCCACCGCGCCCAGATCACCATCGGCCGCCTGACGCCCGGCTAACACCAAATCCACATCACCCATCTTTTTAATAGCCGCAGCTAAAACGCGCGCAGTAGAGACAGCGTCCGCGTCATCGAACCCACTATCCAACAGCAAAACGCCTTCGTCCGCCCCTTTCGCCAAGCTACCTTTTATAATCGCACGTGCGGCCTCAGGACCCATGGTGACTGCAGTAACTTTTACCTCTAAATCTTGCTCTGCAAAATCATCCTTGATCCGTAATGCCGCCTCCACTGCCTGGTCATCGAACGGACTTATAACCGGTGAGATACCAGACACCGGTACGATTTTATTAGCTTCTTCGTCTATGCGGAAAACCGTAGTCGCCACATCAGGGTCGAAGATTTGCTTTACGCAAACGACGATATGCAAAATTCAGTTCCTCCTAAATTTTGGTGATTATTATTCCACCGTGACTTCGGACGGTACGATTCCATCAAAATGTTTGCGTAAATAGTTAGCTTCCGTCACCGGCTGCATACGACCTGCTTCGTCATAGGCACGAGCCATAATGCTATATTTACCCGGCTTTTCTATATTCCATAGAAAGGACCATCGCTTCCAGAGCCACTTATCGGGAGAATATTCCACGTGGGCATCAGTCCAAGTATCTCCACCATCAAGACTAACTTCGACCCTCTCGATGGCGCCCATACCGGACCAGGCAAAGCCTCGGACCAAATGCTCGCCTGTTTTAATTGGCGAATGCAAATCGCGGGGCCAAGTGATGATACTTTTACAGCCAAGTTCCATACACATCGTTTTGTCGGGATCATCGTAAGACTTTCCGAGAACGAAGTACTCCGTCTGGTGGTAACAAGGCACCATGTGATCTGCGACTTCGATTTTATCTAGCCACTTTACCCACCAATTACCAGCCCAACCAGGCACAATAACCCGAGCAGGTGCGCCGTGAACATGCAATAAGGCATCACCATTATGGGCCCAGGCGACAATGGTGTCATCGTCCAATGCCTTATCCATAGGGAGTGCTTTATCAAATGGTATCGCGCCTGGTTGCGCGACATCCGCATCCATAGATCCTGCGGCACGGTAGAGTTTCATAGCGTTAGGCGTACCAATATCGAAACCCACCATCCGTACGCTTACAGCGGTGTCTTTTCTAAAACCCGCACGTTCCAATATTGCGCGGAGTGGTGTGCCAGTCCATTCCCCTCCACTGCACAGGTTTGTACCCGATGGCCGCGCTTGCGCTTCTTCAAGAGTAGCATTTGCATTTTTGTACTTTTGAACAAAGTCATGAAAATCTTCATTACCTCGCGCGAGCTCGGGCTTCGTGTTAGATTTGCCTTCTAGAAAAGCGAAGTAGTCTCCATCGTTACCGGCGCATTCGGTCACCGCACGAACAGTGCGTGCCGGCATTTTCTTAAGCTCTTCCAACGTTAGGGAAAAAGGCCTATCCACTTCACCAGAAATTTCAAATGACCAATCTTCAGGATAAACTGGCTCGGGCATTTGAACTTGTGCGTTGATGAAGAAAGCATTGGTCGGCGTGATCAAGCCTTCCTGCTCAAGAATTGGTGAACGCGCATAGACTACCCGGCCTTCCGCGTCCGCGCTTGTCATCTGCGTTAGTCTTTTCCGATCTGGCCACCCGAGGATGAATTCACCTTCTAATTCGTCGTCTTCCATAAAACTTTCTCCTTATGCACTTTCGCCTTTGTAGTCTAAAGCTGCTCGGTTACCAAATGTTAGGTAGTCACTTTCTACCTATTTTTTGCTCCCCCACAAATCAGATAAAGGAACCTGGGCAGCGCAATATTTATATTTTGAATTATTTTTGCGTTGGCACCGAAGAACCTTCGGTTTCGGCAGGCTCTTCCCACCAAAGCCGCATGAATTCGGGGAAATGGATAAAGACAACGAAAGTATTCCAACGCGAGCCGCCGATATCTAGATAGCGTCGGGCGCTTATGAAAAATATAATACCTATAGTAAAAACTATGAATAAAAGATTAATTTCATAGTAATATATTCCATTTTCATTTGGTAAAAAATAAAATAAAGACATCTGAATCAAAATAATAAAGACAACAATTTTAAACTTTATTCTAAATTTTTTCCTTTTCATTGGAGAATTAGCGGCCAATATAGGAATAAAATAGGATAAAATTATCGCGATAACAAAGAAGTAATGTATTGTATTATCGGTCATACGCCCGAGCGCTCCTCCAAAGGGTCGATAAAATCGGCCGGATCACGGGGTAACGCCGGATAGGCCTCGGGCTCTAGCTCAGAGATATAACCGAGTGTCGCCATATCGAGCATCCGCATGGGATAAAGATAGCCATCTAAATGATCATTCTCATGTTGGAGCAAGCGCGCATGAAAACCCCGCGCAGTAAATTCCGTCCGCTGATCGTCGAGGCCGCTTGATTCAAAATGAATATCAGTGAAACGCGGTACTTGGCCGAAAAGGCCCGGTAGCGAAAGACAACGCTCCCAATAAAGTTTTTTCGTATCGCCAACCGGCGTAATTACTGGATTGATAACCACCGTCCATGGGATTTCTGTCATTTGAGCGCCGTTAGGCATTACGGATTTCCGGACCTGGTATACGAACATCCTTAAGGGTACATAGATTTGTACAGCTGCCAAACCGTTACCGCCCACATCCTCGCAGGTTTCAATCATATCGACGGCCAAACGAGCAATTTCGGGCGCGCTTGGATCCTCTACAGGATCGGAAACCTGCTTCAAAATATCATGACCCATTCGGGCAATTTTCCTAATAGCCATAGTAATTCTCTTTTGCTCGCATCCTACTGGAAGCCGATAATAAACCCAAGTGAACTTCACCCTTTCGAGGATATCTTGACCAGATTCCGAGCGCCTATATTCTTAATCTTAATTACATCCTTCGAAAGCCGTACTATGATGATCTCTCTCGATTTCCCCTCGGCCCCAGTCCCGCACCTCCCCGAGATATTTCCGCCACCTGCAATAAAAGGTCCGCAAGTTTGGCGTGGGCCCGACCTGATCGCCAAACCCAGCGAATGGAGATACTCGCTTTCGACTGATCAAATCACCGAATTGCGCGTGGCCATTAATCAAGTAGAAAGGTCGGGTAGTGATGTGGTCGACATTCGTTTCGAGGACTTTCCCCTTCCATCTTGGAAGGTGGTGTTTGACCGCTTGCGACGAGACCTGTTTAACGGGCGTGGCTTTGCCGTACTGCGCGGCTTTCCCGTCGCTAATTTGTCCTCTCTACAACGGGGCATTGCCTATTTTGGCATCGGTACACATTTGGGCACCGCCATTCCACAAAATGCGGCGGGACATGTGCTTGGACATGTCTGCGATATCGGTGTTGATAGCAAGAAAACCACAGGACGCGGTTATCAAAGCAATACGCGCTTGGCCTTCCATAGCGATTCAGCAGACATAGTCGGTTTACTTTGTGTCAACAAGGCAAAAAAAGGCGGTCTAAGTAGCCTGGTTAGTTCGGTTACGCTATTTAATGAAATACGCACGCGACGCCCCGATCTACTGCGCGAACTGATGGGGCCGATTTACCGAGATAGACGAAAAGAAATTCCTATTGGCCAGGGCCGGTTCTATATCATCCCCGCCTTCAACCTCTATCAAGGACGTGTTTTTACCACCTATGTGCGCAGCACTGTCAGCAAGGCACAACGGTTTAGCGACGTTCCCCGTATTTCACCGAAGCTCAATGAAGCAATGAATTTGCTTGATCAGCTCGCCGAAGACCCTGCCTTTCGGCTCGATATGGACTTCGAGTCAGGCGACGTACAATTCGTTTGTAACCATTTCATTCTGCATTCCAGAACTAGCTTCGAGAACCATGAAGATCCGCTGTTGCAGCGGCATCTCTTGCGGCTGCATTTAGCGTGTGCGAACGGACCAGAGCTTCCGCCGGTCTATGAGAATTTGCGGGGCTTCAACAAGGATGGCCGGCCCGCTGGCATGAAACTTCCCGGCGTAAAGCTAAAAGCCCCTCTAGTCCCCATTGATGGCGGACCTGGTGATAAAATCCAAAGGCTTCGAAAGACTTAAAGAGCTGCGCCTGATGCCACCGTCGCCAAATAGACTCAGCCCCTTGGCGTTGCGCGATCACCCAAATCCCAGAATAAGCCGGCGACAACACCAATTCCTTCACGAAACATAGACCTCAATCCATGCTCATCAGCACCGTGCTGGTTGCAGCCGCTATACGAATGCGGAATCCACACCACCGGCACATCAAGTCCGGCTTTGAACAACTCGCTGGGATTAGAACCAGCCGAGCAAGGCAATACGTTAGGCGTTGTGCCTGTTGTGGTGACGATAGACTCTTTCACCCAGTTAACCCACGGATGATCGGGATCGGTGCGGGATGCAGGAAATTGATCGCGGCCAATATTTGTATTAATTTCTACCGCGTGCAGAGCGTGCTCATCTAAATGCTTTCGCAAAGCCGGAATGAATACATCCCGCTCCACATCCACCGTGTAACGGACCTGGCAGCGTGCCTTGGCATAAGAAGGTACCGCATTGACCGGATTATCCGGATTGCCAGTACTGTAGGCCAAAACAACAAAACTCGTATAAGCAATAGTTTTCTCGCGTGCCGTAATACCGGGCTGTCCCCAATTAGGATCCGGCTCAGGCGAACCGTCCAACGGGTCAACTACCAATTCACGGCAGGCCTTCAAAACAGCTGCCGGCACGCTTTCAGGTAACCATTCTTTAATCTGGATTTGGCCCTCTTTTGAAATGATTGTACCAATAGCATGGGCTAGTATGATGCCCGCATCTGGCAGCACACCGCCCCAGTGCCCAGAATGCATGCCGCCCGGCCGGTTTAAATCAACAATAAGATCAAAGAAAACGCCGCCTCGACAACCGAGATTCAGGTCCATTCGAGTAATAGATTTCCGCGGTCCGTCAAAACCAAGAAACATATCGCAGGCCAATAAATCCGTGTAATCTTCGACGATCTTTTTCAAACCAGGTGAGCCCTGCTCTTCCCCGGTCTCGATAATGAATTTTGCATTAAAGCCAAGCTTGCCGCCACGCTCTTCCAAAACCGCTCCCATAGCGCTCATAGCCAGCGTATGCTGGCCTTTATTATCCACTACGCCACGTCCATAAACTCTATCGCCTTCTATCGTGACCGCAAATGCTTCTAGGCCATCACGCCATTCCGATTGCAACCCGCGAACCACATCCCCATGACCGTAAATGAGAACCGTGGGCAAACTAGGGTCTTCAATGCGCGTCGCAACCATGGCCGGACCACGGTCGGGCACTGGATTGTCAATCAGCTTGCAATTGAAGCCAAGCCTTTCAAAGCTTGGACCGATCTCGTCATTTTGGTAGCGATAAAGTTCGGCTGCTTGTTCAGGCACTTGGCTTTCGGTTGGTATTGCCACACGACGCGCCAAATCGTCCAAATAGGCGCCACCATCTACACATTCATGGGCCCGCGAAATAGCCCCGTCTCTTGTCGCCCCGCTTCCCATCATTTTTCTCCATGACGCTCAAAAAAGTTCGCCTTTATACCATCGGTCGAACATAAACGGCCATAGCCTCGGTCTCATTAAGGTGTATTGTGAGCCCATTCTCTAAAGAGCTACGCCTCATGATTACCGTGTTCGAAATAGCCTTACTAACGACCGCTGCATTCTGCACGTCCGCTCTAACCGCAGTCGCCGGTGCAGGCGGCGGGGCAGCATTAATGGCTATCTTATTACAAATAATGCCACCGTTGGCCGCAATTCCCGTGCATGGAGCGGTACATCTTGCTTCCAATATCACGCGGTGCTGGCTGTTCTGGGATCATATGAGCTGGCCGATTATTATCCGTTTTGGTTTGCTGCTTCCCGCAGGTGCGGTCATTGGTCTTTGGCTATTTCAAGGTTTATCCGCCGAGACGGTGCGAACCATAATAGGTTTATTCGTTTTATTATCGGTAGTGAACGGAATAGGCGGCGGCAAACATCGAGAAATTCCCTTATGGAGCTTCATACCTGTCGGCTTTTTTGCCGGCATACTCAATATGATTGTCGGTGCTATAGCCCCGATCCTTGGTGTATTCGTAATCCGCAAAGATATGAAAAAGGAAAATGTGGTTGGTACGCTTGGTTTTTTCGGTGTCATATCAAACCTTGCCAAAGTTATTGGCTTTACATTGATTGGCTTTAGTTTTCTGGAATATGGTACGGCCATTCTCTTTATGATTCCCGCAGTCATAATCGGCACACGTCTCGGTCGCGCAATGTTAAACCGTGTCAATGAACAGTTGTTTTTGAATATTTTTCGAATCGTACTCGCCTTGTTAGCACTGAAATTGATTTTAATTGACGGCCTCGTAAAAATTTGGAGCTAGGTTAAAACTCCTTTATCCGTTACGGCTTATTACCGCGCCTTTTAAGCATGGAAATTATTCGCATCAACGGCCAAACCACAATTAAAGCGCATACTCACGTCACCGCCCGCGCTACGATTGGTAGTAGTGTATGGTGTAAAATATCACGGTAGCATATCATTATTATCCAATTTGCCCTGCTAGTCAGAGGGCTAGAGCTAAAGGATTGGCCTAACAGACCAGAAGAAAAGGTGTCACAGAATAAAATAACGTTCAGAAGGAATTTTAGGATTTTTGTACGCTCTTAAATGAATAATTTCCATTTAGTTAGCAACGCCCCGCCCCCCGGCCCTCACTAGCAGTAATAGACACTGAATAATAATATCTAGGCTGTTCATGGCATATCAACACCGAGTTGGGTCCGAACTGAAGGATAAGAAAAAATGGAACAAATCAGTCTGACAGGGATCAAATTAGATTTTGATAAGACCGGCAATGGACCTCCCCTGCTTTACCTGCATTCAGAACATTATTTTCACCTACAGGCGTCTTTTATCGAACGGCTGTCGGAGAATTGGACCGTATACGTGCCACGTCACCCCGGCTTCGATGGTCGTCAGCCTCCGCCCGAGTTCCGACGCATAGATGATTTGACCTATCTATATCTAGACTTGATAGACGATTTGGCTCTAGATGAAATTACGTTACTTGGATCATCCTTTGGCGGCTGGATTGCGCTAGAAATAGCAGTACGGAATTGTTCACGGCTAGGGGCCCTCTGCCTACTATCACCGGTCGGCGCAAAGCTAAGCGATTGTGCCGAACGCGATTTCGCTGATCTCTGGACCTTCTCAGAAGAGGATTCCGCAGCAGCCTTATTTGCTCAAAAGGCTCCTAATTTTAAAGATTTTAACGACGACGAAATGACAGCGACTGCACGAGACCGCCAATTCGTGGCATATTATGGTTGGAAGCCTTATTTACACAGCTTATCGCTCGCTAGATGGTTACACCGGATTTCCGTACCAACACACTTGATTTGGGGTGCCGAAGACGGGTTTACAACACCGGAATATGGAAAGAAACTTTCCAAGTTAATCCCCGACGCAATACTAGACATACTGCCCAATGCCGGACATTACCCGCAATTAGAGCAGCTAGAAAAGACCATTGAAACGATTTTGGCCGGGCCATGTGGAAATCGCCAAATAGGGAGAGTAGCGTAATGGAAGTCTGGCATTTCAGCGAAATGGCTTATCATCCGGGCTGGGAAGAACTCGGTAATTCACTCCGCAACGTCATACCAAACCGAGTTTACGACCCAAAGGTCGGCGCTGATCTCTATAATCGTTACCTTGACGAATGGGCACTTTGTGATGAACTAGGCATTAATATTATGGTTAACGAGCATCACGCCACAGCAACTTGCTCGACGTCAGTATGCACGATTCCATTAGCCATCATGGCACACGAAACAAAAAAAAGCCGCCTCCTCTGTCTTGGTATGCCCATCGCTAACCGGTTGGACGCTATACGCGTGGCTGAAGAATTTTCGATGATTGACGTCATTTCTCACGGTAGGCTGGAAATGGGTTTCGTAAAGGGTTCGCCGTATGAAGTTGGACCCGCCAACAGCAACCCATCGACTGTCGGCGAACGATTCTGGGAAGCACACGACCTCATCCTTAAGGCTATGACGACCCATGACGGGCCCTTCAACTGGGAAGGCGAACATTTTCATTACCGTCAGGCTAATATTTGGCCACGGCCCTATCAACAGCCCCATCCGCCGGTCTGGATAACAGTTGCCGGCCCTTACTCAGCTGGAGATGTTGGTGAAAAAGGCTACGTTATTGCTGCACTCAATTCGGGCTATTGGTCGACGCCATCGATATTTGATGCCTACCGCAAAGGAGCTACTGCCGCAGGCCAGGAACACAAAAAAGACCGCTTCGCGTATCTCGCCATGGTCGGCGTCGGCGAAACCGAGGAGGAAGGGCGCCGGCGCGCAGATCAAATTCTCGATTACAGCCGCATGACACCACGTGCACTAAGACAGCTCCAGATGCCACCAGGCCTTGCGCCACCGGAGGTGATTGGCCGAGAGCTGAAGAACCCAAGCACCCGAAGCATCACTCTGCGCGACGGCTCGAAGGCTCCGATGGGAAGCAGTAGCGTCGACGAGTGCATTAACGCGGGTATCGCCTTTGCCGGAACGCCAGATACGGTATACGAGCAGATTAAAGAGTTTCATGAACATGTCGGAGGACTGGGGCATTTACTGATGATGGGCCAAGGCGGCCACATCAGTCATGAGGATACAGTTGCTAATTTAACCCTGTTTAGCAGGGAAGTGCTGCCGAGGCTAAAGGAGCTTTAAGTGTTTTGGTACTTTTAATACAGTCATTTATTTGTTACGACGCCACGTCCACGTCCCATCACAGCCGGAGAAACTAGATTTGGGCGGCGCGGTGTATTCACCGCGCCCGACGTTTTGGCTCAAAGCCCCATCACTTTCACCGATATAGTCACCGCCATCTAATTCAACGGCATAGGTACCGTCTGTATCCACCTCGCCCGTCACCTCAAATTCACCGGATGTCCCGTTCGACATCATATGCCCGGTTATTTGACCCTCTGTAATCGCAGCGATAAACGTAATATCTCCTGAGCACAACGTCTCATATGTAACATGCCACTGGCCATCATATGCGTTAGTCGCAAGCTTTCTTTCACTATCCTGCGCAACAGCGATGCTCAGTGTTAAAGGCACTAAAATGAGATAAAACAAACCTGCGAGAGTCCAACGCCCCACACTCAAGAGATCCTCCATAGCACTTTCAACTTAGCTTTAACGAGCCCACATAAATTGATTTAACCAAACACGAAGCGTACAGCCGCAGATAGTGGAAGACAAGCTTGGCGGTTGAGCAAAGCCGGGGTTACCGCTATACCGGCGTCTCTAGTTGATTTTGAGGTATCCATGCTGGCAACACTAAAGAAAATTTTGTTCACTGATGGCGAAGAGGCTGTAACCGCTGGAGCGCATAAAGACGCGGCACTTCATCATGCAGCAGCCGGATTACTAATTGAGGCAGCGGTGATGGACGGCGTATTTGACACCACAGAACGCATCCGGATCGAGAAGTTACTGGTTAAAAGATTCGACCTGCCGACAGAAGAGATCACTGACATACTAGAAGCCGCCGAGGAGGCAACAGCCGAACGAGTGGAGCTTCATACTATAACCAAAGTAGTACGTGATCATTTCGATGAAGCCGAACGTATCGAAATGATCGAGATGCTATGGGCCGTGGTCTATGCGGACGGTGAACTTGAGGACTTTGAAGCCAATTTGATGCGCCGAGTAACTGGACTGCTTTACGTCAGCGACCGCGATAGCGGCGAAGCGCGTAAAAGGGTATTGGCGAAGACTTCGGCATAGTCGCGTTTAGCTGTAGTTTTTAATTATCGCCGAATGCTTGGCTGACCAGTCTGCACGCGGACGGAAGCCAGGCAAAGTGCGAGCATGGGCTTCGGTCTTCACTATCAATTCCTCTTCAGGCTGATCAAAGTCGACTTCAAATCCACACGGCTGCGCAACATGCCAGGGAGTGTCAGTGAGAATTTCAATTTGGTTATTTTCCGGGTCACGAAAGTACACTGACCAAGTGGTGCCGTGAGAGAGGCAACGTAAGGGACCTATATCTGCTTCTATGAGCCGCTGGCGGAGCCTCTTTAATTCCTCGAGACTACCGACGCGCATAGCAAAGTGGCCAAGCACGGCATCGGTATCGACCGTTCCACCACTCGCAGCTAGGACCACTTGATGATGTTCGTTGGGGTTGGCACTCATAAAGACCGTCTCCCCCGGGTATTCCCCCTTCTGATCAGTAACTATAAAACCCAGCGTCTTGGTATAAAACCGCCGCATAGCAGTCATATCTGTAACTGGTATCGCAACATGGCTGAGTTGAAATATCATCGCGTTTTCTCTTGGGCTATTGTCAAGCTTTAAACAAAGCAACCGCCTTTTCATCGAACTTTAGCCCCAAACCTGGCTTATTTGGCAGCACAAGCTCTCCATCAACTATCTCGGGCGTTTCTTCAAATAACTCCAACATCCAAGGCATATACTCAACGGTCAGACCGTTTGGGCAGGCCGCCACCACGTGCACCAAAATCTCTGGCATAACGTGACTAACAATTGGCAGGTTCGCAGCTTCTGCCATACCCGCAATTTTCATCCATTGGGTTACGCCACCAGCGCGAATTATATCGACCATAATTATATCAACCGAATGGGCCTGTATCATTTGATGGAATGGCGCGATGCCATACAGATACTCACCACCAGCGATTGGGGTTTTTAAGGATTTTGTCACTCGCGCAAGACCTTGATAATCGTTGGCTCGAGTTACGTCTTCCAGCCAAAATAATCCCACGTCTTCAACGCGATTACCGATATCGATTGCCTGTTCGGGTCGCCAGCCTTGATTAATATCGCACATGAGCTTGATATCGGGACCGATAACATCACGAATTACTTGTACGCGGCGCACTTCATCTGCAGGCGATGGATCGCCAGGCAGAGCCATCTGGGTTTTCATTTGCTTAAAACCTTTTGATATCAACGTCGCTGCGGCTTCTTGCGCTTGATCATCCGTCAAGCCACGCCGAAGCGAGCCCGAGGCATAGGTAGGCACCCGGTCGCGATGCCCACCAAGGAGTTTGTACAGGGGCTGTTCAAGAAACTTCCCCTTTATATCCCATAGAGCGATGTCGATTGCCGAGAGTGCAAGAGAAAACATCCCCCCCGCTCCGGTCGGATCACCCGTAGAATTTCGTAGATTGGCAACAATATGCTCGATCCTAAAGGGATCTTCTCCAATCACTAACTCACACATTTGCTCTAGTGTTTTCTTAAGAGCTCCGTTTAACTTACCTGCATAAAAAGTCACGGCAATGCCTTCGAGGCCGTTATCGGTGAGCAATCGTAAAATGACAACCGGACGAGTACGTCCTTCCTCCTCCGGCATATTCGCCAGAGGATCCTCTTCCGGCACGTTTAAAGCGATCGCTTCATAGCTCTTAATTTTCATCATTATATTCCCCAGCCTACGATCAAAAAATCTAGAATATTAAAACTTTATTTTGCGAGCAAACCGTAAACCGTTCAATTACACGTTCGTCAAACAACCGCTGTAAAGGAAACGGATACACGCTCTTCCTTGTGTAAAATCGCCCAAGTGCTATGGCGAACATTGGCATTAAAAAGCGTTAGTAGACCAGGTGCCGGCGTAATTTCATGACTGACGGTATTGTAATCATTCTTCGCGTCAGTTGAACAAATTAACATTTTATCGATATTTTCAGATTTCAAAACAAGTGGAGAAGAATCTTTTGAAGCCTTTAAATAATAAACACCAGTAAATAAACAGTTTGAATGTGCATGAATATCAAAGCATTGAAAGTCATTTATGATATTGAACCACATTTCTTTAATTATTGGCCCATTATTACTTAATTTTATACTTTGCTCTTTTGCAAATATATTTAATTCACTTTTAATGAATTCTGAAAGTTCCTTGAATACCGATCGTTTATGCAAGTCATTTAGGCTCCACATTGTTGTAAATGCACTTGAGGATGACCGCTCATCTCGACCATCGGGTGTCATTTGGTAAAGCCTATATATTTCCTCAAGAAGCGGCGGATTAATTCTATCAGCTTCCGGATGTAACGTCGATTGCACCAATGTGGGAAACAGAGTGTAATACTCTGTATACTCAGTCAAATCCATCATCACTCATTCACCTGTCCTACAATCAAGTGTGCTCCAAAGAGAAATTCATAGCGATTGTTATTCGCTCCGCCTCTGTTTCATTCACAGGCACACTATGCTTCACCGCACTATCGAACAAAACCAAGTCGCCCGGCGATGGTGTGTATTCCGTTTGAATTGCATTGATTGGAGTTATCTCTGTCAGATCCGGCTGGATCATTGCGTACTGACGGGGTGAATAAAACATCAAGCCCGAACAGCCCGCCGGCGCCGCAACAAAATAGACTGCACTTATAAGATTATTTTGATGAACATGCGTGTCCTGTGAATGCCCACCAGTGTAGATATTGAGCCAGCAATCATTCAAATGCATATTTTTATCACCAAATTTATACGACATGATACTTCCAAATTGCATCGCGCATGTCTTGGCAAAATCGGCGAATTCTTTGAAGGCCGGACGCCCCTGCAAACGTCCCTCATTGGTCATAGTAGTATAAAGGTCACAAGACCAATTACCTGGACGTCCATTGGGCGTCTCTTCCCTGATCTGCTCTATATCGCTCAGCAATGCACTATTAACCATCTCTGCATTCGGATGAGTAGTCACCTGAATAAGGGTGGGGAAAACTTGCTGGGTTACACGGTTTTGCTCTGGGATCATAGGTTTGAAGTATCATTGAACGCGCTGTGCTGCCACAATAATTAAAGAAGATGTACGAAGAGTTCGCATCATTTTCGTTCGGCGCCAGAGCAGTCCATTGGTCGCTTACATTTCCACCCTTTCAGAGTTATTAACAACAAAGCAGGTATAAACGTATTTGCCCCTCCTTCACGCCCCGTGTATATAAACGTCCGCATCCGTCGCTACAGGGCGTCGGTATAATCCAACGGGTGGAAGCATATACATGAGCGTAAACGACAAAATCGTCGAAGATCTCGTTAAAAACGAGGTTGGATTCGTGACTACGGTGCCATGCAAGCAGTTGGCCGGTGTTATTGAAGTAGTCGAAAAAAATAATCAGATTCAGCACGTTCCCGCAAACCACGAAGCAGAAGGCATGGGACTTTGTGCAGGTGCTTATATGGGCGGCACGCGTGGTTGCATCATCATGCAGAATACGGCTATCGGGGTGACGCTGAACTCTCTTGCGACCTTAATCCAATATTATCAAATTCCTCTCCCGATGTTGATTAGCTATCGCGGCGAAGTTGGCGAACGCGTGGCATGTCAAGTTGAAATGGCTGTTCACACCAAGGCTCTATTGGCGGAGATGAATATTCCCACCTATCACTTCCATGACGGCTCGCAGCTTGATGAGTTCGATGGCATTTTAAATCACACATTCATGTGTAAAAAACCGACGGCCATTTTGACTGACGCCAGCTTCTGGAGGACCGCATCATGATCCGTAGTGAAGTCACAAAATCACTAATTCCAGTCATCACCGATGAGCTAGTGATATGTAATATCGGCCTGCCGTCGCAAGAGCTTTATATGCATGACGACCAGCCAACCAATTTCTATATGTTAGGCACCATGGGACTCTGCTCGTCGATCGGACTTGGCCTGGCCCTAACTCAAAAGGGCCGAGTATTGGCAATCGACGGTGACGGGTCAGTGTTGACGAATTTCGGTACACTGGCAACTATCGCAAATAATGTGGCAAATAACTTCACTCTGCTGATCATCGACAATGGCTCTTATGGTTCCACCGGCGATCAGCCGACCTATGCGGGCATGAAGACATCACTTGCTGCGGTAGCTAAAGCCTGCGGTACCGAGAATGTTGTCGAATGCCAAGGCGAAGATGCAGCCGAAGAGGTAAAAAAGGCTCTAGAAAGCGACCAAATGACAATCATTGTCTGCAAATGTGAAAGCGGAAATGTAGACGTGCCAATCATCGAGACGAATCCGATTTATATTCGAGAGCGTTTCATGGAGCAGGTACGCGCTAAGAATAAATAGAGAGCCACATTATATTTCTTATTAGAAAGCCGCGAGGTGCTCCTGCGCGGCTTTTCTTTTGACCCAATTTTGAACGATAATCTTACCGTCAACAGTAATCGAGCTCACTCATGAAAATTCTTTGCATTTTTGACCTTCCGCCGGATCACCAGGATAAAATTCGCGCCGTGGACCCATCGATTGAACTCATTATGGCAGCTGGCTGGTTCGATGGGGAAATTCGTGATAGCTGGCCGGCTTTTAATTCAGAACGTTACCTGTCACCAAATGCCACCGGGTACGGTACGCCTGAAGAGCGCGATGCGCTGCTGGCTGAGGCCGAAGTTATTTTCGCGACATGGCCCTATCCACACAATATCCGTGCTCGCGCACCGAAGTTGAAATGGTTTAACCAGCAACCAGCCGGCGCCAGCAACCTGTTGGAAAGTGATCTTTGGGGTAGCGATATCATCGTCACTACCTCGCGTGGCTACGGGAATACATTACCCATCGCAGAGTTCGCTATATCAGGTCTTCTCCATTTCGCAAAATCACTGGGCAATGCCGAAAGTGAACGCACGGCACTACAAATTAATAAAGCTGGTTACAGGCCATTACTACTTGAAGGGAAAACAATCTGTGTTATAGGCGCAGGCGGTATTGGCTCCCATGTAGGCAGGCTGGCTGCTGGCCTGGGTTTACGCGTAGTTGGTATTCGACGCAATCCAGAAGGTGATTTACCCAAAGGGTTTGCTGAAATACGAGGGCCAGATAGCTTGTTCGAGCTCCTCAGCGAAAGTCACTTCGCAGCGGTGTGCTGCCAATGGACGCCAGAGACCGATAAGTTAATGAATGAAGAAGCCTTTGCTGCCATGAAGCCTGACGGCGTGATTACAAATATTGCGCGCGGCGAGATCATCGACGAAGATGCCATGTTCGCCGCACTAGATTCCGGCCATTTACGTGGTGCCGCCATTGATGTTTATGTGGGTGAGTTTGAGCACCCCCCGTCGGAGCGTCTTTGGAAACATCCGAATATTCTGATCACACCGCATGTCTCCGGCCAATCTGATATATACTACCGTCGATCAACGGACTTATTTTGCAAAAACCTCCGCGCTTTCCTTGATGGTAAACCTATGGAAAACGTTATTGACTGGGAAACGGGCTACTGAGCAGATATCACTGAAGTCTAGATAAAAAATGCAAAAAGTGGCGTCTAGTATAAGCTGTAATGGTAATTAATTCTCATAACCTGGAGGTCACAGGCTCAGACTCTGCCTCCGCAATAACCTCATAATCTCTACTCATAGACTTTCGTTGGACAGCCAGATATGCGCCACATCATGCGACGAAGCGGCAGTTCAAAATCATGCGCAGCGAGATGTTGGAGTGCGCAGTTATCCCAAATCAGCACATCCCCCACTTGCCATTTGTGACGATATTGGAATTCTGGGCGTATAACGGTTGCGGCAAGCTCGTTGATCAAGTCGAGGGCTTCTTCATCCTTCATCCCTTCGATGGAAACGCATTCACCCATATTCACGTAAATCGCTTTCTTGCCCGTATAGGGGTGTGCGCGGATAACCGGATGGACCACCTTCTCCATAGCCTCGCGTTGCGCATTGTCTTGGGTCCCCGTGCCGGTATTGCGTCGCCTGCCGGCCACATCGTGAACTACCTTTAGCCCCTTGCAACGCTCCTTCATCTTACCGCTGAGGGAGTCATAAGCCTGCACTGCGCTAGCAAATAATGTATCACCCTTGATCTCACCGTCTTCGCTAACTGGTACTTCACGTGCGTAGAGGACGGACATACGCGGTGGGTTCCATTCGTAAGACATATCCGAATGCCAAACTCGGCCCGCATCCGCATGACCTATATCCTCGCCATTCTCTTTAATGTTGGAGACTTGCAAAATAAGTGGACGGTCTTTGATCGTATAGCGCTTTAAGAAGTTCACCTGCATCTCGCCGAACCGGCATACGAAATCCTGAAATTGAGCCTCATCCAATTGCTGTCCTCGGAAATACGTAACTGAATGTGTATCAAAGGCCTGCTCAATCGCATCGAAAATATCATCACTAATCGGCTTCGACAGGTCGATCCCTCTTATCTCAGCCCCGAGCGCCGCCCCTGTAGGAACAATTTCGACCTGATCATTCGCCATCTTTACCCTTCCATTCACCATATTTTATTCATCAAACCGATATCGTACGTGAGAAGATGAGGGTTTAGCAACGACACACTCGGTAATTCATCCCCCCTACTCCTGGGTGACCAATCTCGCTAACCTGCGCTAAAATTAATCAATTAATACCAATTATGGATAAAAAATGACTGGCACAGTGGAACAAACCCTTACGGGAAAAACAGCTCTTGTCACCGGCGCCGTCCGACGATCAGGCCGCGCTACAGCGCTAGAACTAGCCAAGTACGGCGCGTCAATCGCTATCAATACACGACAATCTGTGGATGAAGCTAATCTGGTAAAGACAGAGCTAGAGGCACTAGGCGTCAAAGCGGGCGTATTTATTTGTGATGTCACCAATGAACAAGGTGTCGCAAACATGGTGGCCAAAATAAGCGAAGAATTAGGCCCCGTGGATATTCTCGTTAACAATGCTGCAGACCGAGGCCGCGTTAAAACTCTCGATCTTAGCCTTGACGAATTTCGCCGCATCGTTGCGATTATCCTCGAGGGCGCCTTCTTGTGTTCTCGCGCTGTCCTGCCACACATGATCGATCAGCAGTGGGGTCGTATCGTAAACATCAGCGGCATAGGCAACTATGTGGGTTATGCTGAACGCGTTCATGTGCATGCAGGTAAAGGCGGGCTAGACGCCATGACACGCAGCCTATCAAGTGAGTTTTGCGAACAAGGTATTACAGTGAATACGGTTGGCGTTGGTAAAATCGGCGGCGAAAGGGCTGCCTCAGCCGGACCCAGTCCCAAAAACGTTCCGAACGCACCCCCCATCGGTTTTCCAGGCGAGCCAACAGATATTGCGAACGCAGTCGGCTTCCTATGTCAGCCTGCGTCACGCTTCATCACCGGCACTATGCTGCATGTGAATGGAAACGAGTATCTTGCTTAAGCAGAAGTTTATTTCACCTTTACGACATCTCGCCGAAAGTAAGGCACCGCAAAGAAACTCCGAACGAAGGTTTAGTAGAAACGCCCAGGGCAATATTTAAGCGGGGTTAAACACCTTAAATTAAAGGATCGTAGGCCCATTGCAACAATGCCTGGCGTTGACGGCGCCGGCAGAACACATCTCCCGGCTCACAATTCGCTCGAATTTGTCCCGCATGCCGTGCGAATGCGCGCCAGCGTTTAATTTGTATATCATCAATTTTTGCTAGTCTTCTTCCTAGGTAATAACGATAATACCACTGGAACCAGCCGCGTGGGTCAGGCCCATAAATCCAACCTTTTTCGCGCCAAACCGTCAGTGGTTGGCGGCTCTTAACACCGAAATAGTTAAGTTTTGGGTCTGGCTTATCAGATATTTTAGCCCCCTCAAACCAATCCGCCGGTAGTTCTTGGGTGCAATCATTACAATATTTCCCCTCGAAAACTCCCATCTTCAACATTTCCTTTGGGGTCACGTGTGGCTCGAAGCCTTTGGCAAATCCAGTGCCTACTGGAGCTGCACATTCATAGCGGTAGCCTGTTTGCATCCTGTCATTTACATCAATGAATCGGGTCATGCTCTTAACGTATAAGAATTAGCAGTGCATTCAACGACGAATAAATCCCATCATCACGCCTGATAAAACGAAGTAGCCCACAGCAATCCAAGTCATAGTGGCTATAGGCGCGGCGATATCTAATGCCCATCCCAGTACAGGCGGTCCAAGCGCTGTGGAAAATACACTTAGTGTAGCTGTAAAACTGCGGATCGCGCCCACGTGTTTCGTGCCGTAAAGGTCCGAGAGAGCAACAGGGATAAGCGTTGATTTAATACCAAAACCAACCCCAAACAAGGCGAGATAAACCCATGCACCAGCCGCATGATCGACAAAACCCAACACCAAGAGCCCCATCACATAAGGAACCATGGAATAAGGTAGCAATCGCACAGCGCCATAGCGATCAACCCAACTACCCGCCCAAATGGAAAAGATCACCGATGCCGCTGCATGCGCAATATAGCCTGCGGTTACCCATTCCGGTGACCATCCCTTCAATTTAGATATAGAAAGTAAGTGAAAGCCCAGTGCGGTATCGAAAAAGGCAGTCGCCAAAAAACCCGGCAACAAAAGGTAAAAAGTAGCACCGCGTACCGCCTGAAAAAGTGTTGCTTCGACTGGTTTCGCACCGTCTTTTCCTGAAACCGCTACCGCTCCTTCCGGTAACTCCCCATCCGTGGAGCGCAATAGGAACGCCACAGCGGGTAAGATCATTAATCCTATAAAAATAGCACAACCCACATATGTCTCGCGCCAACCGAACGCCGCAATGGCCGCAACCGCTATCACCGGTGCTAGCGCGCGTCCTGTCGGGAAACCGAGCGACGCAATGGCAACCGCCTTGCCCCGGTTCTCTTGGAATACCTTCACCATGCCGGTGACGGCCGTATGGGTGGCTAATCCTTGCCCAGTTTGGCGCAGAAGAAAAATCGCAAAAATGAGTAATAATGCACTATTAGCAAATGCCGCAGCTAAACAAGCTGCTGTGAGGGCGCTGCAGACTAGCAACGCATAAAGCCTTAAATTCAATTTATCCGCCCAGCTGCCTGTATAGGTAAGTAAGGCTGCCGACAACAACGTGCCGACCATATAGACCGACCCCCATTCCGTATGGCTAAGCCCAAACGCCGCCTCAATGTTAGGACTGAATATTCCGATAAAATAGGACTGCCCAAAAGTCGAGGCAAACGCCATCATGAATCCAAACACCAAGACCCGTACGTTAGCTCGGAGAAAACCTAAATAACTGGATTTAGAAATATTGATCATGGAATGCGCGGTCTAACACGCAGACATCGCTAAGGCGAGGAGAAGGAATATTTTTTAGCACTGTACCACAATCTTGGTAGGTCAAGTTACAGTAACTTCAGCTTATAACCTTCATGAGTGGCCTCAAATCCAAGAGAATCATAAAACCTATGTGCATCAGGCCGACTTTTATCGGTAGTTAATTGTATCAACATACAGTTCCTACTGCGACATTCTTCTATCGCCCATTCGAACATTTCCCGACCCAATCCAGAGTTTCGGTGGGACGCAGCAATCCGAACAGCCTCAATTTGCCCTCGCCATGCACCCATTCGAGCCATACCAGGAACAAAAGAGAGTTGTAACGTGCCGACCACGGTATCGCCTTCAGCTACAGCAACCGCTAATAACTGATTTTTATCTGCGGTGATCGCAGAAAACGCATCCGTATAGACCGAAGACAACGGCAGTCTGGGATCCTCACGGCTCTGCCCAATTTCATCATCGGCTAACATCTGGACAATCAAGGGTAAATCCGCTTCGGTAGCCGCCCGAAATTTAATCGCGATTCCTCTCATTTCAAGGCCTAAAAGGCGTCACTGTTCACGACATTCAACAAAGGTTCTCCAAGCTCAAACCGGCGAATATTAGTGCGTATCGCATCTGTGATCCGTTCAATCGCCTCGGCCGACTTACCGCCAATATGCGGCGTCAGAAAAACACGCTCATCGGTTAATATGGGATCATTCGGATCAATCGGTTCTTCCCACATTGCATCGGCCGCATAGCCTGCAAGCTGACCGCTATCGAGAGCAGCTTCACAAGCGGATCGGTCCACGTGAGCGCCGCGTGAAATATTAATCAAGAAAGCTCCCCTTTTCATTGCGGCAAATGCGTCCCGGTCGATAATATTTTCAGTCTCATCATTCAACGGCAACACTAAAATAGAGAAATCCGCAAGTGCTAACGCAACATGAAGGTCTAACGCACTGAACGCTTTTAGTTCGCTCAAATTAGACGGTAATTTGGCCATTTTTTTTCTAACGCCAATTAGATGCATGCCGAAGCCTTTTGCCGCCTCTGCTATCATTTTACCGATAGTTCCAAGACCAACTATGCACAGCGTTTTACCTTGAAGCTCTACGCATTCCACCTCACCCATTTTTCCTTCGACAACTAAACGACGGACCAACGAGGATCGTCGCGCAAGCGCCAATATTAAATGCATGCCATGCTCGGCAACCGACCGGCTATTCTGACTAGGAATTGTAGCCACTAAAATGTCACGCGATGCTGCAGCTTTAATGTCAGTGATATCAGTCGCTACACCATGATGCTGAATCATCTGCAATTTTTCCGCCCGCCCTAAAATTTCAGCATCTACAGTTCCGCGCTTAAAGCCTTGGTTTTGGACGATCAGTACATCGAAAGCTTCGATATGAGTGTACAACTCTTTCTTTGACCTACACACGGTCAATCGCCGAGGTGCCAGTGCGTTGCACAGGCGATCAATATTAATTTCAGTTTTTGACAAAAAGCCGATATTCAAAACAGCACCATATTGATAAGGGCCAATGAACATGAGCCGCATTACCCAAACCAATCTTCGCTGATAAACCGGTCAAAGTCATTACAGAAATCGCGATTCCGCGTCCA